>Ga0335072_10013432_pt1 | contig 11667 bp, 8 predicted proteins | sample Lox_Sample_21_FD_206725 | JGI IMG/M metagenome (GOLD analysis project Ga0335072, IMG submission 206725) | Soil microbial communities from Loxahatchee National Wildlife Refuge, Florida, United States - Lox_Sample_2.1 | ecosystem: Environmental > Terrestrial > Soil > Wetlands | place: USA: Florida...
GTTCCTGAAGCGTATGGCGCTGGTCGATGTCATAGTTCTCTCCGGCCTCTACACGCTCAGATTGTTGGCTGGCGGGTCCGCAGCCCGGGTTGAGATATCTCCGTGGCTGGCAGGATTCTCTATCTTCCAATTCATGAGCCTGGCGATGGTGAAGCGTTTTAGCGAATTGCAGAACAATCGCGCGCAGGGCCTTTCGCCTCCTGGAGGTCGCGGTTACTTGTTAGTGGATACCGAGCAACTGCGAAGTCTTGGAACGGCTAGCGGTTATGCTGCAGTGGTCGTATTCTCGCTTTACATCACCGGCCACGACGTGATCGCACTCTACGCTCATGCAGAGCGCATGTGGCTGATTGTGCCGTTGATGATCCTGTGGATCAGCCGTGTTTGGCTGCTTGCCGGACGCGGACTTATCGACGAGGATCCGGTCATTTTCGCGGTCACTGATCGTCTGAGCCTCTTGGTGGCCTTTTGTGTTGTGACGGTGGGCCTGTTGGCAACGTGAAATGCCCACTGACGCCTGAAACAAAAAATGGAGTAATGTAATCATGACGGCAAACCGTCCAAGGTTCGAGTCTTGGGGACGGTATCCAAGTCTTCCAGCAGATTTGCTTCCGCTGTACTGGTCTACGGAGTTCCCACCCAAAATCCTTCCACCAAATCCCATGCTTCCAGTCGGTGCCGGCCGGAGTTATGGCGACGTCTGCCTGCTCGATCAAGGGACCCTCCTCACAGTCCGAGGCCTCGACAGGTTGCTGCACTTCGATCCAGAATCCGGGGTGCTCCGATGCGAAGCTGGCGTAACGCTAGCGGAGATTTTGGATTTCGCTGTCCCTCGCGGCTTTTTCCTTTCAGTTGCCCCTGGCACCAAGTATGTGACCGTGGGCGGTGCGATCGCTAACGACATTCACGGAAAAAATCACCACAAAGTCGGAACGTTCGGCTGCCACGTGCTTCGCTTTGAATTGACCCGATCCGATGGAACCTGCATTGTCTGCAGTCCGACAGAGAATGAGGAATGGTTCTCGGCAACCATCGGCGGTTTGGGTTTGACCGGCCTGATTACTTGGGCAGCGATTCGTCTTCGTCCGATCGTCAGCCGCAAGATTGTGTATCGAAGCGTCAAGTTCACCGGGGTCGAAGAGTTTGTTGCACTATCTCAGGCCAGTGCGCATGTCGAATACACCGTCGCCTGGCTTGATTGTGTTGCCCGTGGTCGGAACTTCGCCCGGGGCATTTTCAAGCAAGGCGGTCACTCCGATGAACCAGAAGAGCTAACGCCAATCAAGGCTCCGCACCGCACATTCCCATTCAACCTCCCAGACTACGCGATTAACCATTTGTCGATCGGCATATTCAACGCCATCTACTACAACAAACAAACGAGAAAGTGGAAGATCGACCAAATAGACTACGAGCCATTCTTTTTTCCCCTGGATGGCATTCTGCAGTGGAATCGGATTTACGGCAAGAGTGGTCTGCTGCAGTTCCAATGCGTCATTCCCTGGGAGCAGGGACCTCAATCTGGAATCCTGCGGATACTCAAGTCAATCACCGACTCCGGGTTGGCATCCTTTCTTGCCGTTATGAAAGTCTTCGGAAACGTGGCTTCGCCCGGATTGCTTTCCTTTCCGAAACCAGGAATCACGTTGGCGCTGGATTTTCCGATACGTCACCAGGTCAGTTTCTCTCTCCTCGACCGATTGGCAAAGATCACGTTGGAGCACAGCGGCAGAATGTATCCGGCTAAGGACGCCTGCATGAAGGCCGAGCAGTTCCAGGCGTTCTATCCTCAGTGGCAGTGTTTTGCCCAATATGTCGACCCCAGGTTCAGTTCTGCTTTTTGGCAAAGAGTGACAACACTTGACTGACGCGCCGTCATCATTTCCCTCGCGAATCCTGATCCTGGGGGCAACCTCCGCAATTGCCATCGCTACAGCGCGTCGATTGACTTCAAGAAGCACGGCGTTTTACTTGGTCGCGCGCAATGGACCGAATCTCGATGCCGTTGCGAGCGATCTTCTAACGCGTGGAGCCAGATCGGTAGCCAAGAAACTGATGGATCTCGACGATACTGCGGCGCACCCGCGGATGCTGGAGACTGTTGTGAAGGAACTGGGTACGATTGACCTTGTCCTGGTCGCGCACGGTGTACTAGGAGATCAGCGCCAAGCCGAAGCAGACTATTCCGTCGCTGAGGCCATTCTCAGAACCAATTTCTTGTCCACGGTTTCGCTTTGCACCTGGGTTGCCAATTACTTCGAGGCTCAGCATAGGGGAATTCTGGCTGTGATTAGTTCGGTGGCCGGCGATCGTGGCCGAAAGAGCAACTATGTCTACGGTGCATCGAAGGGTGCTCTTAATATATTCCTCGACGGTCTACGAAACCGGATTGACCGCCTTGGAGTTCACGTTCTTACGATTCGTCCGGGATTTGTGGCCAGCCCGATGACTGCCCATCTCCGAAGAACCGTGCTTTTCGCCGATCCGAACACAATCGCGATTGGAATCATAAAGGCAATCAAACACCGGAAAGACGTGACCTATCTTCCTGCCATATGGTCCCCCATAATGTTAGTTGTGCGGAGCATTCCTACGTCAATCTTCAAGAGGATGAATATGTGAGACCATATCGGTGGAACCGACACGATCATCAAGCATCTTCGGTTGTCGTCCAGCTTCCGAATTTGTGAAATAGTTCGAGGTGAACCGCTGTCAGTTCCGAAGGTATCGGTTGAAACCACTCAGTGACGACAACCCGGTTTGATCTGATCAGTTAATACGCCCCCGGCGATCTAGACCAGGCTGCTGCCTCTTTGAAGTCAGCGGCCTTTTTTTCTGCCATCAGATCCCTGATCGGTCTCTACCGAGGTGTCAAGGTTTGCGGACATCGTTTTGCGGAGCAGGATTCCGTTCGCCGATCGGTCGTCGATGCACTTTGCGAGAGAAGAAGTTCCGCAATGCCAGCACACCCAACAGGAAATCAGCCCGACCATTGCGGTTCCTACCTCGTCTTCGAAGACGTCTGGAGACGTTCACCGATTATCAATCCCCTGGGACCTGCACAGAGCGGTAGCGACAATTGTCTATCAGAGAGGGGGTTCACTGCGGAAAACCAACGATTCGCTTCAAAGATCGGGAAAATGTTCGTTAGTTCAGGCAACATCATGCTGATCGGTTCTGTGGAGGAACATTATGCTGTGCTCACCACACGCCAGCCTATTATGTGCAGCGATCCCTGACCGTACGGTTGGATCGATTCAAACACTGCTTGCGGGTCTCGGACCGGAAACTCAAAGCCGCTTTATCCCTCTGTGGTTGTTCTTCGCAGCTTGCGGCGTTGCCGAACTCGGCGTCAGCTACCTGATCTGTACGTCGCTCGAAAGGTTCCGGCCTCTAACCAGTTGGCCGAAGCGCAATTCCATCGTTGCTGACGTTACCTATGCGTTCTTCGTGCGAATCGTCCTGTTTCCGCTTATCGCCTACTTCGAGTTCGACTGGCTGCACCAACAACTTGATGCCTTTCTGCAACATCACGGCATGATACCGCCTTCACTTTCGGCGGTCGTTCCGATCCTGGCCTCGTGGCCCGCACTCGTGTTCATCCTCAATTTCTCGATCCTCGACCTTGCCGACTATTGGAAGCATCGGATTTCGCACAGAATCGCGTGGTGGTACGGCATCCACTCTCTGCATCACGCAGAAGACCAATTGACGTTCTGGTCGGACGACAGGTCCCATGTTCTTGAAGACGCCATCACCTATATCTGGTTGATTGTCGTGGGTCTTTTGATCGGCGTGCCTTCCATGCAGTTCCCCTTCCTCATCCTTTGCTTCCGGCTCCTGGGCAGTATGTCGCACTCGAATACACGAATCAGCTATGGATGGCTCGGAGAACACATCTTCGTTTCGCCACGATTCCACCGTACCCATCATGCATTGCGCGCCGCAGGACGGCGGAGTAACAACTTCGGCACAGCGCTCTCCCTATGGGACATTATCTTCAAGACCGCGCGATACAACGACAACACAATCGAGACGGGCGATGCCGGTGCCGAACCGGCTCTCGTCAACGGCTCGTGGATGGAGCAACAACTAGCGGGCCTCCGTCGCACGGTCCGCTTGGCGCGCCGCGGAAGAAAAACGGTCACAGCAGGGACAACATTATGATTAGTCAAAACCTCGCAGCCTGGACTGAACGCGTACTCGATCGAGGAAAGTTGGGCGCACCGACGGAAGAAAACTGGAGAATCGAAGCCTACGAACAATACAAAGCTAAACTCAGCGTTGCCGATTACCCTTGCTTCTTTGGCCAGACTGCGGAGGTCCGCGGAGAGATGCTGTATACGTTTATCAGCATGGGCGAACTCGGCGAGATGGTCGAAAATGTGCAGCTGTTCGTTCGCCTCATCGATACACCGGAATACAAGCGTGCAAGCCTGGCCGCATTTTTCGAACCAGATCGATCAATTCGAGATCATGCATCATTCGTCGCGCGTTTCTGGCAGATCCTGCAATATCTCCATGAGCATGATCGTGAGCCCGCAACGACGAGGACACCCGATGACCCACTCTGGGAGTTCGCGTTCGAGCGTCATGAGATGTTCGTGGTTGGCGCCTCCCCAACCTATCGGATCCGCCGCAGCAGGAATCTTGGGCCAGGCATGGTTCTGATATTTCAACCCAGGACTCTCTTCATCGATCCGGCGACCTCACAGCCGATTCCCGCTTCAGTTCGACAGCGTGTGCACAAGCGTATGCTCGCCTATGACGGCATACCTGTCCATCCCGACATTGGATTCTACGGAGAATCGATCAATCGCGAATGGAAGCAGTATGCTCTTCCGGACGACAACGAAGCGCAACGGGGAACTTGCCCTTTCCATACACGTCCGTGAAGCAACGAGAGCGTCTCGCGCACTCTAGACCGGCTACAACGTGCGTGCGAGCTAAACCACGTATGGACGTATCTGAGTCGAAATGTCAGTGGGGAAACCGCCGAACGGCTTCACCGGGCATAGCAGACCGTCTCTTATTCAGGTATTTCCGAGACACAGGCGGCAGGTAGTTCAATCGTGAACTGAGTTCCCTCTCCGACTTTGGACTCGACCGAGATTCGACCGCTTTGGAGTTCGACTGCTTTGCGTACGAACGCCAGGGGAATAATTCTCCACAGAATATTGGCGACGTTGACAGTTTCGACGGGAGCCGTGTCTGATCCGGGCGAACGGACTTGATGACGGGGCGTCAAGCTCGACGAATTCGCTTTGATCTTAATTGATTGATCTACGGTAGCGTCGCCACTTGTAATCTCCTGTTGGAGTTGGCTAATTGTTTTCACTCAATGGCTGACGAGGATAAAAGTGTATCTTCAGGAAAACCAGCCGCGAATGTTATCGGAGGAAGCCCAAGCGAAAGAGCATCGCGCTTTCACTACTAGTGCCGGAGTTATTGGGAGGATTTTAGCTCTCCAGATTCATGAGGCGGTCGTTGTCGCTGATCGGCCCTGCTGCGACCTTTACACCGGAAGCCAGAAGGCGGCTGATCGGAAGTAATCCGCAGACTCGGTGAAGCGCATGGCGACTTGGCACTCATGGAGAAGCCATGAAGAGTGAAATTCCCGAATCCAATTGAACCGAGGATTTCCCTTGGTGGGCTATTCGGCTCGCAGTGCGCTCATGGGATCGATCTGTGCGGCCCGCCAAGCCGGAAGCAGGCAAGCTCCGATCGCGGAGAGCAGCAGCATCGCAATCACTGAGAGGAACACGCTCGCATCAAGGGGACTGGTTCCGTACAGCACCGAAACGATCAGTCGGGTTACCCCCAGGCTCATTGCGATCCCGATGCCAAGACCCAGCAGTGCCGGTCGCAGTCCATCGATCAACACCAACTGCAACACCCGTTGTCGTTTCGCTCCGAGCGCCATCCGGATGCCGATCTCTCCCGTTCTCTGTGTTACAAGGTAAGCGAGCACGCCATAGAGCCCGACCGCAGCCAGCAGGAGAGAGAATCCAGCAAAGCTCAACAGGAGCGTCGCGCTGAAACTCGAGTTCGCCGTCGACTCGCCCACGATCTGTTCCATGGTGAGCACATTCTTGACCGGAAGATTCGCGTCGAGGGAAGCAATTAACCTCTGAATCGGGATCGCCAGCGGCGTGACGTCCGACTTCGAGCGAACTACCAGCACCGAATCTCCTGAATTTCCCGGAATGCCGGAGAGAATCGGAAACCACATCATCGGACGCGCCGGTTTGCCAAGTTCGTAAGCCGTGTCCGCGACCACGCCGATAATTTCGTAGCTCTCTCCCTGCGGTGTGCGCCATTCAACGCGAAGATGCTTTCCAATCGGGTCTTCACCCAGAAAATATTGCCGCACCAAATCCTCATTCACGATCACGAATTTGTCGCGCTCAAGCCGCTCATCTTCAGAAAAGAAACGCCCTCGCATCAGAGGAATCTCCATGGCGTGAAAATAGCCAGGATCGGCAGTGCGATATGCCGCGAAACGATGTTCTCCCGAGGCTTCGGCAGGATGTTCCGCAATCCAGACCTCGTGGTCGCCATAGTACCCGCCGCCCGGCACCACATTCGTCAGTCCAGCGGCTTCTACGCCTGGAAGATGTCGTACCTTCTCCAGGAGCTGTGTGTCGAAGTTCACAATCTGTTCTGGTTTCGAGTATTGGTCACCGCGCAGGAAATAGGTCATGGTCAGTACATTCTTGGTAGTACAACCGATGTCGGCCGTCCGTAAGCGAAGAAAGCTCTTGAAGAGCAGACCGGCCGCTATGAGCAGGACGACCGTAAGCGCCACTTCCGCTGTGAGGAGAATCTTGCGCAGAGACGCGCGCCCGGTGCTTCCTCCGATACCTCTCGCACCTTCCTGCAGCGCCGACAGGATGGCTCCGCCCGTCGACGAGATTGCCGGCAGCAATGCGGCCATGGTCCCGGCCAGGAGGGTGATTGCAAGCGCAAACGCAATTGCCAGGCCATCGGGATGGACATCATACCCGCGAGGTAATTCGGTCCAATGCCGGATTAGCCAATTGATTGCGGCTGCGGCAAGCACCAGGCCAAGAGTCCCTCCGCTGAGGCAAATCAGCAAGCTCTCTGTCAGCTGCTGCCGTATGAGAGACAGGCGGCTGCTTCCCAGCGCACTGCGAATGGCCATCTCGCGCCGTCGCGTCGCCGAACGAGCCACCAACAGATTGGAGAGATTGAGGCATGCAATCAACAGCAGGCAAACCACAGCCGCGAGCAGGACGTAGAGAGGCGTCTTCACATCTCCGATCACGTCTTCAAGCAGCGGGATCGCGGTGGCATCTTCTTCCATCGGGCCGGTACCACGATATTGGAGGTAGAGTTGATGCTCGACCGCGCCGACTTCCTGAAGGGCCATGGAGGCGGAGGCTCCCCGCCTGAGCCGCGCTACTACACGTCCGATGTGATTGTAGTGCGTCGTGATATCGCTGGGTGGCACCCCGATTTGCCACGGAACCCACATCTGGATCTTGGGATCCGGATACTGGAACCAATCCGGCAACACTCCGATCACCGTGTATGTATGGCTGTTCATATGAATCGTTTTGCCCAGAATGGCCGGATCGCCGTTGAAGCGTCGTTTGAAGAAACCCGACGACAGAATTACGGTCCAGTTGGCTCCCGGAGCATCATCGGCCGGTGAAAACAGACGCCCTATAGCCGGACTGACTCCGAGGGTTTCAAACAGATTCCACGAGCATGTCCCGGCGTTGACGAACTCAGGAAGCTCCCCGCCATTCCCGGACAGGTTATAACCAGTCCACCGCCAGATGGCCATCTGCTCATAACCGTGAGAAGCCTTCTGCCAATCGTAGAAATCGCCGGAAGCTGTCAGGTTATCGGAGCGATCGTCGTGACTGTAGAGAGCAACGAGCTGGTCCGCATGCGGAAATGGCAGCGGGCGCAGCAGCACGGATCGTACCACGGTGAACAAGGCGACGCTCGATCCGATGCCAATTGCCATGACTGCGATCGCCACCACGCTGAACTCCGGGGTTCGCAGGAGGGCGCGTACTGCGTACTTTACATCCCTTGCCCATATCTCCAGACGCGGAAAGCTTCGACCGTCCCGCACAGCCTGGCGTACCTGTTCGACCCCTCCCACTTCGATCAGCGCCTGTCGGCGAGCTTGCTCCCGCGTCATTCCGGCGCGCAGATACTCATCCACATGCATCTGGACGACGCTCTCCAACTCATCCCCAAGGTCACGGTCTCGATTTCCATCGGCAACCCAGGTTCGCAACCGTTTTCCCCATCCGCGCCAGGTTCGCATCAGCCCTCCTCGGCAGGCGCCAGGAAGCGCGCCAGAATCGCTGTCGTCTCGTGCCAGTCACGCGTTTCGCGTTCCAGGTGCTTTCGGCCGGCCGCTGTCAGTTTGTAGAACTTTGCCCTGCGTTTGGTATCGGAGATGCCCCATTCCGAACGAATGGAGCCATCCTGTTCCAGCTTCAGCAGCGCCGGATAAAGCGTCCCGTAATTGACACTCAGGCGATCGCCACTGATCTGCTCGATACGCTTGGCGAGCCCATATCCATGCTGCGGCCCCATAGTAGCCAGCGTCCGAAGCACCATGAGCGACAGCGTGCCCAGCCAGACTTCATTCTTGTTTCCCACCGCATAACCCCTTGGAGTCCCATATATACCAAATAGAGCTATGGGACTGCAATAGGAGTCTCTTCTCCTCGGGCAATCACGCCACAGTGTGCTTCCCCATCCAGGAGCTATGCGACTTGTTCGTCGGCGCTCGATTCCCAGGTTTACGAAACTGCCAGGCTGACGGATCACCGGCAGCATCTACTCGGTGGTTTTATGTGAGAAATGACGATCCTGGTCTACAGCGGGATCTGGTGCGGCGACCGTGTTCAGCAGGGTCTGCTTGTGCAACGAACCGCGTAAGCAGCACGGCAAGGATCGATCTGCGCTTTGTTGAGCGTCGAATGAACGGGGACCTGATTGAGGAACTGCAGAATAGGCTCAATCGTCCCACTGAGGTGCTCGCGAATCGACTCTGCAAGCTCCACATTGCGACGGCGATGAGAGGATTTCGATTTGCGCGTACATATAGTCCCTGCAATCAAGGCTTTATAAAGAGGCTTGCGCCTCACTCACCACGGAGTACCTTCATCGGTTCGAGGCGTGCGGCGCGGATTGCCGGGATGAGAAATGCGGCGACTGAGATTGTTCCAAGTAGAACAAGTGATGACGAGAAGCTGGCCACATCGAATGGGCTGACTTGAAACAGCAAATGCGTAAGCAATCGAGTGAGAAGCAGGGCTCCGCAGATACCGATCAGCATTCCTCCAGTGGTCAAGAGCAGACCATGACGAAATACGATGCGTAAGATGTCCGCGCGCCCCGCCCCTACAGCCATGCGAATGCCAAACTCCTGCTTCCGCTGCAACACTGCGTATGCGATGACTCCGTAGATCCCAACTGCTGCCAAAATAAGAGCGAGGGCGGAAAAAAATCCAAGCAAGATAGCCGCAAATTTATCTCCGGTCATGGAGCTCGCGACTGTTTCCTTCATCGTTGAAATCTTTGATATCGGCTGCTGTTTATCCAACGCTGAAACCTGGTCACGCAATGCTGCTGCAAGCAAGTTACTGTTAGGCCCACGGGCGATCACGGTAAAAGAGGAAGAAGGTTTCTGAGCGAAAGGCTCATAGACTTGTGGCGCAATGGCTGCTTTCAGCCCCGTCTGCTTGACGTCGCCGACGACTCCGACAATCTGGCGGAGATACGTTGGGCCTGAGATGTCGAGGCGTTTCCCGATGGGACTCTCGGAAGGAAAAAAGCGCTTGGCCATCGTTTCATTGATGATGACAACAGGAAGGCTATTTGCTGTGTCTTGTTGCGTGAAGAGGCGGCCCTTTATCAGAGGGATTTCCATTGAGCGGAAATATTGCGGTGTAACGCGGTAATAGTTCGCCGTCGTTCCTGAGTCATTTGCGCCAAGCGGCTGGCCATCAATACGGATGCCTGCATCAGGGGCGTCTTTGAATGGGAGCCCAGACGATATCGCCGCCTGCCGGACATCAGGCTGGCTTGCAAGGCGATTAACAAGTGAATCGGCGAACTGTACCTGTTGATACGGCTTTTGATACTTGAGGGTGGGAAGATCGATGTTCGCTGTCACCACGTTATCTGGATTAAACCCGGTATTAACTTGAAGGAGATGCCAGAAGCTCTTCAAGACGAGGCTCGACCCGGTGAGCAATATTAGGGCAAACGCAACTTCTGAAATGACAAGAATGCTGCGAAGATTCACGCGTTTACCGCCTGCTGAAGACCTACTGCTAGATTTCAGTGGATCGAGAAGATTGGTTCCGGATAACCGTATGGCAGGCAGCAATCCGAACAGTAGCCCGGTCAACGCCGTCAGCAGTATCGTGAACAGCAACACTGAGTGATCTATGGTGATCTTGTCGAATTCCGGAAGACTTGCGAGTGGAAGCTTCCTGATGCCCATGACGCTGATAAATGCGAGTGAAGCTCCCAATGCTCCGCCAGCCAGCGCAAGCACTAAACCCTCGGTAAGAAGTTGTTGAACGATACGTTTACGACTCGCACCTAAGGATGTACGCAATGCGATTTCAGGTTCTCTAACTGAACCTTGGGCAAGGAGCAGGCTAGCGACGTTCACACAGGCAATGAGCAGCACCAGCCCTGTTGCGCCCAGCAATATGTATAGCGGCGTTTTGAGTTCGCCCGTGTAATAGGTACTGAGCGGGAATACGTTCACACTCCAGAACTGCGGCGTTCGCAATCGAGGCATGATGGCATCCATCTCTGCCTGAGCTTGTTCTGGAGTAGCATTTTGCTTAAGACGGCCCACTCCCCAGAGGAAGTGGCCTCCATCGAAGTCTTCTGTTGTAAGCCCCATAGGCTTCCAAATCTCGGCGTCATGAGGAAAACGGAACCCAGGAGGCATCACCCCGACTACCGTGAAATCCATGTCATTGAGCTTGACGATAGAGCCTAGTACATCGGCGTTGCCCGCGAATTGCCGCTTCCACAGCCCATAGCCAAGCAAGATGACGTGATCATTGCCTACAGCGTCTTCTTGTGGGGTAAAGCTTCTACCTAAAATCGGCTTTACGCCTAAAAGATCGGGTAAATTTGCAGTGACACGAGCGCCTGAAATGCGCTCGGAGCTGTCTTCTCCGGAAAAGTTGAATGCCATGTTTACAAAGGCGCCGAGTTGGCTAAATGATTGACTCTGTTCTCGCCAAGCAAGGAAGTCTTTTGGTGTTGCTTCAAAATGCGAGAAGCGCGGCAGCCATTTTTCGTCCAACATCATGAGTCGCGCTGGATCATGGAATGGTAGAGGACGCAACAGAACGCTATTGACCACGCTAAAGATCGCCGTGTTGGCACCGATTCCGAGAGCAAGCGTCAAGAGGGCGATCGTGGTGAAGCCCGGCGACCGCCGCAATTGCCTAAGCGCGAACTTGATATCTGCCCATACGCTTTCAAGGGCAGGCCACTGCCATACTTCGCGACCTTGTTCTTCAATCCGGGTGACGTTACCAAATTCACGCTTGGCAATTCGCTCCGCCGCCTCTCGCGTCATGCCGCGGTCCATCAGGTCTGCGATCTTTTCATTGAGGTGTTCACGAATTGACTCTGAGA
>Ga0335072_10013433_pt1 | contig 11666 bp, 10 predicted proteins | sample Lox_Sample_21_FD_206725 | JGI IMG/M metagenome (GOLD analysis project Ga0335072, IMG submission 206725) | Soil microbial communities from Loxahatchee National Wildlife Refuge, Florida, United States - Lox_Sample_2.1 | ecosystem: Environmental > Terrestrial > Soil > Wetlands | place: USA...
AGCAGGCAGTCCGCCGTTTCATTCTGAACGCCCGTCCGTTGCTTGGCATCAAGAAGGGCCACTCGACGAAGGGCATGGGATTTCTGGCGCGCGGTTTTTTGCGCCTGCATCAATCCACTGGTGACCCCATATGGCAGAAGAAGGCCGAGTTTTGTCTCGATTGGCTCATCGAGAATCAGTCCAAAGGATACAGCGGAGCTTGCTGGGGTAACCATTTCGACTACCAGTCCCGCGGATTTTATCTGCCCAAGGGTGTCCCCACGATTGTTTGGACATCGCACATCGGCCACGCTTTCCTGGACGGATACGAACAACTCGGGACAACCAAGTACTTGGAAATCGCCCACAGCGCGTGTGAACACATCATGCGCGACATTCAGAAGTTTGATTACGGCGATGCAACCTGTATCAGCTACGTGCCGGGGCTGGATAGTCAGGTCCACAATTCAAACACATTAGGTGCCAGTCTTTTGGCGCGGACGTACCGCCATACCGGAGATAAGCCATATCTCGAGTTGGCCCAGAGAGCGCTCTTGTACACCGCACAACGGCAGCGGCCTGATGGCTCCTGGTATTACGGCGAAGATTCGAGAATTCACTGGGTTGACAATTTCCATACCGGATACGTTCTCGACTGCTTCAAATATTACCTGGATTGTACCGGCGATCATAGATTCGAATCAGCTATGAATAAGGGATATGAGTATTGGAAGAAAACTTTCTTCCTCTCGGACGGAACTCCGCGATACTATAACTACAAGACTCTCCCGTTAGATATTCAGTGCTGCTCGCAGGCGATCGATACTCTTGTGTTTTTCCGGGATGCGGATCCCGACAGTCGGGCCCTGGCGATAAAGGTGGCGCAGTGGACGATCAAGAACATGCAAGATCGCACGGGATATTTTTATTATCGGCGTTACTCACCTTGGTTGGTAAACAAGACTCCAACCCTCCACTGGGGACAAGCAACCATGCTCTGTGCTTTAGCAGGGCTTTACGGCACTTTATAAGGGTAGGTGCTTGGTGAAACGAAAAGTACTCATTATCGTTGAGAACATACCTGTCCCACCAGATTTCCGGGTTTGGAAAGAGGCGCGCTGCTTGCGCGACGCCGGTTACGAAGTCATTGCGCTTTCTCCTCGAGGGCATGGATATCACAAGCGTTATGAGTTCCTGGACGGGGTGCATATTTATCGTCACCCCACTCCGCCGGAGGGAGATACTCCTCTGGGATATGCTTGGGAGTATGGCTCCGCTTTGTTTTGGCAATTCCTTTATTCATGGTGGATTTACTTCCGTCACGGATTCCAGGTCATTCAGGGTTGCAACCCGCCGGACGACATTTTTCTCGTTGCACTCCCCTTCAAGTTATTTGGGGTGAAATATATATTCGACCATCACGACGTGAATCCCGAGCTGTATTTTTCCAAGTACGGTCGAAGGGACTTTTTCTACAAGACACAGGTCTGGCTGGAGCGAGCTACTTTCTATTTTAGTGATGTCGTGATGTCCACGAACAACAGCTACCGACAAATAGCGATGTCTCGCGGAGGGGTACCTGCCGAAAATGTCTTTGTAGTGCGCAATGGCGTTGATCCAAAGTCATTTAAACCGGTTCCCCCAAATCCGGCTCTTCGACATGGAAAACAACATCTAGTTGGATATGTCGGAAATATGAACGAACAGGAAGGGTTGGACATTCTCATTAATGTTGCGCAGCGATTAAAGACTTCAGGCCGTCGCGATGTGCACTTTACTTGCGTGGGAGGCGGCCCAGCTCTATCGACCCTGCAGAAAATGGTCCAGGAAAAAGATGTAAGTGACATAATGAATTTCACTGGCAGAATTCCGGACGCTGATCTGCTCGATATCCTTTCGACGGCTGATATTTGCGTCAATCCCGATAAACCTTGCCCGATGAACAGCATGTCAACCATGATCAAAATCATGGAATACATGGCCCTGGGCAAGCCGATCGTGCAGTTCGAAGGTCAAGAGGGCCGTTTCAGCGCCCAGGAAGCATCGCTGTATAGTGACGGTGCGGACCATGTAGGCGATTTTGCCGAAAAGATCGTCTGGTTACTTGATCATCCGGAGGAAAGAAAACGGATGGGAGAGTTTGGACGGCACCGGATCGAGAAAGAGTTAGCGTGGGAATATTCAGTTCAGCACTTGCTGGCAGCATATGATAAAGCGTTCAGCAAGGTCCGAGGCAAACACGCCCTGCAGCCTGACGTGCTGGTAGCCGACAAAGGCAAATCGCTTGGGAACTGAATTGATGGGCACTGACGGTAGCACTTCTGTGCTATCCGAGGTTGAGCCAAGTTCGTATTAATATTGTGTTGCTCGACTGTCCGTTCAGCCAAACCGACAGTCATTCCCCCCAAGGAATTCTGTTTTCACGTTACGGGACAATAGGGGCCAACGAATTTGAGTTTGGATACGATTCCATCTCTTAGCCGATATTTCCGTCCTTCTGGGGAGCTGTCGTCGCTCAAAGCCGATCGGAACTTGTCCGGGAAACAGGGTGGTTTTTTTCGATTTGGCCCAGAGACGATATGTTTTGGAAGATGCGATGCCGGTGTCGCCAGTCGCGATCCAGGTTGCGAACTCGAAGACCTCTCAAAGTATGCCCAAGCAAACGGCGATAGCCTGATTCTTCCCTTCGACCCAGAAGAGATTGTGCAGAATCTCAGGGAGGAGCGTTATGTTGGGACTTCTGCAAACTATGCAGACCGATATAGCCTGACTCGCGATCTCTATTATCTCGCGCGCCCATGGATGCCATTGGCAATACGTAAGTACCTTCAACAGATCTATCTGCGAGGGTGGGAAACGCTGCCATTTCCAACATGGCCGGTGGATCGTACGGTGGATCGCCTATTCGAGGATCTGCTGCGCCTCACGCTTCAAGCCAATGGAACGACGAGCATCCCATTCATTTGGTTCTGGCCGGATGGAGCGAACGCATGTGCCATCATGACGCATGATGTCGAGGAAGAGGCCGGCAAGGCGTTTTGCGCGGAACTCATGAGCATCGATGAGTCCTACAAGATTCCTGCCTCGTTTCAAATTGTGCCCGAGGTTCGATACTCAGTCGAACTGCAGTTTCTCGATGAGATCAGAACTAGAGGATTTGAAGTCAATGTTCAAGATCTGAATCACGATGGGCGATTGTTTTTACACAAAAGCGAGTTCGAGCGACGGGTCAAGCTCATCAATCAGTATGGCAAGAGTTTTCAGGCCGTGGGTTTCCGATCGGCGGTTCTTTACAGAAACCAGGCGTGGTTCAACCTCTTAGACTTTGAGTACGATATGTCCGTCCCCAGTGTCGCACACCTCGACCCGCAAAGAGGGGGGTGTTGTACGATCATGCCCTATTTTGTGGGCGGGCTCGTTGAACTACCGGTTACAGTCAGTCAGGACCACACTCTATTCAATATTTTGAACGATTTCAGTCTCGACCTTTGGCGGAAGCAGACTGAGCTGATCGTAACGCATCATGGGTTGATGAACTTTATCGTTCATCCGGATTACATCCTCGGGAAAAAAGCGCAAGATGCTTACAAGAGCCTTCTCGCTTTTCTTGCGAATTTGCGTGAGCGAAGTGGAGTCTGGATGGCACTTCCAAAAGATGTGAACCGGTGGTGGCGGCAGCGGGATAAGATGGTGCTCGGACGTAAAGCAGACGAATGGGTTATTGAGGGAGAGGGGAGCGAAAGGGCACGCGTTGCCTATGCGACTCTTGAGGATGGTCATCTCGTTTATTCCTTCGCATCAGAATCCACGAATGCAGCCGCTCTAGACTGTGCCGATAAAGCCGCTCAGAGTGAAACCCGGGCAGGAATCGCTTTCAAAGGGAGCCACTAATGCTCAAACGATCCCTCGTCGACACGAATGTTGCGTCTGCTGCCAACCTGACTGGCCCGGAGCAGTACGACGTCGCAATTATCGGCGCCGGGCCTTATGGATTGTCGGCAGCCGCCCACCTCAGAGCCATAGGACTTGAAACGCGAGCTTTCGGTGAACCGATGGAGTTCTGGGCGAACAAGATGCCCGAGGGGATGCTTCTGCGATCTCCGAGAGTGGCGTCGAATCTCTCCGACCCGGACCGTGCCTTTACTCTAGATGCATATGAGACGGCAGCGAGTAAGGAATCCTGCACTCCTCTTCCTCTCGATACTTTCGTGGAATACGGCCGGTGGTTCCGGCACCAGTTGGGTTCGAGCCTGGATGAAAGGTGCGTTCTGCGCGTCGACCACGACCGCCCTGGATTCAGAGTCACCCTGCAAGATGGAGAACAGGTTCGGTTCAGAACTGTAATAGTGGCGGCAGGAATAGGGCCTTTCAAGAAGAAGCCTACCGTGTTTCAAGAATTCTCAGAGTCACACGTCTCTCATTGTTACGACGGACGCGACGTCCGAAGGTTTGCTGGGAAGAAGGTCGTCGTTATTGGCGGAGGGCAAAGCGCATTGGAGTCTGCAGCGCTCTTGCACGAGGCGAAAGCCGAGGTCGAGGTCATTGCCAGACAGTCAAGACTCAACTGGATTGGCCAGCACAGCTGGCTGCATCATTTGGGACCGATCTCATCGATGCTTTATTCATCACACGACGTAGGTCCGGCTGGAATTAGTCGGTTGGTTGCTTACCCGAAACTGACGGCGCTTGTGCCCCTGAAGCTTCGCGACAAAATTCGAAAGCGCGCCGTTCGACCAGCAGGAGCACGCTGGCTCCCCGAACGTTTGAAAAATGTAAAGCTCACAACCGGCCGCTACGTATGCCAAGCTCTTTTGCGGGGCGATGAAATAGAACTCAGACTTGACGACGGTAGCGAACGTCGCGTACATCACGTCCTTCTGGGAACTGGCTATCAGGTTGATATTTCACGATATGATTTCTTGCCGCGGGAGCTTACACAAGACATTCAGCAATTTGACGGTTATCCTAAGCTTGCAAGCGGCTTTCGCTGCTCGATTCCAGGGCTGCACTTCATAGGGGCAAGTGCAGCGCGCAGTTACGGACCGCTGCTGAATTTTGTGGCGGGCACCGAGTTCGCTTCACGAGAATTGACTCGGCACTTTTCAAGGGCCTAAGCGGTTTCTGCATTGAACGTGGGGTGCTGTAGTGGACAACCAGCGTGTGGGCGCTGTCATTATCGGGGGCGAGCATCCAGGGTTGGGTATCGCTCGCAGTCTCGGACGCAGAGGCATTCCCGTCTGTGTCATCGACGACCAATACTCGATTTCGCAATTCTCGAAATACGTTGGCCGTGTCGTGCGCGTCAATGACTTGCGAGACGAGCGCCGGACTTTGGAGAACGTTCTAGATGTCGGCCGCCGGTACGGTCTCGAGGGATGGGTCTTATTTCCCACCAGAGATGAAACAGTAGCGACATTCTCTCGTCACAGGGGAGAGCTCGCGAAGCTTTTCCGAGTTACCACCCCCGACTGGGACATCGTACGCTGGGCGTGGCACAAGAGAAACACCTACCAACGTGCCGAACAACTTGGAATTCCGGTTCCGCGTACTTTTAATCTGCGCTCTGAGGCGGAACTTTCTGCCCTGACCGACCGGCTGCCTTTAGCCATTAAGCCCGCAGTCAAGGAGAACTTCTTTTATGCAACCGGTGCTAAGGCGTGGAGAGCCGAAACGCCTGAACAACTAAAGCAGCTTTTTCAGAAAGCAGCACAGCAAATTCCAATAGAAGAAATTCTCGTTCAAGAAATCATTCCTGGAGATGGTCAAACTCAATATTCGTATTGTGCTTTCTTTCGTAATGGCCAAGCTGAAAGTACTTTGATCGCCAAGCGCTTGCGTCAGCATCCGCACGAGTTCGGTCGAGCAGCGACCTATGTTGAAACCGCGGTGATGCCTGAGATTGAAGAGCTATCGCTTCGATTTCTAAGGGCTATTGATTACTACGGCCTCGTCGAATTGGAGTTTAAACGGGACCCTCGAGATGGCCAGTACAAGTTGCTAGATGTCAATGCTAGAACCTGGGGGTTCCATAGTCTCGGATGGGCCGCGGGTGTGGATTTCCCTTACCTCCTGTATGCAGACCAAGTAGGTGAACCGACCGACAAATTCCGGGCTCGTCCAGGGGTTGGCTGGCTGCGCATGATCACGGACGTACCCACAGTTGCGTCGGGACTTTTGAATGGAAATTTGAAAATCGGAGCGTACGGCCAGTCTCTGATGCGTACAAGAATTGAATCAGTGTTTTCAATGACGGACCCGCTGCCGTCCGCGGCGGAATTTCTTATGCTCCCGTACTTGGTGTATCAAAAGTATCTTTCGAAACCTGCCGCGAAACCCCAAATTCAGGCGGCAGGTGAGCGAGCGGGAAAAGATCTGTCGGCGAGTGCGTCCGCCGAATAGTCGATGTCTTGTTTGATCTGCTGCGCAAAGAAGAAAGTGATTTCGCCTCTTTCTTCAATAGCAAACCCTTGACATGCGTCGCGAACGGCTTGGGTGCACCCACCGTATAGCCGGTCATGCAATTCGATGGCAAGGACATTCACTTTGTTGATCCACGGACAACACTTGAATATTTCCTTCTCGGCGCCTTCAATATCCATTTTGAGTAAGTTAATCGAGTCGATTCCGGCATCGCCCATGAGTGTTTCCATCGTTAAGCTTCGAACTCTTTGCGAACCGTTTTGCGTGATCTCAAAAGCACCCTTGACGTGAGCCTTGGAAGGTCCGAGCGCAACTTGTCCATCTTCGCGCCAGAGGGCGGCTTTAATCGGCGTAATCGATCCATATTTCGCAGTATTTCTTACGAGGGCAGCAAAATTCGATTCTTCCGGCTCTAAGGCTATGATTTTTGCAGACGGATATCTGAGAGCAAACAGAATGCTGGCCATTCCGATATGAGCTCCAACGTCAACGATCACCTTCGGATCGAAGTTAGGAATATTCGGTTCATATGACTTCGTCTTGAAAACCAGAACATCCCGGTATGCACAGAAATCAGAAGTATCGATGCGGAGAAATACAGGGTCGGCCGTTTTTGGAGGAACCACGGCTAATTCGCTAGGTTTTCCGAAGACGCGAAAAGACGCTATCTTGAATAATCCACGGATGCCACATAGTTCGTAGTACCACTTAACGCCCTGCAAAACGCTCATGAGACCTCGCTTTGAGGGGTCCAATGTTACTACATCGAGTTCGAATGGAGTCAAAGTAAAAGGACGATCTGACACAAAGCATTGAGCGAGATCTCAAAATGCAAAGCTTAACACTTCCCCGACTTCGAAGGCTCTTCCAGCCTCAAATCCCGCAGCTCTTTCGACCCACCGTGACGTCGGTTCTGGCAAAGACAATAGGTCGCGTCAACCTGGAGCGGCCTGCCGTAGGTTTAGCGGTTGCAGCATCCTGGGTCCGATTTTCTCGTTGGTGCAATGCTCATCCCATTCGAGATGCGATCACGAAGACGAACGGACATGACCGCGGTTGGCTATATCGTTCAGTCATTGAGGCAGAGGAACTTGATCGCCAGCCGATTACCTATCTTGAGTTCGGCGTTTACCGCGGCGAGTCGCTAAAGTCTTGGTTGCGTGGAATTTCCAATCCTGATTCCCGATTCACCGGCTTCGACACATTTACTGGCTTACCCGAACGATGGCGGCCAACTGAGCCGGCAGGACACTTCAACGCCGATGGTCGCGTTCCTGAGGTAAATGACGATCGATGCAGCTTTGAGGTCGGCCTCTTTCAGGACACTCTTCCTAAGTTCGTTGCCGATGCCGATCTCTCCCGAAGAATAGTCATCAATCTGGACGCGGACATGTTTACGTCCACCCTGTTTGTGCTCACGACCTTGGCGCCCTACTTTAAGCCAGGGGATCTGATCTTCTTCGACGAGTTCTCATGTCCACTTGATGAGTTTCGAGCCTTCGAAGAATTTGCTAGCTCGTTCCGCATTCGGTATGAAGTGATTGCTTCCGTTTATGGATACACTCGCGTTTGCATCAAGCTAGGAGAGTGTCGCTAGTCTGCTCTCCAGCACGGCAGAAGTGCGATGACTACGGAATGCCTGTTTGACACGGCGAGAAGCGGAAGCCAATCGCACATCACCCTGTCTTGATTCACCTTAAAGCATGGACGACGAACTCGCTCTCCGAACACGTGTCAGGCTTATTGAAACCGCCTGTATCTCCATTCTAGGGATCCTCCTCGTCGCGGGCCTGTGGCCCTTTCACGTACCAAAGAATGATGTGACATGGCTGACTAACGGGGATGGATTACGTTTTGGACCTTACGGCGCGATCGTTAGCGCCAGCTCATTCCCGCCCCAACCGGATAAAGCATCAGGAAGTCTTGAAGTCTGGCTAGATCCTACTCTCGAACGTGGCGCTCACACAATTCTAAGCTTTGACGGCTCCGCCCACCCTGGTGTGCCGTTTTCCCTTCGCCAGGATGATGATGCTTTGATTGTCGTACAGGACAACGAAGACATAAACGGAGCTTCGTGGACGGCCTGGTCCGTGGTCAAGGGAGTGTTTCATGCTGGAAAGCCGGTCTTTGTAACAATCCTTCTGGGAACACGTCGCACATCTATCTGTCTTGATGGCGTTTGTCGAAAAGATTTCGCTATAGGGGACTCCCGGAACAACTTCTCTGGGCGGCTCGTGGTTGCAAACTCACCGGACAGTAGTAGCAGTTGGGTAGGGATAATTAGAGGTATGGCAATTTACAGTCGGCAGCTGGCGCAACACGAGGTTCTCGAGCACTACGACACTTGGACCAACGAGAACTCGCTAAAATCGCTCGAAAAAGAGACGCCAATCGCCGTCTATCTGTTCAACGAGCACGCCGGCGATACTATTCATAACGAAGTCGATCACAGAACAGATCTTAAGATTCCAACCCACTATTTTGTTCTGCATTCGGCGTTTCTAAGGTCCCCCCAGCACACCTATCATCCCAGCTGGAGCTACTGGAAAGATGTGGCCCTCAACGTTGTTGGCTTCATTCCCTTCGGTTTCTTCACGGCTACGTACTTCTGTTCGGTACGCCAGGTGAAGGGGGCCGTAGCGATAGCGGTCGTTTTGGGATTTCTTACAAGTCTGATAATCGAAACTCTGCAAGCGTTTCTACCGACCCGAGACTCCGGTTGGAACGATCTCATTACGAATACAGTGGGCACTGCGCTCGGAGCGATGATGTACGCTTACTTCGGAGGAGCCAGTTGGCTTGAGCCCCGACTGGAAAAGGTTGCCTGCCGATCATCCTTGCGTCAGGTGGGCGCTTCTCAACGATGAAACGGCGCCATCAGCTCGATGCGATTCGCGGGTTAGCCGTCCTACTAGTGCTGGTGCATAACACTGACAGGACGAGCTACACCGGCTTTATCGCCCGCAATGGCTGGATGGGTGTCGATCTCTTTTTTGTTCTGTCTGGATTCTTAATCACGGGCATTCTATTAAGCACAAAGGAAAATGCGGGGTACTTCCGGAATTTCTACGCACGGCGCTGTCTTCGCATATGGCCGCTATACTTTGCCGCGCTGCTATTCATGTTCGTAGTGGTACCGCTATTGCGTCCATCCGAAGCACAGCGTATTTTCGATGCTCGGTCCATGCCGTGGTGGTCTTATTTAGTTTTTTTGCAAAACTTCTTTGTCCCGGTGATTACAGGAGCGGCCGGTCTATTGGCCGTCACATGGTCCCTCGCCGTCGAAGAGCAATTTTATTTGGTTTGGGCCATTGTCGTTCGCTTTTGCAACGAATCGCAACTACGCAAGATTGCCATCACTCTGATCTGTTTCAGCCCCCTCCTACGCTTCTACCTGTTGCGGCGCCATTTTTTTGTATATTCGAATACCTTCTGTCGGCTCGACGGACTCATGGCTGGGTCGCTTCTGGCGATGCTGTGGGGATCGGCAGCGTTCAAACCGCAGGCTTATGTGAAATGGGCATGGGTTGTTTTGGCAATCGCTTCGCCGCTGGCAGTAATAACAGCAGGCCGTGCTGAGGCATTGGTCTATTCCTTCACATCGCTGGCGTCGGTAGCGCTTGTGTATCTTGCCATGTGCTCCAAACAGCGATGGTTCCAAGCAGTTTTGGCGAACCGCTTCCTCGTTTACACCGGAACGATTAGCTTTGGAATCTACCTTTTGGAAAAGATACCCATCGACGCGGCGCAGTCTTTACATCTGGATGGGCACCCACCCATTGTGCTTCCCGTCGCCGCGTTAACTACCTATGTTCTGGCCATCATCTCGTGGAATGTACTAGAGAAACCTTTTCTCAAAATGAAGCGATTTTTTGAATGGAAAGCGCCGGAACCGGTCCAAGAGCAAGTGCTCGCGCAGGCTTCCTGAGGTTTGGGCAATCATGGACATCTCAGTACGGCACGTACTGCGAACCAATCCGGCGAGACTTCCAGCATACGGCACGTTCATTCTCAGAAGCGCCGGATATACAATAACAACACCCCGAGGACGGTGATGTTGCCAGTTTTACTGACGAGACTTTTAGGCAAGATAGCGTTTGTGGCGCCTGGAGGAACAAGGGTGAGGCCGTGGCTGCAGCGCCTGCGCGGCGTTGCGATCGGCAGGAATGTCTGGATTGGCCAGCTTGTGTACATCGATGAAATACATCCCGCGGATGTAAGCATCGGCGACAATGTCACGATCAGCCTTAGAACGTCGATCATCTCGCACTTTTACTCCGGCCCCAGAAGGCCCGTGAGCAATGGCAAAGTCATAATTGAAAAAGATGTTTTCATTGGACCCCACTGTGTCATTTTGCCCAACGTAAGAATCGGCGAAGGTGCGGTGATCAGGGCTGGTACCGTAGTGAGCCGCAATGTGCCGCCACACACTTTCTGGGGACCTCCCGCGGCGGAAGCCTTGGGTACCGTAAAGGTCCCACTAACGCCGGACCGTACATACGAAGAGTTCATGGAAGGATTGACGATCCGTGTGAAAAAGACGACCCAGCTGTCTCGAATAAATCTAAAGGACTCCAAAGAAGTCTGACGACTCTGAGTATCAGAAGCTCTGTATTCACAGCTTTATCAAAAAAGACCGGGGGAACGATGCAGTTGCAAACGACGGAGATCGAACAAGAGATTCGTAATTTTCTCACCGAGACGTTTCTTTTCGGCAGCAGCGACACTCTCAATGAAGATGTGCCGCTTCTCGGCAGTGTGATCGACTCGCAGGGAGCGATAGAGCTAGTCGCGTTTATTCAACAACGCTTCAACATCGAAGTACAAGATGAAGAAGTGACGGTCGACAACCTTACGTCTGTCAAAAGTGTAGCTGCTTTGATCGAAAAGAAGCTTCGCTCCAAATAATCACGCCGGAGGGTTGGGACCGGCCATGAACCCACCATCGATGCCGAGCAACTGCCCCGTCATAAAAGAGGCGCGATCCGAGCACATCCAAAGGACTGCCTCGGCGACTTCTATCGATTTTCCGAGACGACCGATTGGATGACAACCAACGGCGAATTGGTGAGCCGCTGGAACGCGCAGGGTGCGATCGGACATGGGCGTTTCGATAAATCCGGGGCACACCGCGTTGACGCGAATCCGCTTTTTGGCGTTCTCCAGCGCAGCCGTTTGCGTCAGTCCAATGACTCCATGTTTGCTCGCGCTATAGGCTGATGTTCCCGCAGAGCCAACCAACCCCAGAACCGAAGCCATATTCACAA
>Ga0335072_10013434_pt1 | contig 11665 bp, 8 predicted proteins | sample Lox_Sample_21_FD_206725 | JGI IMG/M metagenome (GOLD analysis project Ga0335072, IMG submission 206725) | Soil microbial communities from Loxahatchee National Wildlife Refuge, Florida, United States - Lox_Sample_2.1 | ecosystem: Environmental > Terrestrial > Soil > Wetlands | place: USA: Florida...
AACGCGGCTGGATTCCGCATCACGCACCACCACTGGGCAGTGTGCGCGCGGAATTGCCGCGCGTACCCGACACACTGCGTCATCGCGACAACCGCAACAACCGCCTGTTGCTCGCCGCAGCGCTGGAGATCGACGCCGACATCCGCGCCGCGATCACGCGCTATGGTTCTGCGCGCATCGGCGTCGTGCTCGGCACCAGCACTACCGGCATCGAGGAAGCCACCCACGGCATCGCCGCCTATCGGCGCGATGGCGCGTGGCCGGCCGATTATCACTATTCGCACCAGGAACTCGGCGGCCCCGCGGAATACCTGGCCGAATGGCTGGGACTATCCGGCCCTTGCTATGGCATTTCCACCGCCTGCACGTCGGGCGCACGCGCGTTGATGAGCGCGCAACGCCTGCTGCGCATGGGGCTATGCGATGCCGTGCTGTGCGGCGGCGTGGATACGCTGTGCCGCCTGGCGATCAACGGCTTTCATGCATTGGAGGCAGTGGACCTGCAACGCTGCGATCCGTTCTCCAGGCATCGCCGCGGCATCAACATCGGCGAAGCGGCGGCGCTGTTCCTGATGACGCGCGAAGCCGGCCCGGTGCAACTGCTCGGTGGCGGTGCCAGTTCCGATGCATACCATATGTCCTCACCCGATCCGCAGGGAGCCGGCGCGCGCAAAGCCATGCACGATGCCTTGCGCAACGCCGGGCTGGAGGCGACGCAGATCGATTACATCAACCTGCACGGCACCGCCACCGAGCATAACGACAGCATGGAAAGCCAGGCCGTCGCCTGCGTGTTCGGCCCTGCAGTGCCGTGCTCATCGACCAAGTCGCTCACCGGCCACACGCTTGCCGCCGCGGGTGCACTGGAGGCGGCGTTCTGCTGGCTGAGCTTGACCGACACGCGTGCCGAACGCCGCTTGCCGCCGCATGTGTGGGATGGCGAAGCCGATCCCGCGCTGCCCGCGCTATGTTTCACCCGCGCCGGCAGCCATCTGCCGGTCGGCGGAAGGCGTTACCTGATGAGCAACTCGTTCGCGTTTGGCGGCAACAATGCAGCGTTGATCGTGGGAGATCCCGCATGACGCCCTGGCCGATCGCCGAGGTCGTGCCACATGCCGGCGCGATGATCCTGCTCGATGACATCGTGGAAGCAGAGCGCGAACGCATCGTTTGCACGCGCACCATCCGCGCCGGCGGCTTGTTCGTGGAGGACGACGGCAGCATGCCTGCGTGGGTCGGCGTGGAACTGATGGCACAAGCCATCGCTGCCTGGGCCGGCTGCTGCGCGCGCGCCGAGCAGCGGCCGGTGCAGTTGGGTTTTCTGCTCGGCACGCGGCACTATGCGTGCAATGTGGATACCTTTCCGGCCGGCGCGCAGCTGCGCGTGGAAGCGGCGCGGGAGTTCCACAACCAACAAGGCATGGGCGTATTCCATTGCCGTATCGAAGCGCCCGGCATCCAAGCCGAAGCACGCTTGAATGTATTCAGCCCGCCCGATGCGGAGGCTTTTTTCAATCAGGAATCCAGGGAGACGCCACATGGCTGACACAGTGCTGGTGACCGGCTCCAGCCGCGGTATCGGCCGCGCCATTGCCTGGCGGCTGGCGCAAGCGGGCTACGATGTCGTGGTGCATTGCCGGAGCCGTCGCGAGGAAGCCGAACAGGTGGCCGCTGCGATTCGCACGCTAGGCCGCGCCGCGCGCGTGCTGCAATTCGACATTGCCGATCGCCCGGCATGCGCCGCTGCGTTGCAAGCCGATGTTGAAGCACATGGCGCGTATTACGGCGCAGTGTGCAACGCCGGGCTCACGCGCGACGGTGCGTTTCCGGCCCTATCCGACGAGGACTGGGACCAGGTGCTGCGCACCAACCTGGATGGTTTCTACAACGTGCTGCACCCGATCATCATGCCGATGATCCGCCGCCGCCAGGCGGGACGCATCGTATGCATCACCTCTGTATCGGGCTTGATCGGCAATCGCGGCCAGGTGAACTACAGCGCTGCCAAGGCCGGCGTGATCGGCGCGGCGAAGGCGCTGGCGGTGGAATTGGCCAAGCGCAAGATCACCGTCAATTGCGTGGCGCCGGGCTTGATCGATACCGACATGACCAGCGCCGACTTGCCGCTGGAAGAGATTCTGAAAGTGATACCGATGCAGCGTGCCGGCACTGCGGATGAAGTCGCTGCGGCCGTGCAGTTCCTGATGAGCCCGGAAGCGGCTTACATCACGCGGCAAGTGCTCGCGGTAAACGGCGGGTTGTGCTGAACATCATACATCAAGGAGAAGCCATGAAGACAAAAATGCTCGTTGCCATCGCGTTGTTGTGCGCACCCGGTTTGTCTTTCGCCGGGGACAAGATCGTGCATTTCCCATTCGCCAATGCCGTCGCCGCAGCGACCCAATCGGGCAAACTGGACGGCACGGTGAAATTCTATCTGGCCGGAAGTGCGCCGCAGGGCCAGGTGACGGTGCTCAAGAGCGATGTCAGCGTCAATCGCAAGACCAACGCCTTCGGCAAAGCCGACCAGAAAACCTGCGACTGGGCGCTGCAATCGGCCTTGATCGCGCTGCAGGATCAGGCGAAGGCGGCCGGGGCCAATGCGGTGGTCGATATCGTCAGCGATTACGGCAACGAATATCGCGATCCCGCGCAATACGAATGCCACGTAGGCTTTTTGATGTCCGGCGTGATCATGAAAGGGAAGCTGGCGAAAGTGCAATGATGCCGTTGCCCCTCCCCTGCTGACAGGGGAAGGGCTGGCATGCGCGCCTTGCTGATGCGCCGCGTCAGAGCCTGAAAAGACCCCTGCGCTACAATTCCTGGCATCCAAACCCCTTTACCCAGGAGTTCCTCATGCGTCCATTCCCGCTCGGTGAAGAGATCGATCTGCTGCGTGACAGCGTGTCTGCCTTCGCTGAAAAGGAGATCGCACCGCGCGCCGACCACATCGACCGCGAGAATCTGTTCCCGCACGATCTGTGGCGCAAGATGGGCGACATGGGCCTGCTTGGCATCACCATACCGGAAGCCTACGGCGGCAGCGGCATGGGTTTTCTGGCACACATGGTGGCGATGGAAGAAATCTCCCGTGCATCCGGTTCGGTGGGTCTTTCTTATGGCGCGCACTCCAACTTGTGCGTACAGAACATTTTCCACAACGGCAACGACGCGCAGCGCCGCAAATACATCCCCAAGTTGTGTACCGGCGAATATGTCGGCGCACTGGCGATGAGCGAACCGGGCGCCGGTTCCGACGTGGTCGGCTCGATGACCTGCCGTGCAGAACAGCGTGGCGACGTGTGGGTGGCCAATGGCTCCAAGATGTGGATCACCAACGGCCCCGATGCGGACGTGCTGCTGGTTTACATGCGTACCGCGCCGCGCATCGCCGGCAGCCGCTGCATGACGGCGTTCATCGTCGAAAAGGGCATGAAGGGCTTCACCACGGCCCAGAAGCTGGACAAGCTCGGCATGCGCGGCTCCAACACCTGCGAACTGGTGTTCGACAACTGCGAGATCCCCGCCGAGAACACCGTGGGCGAAGTGAACGAAGGCGTGCGCGTGCTGATGAGCGGCCTGGACACCGAACGCCTGGTGCTTTCCGGCGGCCCGATCGGCTTGATGCAGGCCGCGCTGGATATCGCCCTGCCCTATGCGCGCGAGCGCAAGCAGTTCAATGCACCGATCGGCACCTTCGGCGTGATGCAGGCGAAGATCGCCGACATGTACACCAAGCTGCAAAGTTCGCGCGGCTTTGCCTATATGGTGGCGAAGGAATTCGATGGTGGCGTGAAGTCACGCATCGATCCGGCAGCCTGCCTGCTCAATGCCTCGCAGAATGCGGTGCAGGTGGCACTGGAGGCGATCCAGACTTTGGGCGGAAATGGGTACATCAACGAATACCCGACGGGCCGCTTGCTGCGCGATGCGAAGCTATACGAGATCGGCGCGGGTACGAATGAAATCCGGCGGATGCTGATCGGACGCGAGTTGTTTCACGGGCGGGAGTGACAACCCTCGCGGCCACCATTCCCTCCCTGCCTGTAGGGAGGGAATGGCTCACGGCGGCTTACATCAAAATACCAGGCTGTAATTCACCGTTCCCATCGTCGCGTGCTCACGCTGCGCAGTGTACTGATCGGCACCGAACGACAACTGCGAGCGCGTCGAGAAACGCCAGTTCAGCGACACGCCGGCGATGCTGCCGTAACGCGACAAGCCGATGCCGTTGATCGGCATGAACTGCTGCAAGGCCGCGAAGCTGGCATTCGGCACGGTGCCGTGCATGGCGAACGCGTCCTGCCATAGGTAGCGGGCCTGCAGGCTGAGGCTGGTGCCGTTGCGCAGTTGCCACTGGCGCGAACCGCGCAAGCCGACGCCCGCCTGCCAACGCTGGATCGTCTGCGAACTGGCGCTCAGGCCGAAACCATCGCCACCCAATTCGTTGAAGCCGTCGCGCTGCACATTGGCATATTGCAGATCGGCGTAGGGCGTGAATTTCCAGCTTCCGGCATTGATGCGATAACCGCTTTCGCTGTACGCCACATCGTAGGTGCCGTTGCTGAAGCTGCCCACGCCGGCATATTGACTACCGAGCAACAACTCGCGGCGGGTGTTCTGCCAGTCGCTACCCACGCCGACGCGGCCCATCGCATACCAGTTGCCCTGCACGACACCGCCATAGAGCATGCCTTCCAGCGCACGGCTGAAACCCTGATCGGCGCTTTGCTGCAGATTGCCCAGCCCCTGGCTGTGGCTGATGGCATAGCCCAGCACGGCGCCATTGCCGAGCATGCGGTCGCCGCCCACCATGCTGCCGTTGAGCTGGAAGCCGAGGCTGTCGTATCCGCTGCGCGAGAGGCTGCCCTGGTAGCCCAGGTTCTGCGACCAGCTCTGGAATTTGCCGCTGCGCTCCAGGGCTTGCGGGTTATCCAGCAGGCTGTCGAAGCGATCGGATAGCGCGCGCGTGTCGACGTCGATGGCCTCGAAGGTCATCGCCGCACTGGCGGCGTACATCTGGCCGGAGAGGCTGTTCAACGACTGCTGCAAGGCGGCGGTGCTCTGCGACTGCTGGATGGCCGCGGCGGCGCTGACGAAACTGCTCGGCAAGGGCTGCGCACTACCCACTATGGCGCTATTGATGGCGTTGAAAGCGCTTTGCACTCGCCCCGCTGCCGCGTAGCTGGCCGCGGAATAAGGCAGCCCGGTGATTTGCGTGAGGTTGACCTGTTGTACGTTGAGGTAGGCGTCCGTGGCGTCATAACCGATGGACGCCTGCAAGGTCACCGACGAAGGCGTGCCCACCGCGGGGTTGAAAGTACCGGTAAAGTTTTGCGTGGCCGACAGCACGACGGTATGCGAATTGGCGACGTAACCGGCATTGGCGCCATAGACGTACAACTGCGGGCTGTTTTGCAACGTAACGTTGCCGGTGACCTGCAAGGCCGAGCCCAGCGGCACCGCCAGACGTCCGCCGTTCTGGGTGTAGTTGCCGGTCATGTTGAGGTTGGCGCTGCCAACCACCAGCGTGCCCTGGCTCGATACGTTGCCGGAAACGAGCGGGATGAGGCTGCCGGAATTTCCACTGAATGCCAGCGTGCCGCCGGAACCGATATTGACATCGGAAACCAGCGAAGTGGTATTCAACGTGCCGCCATTCACCGTCGTGAGGCTGGCGTTCACTTGCGGCGCATTCACACTGCCGCCCGTCACGTCGATATTCGCGTTCGCACCCAAGAACGTCGTCACGTTCAAGCTGCCGCCGCTCACTGCCGTGTTGCCGGCGTACACGGATCCGGCATTAAGAGTGCCGTTGTTGACGGTGACCGTGGAGGCTGAGCCGGACAGCAGCGAAACCGCATTCAAGGTGCCGCCGTTGACGGTCGTGCTGCCAAGATACGTCGAAGCCTGGGTCAGATTGAGCGTGCCAGGGCCATCCATGATCAGGCCATACAGGCCGGAAATGGGATTGTTCCAGCTGGAGTTGCCGGTAAAGCCGACCTCCACGTCGCCCCAGTTGAACTGCTCCGGCCCGTTCACCGCAGCGCCGATGTTCACCACGCCATAACCGAACGTAGGGTTGGGCTGCACGCCCATCGGCGTTGCGGTACCCAACAAGGTCTGCCGCACGAGATCGTTGCTGAAATACGGATATGCCTGCCACACCAGCGCTGCCGCACCCGAGATGATCGGGGCGGCAAACGACGTACCCTCCACGATGTAGTAACTGGGATTGGTGGTGCTCGCGGTGGTGTTCTTGTCCAGCACGATCACATCGCCCGGTGCGGCAAGGCAGAAGTTCATCGCCACGCCGCACTGGTTGGAATAGCTGTCGAGCTGGGTCGGACTGTTGCTGTTCAGCGCAACCGCCACCAACCAGCCTTTTTCCAGGTTGGGGTCTTTTGCGTAGTAAGGCAGCGCGGCGATCGTGCTGGGATTGGCCTGCGAATCATTGCCGGCCGCAAACACGACCAGGCCGCCGTGGTTGACGACAAAAGGCGTATACGCCGCATCGAACGCCGCGTTGAGCGAGGCATTGGTGGTATCCCAGGTAATGCCACCCCAGGAATTGTTCATGACCTTCACACCGGCACTGATCAGATCCGTATTGACCTGTTGCAGGGATAGCGCATCGCTACTGGTGACCTGCGAAGGCGCGCTGGAACCGTTATCGTCCGGCGCACTATCGGAAATGATGCGCGCCGAAACCAAATCCGCTCCGGAAGCAATACCGCCTGGAAATTGCGCAAACGAAGTACCTGCCGCGATTTCGGAAACCCAGGTACCGTGGCCCACCACATCGTCGACGGCGGTGTTGTTCTGCGTGGGATCGACGTAGATCAACTCTTGCGTCACACGCCCTGCCACCGTCGGGTTGGAGCGCATGATGCCGCTGTCTACCACACCAATCGTGACGCCCGCGCCCGTATAACCTTGCTTTTGCGCCGCATAAGCATTCGTCAGCGACAGCTGCGCGTCGATGGGCGGCGTTGGAACGCTCGAACTCGGCGAAGGCGATGGTGCCGGAGAAGGTGCTGGAGCAGGCGCCGGTGAAGGAGCCGGAGCAGATGGTGCAGCTGCCGCCCCCCTTACATTGCTGTTGCCGCCCCCACCGCCACAGCCGCTCAAGCCCACTGCAAGACTGACCAACAACGCTATTTCACGGCGGCGCAACGCCTGCATCCCAGTTGCCATAGATTCCTCTCCAGAATTGTCCCCAAAAGATTTAGGAATGCCACCACTCCCCGAGGCGGCATTCCCCCATAGCTTATTCGTTTGATTTACATGATTGCGAGTGGCGCAGGTGCGCGATTTCTCACGGAAACGGAAAATTTGCTGCTAAGCAGTGAGAACGGCGATAATTCGCAAATCCTTTCTCGGCGCGATGCGCCCAAATGCTCCCCTGGAGACTCCCATGTCGGATATCGTCATCGCCGCTGCCAAGCGCACTGCCATCGGCTCCTTTCTCGGCCAGTTCACCGGCGTTCCCTCCCCTACCCTCGGCGCCACCGCGATCCGCGCCGCACTCGAGCAAGCCGGCATCGCCGCCAAGGATGTGAGCGAAGTGATCATGGGTTGCGTGCTGCCGGCCAACCTCGGCCAGGCGCCCGCCCGCCAGGCCGCCCTGCATGCCGGCCTGACGCCGGCCACCGGTTGCACCACCATCAACAAGGTGTGCGGTTCGGGCATGAAGGCGATCATGCTGGGCCATGACCTGATCAAGGCCGGGTCGGCCGGCGTGGTGGTGGCCGGCGGCATGGAATCGATGACCAACGCCCCGCACATGGTCAACGCCCGCAGCGGCATCCGCTACGGCGACGGCAAGCTGGTCGACCATATGGCCTGGGACGGCCTGACCAATCCTTACGACGGCAAGGCCATGGGCGTGTTCGGCGAGCTGTGCGCCGACAAGTACCACTTCAGCCGCGAGGACCAGGACGCCTTCGCCATCGAATCGGTCAAGCGCGCACAGGCTGCGCAGGCTTCCGGCGCGTTCGCCGATGAAATCGTGCCGGTGACCGTGCCCGGCAAGAAGGGCGACCTGCAGATCGATACCGACGAGCAGCCCAGCCGCTCCGACATCAACAAGGTTCCTTCGCTGAAGCCAGCCTTTCGCAAAGAGAACGGCACCATCACGGCTGCCAGCTCGTCCAGCATTTCCGATGGCGCCGCCGCCCTGATTCTATTGTCGGCCGACGACGCCAAGACGCGCGGCGTAAAGCCCCTGGCACGGATCGTGGCCCATGCCACGCACTCGCAGGAGCCGGAGTGGTTTACCACCGCACCGGTCGGCGCGATCAGCAAGCTGCTGGACAAGGCCGGCTGGAAGGTGGGTGACGTCGATTTGTTTGAAGTCAACGAGGCCTTTGCCGTAGTGGCCATGGCGCCGATGCGCGAACTGGGCGTTACGCACGACAAGCTCAACGTCAATGGCGGCGCCTGCGCACTTGGCCATCCGATCGGCGCCAGCGGCGCACGCATCGTGGTGACCTTGCTCAATGCCTTGAAGACCCGCGGCTTGCGTCGGGGCGTGGCCGCCCTGTGCATCGGCGGCGGCGAAGCCACCGCGATCGCGGTGGAGCGCCTGGACTAAGTTCCGCTCGTTGGACTTGCCAGTCGGGGGTGTCCGCCCCTCGGCAGGTTTAATGCGGCATAAAAGTTGTTAGCAAAAACTGGTAGCGCCGTTAACGTGAAAGCGCTATTAATAATCCGCCAAATTGGCATTCCACGGCTAAGGAGATCCACCATGAAGTTCACGCGTACCCTTCTCGCCTCTGCGCTTGTCGCGCTGCTGGCAGCTTGCAGCAACGGCGCACAGGAAGGCGCGCAGGACGCACAGAAGTCGGCTGACCAGGCCCAGCAAGCAGCCACGCAGGCTGCTGACCAGGCTCAGAAGGCCGCTGCTGCTTCCACCGCCGCCGCTCCGGCTGCTGCTCCGGCATCCACCGCTGCTGCCCCGGCTGCTGCTCCGGCGTCCACCGCCGCTCCGGCTGCTGGCGATGCGATGAAGAGCGCCGCCGCCGATGCTTCGCAGGCTGCCGGCAAGGCCGCCGACGCTGCCAAGTCGGCTGCGACCGCTGCGAAGGACGCCGCCAAGGGCGCTTCGGGCGACAAGCACTAATCGTTCGCTCAAGGCTCCATGAAACCGGCCGCCGTTTGGCGGCCGGTTTTTTTATGGCATCGCTGAATAAATATCGTCATCGTCATGATGCCCGGGCCACTGCCGGTATCATCTGCAGTTTTTGCCCCGACGAGCTTGGCGACACATGAGCGTTCTTACCTCGCAGATCGATCCCCGCTCCGCCGATTTCCAGGCCAGCAGCGCCAACCTGCGCACCTTGGTAGATGACCTGCACCAACAGCTGGGACGCAGCGCCGAAGGCGGCGGCGCCAAGGCCCGCGAAAGGCACACCGCACGCGGCAAGCTGCTACCGCGCGAACGCATCCGCGCCCTGCTCGACCCCGGCTCGCCCTTCCTGGAACTCTCGCCGCTCGCCGCGCACGGCATGTATGACGACGCGGCGCCCGCCGCCGGCATCATCACCGGCATCGGCCGCGTGCACGGCATCGAGGTGGTGGTGGTGGCCAACGACGCCACCGTCAAAGGCGGCACGTATTTCCCGATGACGGTAAAGAAACACCTGCGCGCCCAAGAGGTTGCGCTGGAGAATCGCCTGCCCTGCATCTACCTGGTCGACTCCGGGGGCGCCTTTTTGCCCTTGCAGGACGAGGTCTTTCCGGACAAGGAACATTTTGGCCGCATTTTCTACAACCAGGCACGCATGTCGAGCCTGGGCATTGCGCAGATCGCCGTGGTGATGGGCTCCTGCACGGCCGGTGGCGCGTATGTGCCGGCGATGAGCGATGAAACCATCATCGTGCGCGAGCAGGGCACGATCTTTCTCGGCGGCCCACCGCTGGTGAAGGCCGCCACCGGCGAAGTGGTCGACGCCGAAGCGCTGGGCGGCGCGGACGTGCACACCGCCACCTCGGGTGTGGCCGACCATTTCGCCGAGAACGATGCGCATGCGCTGTCCATCGCGCGCGACATCGTCGCCAGCCTCAACCGCAGCAAGCCGATGCCACTGGCGGTAAAGCCGCCGGTAGAACCGCGCTACGCGGCGGAAGAACTGTACGGCGTGATTCCGCAGGACACGCGCCGTCCGTTCGACATCCGCGAGGTGATCGCGCGCATCGTCGATGGTTCGGAGTTCCATGAGTTCAAGGCGCGCTACGGTAAAACCCTGGTCTGCGGCTTCGCGCACATCCATGGCTATCCGGTCGGCATCATCGCCAACAACGGCATCCTGTTTTCCGAATCCGCGCTCAAGGGCGCGCACTTCATCGAGCTGTGCAACCAACGCAACGTGCCGCTGGTATTCCTGCAAAACATCACCGGCTTCATGGTCGGCAAGAAATACGAGAACGCCGGCATCGCCAAAGACGGCGCGAAGATGGTCACCGCGGTGGCCTGCTCGCACGTACCCAAATTCACCGTGGTGATCGGCGGCAGCTTCGGCGCCGGCAACTACGCCATGTGCGGCCGTGCGTACGGCGCGCGCTTCCTGTGGATGTGGCCGAATTCACGCATCAGCGTGATGGGTGGCGACCAGGCCGCCAGCGTATTGGCAACGGTGAAGCGCGATGGCATGGAAGCGGCGGGCCAAGCGTGGAGCACGCAGGAAGAAGACAGCTTCAAGGCACCGATCCGCGCGCAGTACGAGCGCCAGGGGCACCCTTACTACGCCACGGCGCGGCTGTGGGACGATGGCATCATCGATCCGGCAGATACACGCCGCGTACTGGGGCTGGCGATTTCGGCCTCGTTGAATGCGCCGATCGAGCCGCAGCGTTATGGCGTGTTCCGCATGTAGCATGCGATGCAACCCTCGCCCGAGGGCGAGGGTTGGGCAGGGCCCGGCAAGCATTCAACCGTGCCTGGCAGCTTTGACCTTTTGATTGCACAAATTAAGTATCTGGCAAGATTGGCCCTCTCCCCCAATCCTCCCCTCGGCGCTGGTCAGGGATAGGGGAGAGGGAGCCAAAGCCGCACACAGGAAGTACAGGGGCAAGCACACATGATCGTCGGTATCGATCTGGGCACCACGCACTCGCTCGTTGGCTGCTATGGCGAGGAAGGGCCGCAACTCTTCCGCAACGCGCTGGGCGACTACCTCACGCCCTCTGTCGTCAGCGTCGATGACGACGGCCACATGCTGGTCGGCGCCGCTGCACGCGATCGTTTGATCAGCCATCCCAGCGCCAGCGTCGCGGCCTTCAAGCGCTGGATGGGCACAGCACGCGAGGTACAGCTCGGGCAACGCGGTTTCCGCCCGGAGGAATTATCCGCGCTGGTGCTGCGCTCGCTGCTGGCTGATGCCGAAGCCGCGTTAGGTGAAAAAGTACGGGAAGCGGTGATCAGCGTGCCCGCCTATTTCTCCGATGCGCAACGCAAGGCAACGCGCGCGGCCGGCGAACTGGCCGGTATCAAGGTGGAGCGGCTGATCAACGAACCTACTGCTGCCGCCCTCGCCTATGGATTGCAGGAGCGCAAGGAAGGCAGCCGCTTCCTGATCTTCGATCTTGGCGGCGGCACCTTCGACGTGTCGGTGCTGGAGATGTTCGAAGGCGTGGTGGAAGTGCACGCCAGCGCTGGCGATAA
>Ga0335072_10013435_pt1 | contig 11665 bp, 9 predicted proteins | sample Lox_Sample_21_FD_206725 | JGI IMG/M metagenome (GOLD analysis project Ga0335072, IMG submission 206725) | Soil microbial communities from Loxahatchee National Wildlife Refuge, Florida, United States - Lox_Sample_2.1 | ecosystem: Environmental > Terrestrial > Soil > Wetlands | place: USA: Florida...
ACCGAGGGCCCGACGCCGGAGAGCGCGGGGGCCTCGGAGGCCGGCGGATGCCCGGTCGGGCACGGCCGCGTGCACCCCACCATGGGCGATGCCAACTTTGAGTGGTGGCCAAGCAAGCTGAACCTGAAGATCCTGGCCAAGAACCCCGCCGTGGCCGACCCCATGGGCGAGGACTTCGATTACGCCGCGGAGTTCAAGACCCTTGACCTCGCCGGGGTAAAGCAGGACATCGCGGCGGTGCTGACCGACTCCAAGGACTGGTGGCCGGCCGACTTCGGCCACTACGGCCCGCTCATGATCCGGATGGCGTGGCACCTGGCCGGCACCTACCGGATCAACGACGGCCGCGGCGGCGCCGGGGCCGGCCAGCAGCGGTTCGCGCCGATCAACAGCTGGCCGGACAACGTCAGCCTGGACAAGGCCCGCCGGCTGCTCTGGCCGGTCAAGAAGAAGTACGGCCGGAAGCTCTCGTGGGGCGACCTGATGATCCTGACCGGCAACGTCGCGCTGGAGAGCATGGGCTTCAAGACCTTCGGCTTCGGCGGCGGCCGCGTGGACGTCTGGGAGCCGGACGACGACGTCTACTGGGGCCCGGAGACCACCTGGCTCGACGACGAGCGCTACAGCGGCGACCGCGAGCTGCAGGAGCCGCTGGCCGCGGTCCAGATGGGCCTCATCTACGTCAACCCGCAGGGCCCGAACGGCAACCCGGACCCGCTGGCCGCGGCGCGCGACATCCGCGAGACGTTCCGCCGGATGGCGATGAACGACGAGGAGACGGTCGCGCTGATCGCGGGCGGTCACACCTTCGGCAAGACCCACGGCGCGGGCCCGGACGACAACGTCGGCCCCGACCCGGAGGCGGCGCCGATCGAGCTGCAGGGCCTGGGCTGGAAGAGCACGTTCGGGACCGGCGTCGGCAACGACGCGATCACCAGCGGCATCGAGGTGATCTGGACCGAAACCCCGATCACGTGGGACAACAGCTTCTTCCGGATCCTGTTCGGCTACGAGTGGGAGCTCACCCAGAGCCCGGCGGGCGCGCACCAGTGGCAGCCCAAGGGCGGCGCCGGGGCGGGCACCGTCCCCGACCCGCACGACCCGTCGAAGCGCCGTACCCCGATGATGCTGACGACCGACCTGTCGCTGCGGTTCGACCCGATCTACGAGCCGATCTCGCGGCGGTTCATGGAGGACCAGGCCGCGTTCGCGGATGCCTTCGCCCGCGCCTGGTTCAAGCTGACCCACCGCGACATGGGCCCGATCGTGCGCTACCTCGGCCCCGAGGTGCCGTCCGAGGTGCTGATCTGGCAGGACCCGGTCCCGGCGGTGGACCACGAGCTCGTGGGCGCCGCGGACATCGCCGCGCTCAAGGGCCAGATCCGGGACTCCGGGCTGTCGGTCTCGCAGCTGGTCTCCACCGCGTGGGCGTCGGCCTCGTCGTTCCGCGGCAGCGACAAGCGCGGCGGCGCCAACGGCGCGCGCATCCGCCTCGAGCCGCAGAACGGCTGGGAGGTCAACAACCCCGACGAGCTGGCGATGGTGCTGCGCACCCTGGAGGGGATCCAGCAGGCGTTCAACGGCGCCCAGGCCGGTGGGAAGAAGGTCTCGCTCGCCGACCTGATCGTGCTGGCCGGCGGCGTGGGCGTCGAGCAGGCCGCCAGCAGCGCCGGCCACGTCGTCGAGGTCCCGTTCGCGCCGGGCCGCACCGACGCGTCGCAGGACCAGACCGACGTCGAGTCGTTCGCGGTGATCGAGCCGGGGGCGGACGGGTTCCGCAACTACCTCGGCAAGGCCAACCGGCTGCCGGCCGAGTACCTGCTGATCGACCGGGCGAACCTGCTCACGCTGAGCGCGCCCGAGATGACGGTCCTGGTCGGCGGCCTGCGCGTGCTGGGCGCGAACTACCAGCACTCGCCGCTCGGCGTGTTCACGGCCAGCCCCGGGTCGCTGACCAACGACTTCTTCGTCAACCTGCTCGACATGGGGACGACGTGGACGCCGGTGGCCGACGACGCGACCACGTTCGAGGGCCGCGACGCGGCCACGGGCGAGGTCAAGTGGACCGGCAGCCGGGCCGACCTGGTCTTCGGGTCGAACTCCGAGCTGCGCGCGGTCGCGGAGGTGTACGCGAGCGACGACGCGAAGCAGAAGTTCGTGAACGACTTCGTCGCGGCGTGGGTCAAGGTCATGAACCTCGACCGGTTCGACCTCGGCTGAGTCCCGGCGCGAGGCCCTGACCACGACGTCCGGGCCGGCCGTCACGGCCGGCCCGGACGTTTTTGCGCGATGATGGGCATCCCGGCCCCGATGGGGCGGATCGCGCGAAGGAGCCCGCCGTGCCGATGTCCCTCGACCCCGAAATCGCCTCCGCCCTCGCGCTCGCGGCCGAGCAGGCCGACGGCATCGTCGTTCCCGAGCGCGGCGACGCGCTGGCGCTGCGGGCCTTGACCGACCGGGACGTGGACGGCATGTTCGGGAACCTGCCCGACGCCCCCGACGTCAGCCGCGCCGGGCACGTCGTCGCGGCCGACGACGGCTACGAGATCGAGCTGCGCTGGTACACCCGGGCCGGCCGGGCCGGCTCCGCGGCCGTGGTCTACGTCCACGGGGGCGGGATGATCTGCGGCACGCTCGACAACTATGAGCCGCTCGTGCGCCACTACGTGCAGCTCACCGGCGTGCCGTTCCTCGCCGTGGGCTACCGGCTGGCTCCCGAGTTCCCCGGCGAGGTGCCCGCGACCGACTGCTTCGCGGGCCTGCGGTGGATGTTCGGCCACGCCGCCGAACTCGGCACGGACCCCGCGCGCATCGCGCTCATGGGCGATAGCGCGGGCGGCGGCCTGGCCGCGGCCGCGGCCATCCTGGCCCGCGACAACGAGCTGGCGCTGGCCCGGCAGATCCTGATCTACCCCATGCTGGACGACCGCAATACCATCGCCGATCCCCTGCTGGCGCCGGCCGCCACCTGGACCTACGACCAGAACTACACCGGCTGGCTCGCGCTGCTCGGCGCGGAGCTGGGCGGGCCGGCCGTGTCGCCGATCGTCGCGCCGGCCCGCCTGGCCGACTTCGCCGGCCTCGCGCCCGCCTACATCGAGGTCGGCGAGCTCGACATCTTCCGCGACGAGTCGATCAGCTACGCGCAGAACCTCCTGCGCGCCGGGGTCTCCTGCGAACTGCACGTCTATCCCGGATCCCCGCACGGCCACGACTGGCTCAACCCCGACGCCGAGATCAGCAGGCGCGCGCTGGCCCCTAGGCTGCGGTTGATAACCGCGCTCTAGGCGGGAGGCGACGCGGGCATGGCCGACGACGACGACCCGGTGAGCGGCCGGCGGTTCCTGACCGAAAAGGCCTACGCCGACGACCGTCATCTGCGCTCCCGCATGGCGATCTGGCGCTATGCCGAAGGGCCGGCGGATCCGCGGTGGCGCACCTCGCCGGTGGCCTGGGACGGCACCCAGGTCGTGGCCGACATCGGCTGCGGCAACGGATTCGATCTGCGCCAGCTCGTTCCCGACGGCCGGTGCCGCCACGCGTTCGCCGTCGACCTGTCCGCCGGAATGCTCGGCTCAATGGACGGCGACCTGCGTGACAGCGGCCGGGTCACGCCGATCCGGGCCGACGCGCAGCGCGTGCCGCTGCGCGACGCCGGCGTCGACGTGGCCCTGTGCATGCACATGCTGTACCACGTGCCCAGCATCGAGGCCGCGGTCGGCGAGCTGCGCCGCATCGTGCGGCCGGGCGGAACGGCCCTGGTCTCGACCGTCGGCGGCGGCTCGTTAACGGAGATCAATGACCTGCTGTACGCCGCGATCTCGGAGCAGGCCGGCCGGCCGGTGCGAGCCCGGCCGACGATGAGCTTCACGACCGAGAACGGCGAGGCGTTCCTGCGGGGCGCCTTCGCCGACGTCGTGCTCCGCCATCACGAGGTGGTCCTCTCGTTCCCTGACGCGGCGCCGGTCACCGCCTACCTGGACAGTCTCCGCGAGCCGCTGCTGCTGGAGTTCGGCGAGCCGTTCGACTACGACGCGGCGCTCGCGTTCGTCGCGGCGGGCGTGGAGCGCGAGGTCAAAGCCGCCGGGCGGTTCCGGGCCGTCAGCCGCATGGGCGTGTTCATCTGCCGCTGACCGGATGGCTGACGGCCAGACAACCCCGAGACCGGGCGTTACATAAATTTTTTTAACGCACCGTCGGCGGTGATGGCGGGCACCGAAAAGCGTTCCCTGAACGGTGAGTTTGCTGGCGCCACGACCATCTGGCCGGTCCCCGCTTTCCCCCGTAGGCTGGAGACGATCACCGACGCGGAGACCCGATGGTAACCAGCAACGAGCCGTCCAGCCGGTCCAAGCCCGCCGTGCTCACCTGGCGCCGGCGCCGGGTGCTCCAGGCCATCGAGGATTACGTGGCCGATCACGGCTGCTCGCCCAGCAACCGCGATATCGCGAAGGCCGCCGATCTGAAAAGCGCGTCCAGCGTGTTGCATCACCTGCAGGAATTGAAGGCGGCCGGATTCGTCAGCTATGACCCGCGCTCCCCGCGCACGGTCCGGGTGCTGCGGCGCGATGACGCGCGACGGCCCGGGCCCGGCCCCGAGGACCTGGGCTCGCGGCGGGTGGTCTGGGTGCCGGTTCTCGGGCAGATCGCTGCGGGCGAGCCGATCCCGCCGCTGGAGTCGATCGAGGATCGCGTGCCGCTGCCCCGCGAGGTGGTCGGCGCCGAAGAGGGCCTGTTCATCCTCAAGATCGTCGGCGATTCGATGACCGGCGTCGGCATCTTCCCCGGCGACTGGGTGGTGGTGCGCCAGCTGTTCGACCCGCCCAGGGACGGCGACATCGTGGCCGCCGCGCTGGACGGCATCGAGGTCGAGGGCACGGTCAAGACGTACAAGAAGATGGGCCGGCGGGTCTGGCTGATGCCGCACAACCCGGCCTACACGCCGATCCCGGGGGACCGGGCCGAGATCCGCGGCAAGGTGGTGGCGGTGCTGCGCTGGCTGCCGCCGCTGGTCAGGTCCTGAGGATGTCGACGATCAGGTATCCGGGCCAGCTGCCCTCCAGCACCTCGACCTCGCCGCCGTGCACGGCGAACCGGCCGCCGAACGGCGCCAGAGTGGCATCGATCCGTTGCAGGTATTCCACGATGTCCGGCCCCATGGCGACCTAGTGCATGTGAGCAACGGCATATGCGGACATGAAATCCTCCGTGTTCTGGTGGGTAGGTACCGCTACCACGATCGGTCGCCGCGATCGGGCCGCGCAATTACCTGGCAGGTCAAGACGGGTTGCCGGCCATCACGGACAAAACGACCGCCCGGATATCGCGAGAAATAACACGTTGAATTACCTGTCCAAAGGGGTACCAGCCTGACCAAGGCAGCATGTGGCCGGCCTGGGTATGACACCGGAGCAGAGCAGATGGCCCATCTGGCACGGGGGGTACGGGGTGGCAAGAGAGACAATTGTCGAGCTTGTGGACGATCTTGACGGCGGCCCGGCCGACGAGACAGTTCGGTTCGGGATCAACGGGTCGCAGTACGAGATCGACCTGAGCGAGAAGAACGCGAGCAAGCTGCGCCAGCGCTTGCAGCCGTTCGTCGACCATGCCCGCGCGGCGGGAAGCAGGCCGCGCCGGACGAGGCGGACGGCGGCCAGCCGCCGGCGCAGCGCCGACATCAGGGCCTGGGCGAGGGACCAGGGCATCGACCTGAGCGACCGGGGGCGCCTCCCGGCCGGGGTGACCGAGCAATACCAGGACGCGGCCCGCCGGCCCGCCCGCAGGTTACGGATCGGACCGCGTCCGGTTCCTGGCAGAATGCCGGAATGGACGGACCCGCGGTGCTGCGCCGCGGCTCTGCGGCCGACCTGGCCGCGCTGGAGCCGCTATGGCTCAGCGTGCATCACCGGCACGCTGAGGTCATGCCCGAGCTCGGCCCGTACGTCGACGACCGGCGGACCTGGGCCGAGCGCAGCGCCCGGTACGCCGACCTGCTGGCCAAGCCGGACACGGTCCTGCTGCTCGCCGAGCGCGACGGGACGCTGGCCGGCTACGGCCTGGCTCACGTCATGCCGGCCGCTGACACTTGGGTGGCCGACACCTGGCAGACGGGGGAGCGGATCGGGGAGATCGAGTCCCTGGCCGTTCTTCCGGCCTGGCGCGGCCTGGGCATCGGCACCCAGCTGCTGACCGCGCTCGAGCGTGAGCTGCACGCCATCGGGGTGGACGACCTGATCCTGGGCGTCCTGCCCGGCAACGAGGCGGCGATCCGGCTCTACCAGCGGCACGGGTACCGGCCGACCTGGACGTACCTGTCCCGCTTCGCCGGCCGTCCCGGCCAGTGAAGCGAGCGCGATGGTTGCACGGATAGGCGCCGTCCAGGGGGTCCACCGGTGCGACCATGCGGGCTGGCGGCGCCCGCCGGGCGCGCGAGTGCGCGCACTATGACTGATTTGCCCGATTAGCGGGGGGCGTGTGGTCGGGCTGGGGGTGGTAGGGGTAGTGGCCTGCCTTGTCGCCGGCGTCCCAGGCCTCGCGCAGTCCGGGAGCGGCCAGGTCCCAGTCCGGGCGGATCTCCCTGGTCACCTCGCGCAGATCGCGGCGCAGGTCCTCGAACGAGGGCCGGCCCCAGAACCAGTAGCCGTTGTACACGCTGTAGATGACCAGGCCGGGCTTGAGCACCAGGGTGTGCGGGATCATCGGGTCGTGGAAGGGGTCGGTGTACTCCTTGATGTCCAGGTCCTTCTGGACCTTGCGGCCCGCGTCGGACAGGAAGGTCCACTGGGCGCCCACCTGGAGCCGGAACTCGTTGGTCTCCAGGATGTTGTCGGTCGAGATCGTGACGATCTGGGTGTAGGCGACGGCGATCTTCGGGTAGTTCGCGGCCAGCTCCAGATGCTGCTGGTGATCCTTGGGGCAGAAGCTGCCGCGGGAGAGTATGAGGATCATCGGGTCGATGCCCTGCAGGTCGCTGAGCTTTCGCCGGGTCTTGGCGTGGTCGGTCAGCTCGTAGTCGGGGAAGGTCCCGCCCGGCACGATGTCGGCGCGCATATGTGCTCCTCGATGAACGTGACGTCGATGGCGTTAAGGATCGTCGCAGGGTGATACCGGTCGGCTAGCGCCGGGCGGCCGTGATCTCGCCCCGCAGTGCCTTGAGCGCGGCGACGAAGATCTCGGAGAAGGTGGGGAAGGGCTGGATGACGTCGCGCAGCACCGGCAGCGGCACCTGGGCCCGGATGGCCAGCGTGGCCTGCTGCGTCCATTCCCCGGCCTCAGGACCGAGCGCGTGGGCGCCGGTCAGCCGCTCGCCGTCGCTGAGCAGGGTCAGGAAGCCATTGGACTGGGCGTAGGCGTGGGTGTAGGTCGCGGTCTTGGCCACCTCGGACACCTTGGCCGTCGCGCGGAACGGGGCCTCGTTCGCGCCGACGGAGGCCGCCTGCGGGTCGGTGTAGACCACGTCGGGAATGGCCTCGTAATGAGCCTCGCGCGACTCGCCGAGGATGTTCGACGCGACGACCTCGCCCTGGTACTTCCCGACGTGGGTCAGCAGCCGGACGCCGGTGACGTCCCCGAGCGCCCACAGCCGCTCGCCGGCCCGCAGGTGCGCGTCGACCGGGATGGCGCCGTGCGGGCCGGGCGTGACGCCGACCGTGTCCAGGCCCTCCGGCACCCGGATGCGCCGGCCGGTGGCCACGAGCAGGCGGTCGCCGCGCAGTTGGGTGCCGTTGTCCAGGGTCAGCACGTAGTTCTCGCCGTCGCGCTCCGCGGCGGTCGCGTGTACGCCCAGGAAGAGCTCGATGCCGTCGCCGCGCAGCACCTCCCCGAGCGCCTGGCCCAGGGGCTCGGGCTCGCGGGCCAGCACGTGACTGGCGCCCTCGACCAGCGTGACCTCGCCGCCGAGGCGGCGCACGGCCTGGGACATCTCGGCGCCGACCGCCCCGCCGCCGAGGATCAGCAGCCGTCGCGGGACGGCCTTCATGCTGGTCACCTCGCGGTTGGTCCAGACGCCGTCCAGCTCGCGCAGGCCGGGCACGGGCGGTATCACCGGGTCCGAGCCGGTCGCCACCACGACGTGCCGGGCGGTGTGGCGGGCGCCGTTCACCTCGACCACGCCGGGCCCGGCCAGCCGGCCGGTGCCGCGCAGCAGGGCGATGCCCTTGCTCTTCAGATAGTCCTCGGCCCCGGCGTCGGAATAGTTCGAGACCATGAAGTCGCGCCAGGCCAGCGCGGCTTTGACGTCGACCTCGGCGGTCGCCGCCGCCTCCCGGGCGTCGTGGACCGCCTCGCCGGGACGCAGCAGCGCCTTGGACGGGATGCACGCGTAGTACGAGCACTCGCCGCCGACCAGCCGTTGCTCGACCATGGCCACCCGCAGCCCGCCGTCGGCCAGTTCGCCCGCGCAATGCTCGCCCGGCGCGCCGGCGCCGACGACGATCACGTCGTAGTCATAGTCGGTCATCGCTGCCTCCCCGAGTGCGGGCGGCCCCGGCCGGGCCACCTGTCCTGGCTCTAGCCTCGCATCTGGGAGCGCGGTTCGGGGTTAGGCGTCCCGGGTCATCATCCGCCAGGCGCCGACGACGGACCAGACCACGATCCAGCCGACGATCACCGAGATCATGGACCAGGTCGGCATCGGCGGTATCCCGAGGGCACCCCGCCCGCCGAACAGCAGGCCGCCGGGCCCGCCGCCGCCGCCGGGGGTGGCGGGCGCGAGCGCCGCGGGCCGAAGCTGGTCCATCGCCACGCCGACGTCGAGCCGCTGGCCGTTGAGGAAGTAGGGAATCTCGGCCCGGGCCAGGATCGGCGTCACGATGATCTCGAGCCCGATCAGCAGGATGGTCGACAGCGTGCGCTGCCCGGTGAGCGAACCCAGGCCCAGCCCGACCAGGAAGCCGATCCCGATCTCGAGCCCGAGCCACAGCCCGATCTTGAACATCTCGTTGGGCGCCGGGTTGAACTGGGTGTCCTCGGCCGAGGTGTACTGAGTGAAGTCGGTCGATGCAACGCTGGCATTCGGCTGGACCTGGCCGGAGCCGGGACCGGAAAGGATGTCGAAGAACGCCTGTCCCGCCTGCCGCGGATGCTGGCCGACCCAGGTCTGCAGCTGGGCCTGGTCAAGATGCGCCGGTACCGAGATGTTGTTGTTCATGCTGACCGTCGTCGGCTGCGGGACGCTCTCGTAGGCCGTGACCAGGCACAGCATCGTGAACGATATGGCCAGCGCCGAGATCAGGATGGCCAGGCCGGCCGGGATGCGGGCGAGATACAGGGCCAGGCGCGACCGGCCGGTGATCACCAGGTAGCGGAACACGCCGTCGTTCAGGTCGGTGGTCGCGGCCGCCGCGCCGACCACGGCGGCGACGATGAACCCGAACTCGGCCATCAGGTTGGCGATCGCGTTGAACACGCTGGGGCTCCCGGCCGGCCCGTAGTGGGCCGGGTCGAACAGGTGAAACCCGAGCCGCAAGCCCATGATCAGGACCGTGGGCGCGATGATCATCACCGCGACCGTGATCATGAGGCCGCGGCGCTTGCGCAGCTCCAGGTGCTTGGTGACGATCAGGTCCCAGGTCGGCAGCGCGGCGCCGAGCCGCCGCGGGACCGTCACCCGGCCGGGCCGGGTCGGCGATCGTCCGGCGGACAGCAGCGGCTCGGCCGTGGGAGCGGGGCTGGTCACGGGTTTTCCCCCAGTCGGGTCGTCACGGACAGGAACCATTCCTCCAGCGAGGCGCGGGTCTCCTGGAGGCCGTACACGGAGATCCCGGAGCCGACCAGCCGCCGGTTGATGTCGGCGACCAGCTCGCGCGAGGACCCCGCGGGCAGGGTGACCGTCAGGCCGGCGTCGGTGAGCGACGTGCCCGCGGCGATCCCCGCCTCGTCGATGAGCCGCGCGGCCCGGGCCGGGTCGGCGCAGTCCACCAGCAGCGATCCCGCGTCGGTGCCCCGGGTCAGCTCGTCGATCGGGCCCTGGCGCACGACCCGGCCGCGGTCCACGATCGCCACCGCGTCGCAGGTGCGCTCCACCTCGTCCAGCAGGTGTGAGGACAGCACCACGGTCCGGCCCTCGTCGACCAGGCTTATGATCATCGTCCGCATCTCGTGCATCCCGGCCGGGTCGAGCCCGTTCATCGGCTCGTCCAGGATCAGCAGCTCGGGGTCGCCGAGCAGGCACGAGGCCACGCCGAGGCGCTGGCGCATGCCCATCGAGTACGAGGCGACCTTGTCGTCGGCCCGCTCGGCCAGGCCGACGCGCTCCAGCGACGGCCCGATCCGCTGGCGGGCGTCGCCGCCGCGGGCCGCGGCCAGCAGGCGGAGGTTGTCCCGGCCGGTCAGGTGCGGGTGAAACCGGGGCTCGTCCACGATCGCGCCGACCCGGGCCTGAGCCAGGCTGCGCTGGGCCGGGACCGGGATCCCGAGCAGCGACATCGTGCCGCCGTTGGCCCGGGTCAGGCCGAGCAGGGTGCGGATCAGCGTGGTCTTGCCCGCGCCGTTCGGCCCGAGGTAGCCGAACGCGACGCCGCGGGGGACCAGCAGTTCGACGCCGTTGACCGCGACGGTGGCGCCGAACCGCTTGGTCAGGCCGTGGGTCTCCACCGCCCACCCGTCGGCCGGGCGCTCGAAGGAGGTGGCGGGGCGGGGCGTTCGGGCCGGTGCCGGGATGGAGTCGGCGGTGCGCGTGACGTCCGGTGCCACGGTCGGTGCCGGGATGGGGTGGGCGGTGCGCGGGGGTGCCGGCGCCGCGTCGGCCGTTGCGGGTGGTTCGGGCGAGATGGCCGCGGCGGGTGGCGTGGCCGACACGGTCGCTACGGGCGGCGCGGGCGGGGCGGTCGGCGCGTTCCGGCGGCCCCAGCCGTCGTCGCGCTCCTTGCCGTGCCGCCCGCGGCGCGTGCGCGAAATGCCGAAGCCCGCCGCGCCCAGCAAAACGACGATGAGAAGGATTGCGCCGAAGGGGATGCGCTGGCCCGCGGCGGTGGCCAGGGCCGCCCACCGGACCGCGCCATATGCGTGTGGCGAGATGACTCGCGGGTCGATGGCATTCATCGGACGTAATCGTGAACGAAGGGCTGCGCGCTGTCATCGTGCGCGGGGATCAGCCGTGCGTCATTCCCGAGATCGACGCCGGGCCAGGCACCGGGTGCTCGGCGGAGCTACCTGGGCGTGCGGCACTCAGACCGCGGTGACGATGCCGGCCTGGTACGCGAGGATGACGAGCTGGGTGCGGTCGCGCGCGTCGAGCTTGGTCAGGATCCGGCTCACGTGCGTCTTGGCCGTGGGCAGGCTCACCCGCAGCGTCTGCGCGATCTCGGCGTTGGACAGGCCCTGGGCGACCAGCGACAGCACCTCGCGTTCGCGCTCGGTGAGGTCGTCCATGCCGCGCGGCACCTTGGCCGGGGCCGGGATCCCGCCGGTGAAATGGGCGATGAGCCGGCGCGTGACGCTCGGGGCCAGGAGCGCATCGCCGTCGGCGACGGTGCGGATCGCGCTCAGCAGTTCCTCCAGCGGGCGGCTCTTCAGCGCGAAGCCGCTGGCGCCAGCCCGGAGCGCCTGGAAGACGTAGTCGTCGAGGTCGAACGTGGTGAGGATGAGCACGCGCGCCGTATCGGGGCGCGCGCCGGAGGTGATCTGCCGGGTCGCCTCGATCCCGTCCATCACCGGCATCCGGACG
>Ga0335072_10013436_pt1 | contig 11663 bp, 11 predicted proteins | sample Lox_Sample_21_FD_206725 | JGI IMG/M metagenome (GOLD analysis project Ga0335072, IMG submission 206725) | Soil microbial communities from Loxahatchee National Wildlife Refuge, Florida, United States - Lox_Sample_2.1 | ecosystem: Environmental > Terrestrial > Soil > Wetlands | place: USA...
TGGAACGCATCGTCTTGGTCATTGCGTAACTCCTCATTTGTTTTTCCAGCACGCACGCGGGGAACCCCTCGTCGAGCGGTTTGTTGCTTACTTCACAAACGTGCGGAAGTAATCTACCGAAGCCTTGATCTGTGCGTCGGTCAAGCTGCCTCTATACGGTCTCATCTTTCCCTGCCCGTCGCGAACCGCTGCGATCATGGCAGCCTCATCCATCTTTTTCACAGTGGGATCAGTGGCAGGCTTCACTTTCAACGCCTTCCCTACCCCTGAGCCTGCCATGCCGTCCGAGCCGTGACACGAAGCGCATTTGGCTTTGTAGATCTCCGCTCCGGATGCCTGCGCCCGGAGATCGGTCGCAGTCGAGGCGATTATCAGCGCAACCAGCACGATTCCTGGCCCGATCTTCATTGCCAATCTCCTTCCCTTCCCTGCTCAGCCGAGGCACGAGCCCGATCCTCAGAACTCGTAGTGCACTCCGAGCGTCATGTTATTGGCGTGGAAGACGCGTGGCGCAGTAGCACCTGCGGCTCCTTCGGTCAGGCCCGTTGGATAAGGCAGCGATGTGCAGGGCACAACCGCGGACGTTGCCAAGGTCGAAGTGCTGCACAACTGAGCTCCGGAGGGGCCGCCTTCTCCGTAGCCATAGTAGTTGTACTCCGCCTTCCAGATCAGACCCGGATGCATGGTGTAGGCCAAGTTGATGAAAGGCGCCTGGTAGAGCGACACCATCGACCCGTTCACATCGCGCGCGTCGTTGAAGAAGCGGCTGCCGTTGACGTCGCTGGCCGTATAACCGAAGTCCGCGCGTACCTTGTCCATGGGGCTGTAAGAGAACGACGCGGAACCGAACTGCGTGGGAGCGTCCATGAAATCCCTGGCATACCAGGTGGTGTTATACGGCGCCGGACACAGGTTGGGCGCTCCGTTTGATGTAACCGTGGCCGCGCCTGGAGCCGTGGTCGTCGCGCCGTTGGCGTAGCAGATGTTGGTAGTGGCGTAGACGTCGCTATACGAGTAGTTGATGTCCAGGCTGTAATGCTCGCTGGGCGAAATCACCACGCCCACGCTGCCCACGCGGCTATAGTCGATGTGATCGACCGGCCCAACATACGGCTCATCCTGGCTCGCCGAGTAAGTATTGTTGTGCCGCTCGCGGTCGCTGTAGCTGCCCGAGAGCGTCATCCACGAATTTGCCTTGTAGATCGTGTGCACGCGGTACTGCTTGAACTGTCGCGGAAGTACGGTGGTCAGCGCATTGTCAAAGTAGCCGATCTCGACGCTGCCGTTCAGGTCCCAGTTCTTGGCCGGATGCACAGCCGCACTGAAGACACCCGCGTTTTCATTGATTGTCAACTGGCCGTGGACCGGATCGGTAGCCGTAGTCAGCTCGCCGGTGTGCGGAACACCCTGGCCAATCACGCGATTGCTGTAGCGATAGGTCAGCGAGAACCGTGCGCGCGCCGAAAGATCCCATGCCACACCCAGGTTGTTGATGATGTCCAACTGCCCGAGGAAATCCCGGGTCAGGGTTCCATTGATGCCGTGCGGCAGCGAAGCTGTACCGGGAACCAGCGTGCCCGAATAATTGATAGTGCCGTTGCCCGCTCCCGCCGGATCAGCGAGTGCGGTCTGCGGCGGAATGATGGAAGATCCCGGCTGGTGCATGCTGTAGTAGGTTGCCTGATCGGAGAGGCTGACCGTGGGAGAAGCCTGCCAGATGACACCGTAGTCGGCGCCGATGACCTGCCGTTGGGCCGAAGCATAGCCACCCGACCAGACGACCGAACGGTTGGCTGTGCCGTTCGCATTCAGCGTATTCAGGCCCTGCGCGCTCTCGTAATAGGCAGGCATGTTCATGCTACCCCACGTGTAGTGAACATTGCCGTTCATACTGATGTTCTTGATCGCTGAGGTCTGCATACGCAGCGTAGCGGTCGGTGTCCAGATGCGCACCGGCTCGGTGCGCAGATAGCTCGTCACCACCGCGCAGGCCGGGTTGATGATTGGCAGGCCGCCGGGTTTATTGGCCGGCGAAAGCATGGTGTAAACCGTCGAACTGGTGTATGCGCTGCCCATACTGGTGGTGTTGCAGGAAGAGATGCCATAGGGCACAAAGCTGGTGTAGTTGCCCAGATAGGCAGGTGTTCCGTCGGCCTCCTGTACCAGGAAGCCTGCCGGGTCGAGCGTGAAGAATGTGTCGGCCTTGTAGTGATTGGCCTGCATCTCGACGGTGATCTTCGTGGTCTGCGCGGGACGCCAGTCGAGGGCGCCCATGAAGTTGTCGTTGCCGTTGCGCTCATACTGCCGGAGCAGCGCGTTGTACTTCAGGATCGTATAGGAGGGGCTGTAAGAGGGGCCCTCCATGGTGCTGTGCGAGTACGCGAACCGGTAGCTGAAGGTAGCGAACGGCCTCAGCGTCAGATCGGTGTCGGTCATTCGGCGCACCGTGTTGAACATGACCGGCGAATGATTCACCTGCGGCCAGGCCAGCGATCCAACCGGCGCATTCGCAGGGCCGATGGGAATCGAAAATCCGCTGGGGATATTCGGATTGGCAAGAAGATCGTAGTCGGCATAGAGCCGGTCGCGCCGGAAGAGTCCAGTGAATTCGTAGTACTTGCTTTTGGAAGCAGTAACCCTGGCCACGATATTCGGATCGCCTCCGAAACCGCTGCCGAAGGCGGTGAGATCGTCTACAAGAGACTTCTTGTTGCCCGGAAGCGCGTGCAGCTCAAACGTCTCTCCCTGCACGCGTGGCCCCGACTGCAAGTTGACCAGATAGTCGTACATGGCGCCGCTGCCTACTTGGTTTGCGATGCGGCCGCCTAGATCGACGGAATGGTGTGCGGTATAGCCGCTCGGAATCGACATCTGAGCCTCGGGAGCCGGCGCGGGATTCGCGTCCTGCGCCGCCGCCAGCGCAGCTATTCCGGACAACGCCGCGATTGCAACACAATGAGCCATCGCAGAGCGCCGTTGCTTGAAAAACCGTGATAACCAGCCGATATTCGTCATAATGAAGCCTCGCTTGAATCCTTTGCCGCGCTACCGGACAAATGCCTGGCTGGCATTCGATCCATGAATGAAGGTGTGGCACGTCACACAGGGTGTCACCGTCGTCGATCCCGGATCGAGGCCATGCCGCGCACCCGCGCCCAACGGGCTGTGGCACTGATTGCACAACGTCGCAATGGACGGCATGTTCAGTAACCGTGGATTCTGGGTCCCATGCGGTGTGTGGCAGGCCAGGCAGCCTTCGGTCTTTACCGGAGCATGCTCGTACACAAACGGTCCGCGGATATCGGTGTGGCACTTGGTGCAGACTGCATTCTGATCGGCAGTGGACCGCAGATTGTTCGGTCCGAATGTGCCATGCACATCGTGGCAATCTGTACACGAGACCAGCCCCTCGTTTACCCGGTGATGAATGGGCATATTGAATTGCGCCTTCTGGTCGGCGTGGCACTGGTAGCACAGCGCGGGCTGCGATGCCTTGAGCAGCGTCTCGTCTTTACTCGCGTGGATGCTGTGGCAGCCGATGCAACTGACTCCGGCCTTGGCGTGCGGCGAGGTGCCGAAGTTAGGATGAGCCCCGGCATGACAGCTCAGGCACTTGTCGTCCAGCTCCTTGGCTGAAGCCTTAGCTGGGTTGAAGATCTTGGTCACGTCGCCCGCGTCTTCCACGTGCGCCTTGCCCGGCCCGTGGCAGCCTTCGCAGGTGATGCCGGCGTTGCCGTGTTGCAGCGCGATCTTGCTGTGCGGATTCGAGGCGAAGTTTTTCGACTCCGGCTCGTGGCACGAGGCGCATACATCCGCGCCTACAAAATCGTCTGGGTTGACCTTGCTGGCTGGCGTATTTGCAGCGGCGAATATCTTTGGCACTCCGTTGTTTTGCGCCGTCGCCGCCATACAAACCAGAATCAGTGCTGCAATTGTCGTTGAGGAGAACCAATACCGCATCTTCCGCACCTCAATGTGTCTCCAGAATCACTATCCCGGTGTATCTTCCCTCGATCCCGGAACCATGCCTGGTGAACGTCGAGTCCACTATGGCGTATTGATAGGAAATGACCTGTGACACCTGTCACAGAGGTTGAGAGCCGTCCCATTTCGCACAACACGGGTCACCCGGACATCTGCCCGCGCGCACAAATAAGTGTTAGCCGCATCAAGGGGAATTCACTGCGAACGCAAATACGGGCTGATGCCGGATGCTGTTTTGCCCGGTCATATCTGCAGTAGTGGCTGCACTTGCCGGAAACAGTGTAGAAACTGGGGTGGAGATCTTCGAGCAATCCTCGTCACCGCTGCGGGGGCGCGGTGCATCATTCCCAATTCGGCTTATCTTTCCCGGGTTGGTACCAGGGAGAGAACCATGTGCCGCAGCCTCGCGACCAGGGTCAGGCGTTTACCAGTGAAGTTGCATCCGCCGGTGTATTCGTCCAGGCTGTCTTTTGTGACGGACCGGGCTCATAGGGGCAGATCGGGTCGCTCGCCAGCGGGTCTCCAGTATAGGCAAAGGCACGTGACCGCGATCCACCGCAGATAGCGCGGTACTCGCAGCGTCCGCACTTGCCGCGGAACTCGTTCGGTGCGTGCAGCGCGCGAAAGAACGTGGAGTTGCGGTAGATGTCTACGAGATGGTCACGACGCACGTTGCCCGCCGCCAGGGGCAGAAAACCGGCCGGATAGATCAGCCCGTCGTTTGAGATGAACATGATTCCATTGCCGTCGCGGATTCCAAACCCGCGATACACTGACGTCTGCTCGATCTCGCGTCCCGTCATCCCCATCTTTTTCATCCGATTCAGCGCGATCCGGCGATAGGAGGGCGCTTCGGTCGTCTTGATCTGAAACGGGGCCGACTGTACGAGGTCATAGACCCAGTTCATGCACTCCTCGCCCTGCTCTGGAGTGATTGCGTTCAGTACCTTGCCGCGGCCCACCGAGATCAGGAAAAACAGACTCCAGCGCATGATCTTAAGCGTCTTCAGCAGTTCGTAGATGCGCGGCAGATCATCCAGCGTCTCCTCTGAGACCAGCGTGTTCACTTGAATCGGAAACCCGAGCGCGCCCGCATTTCTTGCCGACTGGATCGTCCAGGCAAAGCATCCTTCCACCCCGCGTACAGCCTCATGCCGCTGTGCATTCGATCCGTCCAGGCTCAGCCCAAGGCTGTCGATGCCGTGCGCCTTCAGCCTGTCGAGCACTTCGATCGTGAGCCCCGGCGTCACGCTAGGTGTGATGGAGACGGTCAGACCCAGCCGCCGCGCCTCGTCGATCAGATCGAAGACATCGGCGCGCTCCAGCGGATTGCCGCCGGTCAGGATCAGGTGCGGCAATGGCCGGCCAAACTCCGCAATTTGACTCAGCAGCTTGATGCTGTCGTCGTGCGTCAGCTGGTTCGGGTCCGGAGCCGCCATCGCCTCGGCCCTGCAGTGCCGGCAAGCCAGCGAACAGGCGCGGGTAATCTCCCAATACACCAGAACCGGGTTGACCGAATAGTCGCGCACACCGCCGTGGGCGTGCGGGTGGGGCCCGGATACCATGGTCCTGATGTCGACTGAAGTCATTCCTATAACCTCCTGCGGCTGTGTCGGCGCTTGTACTTCCACAAGGCGGGGTTTTTTGAAGCCGCAACCGCTATCGATCCTGCAAGCTCAGCCTAGCGGCATGAGTCTGTGCCTGCTGTGATGGCCGTCACGTTTCCGGGTTCTGCGCACACAAAAAATACCCTCCGGCGAGATGCGCCGGAAGGCGGACTCCACAGCAGGGTGATGATCGCAAAATCGTCTTATGCGCTTCAAAGCGGGCTATCGTTGCGTCGCCGCGGTTGCGGCAGGCTCAGGTCTGGAAAACCCGCGAATGTATTGGATGATCTCTTTGGTTACCGCATCGTTCGCGCGATCGGCGGGCTCCGGCGGCATTTTGTCCTTGCCTGCGCGGATCACTTCGATAAGGTCGTGATCGGTTTTGCTAGCCAGCGTCTTGGGGTCGCTCCAGTCATCGATCGTGAGCTGCATCGACCTGGACAGGTCAGTCTGTCCTTTTCCGTCCTCACCGTGACAGATGGCGCAGTCGCGCTCATAGATCGCTCTGGCCTGTGGGCTCTGCGCAGGCACGAGTATCGTCTGGTTGGACTGGGTCGGCGCCGCATCCTGATGTTTGTTCTGCGCTGCCTGCCCGCCTGCCGCAGCCATAAGAATCGCCATGCAAACAAGCAGATTACAATTCAGCATCGCGTTCCTCCCCGATTGCGGAATTGAGCCATGCTCATTGCGCAACCTTCTGTTATGCGCAATCAGCATAGTGCGAACAAGCGTGCCAGAACGTGACTCGCATCACAGCTGCATGCATCTGCTGGCGCAGGTCTTTTATGAGACCGCACCGCGTGATCGGCGGGTATGACTGATGTGATCTTTATCACCGATCCACGTGCAGGGAATCACTTCGGCGCACACTCGGCAGGCACACACTCAACAAAGTAGCGTGCATCTCTATGCGCTGGCCGCGCATGAATGCAGGAGGCATTCAATATGCTTCGATCGTCGAATCGTGAAAGCACAACTGCATCGTCATCGGCTCATCCACACTTTCAGGACTGTCTCCATTGCGAACACCGGCATCTGCGCGTCTTCTGCAATCTCACTCCAGAAGCACTGGAGCACTATGATCGCATCGGCATCCTGATGAACTTCGAACGCGGGGCCAAGCTCTTTTCGGAGGGCGATCCGGTACGCAATATCTACGTGATCTGCCACGGCCAGGTCAAAATCTCATCGGTATCACGCAGCGGCCGTGCACTGATCCTCAAGATCGCCGGCCCTGGTGACCTGATGGGTCTGAGCGCCGCGCTGGCCAACGTGCCCTATGAAGTGAGCGCCGAGGTCATCGAGCCCTGCCAGGTAAAAGTCATGCGCCGGCAGGAGTTCCTGGACCTGCTGGATCAGCACGGCATTGCCAGCGTCCGAGCTGCGCAGTCGCTCTCCAACGCCTACATGACTGTGTTCTACGATGCCAAGCGGCTTGCGCTCTCCAACTCAGCCGCAGGCCGGCTGGCACGCGTGTTGCTAGACTGGGGCCGTGCCGTGGCCGGCACACATCCGGAGCTCAAGTTCACCATGACGCTTACGCACGAGGAGCTGGCTAATCTGGCCGGCATCTCGCGCGAAACCGTCACGCGACTGCTCAGCCAGTTCCGCCGCGATCAATGGATTCTTGTGAAGGGCTCAAGCATGACGATTCTTCAGCCCGAGCAACTGGAACGCCTGACAGTGTAAAAAATGGCCCGGCGTGCACCTTTTGCAACTCCGCCGGGCCAGTTATTTCCTACGTTGAATCAAAGCTGTACCGCTGTTTCAAGCTCCATCTGCTCCGGCGTGTCTGCCGCCACGTGGAGCGTAAGCACCGGGCAGCGCGCGTGCGCCAGCACTCGGCATACCGTGCGGTCGCGCGTGACGCTGTCGAGCATCGAAGACCGCGCGGCGCCGATCACGATCAATCCGGCCTGCAGCCCCTTGGCCTCGGCCAGAATCTCGATTGCAGGGTTGCCGTAGACGATCTTGATCTCCACATCCGTGCAGTGGCCCAAGTTCACAGTTTTAGCCAGGTGCCGCATCTCGTACTGAATCGTCGAATAGAGGATATTCGGCGCTTCTGTATCCTTTCTCCCATCGATGGGCGGCAGCACGTGGAGCATTACAAGCCTGGCGTGCTGGTTGGTAGCAATCTGACAGGCAAGTGCTGCGCTTGCGCGATGGCCCTCTCCCAGCGCGGTGGCGAACAAAACCGTTCGCTGCCGGCTGTTATCTTCTGTGCGGAGATGCGCCTCGGGTCCCACGGTAAAGACCGGCAGGGTAACCGAGCGCAGCACTTGCTCGGCAACGGAGCCCAGCAGCAGCTTGCCCAGCTTGCCCGGCGCCCGGGTGCCAAGAATCAGTCGGTCCGCCTTGAAGTGGCGAACGGCTGCAATCACTTCTTTTGCAACAGAATGGCCCTCGCGGACGAGTCCGTCGCAGTGCAACCCCAGCGTACGCGCACGCTCGCACCATGGCTGCAGCATGTTCGTCGCGTTATACAGCGCGCCCTCGCGGTCGTAGTACGGCATGCCCGTGGCGTCTGCGGTGAACTCCGCGCTCAGCGGAATAATATGCAATACCTGCAGCCGTGCGCCCGTTTCCTCTGCCATCTGGAAGGCAAAGGGCATCAGGCGATCAAGATCGCTCAGATTGGTGGCGACAAGAATCGCGGCCGGATGTGTCCATCGTTCGTTGCCTATTTCCGTCATGGCATGCACCTCATCAATGCCGAAGTGTTGCACTGATCCCACTGTTGCGATGTATCCCGGCGCACCTGCACGAGTGATCCACATCACATCCGAACTGCGATGACAGGCTCATCCTACAAGCGTCTGAGGTCGGTCCGATGTGTCTTGCGATCCCTGGCAAAGTGCTCTCCGTTGACGACCATGGCGGTCTGCGCGCCGGAAAAGTTCAGTTCGGCGGCATTGTGCGCAGCGTGCGCATGGATTTTGTTCCCGAAGCCGGTTGCGGCGACTATGTGATGGTCCATGTAGGCTTTGCCATCAGCCAGGTCGACGAGCAAGAGGCCTCGCGCACCTATGATTTGCTGCGCCAGATCGGCGCACTGGAAGAAGAGTTTCCTGCCGTGGAGCCCGATGAGCATCCCAGCCCGGAGGCCGCATGAAATATCTCGATGAGTACCGCGACGGCGTCATCGCCCGCGCTCTTGCGCAGGACATCGCCGCCATCGCCACACGCCACTGGGTCATCATGGAGATTTGCGGCGGGCAGACGCACACCATCATGCGTTACGGCATTGACGAGTTGCTTCCCTCGAATATCGAACTCGTGCATGGTCCCGGCTGCCCGGTCTGCGTCACGCCCATCGAGACCATCGACAAAGCCGTGGCGCTGGCCATGCAGCGCGACGTTACGCTCGTCTCCTACGGCGACATGCTCCGTGTGCCAGGCTCACACTCCGATCTGTTCCGCGCCAAAGCGCGAGGGGCAGACGTACGCATTGCATACTCGCCAACGGAGGCGCTCAGGATTGCGCGCGCCAACCCCACGCGCAAAGTCGTCTTTCTGGCTGTCGGCTTTGAGACTACCGCCCCGGCCAATGCTATGACTGTTTGGCAGGCGAAGCGCGAGAGTCTCACCAACTTTTCCATGCTCGCCTCGCACGTGCTCGTGCCTCCGGCCATTCGCGCGCTGCTTTCTTCGCCTGGCAACCGCATCCAGGGATTCATTGCGCCCGGCCACGTATGCACAGTCGTCGGCTATCGCGAGTACGATGATCTCGCGCGCGAGTTTTCCATTCCCATCGTGGTTGGCGGCTTCGAGCCTGTCGACCTGCTTGAAGCGATTCACATGCTTGCCCATCAGCTTGAACTGGGTACGGCCTGCGTCCAGAACCAGTACGCGCGCTCGGTCAGTTACCAAGGCAACTTGCCGGCACAGCAGATTCTGCAGGAGGTCTTCGAAGTGACCGATCAGAAGTGGCGCGGCATCGGGGAGATTGCGCAGAGCGGCATGCGCTTTCGTCCCGAATACGCTGATTACGACGCGAATCGCCTCTTCGATCTCGACCTGATCTCCGCAGACGAACCAGCCGAGTGCATCAGCGCTTTGGTGCTGCAGGGGCAGCGCAAACCCATTGAATGCCCGGCCTTTGCCAAACGCTGTACGCCTGAGACTCCGCTGGGCGCGCCCATGGTTTCGTCTGAAGGCGCCTGCGCGGCCTATTACCGCTATCGCCGGCATGCAGTTGCTGCCTCGCAGGAGTCGCGATGAGTGCCAACGCCATCCCCGGTTTCACCTGTCCGGCGCCGCTCGCCACGCGCGACACGGTCCTGTTGGGCCACGGCAGCGGCGGCAAGCTTAGCGGCGAGCTGGTGCGCGACATCTTTCTTCCCGCCTTCGCCAATCCTGAGCTCGCGCAGCTCAACGATCAGGCTGTCGTAACTATAGGCGGCGCCCGCATCGCCATCACAACGGACACCTTTGTCATCAGACCGCTCTTCTTTCCAGGCGGCGACATCGGCTCGCTCGCCGTGCACGGAACGGTAAACGATCTGGCTGTCGGCGGAGCGCAGCCGCTGTTTCTCAGTGCAGCATTCATCATTGAAGAAGGCTTTTCGATGGATGAGCTGCGGCGCATCGTGCAGTCCATGCAGGGCGCAGCGCGTGCCGCCGGCGTGCAGATTGTCACCGGCGACACCAAGGTGGTTGAACACGGAAAAGGCGACGGCCTGTTCATCAACACAACGGGCATCGGTCTGGTTCCGGCCGGATGCGTGCTCTCCGCAGACCGCGCGCGCGCCGGAGACAGGATTCTGATCAACGGCTCCATCGGCGAGCATGGCATTGCCATTCTTGCGCAGCGCGAAGGCCTGGAGTTCGAGAGTACCATCGAAAGCGACTGCGCTGCGTTGCACTCGCTCTGTGCGCAGGTGCTGCAGGCTTCGAGTGAAGTTCGCTGTCTGCGCGACCTTACGCGCGGAGGGCTCTCGAGCGCGCTCAATGAGATCGCCGCACAGTCGCGCATCGGCATCGAGCTCGACGAGAGCGCGATTGATGTGCGTGAACAAGTACGCGGCGCATGCGAGATGCTCGGCCTCGATCCGCTTTATGTTGCCAATGAAGGCAAACTCATTGCCATCGTTGCTCCCGATGCGGCTGAAGACGTGCTCGCGGCCATGCGTAGCCATCCGCTCGGCCGAAATTCCGAGATCATCGGCACAGTCACTGAATCGCATCCAAACCTGGTCACCATGAAGACCTCGCTTGGCACTGCACGCATTGTAGATATGCTGGCCGGCGATCAACTGCCGCGCATCTGCTGAGGCACGCCATGCACGAGATCGGCATCGCCAATTCGATTCTTGAGGCAATACGTCAGGAGATGACACGCTACCCGGGAATGCATCCTTGCAAGGTCTGCGTGCGCATAGGCGAACTGGCTGCAGTCGATCCCGACGCGCTCACTTTTTGCTTTGCGGCCCTCACACTCGATACCGATATGCAGGGACTGCAACTGGAGATCGAGTTTTGCCTGCGCACAAATCGATGCACTGGCTGCGGAGCGGAGTTTGTTGTGGAGGATTTCGACTTTCACTGTCCCCAATGCGGCAGTGCTTGCACGGAGTTCCTGAGCGGAGACCAACTGGAGCTGGCCAGCCTGGAGGTGGACGAATATGAGCCAAGTAGAGCTTGAAAAGAAAGTGCTCAAAGAAAACGATCTCATCGCAGCGCAGCTGCGCGAGCGTTTCCGTCTGCATGGAACATTCTGCGTCAACCTGATTAGCTCGCCTGGTTCCGGCAAGACCACATTGCTTGAAAAAACCTTTGCCCGTATGAAACCGAGCCAGCGCGTTGCGGTGCTCACCGGCGATATTCAGACCGAAAACGATGCAAAGCGGCTCGCTTGTTATGGATTTCCCGTCAGGCAGATCGTTACCGGCGGCACATGCCATCTCGATGCGCGCATGATTGAGCGCCACCTTGCCGATTGGGATCTTGGTAGCCTGGATCTTCTGTTGATCGAGAACGTCGGCAACCTTGTCTGTCCGTCAAGCTACGACCTGGGCGAGGCCGCAAAGATCGTGCTGCTCAGCACAACCGAAGGCGAAGACAAACCGC
>Ga0335072_10013437_pt1 | contig 11662 bp, 12 predicted proteins | sample Lox_Sample_21_FD_206725 | JGI IMG/M metagenome (GOLD analysis project Ga0335072, IMG submission 206725) | Soil microbial communities from Loxahatchee National Wildlife Refuge, Florida, United States - Lox_Sample_2.1 | ecosystem: Environmental > Terrestrial > Soil > Wetlands | place: USA...
ACCTCAGCATTCAGGCAGGCCGCTCGATAGGCGGCTCGGTCACGGTTAACGCGCAGGGCATCCCAGCCGGGGACATCCTCGTGGTGGGCTTCGAGACAACCGTGAGCGGCAAGACGATCACGTCCTTCGGGGCATCGAAGCTGACGTCGGCGCCCGCGCCGAGCTGCGTGAGCCTGCCCGCGCCACCACCGGGGATGCCGGGGAGCGCCGGGTCGTCGAGCGCTGCGCACGCCGCCGGTTCAGGCTCGAGCGTGTCGACCAGCAGCTGAGCCCTACGAGGGGTAAGCCGTCTCAATGCCCGGGGGAGCCGTCACGGTTCCCCCGGGCTCTCTCGTCCCTGCCCAGACCGGAGTCGGCCAGCAGGCTCCGGGCCGCGCTGGGACAAGCCCGTTAACTTGTTGAATGGAGGGCACCGAGTTCCGCATAGTGGCGGGATGCTGCTTCTGGTGCCTTCCGACCCGCTCCGCCCCCGGCGGGCGGGCGAGCACCGACGCCCGCGCGTTCCCGGACGCCATCCGCACGGGCTGAGGGCATGGACCATCCCGCCGGACGTTTGCCCGGCACGTATCTCGCCATTGAGCACCAGCCTGCGGCGCAGTGGAGCCGCGTGAGGGAGATTCTGTTGTCCAAATTGCATCCAGATTGCCGAGCGGCCATCAATGGCTTCGTTTACTCGATGACCAAGGGCCTGCTTGGGTATCCATTGCTCGACTCCGTGGACTACCAGGCGGCTTGATCGAAGAAAGTAGTTCAGCCGAGCAGGCATGTGCAATATTTTGCAATGTGCTTGAATTGGATGCTCGCGGGCGCCCGGTCAATGCAAACGATGCTGAAATCAGGGCGGCCCAATACCTCAGAAAGTACTGCGACGCCAGCTACGAAGTAGAACCACCGTTCGCGGACTGGGAAATGGACCGTTCTCGGGACTGCGTGATCGACGGCCTGGGCGAGGCAGCTTGTTTTCTCAGTCATGCGCCCGGATGAATGCAAGCGAGTGCCCGGATCAGCTGCCCGGTCAGCCGCCAAGCGCAGCCGACTGAAGGATTGCCATGACGCGTGGAACTCGCCGTCCGCGCAGTCGGGCCGCCGGCGGCCCGCCCGGTTCCGGTCATGCGGATGCTGGATTCTGGCCGCCGGGCATGAGTAGATGCCTGTATGAACCGCACAGCGATTGTCCTGCTGAGCCCGGAAGGCGTCATCCAGTACTGGAGCGTTGGCGCAGAGGTTCTGTTCGGCTACCGGGCGGCCGATGTTACCGGTTCGTCCATGGACGTCATCATCCCCGGAGACCTGCGGGAACGGCACTGGAGCGGCTGGCGCAAGGCGTGGGAGAACGGCGACATCCGCGACGGCCTCGTGGCGATGATCCCGGTCCGGTGCGCGGACGGCAAGATCCGCCAGTTCGCCGGCCGGCTGCAGCCCGTCCGGGCACCGCACGGCGATCTCGTCGCAGCCATGGGCATCTGGTCGCCAGCGTCGAGTGAGGACGCCCGTCTGCACGTTCTCAGCTAGCGCTTCCCCGGCGCCGTAGCTAGCTGCCGCCCATCTACACTGCCAGCGAATTAGCGACTCGGGACGTCAGCCGTTGACGATGCGCTGCGCCCGGTCTACCGGACAAGCGGTACCTCGGCTAAACACCCCTCGACCGCACCGGGCTGGATGGAGGGTGACCGCCTGCGCACCTAGGCTTCGCCCATGAGGCTTGGCATTCTGGCCGACGTCCACGGGAACGACGTCGCATTGCGGGCGGTGCTGGACGACGCGGCCGAGTGCCGGGTCGACCGATGGTGGATCCTTGGTGATCTGGTGTTGTTCGGCCCGCGTCCGGCCGAGGTCCTCACGGCCCAGGGATCGACCCTGGCGTCCCCGACGATCAGCTTGGTCTCCTCCTCGCGGGATGCGGCGCCGATGTGGTGGTCGGCGGTCACACTCATAGCGCCGTGGACCGCCGTGTCGGCGCGGTCCGGGCGCTCAACCCGGGGAGCTCCGGGATACCCAAGTCTCCCGGCGAGGCGAGCTGGCTTGTCCTCGACTTCGGTGACCGCCCGGCGTGCCCTGGCGATCCCGCGCCCGCCGCCGCCAGCCTCAGGGCCGAGCACCGAACGGTACCTTTTGACGTTGACGCCGTGGTCCGCGACCTCCAGGCCCGACTCCACCCCAACGCGGAGTTCCTGGCGGCCGTGCTCACCGGCAAGCGCCGGCAGTATCGCAACGGCCGTTAGCCGACGACGCGCACCTGGCGCGGCCGACTGACGCCGATAACGGAGCGGACTCCCGTTCCCTCCCGAGGCCGGCGTCGGCCATCATCCGCCGCACCGTCTCGTCCAGCGACGAGGACGCCGGGATGAGCTGCTCCAGCCCGCCCGGGAGCAGGTCGCGCTCGCGGTACCAGCCGCGCATCTCGCTCTCGCCGTATTCGGCCGCCTGCGGCTTGCACGCATGCCGCCGCAGCGTCTCGGCCCACGGGACGTCCAGGTAATAGGCACGGGCCGAGCCCTCACGGTCGGCGATCAGCGCGGTGAGCATCGCATCATAATGATCGGCGTAAAGAATGCCCTCGACGATCACGTGGAACCCGCGGTCAAGCGCGAACCGGGCGGTGAGGTCGATCAGGTCGATGTTCGCGCCGCCGGGCACGTCCTGCTCCCTGAGCACCTGCCGGCGGAGGTTGTCCTGGCCCACGATCGCCAGGCCGCGACCGTGCCTGCGACGGATCTCGGCCGCGACAGCCGACTTCCCCGACGCGGAGTTGCCGCGGATCACGATCAGCCGGGCGCTCCGCGCGGAATTGCATTCGATGCACGAAGAGAAGCCTGTTTTGGCCATCTGGCGCTGGTCTCCCTCTCCCGCCTCCCGGAGCGACATTAGCAGTTTGACCTGCGGTTTCGCTTGCGATCATGCATCTGATGCGCGATCATTTCTTCTGGTGCAGGGGAGGTGGTCGTGGCTAGGGACGTTGATGGGGTGTCGTGGTCGGCACGCGGGCTCCTCGTGGCGGGCGGAGTGGCGCTGCTGCACCCGGAGGACGCGGTGCTGGACGCGATGCTCATTGGCTGGGCCCGGCAGCAGCTTGCCCGTCGGCTGGAGACGGACACGGCGGACGACCGGTCCCGGCTGGTGCGGCGGTTTGTAGAGTTCAGCGGCGAGTACCCGTGGAACTGGACTGCGGGGCATGTCGATGAGTGGTCAGCGGCGATGATCTCGGAGCAGGGCCTGTCGAAATCGACGATCCGGACCTACCAGGGGGCGCTCCGCCAGTTCTGCGATTACATCACCTCGCCGCACTATCAGTGGGCGGCCGAGTGCGAGTCCAGGTTCGGCACGCACCCCGTCCAGGTGTGCCATGAGTGGAACACGTCCGCTCACCTGGCTGATTACGAGGGCGACGCTGACCGGCGGCCGCTGACCCGCCGGGAACTGCAGGCGCTGTTCGACCATGCCGACGAGCGAGTTGACCGGGCAGTGCGACTGGGCCGCAAGGGCGCGCTCGCGGCTTACCGGGACGCGACCGTCCTGAAGGTGATGTACGCGTGGGGGCTGCGCTGCAACGAGGCGTCGCGCCTGGACGTCACGGACTTCTACCGCAACCCGAAGGCTCCCGAGCTGGGCCAGTACGGGATGATGTCGGTCCGCTACGGGAAGGGAAGCAAGGGGTCGGGTCCCCGGCGGCGCACGGTCGCCAGCGTGATGCCGTGGGCTGTGGAGGCACTTGAGGACTACCTGGCTAACGTCCGGCCCCGGTTCCGTAACCATGACAGCCGCCCGGCGGTCTGGCTGACCGAGCGGGGCAGGCGGCTGCGGTCGCGCGAGATCGAGGGCAGGTTCGCCGCCTACCGCGACGCGCTGGGCCTGGATAAGGCCCTGGTGCCGCACTGCCTGCGCCACTCGCACGTAACGCACCAGATCGAGGACGGGGTGGACCCGAAGTTCGTACAGGAGCAGGTCGGGCACCGGTTCGCATCGACGACCGCGCTCTACTGCGGCGTCAGCTCGGACTTCATGAACGCGTCGATGCGGCAGGCGCTGGACAAGGCGTTCGCGCCGGGAGGGTGACCAGGTGACGGCGAAGCTGGACTACAAGTGGCACCTGCGGGAGCTGATGGCGACCCGGGGCATGTTCTCGACCACCGACCTGCGCCCGCTGCTGGCCGAGCGCGGGATCAGCCTGTCGGCAAGCCAGACCTACCGGCTAGTCGCGGAGAAGCCCGAGCGGCTGAGCATGCTGACGCTCATGGCGCTGCTGGACATCCTCGGCTGCCGGATCGAGGAGCTGATCGAGCCGGTCGCCGCCCAGGCGCGGCAGCGTAAGGCCGCCTCCGGCGGCCGGGCCGCCCCGCCCGCAGAAGGTCCTGAGAACCCCGGCATCGGGCGCCTGAGGCCGAAGCGTGCCCGGGTGCTGTGAGACGCGCCTGGGAAAGGACGACGACAGCGTGGAGGCGGTCCTCGCCATCCTGCGCGGGATCAGCACCGGGCTGGAGGAGGAAGCCCTCACCAGTGCGGTCACCCGGGCCATGCCCGAGCCGTTCCAGCGGCGCAAGGCCGCTGCGGAGCTGGCACCGGACCCGCGTGTCCTCACAGGCGAGGGCACCTGCAGCTCCCCGGGGATCGTCCGGCTGATCGACATCCTGGTCGGCGAGGGAGCCCGCAGGATCGCGGCCCCAACCTGCCCGCACTGCGGCGTCGTGTCTCCCCTGAAGTTCGGGCGAGGTGGCGTGCGCTGCTGCCGCCGCTGCTACGACCGTCCGCGCCGGGTCCAGTGCTCGCGCTGCGGGCGGGAACAGGACGTCAGCACCCGGACCCCGGACGGGGAACCGATATGCGGCCGGTGCCGCTACCGCGACCCGGCCAGTCATGGGGAGTGCGGCGAGTGCGGGCGCACGGCACCGGTCGCGGGGCGCGACGAGGGCGGGGCGGCGCTCTGCCGCATCTGCTGGCGCCCTCCGCTGGCAACCTGCTCGGTCTGCGGCAAGGTCCGGCCCTGCGCCCGGGCCGGTACCAGCGATCCAATCTGCGGCAGCTGCTACAAGCGCGGCCACAAGGACCTCTGCGCCGGCTGCGGGCAGGCTCGCGTGATCGCGGTCCGGACCGATGACGGCGAGCCGCTGTGCCAGATGTGCGGCGCGAAGCGGGAGGCGTGCAGCAGCTGCGGGCGCATTCGGCGGGTCACCGGACGCCCAGGCGGCCGGCCGCTGTGCAGGACCTGCTACCGCAAGGACTCATCGCTGCTGCGCCCCTGCGTCAGCTGCGGCGAGGTCGCCCGGCCATTCCACCACGGGCTCTGCCCGCGCTGCGCGCTGCCCGGCCAGGTCAAGGCCATGCTCTCCCCGCCCGAGGTGCCGGTCCGGGCGGAACTCGAGCCGGTTGCCGCCGCCCTCACCCGTGGCAAGCCGGAACTGGCTCTGAAGTGGCTGGAAGGCCAGGCGGCCAGGAAGCTGCTTCCCGCCCTGGCCGCCGGCAAGGGACCAGTCACCCACGATGCGCTCGACCAGCTCGGCCCCGCAAGGAGCACCGCATACCTGCGAGCCGCCCTCGTGGCCGCAGGAGTCCTGCCCTGGCGCGACGAGCACCTGGCCGCCTTCGAGCGCTGGCTGCCGGGCGCCCTCGCGAAAGTCTCCGATGACCAGGACCGCCGGGTCATCCGCAGCTACGCCACCTGGGGACCACTACGCCGCCTGCGCCGCGAGTCGTCGCGCCGCCCGCTGAGCCGCGGCCAGCAGGTGACGGCCCGCTCCGATGTCCAGGCCGCCATCCGGCTGACCGGCTGGCTGCGCGAGCGGGATCTCAGCCTGGTCGCCTGCCGGCAGGCCGCCATCGACGCGTGGCTCACCTCGGCGGAGCCCGGCCGGTTCCTGGCCCACAACTTCCTCGCCTGGTGCACGGCGCGCGGCCACGCCGGCGACGTCGAGATCCCGGCGAGCACGAAGGAAGCCGCCCGGGCCGTGACCTTCCCCGACGCGGACCAGCGGTGGAGCATCGCCAGGGACCTGCTGCACGGCCCCGGGCATCAGACGGTCGACCGCGTCGCCGGCTGCCTGGTGCTCCTCTACGCGCAGCCGCTCACCCGGATCGTCGTCCTCACGCTCGGCCACGTCGGCGAGACGCCCGGCGGCCTGAGCCTTGCCCTGGGAAAGGACCCTGTCGTGATCCCCGAGCCGCTGGCGGGGCTGATCCGCCAGCTCACCGCCCGGCGGCGCGGCCACACCGCCATCGGGCGCGCCGAGGACAGCACCTGGCTGTTCCCGGGGGGCCAGCCAGGCAGGCCGATCAGCCCGGAGCGGCTCGGCGCCCGCCTCCGCCGGCTCGGCATCTCTGTCCGTGCCGGGCGGACGACAGCGCTCGTCGACCTCGCCGCCCAGCTTCCCGCCACCGTGCTGAGCAGGCTCCTCGGCGTCACCCTGGGCACGGCAACGCTGTGGAACCAGGCGGCCGGCAACACCAGGGCCGGATACGCCGCCCACGTTGCCCGCCGCTCAGCCTCTCGCCACCAGGCCCCAGGAGGACCCGAGTGACCAGCCAGCTCAGCGCGGCCCTGCGCGCCGCAGACGAGGGAATCTACCCGGACGAGGCCGGAACCGGGCTCATCGTCAGCCACGGCGCCTTCCTGACCCGATGCTCTCATTCCTGTCAAGCCGGATGCGGGCCAAGCATCCCGTGGCAACCTCAGGCACACTGTGAAGATGCCGCAGCAGCCTCCTGCACCCACCGATCCCAGCCGCGAAGTAGCGATGGGCAGGGTGGCGCTGTGGCTGGATCCGGCGGACCTGCGCTGGCTGGCTGCTCGCTGCTATTGCGGCGACGATTCCAGCGAACAGGAGCGAGAACGCTGCGCCAGAGTCCGGTTCAGGGCGAGCGCGGCCCTGCACAAGGCCGTACTCGGCGACGAGTGAGCACCTCCTGGGCGCATCCCTGACGCGGTCAGCTGAAGCATTAAGCGCCTGCGGCCTATCGCTCGCGCCCTCCGCGCCTGGCTGCAAGACTCTCGGGGTGAGTTCGATGCAGCGCGGAGATGTGGGCTCGATCCTGGTCGTCTACCTTGAGGACCCCAATGGCAGAGCCCTCGTCAGACTCCCCAACGGGTCCAAAACGAGCCTTCCCCATGACAGCCTGGATTTTGTGGTCTCAAACGACGGCCTCGAACGGCCGGTCTCCGGCGATGACCTGACGCGCGGGCCACTGCTCGAACCGCATCGCCGCCGCACCGACGAAGGCTGTCAGCGGGCACCGGCGGGTCGCGGCCGGGCCTCATCGCCTGCAGTCTCCGCGTGAGGGATGAGCAGTTGGTGGACTTAGTCGGTCCGCCGCACGTGACGCGGCTGGGCCTGGCAGGCGACTGGCCCGCAGGCCTGGCCCACGGCGCCATCCTTGTCGTGCGCCGCTGCCCTGGGGAAAGCCCGTTAACTTGTTGAAGAGAAGGCGGCGGGTTCTGCATAGCGGCGGGATGCTGCTTCTCGTGCCTTCCGACCCGCTCCGCCCCCGACGAGCGGACGAGCACTTCGCGGCGGAGGCCATGGCCGCCAGGGACGCAGGCGTCACCGTGGCGCTTATCAATCACGACGCGCTAGCCGGTCCCGGAGAAGCAGACCGGGCAGTGGCGCGCGTCCCGGAGTCCGGCGGGACGGCTGTCTACCGAGGCTGGATGCTGCGCGCCAGCCAGTACGCCGTGCTCGCCCGCACCCTCGCCACGCGGGGCGTGACGCTTCGCACCAGCGCCGCCCAGTACCAGCAGGCGCATGAGCTGCCGGGCTGGTATCACGCGCTCGCCCCGGTCACCCCGGAAGCGGAGTGGACCGAGGGTGACGGAGAACGAGAGTTCCTGCTGGCCTGCGAACGTGTCGGGCCGGGATCCGCGGTACTGCGCGACTACGTTAAGTCGATGAAGCACTACTGGCACGAGGCCGTCTACATCCCCGACGTCGCTGACCCCGCGGCGGCGTGTAAGGTCGCGGCCAGGTTCCGCGAACTCCGCGACGATGAGTTCACCGGCGGTTTCGTCCTGCGCAGGTTCGAACGGTTGGCCTCCGCCGAGGCGCGGACCTGGTGGGTCAGCGGAACCTGCCGGCTGGCCACCGCGCACCCGGACACGCCAGGCGACGCGCCGCCAGAGGACCTCGACCTGTCGGCGTTCACGCCGCTGGTCAGCTCGCTCGGCCTTCCATTCGTCACCGCAGACCTGGCCCGTCGCGACGACGGGACATGGCGGCTCATCGAACTCGGCGACGGGCAGGTCAGCGATCGCCCGGCCACCACCGACGCCGGCGCGTTCCTGCACGCTATCCTCACGGACTGAGACCTGGACCAGGATCTGCTCACGTCGAGAACGGTCGCCCGATCGCAGCAGGGGGGTCATTCGCACGTTGTGATACCGATGGTTGCCAACACTGCCTGGCTGAGGTCCGTCCTCAACGATACAGCGAAAAGCTTTACATAATTGCGGTCCAAGCGCGACTCCAGTAGGGGCCATCGCGCCAGAGGTTTGCCCAGCGCCGGACAGGCGTCCGGCATCTCACTATTGACCACTAGCCTGCGGCGCAGTGAAGCCGCGTGAGGGAGAATTCTGTTGTCCAAATTGCATCCGGATTGCCGGGCGGCCATCAATGGCTTCGTTTACTCGATGACGAACGGCCTTCTTGGGTATCCATTGCTGGACTCCGTCGACTACCGGGCGGCTTTGATCGAAGAAAGCAGTTCAGCCGAGCAGGCGTGTGCAATATTCTGCAATGTACTTGAATTGGATGCTGACGGGCGCCCGGTCAACGCAAACGATGCTGAAATCAGGGCGGCGCAATACCTCAGGAAGTACTGCGACTCCAGCTACGAAGTAGAACCACCGTTCGCGGACTGGGAAATGGACCGGCCTTGGCGACCTGGTAAGCGGCTCGGCCCGATGCCTTGAACCTGAGTTGGACCAGATTTTGTGTTGGTCACCATCACGGGCGGCTGACCTTCAAGTTGGCGGTCGATGAGGGCTGGGGTTGTGGACTAATGGCCGTGCCGCATCGGGATGGCCCCGCTGGCCGAGCACGGGACTGAGCCTGACTCGCCCCGCTGTGAGCCACGATCTTGCACATTGCCGCGTGCGCCAAGATTGGTGCATGAGCGAAAACGGGGCGGCCGGACATGCCCGGCGGATGACGCAAGCCGAGCGAGATGAGTGGAGCCGCCAGCGTCGGGCACAGGTGCTGGCTTTGCCGATGACGCCGCTCCGCCTGCACGGGCACCTTGAGCGGCCAGGCCACCATCCGAGAGGGCCGGTCGCCGTCGGGGTCGGCCCCGACGGCGTTGCCGTGGCGGCTTGGCCGCCTCCGGCGGGCGAGCAGGGAGTGATCGTCACCACACACGACGGTGACGGACCCTACTCGAAGGAGCGGTACCAATCGCAGGTCCTGCCGCGCGTCGCCGTTCTCGAAGTGCCGTCGTCGCTTGCAGTGACCCATGTCCAGCCTTTGCCGGGAGACATGATCCTAATTGCCTCCGCGCGCACCCGGGGAACGGACAACGCCGAGGTCTGGGACAGCAACGGTCACCTCGATCATGCCGGGCTGATCGGCGACGCCATCGAGCACCTGCTGACCACGCCTAGCGGGGCGATCTGGGCCGGGTACTTCGACGAGGGAATCTTCGGAACGATGCCCGCGGCTCACGGCCTGATCCGGTTCACCCCCAGCTTGGCCATCGACTGGGCCTACCCGCAGCGTGAGATGCCGACGATCGACGACTGCTACGCGCTCAATGTCGGCGGCGAAACAGCCAGCATCGGTGCGTACAGCGCGTTCCGCCTGATCACAGTGAACGGCGACCACGCCCGCAATCACGGCCCGCTGCCCATACGCGGCGCATCCAAGCTCCTCATAGCCGGTGAACGGGCCGCTCTCATAGGCGGCTACGGCCCTGAATACGACCTGATCACGCCACTTCAGATCACGCCCGCCGGGGTTATCCCCCACGGGTCCAAGCGCCGCTTGGTCCAGCCCGACGGCCTGGAGATACCGCGCGCCGCCCGTGCTTTCTGCCGGGGCCCCAACCTCCACCTCTTTCCGAGAGATTCCGCGACGTGGTTTCGCGTCGACCTTAACGACATTTTCCCTGAAGGCTAAACTACTCAGAACCAAGCCGGATGGCAGCCTTATTAGCTCCCTCAAAGACGCGCGGACCCAGCGATAGTCCGCTGCAGCAACTCAGGTGCGCACTAAGTAGACCCAACTCGGGAAGCAATATCTCAGTAAATACTGTGACTGCAGCTACGAAGTAGAACCGCCGTTCGCGGACTGGGAAGTGGACCGGCTTTGGCGACATGGTAAGCGGCTCGGCCCGATGCCTTGAAAGCCCGTCAGCCGGCACTCGCTGCCTCAAGCTAGATTCTCGAGATTGCGTGATGGACGGCCCGGGCGAGGTAGCTTGTTTTTGAGTCAAGCGTTTGGATAGCTGCAAGCCGGTGCCCAGGTCAGCTGCCAACCGTACCGGACTTAATGAACGCCAGGACGCGCGGGAACACGTAGCAGAATTCTCCCCCGCCCCACGAGTCGACGAGCCCTCCGGCTCGCTCCATCGCGTCCCACAGGGGTTCCGCCGACCGAACCAGGTCCTCCGCCGTGACCGATTCGACATCAAGCACGGCGCACACCTCGGCGACGATCTCACGGTGCGTGTCGGCTGGCAGATCAGCTAGTGAGTCTCGGTCCACGATCGAACCTTACTCTGGCCATGCCGGCCGGCCCGGGCGCGACGGCCGGTACGCCATGTCACGGCTCAGTTCGGAGCGCTATCGTGCGACTGTGGCTGATGACGGGCAGCGCCCGCTGCTGTTCCTTGGTGTCGACGGGCCACTACTGCCCTTCGGCGGCAGCGCGCAGCACGATCTCGGGGAAGTAGCCGAGATTCCGCACCTGGCGCGGCTCCGACGTGACTCCGGACCGCGCCTGGCTGGGCTGCCGTGCACCCTAGTGTGGGCTACGACCTGGCTAGAGGATGCGAATACCGAGATCGCGCCGCTGCTCGGGCTGCCGGACCTGCCTGTGGTCACCTGGCCTGAGCCGGACGGAGCTACGCAGCGCCAAGATCAGTGGCTCGGACTGTGCTGGAAGACCAGGACCGTCGCTGCTTGGGCAGCGGGCCGCCCGTTCGCCTGGGTCGACGACGAGATCACAGATGCCGACCGGGACTGGGTCTCGGAACATCACCGCTATCAAGCGCTGCTCCGCAGCGTGGACGCGTCGACCGGGCTTACGGACCAGGACTTCAGCGCCTTGGACACCTGGCTCAGCGGGCTGCGCTGAGCGGCAGCGTCAGCCGTTGACGATGCGCGGCGGGGACGCCTGCCCGTTCTATCCGACAAGCGGTACCTTGACTGGAACCCTCGACCTCACCGGGCTGGATGGCAGGCGGGCAGGTCCGCGCGATCCGCGACGAGATCATCCGCCGGGCGGGACTACTGGTCGGAACTGGACGCCCTGATCGCCCAGATCAGGCACATCGGCCTACGTCGGACCTGCGGTTGGGGACTCATTCCGCACGTTGTGATACCGGAGGTTACCAACACGGTTCCCCCGGTCGGCGTCACTCAACGTTCCTCCTCCGTCCGATCGACGATCACGATAGCCAGCGCGACCGCGCATCGTGTCGGCCCCGTCGCGGCGAGTTGTGGCTTCGACGTGTAGCGTCGGGT
>Ga0335072_10013438_pt1 | contig 11662 bp, 10 predicted proteins | sample Lox_Sample_21_FD_206725 | JGI IMG/M metagenome (GOLD analysis project Ga0335072, IMG submission 206725) | Soil microbial communities from Loxahatchee National Wildlife Refuge, Florida, United States - Lox_Sample_2.1 | ecosystem: Environmental > Terrestrial > Soil > Wetlands | place: USA...
GCTGCCGGTCTACCGGGTGCTGATGGACCTGGCGATGAAGGGGGCGCTCGGCTTCGGCCGGGAGCGGCTGCAGACGATGGCGAAGGTGCCGGACAACTTCTACTTCATCCTCGACGAGTTCGCGCTGCTTCCCCGGCTTTCGCACGTCGGCGACGGGATCAACTTCGGCCGCGAGCTCGGGCTCCGGTTCCTGGTCGCGACCCAGAACGTGAACCAGGTCTTCCACGGGTACCCGGGCGGGGCCGGGGAGAGCATCCTGTCCGGCTTCGGCACCGTGCTCGCGTTCCGGCTGGCCGACAAGGTCAGCCGCGACCTGGTCCGGGAGCGGTACGGCACCAACCGCAAGCAGATCTCCACCTACGCGCCGGTCCGGCACGAAGGAGTGCGGCAGACCGTCGTCAACGGCAACGTGATCGAGGACTGGCACCTGTCCGGCCTGCAGAGAGGCCAGTGCATCGCGCTGGTGCCGCTGGAGGCACCGTTCCTGCTGCAGTTCACCGAGTTCCGGGGCCGGGCCGACGCGCGGGCACCGGCCCGCTAGCCCAGGCGCGGACCGAGCTGCGGCCCGACCCGGGGCGGGGCGACGCGCACGGTCGGCTGCGCGGCGTGCGCCGCCTGGTGGACGAGGACGACCGAGACCGCCTCGTGCACCGCGGTGGACATGTCATGCGCCGCCGCCTGCGTGGTCACCCCGACGGAGATCAGAGCCGCCGCCACCAGGAAGCTCCCCACCTGCCTGAGCACGGTCCGGGCGGCCGCTCGGAGCCGTGACCGGTTCTTGGCGCCTTTCGCGAAGTCGCCCGCCAGCACGCAGACGGTGGACCGCAAAAGATTGATCCTTTCCGACGCCACGTCGTATAGCTGTTGCCGGTCAAAGCCCGGGTTACGTCGGCCGGTTACCTTGGCCTGCGCGATTAGATCGTCGATATAGGCCTCCGGGTCGTCGATCTTCGGCAGTCCCGTCGCGGTCCGGCGGCGTTCCCTCATCCGGATTAGCACCGGGCCGAGCGGATCGAGGAACGGCCGGATCGCCTGCCAATCCGGAATAATATCGGCGATCGGCCCCCGGCCTTTCGGACAGAGCTCATCCCAGGCGGGACTGATGAGCCAGCGGTCGAGTATTCCGCATGCCTCGGAGCACGCCTGGGCGAGAACGCGGTCTTGCTCGTCCTCCGACAGCGTGGTCGGCGGATTAGTCCGGACGAGCGCATCAATGATGTGCTGCTGAACCATCTCTATCTCGGCCAGACGCACAGCGTCATTCATCAACAATCTCCCCCACGCAGTTGCTTGACGGTGAACGAGCGCTGTCCTCGACGTGCTTTCCGGGGTAGCATTACCACTAAATCATAACCATGAACTCATGCGTAATAGGGGACCGCGATCGATAGGGAATGCGCATGGCCTTCTGTCCTGAATGCGGGCGGCAGCGTACGACAAGCACGCGGTACTGCGGTGGCTGCGGCCGCGACTTCGGCGGGGCGGCCGACGACGAGGCGCCGCCCCCGACCATGACCATCGCGCCGACGGCCGCGGCCGCCAGGCTGCCGCCCACCGCGCCCGCGCCGACCGGGCCGTCGTTCCCGGCCCGCGACCGCGGGCCACACGGCCGGCGGACCTGGTGGATCGTGGCCGCCGTCATCGTGGTGCTGGCGGCCGGCGGCGGCGCCTACGCGCTCGTCAACGCCAACGGCGGCCCGCCGACGGCGCAATCCGGCGGCCGGACGCCGACCGTGGCCGCAGGCGCGACAACGCCGCCGGCCCACCCGGCTAGCACCCAGCCGGCCAGCCTGCAGGCGTCCACCTCTCCCTCGGCGGCCGCGTCATCGTCCCCCTCCGCCTCCCCGTCTCCCTCGGTGTCGCCCAGCGTCGTCAGCATCGCCCTCGGCGTCCGGTCGGCCTCGGCCCCGGTGGAGATCGTGCTCAGCCACTACTTCCAGGGGATCAACGATCACAGCTACGCGGAATACGCGAGCTCTCAGACAGCGCAGGGCAAGGCCGACCAGCCAGAGTCGTCCTTCGCGTCCGGATACGCGACGACGACCGACTCAGGCATGACGCTCAGGTCGCTGACCGCCACCGGAGCGGGTGATCTGACCGCGACGGTCACGTTCACCAGCCGCCAGTCGCCTTCCGATAGCGTCGATGACAGCGCCTGCGATGCCTGGACGCTCAACCTCTACCTGGTACCGGACGGCACCGGTTACCTGATCACCCCGGCCCCGTCCGACTACGAGCCCAGCCACACGGACTGCTAGCCGGGAACATCCTCGCGGTATAGTTAGTTGTGCTAAACAACTAGTGGGCCGCTTACCGTGGGGATGATCGTTGAGAATCAAGCCAGGTGCGTTCTTGGGGAGCACCTTCTCCTCGCTGAAGGTCCCGAATTACCGGCTCTATTTTACCGGCCAGTCGATCTCCATGATCGGCACGTGGATGCAGATGACGGCGCAGTCCTGGCTGGTGCTGACCCTCACCCACTCCAGCACCGACCTGGGGCTGGCGGTGGCGCTGCAGGCGCTGCCGGTCCTGTTCCTCGGTCCTTACGGCGGCGTCATCGCCGACCGGGTGGACAAGCGACGGCTCATGATCGCGCTGCAGGTCGCCATGGGCTGCCAGGCCCTGGCGCTCGGGCTGCTTGTCGTCTTCGGCTCGCCCCGGTTCTGGGAGATCTGCGTGCTCGCGGTCATCCTCGGCCTCAACAACTCGTTCGAGAACTCGGCCCGGCAGTCGTTCGTGCGGGAGATGGTCGGCAAGGACGAGCTGCGCAACGCGATCACGCTGAACTCGGTGACGGTGAACGCCGCCCGTGCGGTCGGCCCCGGCATCGGCGGGATCCTCATCGCCACGGCCGGGATCGGGGTCTGCTTCCTGCTCAACGCGGCCAGCTTCGCCGCCGTAGTCGCCTCCCTGCTGATGATGGACCGCTCCGCCCTGCGGCCGAGTCCGCCCGTTGTCCGGGCCGGCGGGCAGCTGCGCGAGGGCCTGCGGTACGCGGCCCGCACGCCGACGATCGCGATCCCGCTCGCCATGATGGGCCTGGTCGGGCTGCTCGCCTATGAGTTCTCGGTCTCGCTTCCGGTGCTGGCCGAGCGGTCGTTCCACGGCGGCGCGGAGGCGTACGGCTTCATGACCGCGGCGATGGGAATCGGCGCGGTCATCGGCGGCCTGTTCACCGCCGCCCGGGGGCGGACCGGGCTGCGGCCGATGATCATCGCCTCGGTCGGCTTCGGCGCCGCCATCCTGGTCTGCGCGTGGGCGCCGTTCCTCGGGCTCGCCTATGCCGCGCTGCTGTTCGTGGGCTGGGCGAGCGTCTCGTTCATCGCCATCGGCAACTCCACCATCCAGCTCAGCGCCGAGCCGGGCATGCGCGGCCGGGTCATCGCGCTCTGGCAGGTCGCCTTCCAGGGGACCACGCCGGTTGGCGGCCCCGCGATCGGCTGGATCATCGCCCTGACCGACCCGCGGATCGGCCTGGCGGTGGGCGGCGTGTCCTGCTTCGCGGCCGCGATCGGCGGCGTGGCTCTCGCCCGGCGCTACCGGCGCGCTCAGCCGCCGGATTCGATCGAACTCGAGGGTTCCGCCCTGGTCGGGGGGCGGCCGGCCGGGGTGCCCGCCGCCTGACAGCGACGAGGGGTTGAAACGGCGGAATCGCCCTCGCCCGGCGGAGTCGCGCCGGTCGAGGGCGACGCCGTCGCCCGATTCTCTGGGACCTGCCTCCTTACGGCAGGTAGTCGAACAACCCGAATACGTGGCTGTAGTACCAGGTCGGCTGGGTAACGCCGGAGCAGCTTCCGGCGCCCTTGGTACCGGGGCAGCCCCCGTTGTCGCGCTGCAACGCCCAGATCGAGATCAGGCCTAGGTTGTGCGTCGCGGCCCACGCCAGTAGCGCGGGGGCATCGGCGGTGGTGAAGGTCTCGGCCGTGCCGTAGTCGTCGATGCCCGGCATCTCGGTGATGCCGATCGAGTGCCACAGCGCGAGCGCCGGCTCATTCGGGTAGATGGACTGAAGCTGCCCGAACGTCGCGGTCGCGGCGCTTTCCGAGTCGGCCAGCATGTCCTGCGTCGTGCCGATGTAGTAGTCGAAGGTCATGATGTTGACCTCGGTGACCTTGGCGCCCTCGGCGGCCGCGTTCTGCAGCACCGCGAGACCCGTGCTGGTGAGCCCGGTCGGGTTGACCGGGATCGTGTAGTCGAACTGGAGGACCTTGTGGTTCGCCGCCGCCCACGCCTCGGCCATCGCGACCGCCTGGTTGCGGCGCTCGATCCCGGGCGTGTTGGTCAGCGAGTCGGCTTCCACGTCGAGGTCGATCCGGGTGATGTGGTAGGTGGTGACCAGGGACTCGTAGACCGACGCGATCGCGCTGACGCTGCTGCAGCTGTCGGCGAGCTCGGTGCCGGTGGTGTCGGCGCCGTACCCGCCGAACGACGGGATCACGGTGCCGCCGCGCGCCTCGATCGCCGCGATGTCGGCGCCGAAGCTGCCGGCGGCCGTGGCCGAGATCGGGGTGGCGGTGTCGCCGTTCCAGTCGGCTTCGCAGGAGCCGGCGGTCGGGGTCTGCAGGAAGGCGAGCGACACGTACTTCTGACCGGACTCGGCCGAGAGCTGGGCCAGGCCGCCGTCGGTGCTGTCGTAGGCCTCGAAGTACGGCGCGTAGGCGTGCGGTGGGAGGACGACGCTCGCGCCGCGGGAAGCGGCGGCGGGCGTGGTGGCGGCGCTGGCGGAGGCCGTGACCGCGGCGGTGGTGAGGCCGGTAGCCGCGAGCGCGGCGGCGGCGAGGGGGATGAACCGTCTCAAGGGCGGATTCCTTCACTGGTGGGAGGCGACCGTACCCGTTCCGTATAAACAATTAGGAAACTTTCCTATTCGTTTACACGCATGGAGCGTAGTCTCACGCTCATCACGCGTCAAGATGCCCGCGCCGTCGGAGTTCCGGAGATCTGACCAGGCGGCGCGGAACCGACCACGCCCCGCCACGACGTCAGGAGTGGGGACAAAGCGACATCGATTTGTAGTGTTCTGATTACATAGTGTGTCCCCCGGTGATATAAGAGGGATGTTTTCACCGAGGGCCATCTACGGCGAGATCTTCAGTAACGACGCGGCGTTCCGCCTGTTCTGCTCCATCGCGGCCAGCGGCGAGGCCCAGGGCGGATGGGAGAACGGCAGAATCGCCGCACTGGTGCCCGACTCCTGCCGTGATCTCGCGCCCAAGATCGCCAGGCACGGTGCCGACGAGGACAAGCACGGGCGCATCTTCAATGCGCTGCTCCGCAACCGGAAACTTTCCCCGGCACCGGTGCCCGCCACCACGGACTACACCATGCGACTCGAACGCATGGGTATCGGCCTCGCGCACAGCAAGCTTCGCGCGGACCAGCCGCTGACCGAGGCGGACATCATCGTCTACCTTGCGCATAGTCGGGTGACTGAGCAGCGGGCGTCTGAGCAGATGCGGTCGTTGCGCCGATACTCGGCGGATAACGCCGCTGTAAGGCGGGCGGTCGCGGTGATCTCGGCTGACGAGGACAATCACCTGGCCTATTGCCATGAGGAACTGCTTCGATTCGCCGCCGCGGGCCATCGTCGCGACATCGATTCCATCCTGCGCACCACAGCCCGCGCGGAGATCGCGGTCTACCGTGACGTGAGCAAGGCGGTCATGGCCCACTTGGGACGGTTGCTGCACTGGTCGAGGCCCAAGTCCGCCATCCTCGCTACGGGAATCGACGCGGTCTACCTCTACGAGCGACTCGGCGGCTGGCGCCGCATGGTCACGCTGCGGATGCCCGCCCGTCGCGACCCGCTCGGGACGCCTGCCTCCGCCTCGCGCGGTCAGTAGACCTCATCGCTTCCTTTCCTTTCCTCCCTTGAACAGGTCGCGCCAGTCACCCTCAGAGATGTCGACGCCGTACTTGCCCGCCGCGGTCCGGATTCGCGCCCAGGCCTGGTCGCGTTCCTCGTCAGTCACGCCTTCGACCTGGTCAAAGCGGGAAATCGAGTTCCGCACGTGGGCCGCGTCGACCAGCGGTTCCTTGCGCTGGCGGGGAAAGGCGAAGTCCGCGTCGGGCAGCCGGTCCTTCTCGGCCGTGCTCAGCCCCTCGGTGCTTCGCGGGATGTCCTCGCCGTGCGCGCGCTCGCTCTGGACCTCGCGCGCCTTCTCGATGTTGCGCCGGGCCGCCTCTTTCTGCTTCTCCGTAGACATGTCTAGCCCCTCCCCTGCGCCGGCGCTCGTTAACCCCCTGTCATCCCCGTGACATCAGCAATGCTGGCTGCTGACCGAGACGACCTCGCCGGTCAGGTAGGAGGCGTAGTCGCTGGCCAGGAAGACCATGACGTTGGCGACCTCCCACGGCTCGGCCGACCGGCCGAACGCCTCACGGGCGGTCAGCTCGGCCAGCACCTCCTCGCGCGTCACCCTGGCCAGGAACGGGTGCATGGCCAGGCTCGGCGCGACCGCGTTCACCCGGATGCCGTGGCCGGCCACGTCGAGCGCGGCGCAGCGGGTCAGCGCCATCACCCCGGCCTTGGCCGCCGCGTAGTGGGCCTGGCCGGGCTGCGCGCGCCAGCCGAGCACCGACGCGTTGTTCACCACCGCTCCCCCGTGTCCCTGGGCGACCATCTGCCGCAGCGCCGCCCGGGTGCACCGGAAGGTGCCGTTGAGCGTGACGTCGAGCACCCGCAGCCATTGCTCGTCGGTCATGTCGAGGACCGAGCTGGTGCCGCCGAGCCCGGCGTTGTTGACCAGCACGTCGATGCGCCCGAAGGCGGCGACGGCGCCGTCGATCAGCGCGCGGACCGCGTCCTCGTCGGTGACGTCGCACGGCCGCGACCAGACCCGGTCGCCGTGCGCGGCCGCCAGCTCGTCGCGGGACTCGCTCAGTCGCCGCTCGTGCTGGTCGCTGATCACCACCTGGGCGCCTTCGTCCAGGCAGCGGCGGGCGGCGGCGGAGCCGATGCCGGTGCCGGCCGCGGCGGTGATCACGACGACCTTGCCGTCGAGCAGCTGGTGCCCGGCCGGCGGCTTCATGCCCGCGCCTGCCGGGGCAGGCCGAGCGCGCGGGTGGCGATGATGTTCCGCTGGATCTCGTCGGACCCGCCGTAGATCGTCTCGGCCCGGCCGAACAGGAACAGCCGCTGCCATTCGTCCAAGTCCGCGGCGTCCCCTGCGGCAACGACCATCGAGGCGGCGCCGCGCACGTCCATCGACAGCTCGCCGAGCGCCTGATGCCACCGCGACCAGAGCACCTTCAGCACCGAGGCCCCGGCCCCGGCCTCGCTCCCGGTGTCGGCCGGCTCCCCGAGGGTGTCGAGGGTGTACGCCCGGATGACCTCGAGGCCGACCCAGGCGCGGGCGAGGCGCTCGCGCAGCTGCGGGTCCGTCCCCGCCTCGGTCTGCCGCGTGAGCTCGACAAGCTCATCGAGCTCCCGGCGGAAACCGACCTGCTGGCCGAGCATGCCCGCCCCGCGCTCGAACTCCAGCGTCGCCTTGGCGATCCGCCAGCCGTCGCCGGGCGCGCCGACGATGTTGCCGAGCGCGGTCCGCGCCCCGTCGAAGAACACCTCGTTGAACTCCGACTCCCCCGTCAGCTGCCTGATCGGCCGGACCGTGATCCCCGGCTGGCGCATGGGCACGAGCAGGTAGGACAGGCCCCGGGAACGGCGCGAGCCCGGTTCGGTCCTGGCCAGCACGAAGCCCCAGTCGGCCACGTGCGCGAGCGACGTCCACACCTTCTGGCCGGTGATCACCCACTCGTCGCCGTCGGGCACCGCGCTGGTCGCCACCGCCGCCAGGTCGGAGCCCGCTCCCGGTTCCGAGTAGCCCTGGCACCACAGCTCCTCGACCGCCGCGATCGGCGGCAGGAACCGCCGCTGCTGCTCCGGGGTGCCGAACGCGATCAGGGTCGGCCCGAGCAGCTCCTCCCCCACGACCGCGACCCGGGCGGGCGCCCGGCTGCGCGCGTACTCCTCGTAGAAGATCATCTGCTGGCGGAGGGTGGCGTCGCTCCCGCCGTGCGCGGCCGGCCAGCCGAGGCAGGTCCACCCCGCCGCGGCCAGCCGCCGGTTCCAGGCCAGCCGCTCGGCGAACGCCGCGTGCTCGCGCCCGGGCCGGCCGGCGCCGCGCAGCCCGGCGGGCACGTTCGCGGCGAGCCAGTCGGCGACCCGGCGGCGGAATTCGTCGTCCTCCGTACCGAACTGCATGCAGCTACCCTACCAAGCACTTGCTTGGTACGGTCGGATGGTGGAGCGGACGATCCCGACGACGATCCCGGCCGCGGTCGCGAGCGCGGCGCGGGAGTTCGGCGACGCGGAAGCCCTGGCCGAGCCGGGTGTCGGGCGGCTCAGCTACCGGGAGCTGCACGAGCGGGTCGGCGAGGTCGCGCGCGCGCTCATCGCCGACGGCATCGCCCGCGGCGACCGGGTGGCGGTCTGGTGCCCCAACACGACCGCCTGGGTCCTCGCCGCCCTCGGCTCGCTGACCGCGGGGGCCACCCTGGTCCCGGTCAGCACACGGTTCACCGGGGCCGAGGCACGCGACGTGATCAGCCGCAGCGGCTGCCGCGCGCTGTTCGTCGACGACGGCTTCCTCGGCGTCGACCGGCTGGCCGCGCTGCGCGCCGCCGCCGGGAAACCGGAGCAGGGTGGCAGCCTGGCCGGCCTTTCGGTGGTGGTGCGGGTCGGCGGCGCCGACTGGAAGAGTTTCGCCGAACGGAAGCTGGCGACTCTGCGTCCGTACGCCGCCGCTCGCGCGGCCGCGGTCAGCGAGCAGGACGTCAGCGACATCCTGTTCACATCAGGCACCACCGGCCGGAGCAAGGGCGCGATGAGCAGCCACCGCAGCGCGCTGGCGGTCGCCCGGGCGTGGGCCGAGCACGCCGGGCTGACCGAGGGCGACCGGTACCTGGTGGTGAACCCGTTCTTCCACAGCTTCGGCCTCAAGGCGGGCATCCTCGCCTGCCTGGTCAGCGGGGCGGTGATGGTCCCGCTGCCGGTGTTCGACGCCGCCGCGGCCATGCGGGTGATCGAGACCGAGCGGATCACCGTGCTGCCGGGCGCGCCGACGATCTACCAGGCCATCCTCGACCACCCCGAACGGGACCGCTTCGACCTGTCGAGCCTGCGGCTCGCGGTCACCGGGGCGGCCAACGTGCCCGCCGCGCTGGTGGAGCGGATGCGCCGCGAGCTCAGCTTCCGGGTAGTGCTCACCGCCTACGGGCTGACCGAGGCGGTGGTGGCGACCATGTGCCGGCCGGGCGACGCCCCGGAGACGGTGGCCGGCAGCTGCGGGCGGCCGGCCGCCGGATTCGAGCTGCGCATCGGCGAGGCCGGCGAGGTCCTGCTCCGCGGGCCGAACCTGATGCTCGGCTACCTCGACGATCCGGTGGCAACGGCCGAGGCGATCGACGCCGACGGGTGGCTGCACACGGGCGACGTCGGCAGGCTCGACCCGGCCGGGTACCTGACGATCACCGACCGGCTGAAGGACATGTACATCTGCGGCGGCTTCAACGTCTACCCGGCCGAGGTGGAGCAGGTGCTCGCCCGGCTCGACGGCGTGGCCGAGTCGGCGGTCGTCGGGGTGCCCGACCAGCGGCTGGGCGAGGTCGGCCGGGCGTACATCGTCAGCCGGGTCGGGCAGGCTCCGTCCCGGGACGCGGTGATGGACTTCTGCCGCCAACGGCTCGCCAACTACAAGGTGCCCCGGCAGGTGGTGTTCCGCGAGGCGCTGCCGCGCAACCCGTCGGGCAAGGTACTCAAGCGACTGCTAAGAAATGAGCCCTGATGGCAGACGAGGTCCGTTACGAAAGCCGAGGCTCCGTCGCCCTCATCACGCTCAACCGCCCCCGGTACCGCAACGCGCAGAACTCGGCGATGACCTACGCGCTCGACGCCGCCTTCGCCCGGGCGGTGAACGACGACTCGGTCGCGGTCATCGTGCTGGCCGGTGCGGGCGACCACTTCAGCGCCGGGCACGACATCGGGACCCCGGAACGGGACGCCGGCACGTCGTTCCCGCGACAGGCGGTGCTGTGGTGGGATCACGTCGGCAGGGCCGGCGCGGACGCCAGGTACGCCCGCGAGATGGAGGTCTACCTGGGCATGTGCCGCCGCTGGCGGGAGATCCCCAAGCCCGCGATCGCGATGGTGCAGGGCGCCTGCATCGCGGGCGGCCTGATGCTCGCCTGGGTGTGCGACCTGATCGTGGCGGCCGAGGACGCGTTCTTCGCCGACCCGGTGGTGCGGATGGGGATACCGGGCGTGGAGTACTTCGCGCATCCGTGGGTGCTCGGGCCCCGGTTCGCCAAAGAGGTGCTGTTCACCGGCGGCCGGTTCACGGCCGAGCGCGCCTATGAAGTCGGCATGGTGAACCGGGTGGTGCCGCGGGCCGAGCTCGAGGCCGCCACGTTCGCGCTCGCGCAGGAGGTCGCCGCGATGCCCCCGTTCGGCCTGGCCCTGGCCAAGCGCGCGGTGAACCAGTGCGAGGACCAGATGGGCCTGCGGCCGGGGATGGACTCGGTCTTCGGCCTGCACCACGTCGCGCACGCGCACAACGCCGAGGTAGGCGGCGACTCGCTGGCGGGCCTGGACGCCAAGGGCATGAAGAGGAAGGCCGCGCGGTGACGGGACGCGAGGCGCCGCGATGGGCCTGACCGTCGAGCAGCGCGACCTGCGTGATGCGGTGCGCGGGCTGATCGCGAAGACCGGCGCCGCCGAGTCGGCCTGGCCGCGGCTGTGCGAGGAAATCGGCGTGGCCGGGCTCGCGATCCCCGAGCGGTACGGCGGCGCCGGCGCGGGGCTGGCCGAGACCTGCGTCGTCATGGAGGAACTGGGCAGGAACCTGACGCCCGCCCCGATGCTCGGCTCCGTCGTTCTCGCCGCCCAGGCCGTGCTCGCCTCCGGCGATGAGGCGGCCTGCCAGCGGCTGCTCCCCGCGATCGCCGACGGTTCGGCGATCGCCGCCCTCGCCTGGACCACCCCGGTCGGCCACTGGGACACCGCCGAACTCGGATGCGCCGCCCGCCCGGCCGGCCGGCACTGGGAACTGCACGGCGAGGCGCACTACGTGCTCAACGGAGCCTCCGCCGACGTACTGCTCGCCGCGGCGACCACGCCGGACGGCGCCGGCCTGTTCGAGGTCGACCCCCGGCAGGACGGCGTCGCCCGCACACCCGTCACCACCATGGACGCCTCCCGCGACCTGGCCGTCGTCCGGCTCGCCGACGTCACCGGCCGCCGTATCGGCGCAGACGCGGCCGCGCCGCTCACCTTCGCGAGAGACCAGGCCTGCATCGCGCTGGGCGCCGAGCACGTGGGCGCGGCCCAGCGAGCGCTCGAGCTGACCGTCGCGCACCTGCTGACCAGGGTCCAGTTCGGCCAGCCGATCGGCGCCTTCCAGGCCCTCCAGCACCGCGCCGCCGACCTGCACGTCCTCGTCGAGTCGGCCCGTTCGCTGGCACGCGCGATCGCGGCCGATGCCGCCCGCGACCCGGACTTCGGCCTGCGCGCCGCGGCGGTCAAGGTCTACTGCTCGCAGACGCTGACCCGGACGGCGAGCGAGATGATCCAACTGCACGGCGCCATCGGCGTCACCTGGGAGCACCAGGCCCACCGCTACCTCAAGCGCGCGCACAGCGGCAGGCACCTGTTCGGCAGCCCCGC
>Ga0335072_10013439_pt1 | contig 11662 bp, 7 predicted proteins | sample Lox_Sample_21_FD_206725 | JGI IMG/M metagenome (GOLD analysis project Ga0335072, IMG submission 206725) | Soil microbial communities from Loxahatchee National Wildlife Refuge, Florida, United States - Lox_Sample_2.1 | ecosystem: Environmental > Terrestrial > Soil > Wetlands | place: USA: Florida...
TCTTGTTGATCACGAATTCACGAATAGCCGGTCCCAGCAACCAGGGCCTCCACTGTATTGGAGCCAGCGCCCAAGCTAAATTGAGCGAAATTGACCTGCTTCAGTCAGCGGCGCTTCTATGAGCATCGGCTGCACATTTCGCCTCAGTCACGAGTGCAAGGGTAGGGTAGGTGAGCACGATCCCACATCACCGAATTCGCTTTTTGACAAGACATTCATTCTATGTGAGTCGCCATAAACATCCGGAGATTACATCGTTGTCATCGTGAAGACGGCAGAACGCATCGTCCGAGGATGACGACGTGTCAAAAGTTGCGGCACGTTAGTGCCGGGATAAGTCACAATTTTTCAATAGCGGAACGCGACAAGACGGATTTGACCGACTGCCGAGAATCTTTGTACCCCAATGCAGCCGTATGCGAGAAACCCGTTCTCTGACTCGAGATTGGTATGCCAGGTAAATCTAACGAAAACCCCCAACGCCCCAGAAGGCTTTCTGTGTTTCAACGTCTTTATCGTCTGCTTGCATTCAGTGCAGTCTGTCTCGTCGGCACTTTCTCTGTCGCCCAAGTCGACCGAAGCGGGTTGAGCGGCACTGTCACCGACAGCTCCGGCCTCCAGCTGCCACAGGCGCACGTCACGGCTCTGCAGAGCTCCACCGGTCTGCGCCGCGAGACGATTTCAGATTCCAACGGCAACTACAGTATTCCTCAATTGCCGGTCGGGATCTACACCGTCACATTCGAGCACCAGGGCTTCAAGAGGCTCGAGTTTGTCGATGTAGAGCAGATTATCGGCAGGACGCGCATACTGGATGCGTCGCTACAGGCCGCAGGCGGTGAGGAGCGTATAGAGGTTTCGTCCGCTTCAGCGCTGTTAGACCATAACACCAGCGCGGTGACCGGTTTGATCGAGCGAGAACAGGGAGAGGAATTGCCGCTCAACGGCCGCAACTGGTCGGCGCTGACTGCTTACATTCCGGGCGCCATTGACACGGGCGGCAGCAATCAGCGAACGGTTCGATTTGCCGGGCGCGGTCTAGACGACAGCAACTTTACCTACGACGGCGTGGACGCCACCAACATTGTGAATCAGACACAGCGCCAATGGGTGCGGCTCGCCATTCCTCTGGACGCAATCTCGGAGTTTCGGGTTGACTCGATGTTGTCCACCGCCGAGGTTGGCGGGACAGGTGGAGCGCAGTTGGATGTGGCGTCCCCTTCCGGAAGGAACGAGTTGCACGGGCGCCTCTTTGAGTATCTGCGCAACGACTATTTCGATGCGCCACTGCCCGGGTGGGCCTCCAACGGGGAAGCTGTGCAGCCGCTTCGTCTGAATCAGTTCGGCGCATCGCTGGGCGGTCCCATCAAACGCGATAAGACGTTCTTCTTCCTGGCTTCCGAAATATACCGGCAGAATTGGGGCTATCCGGTAACAGCCGACGTGCCGAGTGCAGCCTTCCGCCAGACGGTTCCGAGCACTTCGCCCGTGTATTCAATCATCAACGGATTTCCAACAACCGGCCCCAGAAGCTTCCTGACCAGCGGTTTGTATTCAGACCCCAACATCGACTTGTTGACTTGCGCATGCACTCAGGTGGTCAACGAGGGATCGGCGATGGTGCGGCTTGATCAGAACTTTTCCGTCAGGACCTCTGGCTTTCTGCGTTTTAACTATGACCGTTCGGTCGATACACAGCCGCTATCGGCTGCCGCGACGGACCTGCAGCAGAAAGTCTCTGCGCCGGTCAATGGCGCGCTGGGTTTGCTGCACGTCTTCAATGCCCACTTAGTGAACGATGCCAAGGCCGGCTTCAATCGCTCCACCGACAACCAGTACAACTACAGTAATTCCGGCATTGTCTATCAGATTGCGGTTTCCGGGGGACCCGGACCGGGATTTGCAACCGAGAATTACACGTATGACAGCATTTACGTGGGCAATTCCTTTTCGGGACTCGACGACGTGACCTGGGCTCATGGACGGCACACATTCAAAGCTGGCGTGGAGTTTCGCTACATTCAAATGAACCAGGAATACGGAGAACATGGGAAGCTCACGTTTTCCTCGATCGAGATGCTCGCTGACAATGAGGTGAAGAAAGCCACCCTAGCGGGCGCGTTGCCGGTCAATCACCTGCGCAAGAACGACTACTTCGTCTACGTGCAGGATGAGTACAAGGCGAGGCAGAACCTCGACCTGAACATGGGAATTCGCTACACGATCTTTGATCTCTTCACCGAGAAGAACGGACTGGCCAATCCCTTCGACTTTGCAACCTGCGGGCCGCAGGGTTTCTGTGGGGTAGGCGCAAGCTTTGGCAGTCAGAACTACGGTGACGTCGATCCCCGTGTGGCCTTCGCCTGGACCCCGCGGAAAACTGATGAACTAACCGTGATTCGGGGCGGATTCGGGATCTTTCACGAGGACGGGCAGCTAGACGATCAAAATCTGCCGGCGAAAAATGAGGTCCCTTCCTATTCATTGTCAAACCTCTCGCTTCCAAGTAATTTCCCGACCACGGATTCGATTACGTTTGCCGCTGGAACCCTCTCGCCAAATGCCGAACAACGGAATCGCAAGGATTCGTACGTTGAGCAGTGGAGCTTCTCGGCGCAGCGGGAGCTGCCGGCAAACTTCGTTGGCACGGTCTCCTACTTAGGCAGCCATGGCGTGGATCTGCTGCAAACCAACGTTGTAAACCTGTATGAGGCTCCGAGCTATACGACTCTCCAATACCCGGCCTTTGCGCCTGCCATTGGCTGGCGCGGCTCCATCGGTATGAGCTCCTACAACGGTCTCTCCGTGGCAATGCGACGCGCATACTCTCGCGATCTCCTGGTGACGGCCAACTACATGTGGTCGCACGAAATCGACAACGGCTCCAACGGCAGCGGCGATGGTGACGAAGTGAATTCGCAGAATCCGCTGTGCCTGGCCTGTGATCGCGCCAGCGGTGTCTGGGACGCGCGGAACGTAGTCAATGGCAACGCGGTCTATCAACTCCCTTTTGGCCAGGGCAAGCCATTCCTGAACGAGGGAGGGATTGCAAACACAATTGCGGGTAATTGGGAGTTGACTACTTCAGCATTGGCTCGCACGGGTTTCCCGGTGAATGTGCTCATGCCCTCGAGCTACGTCTCTGCGGATGGCGCCTCCGGCACGGAACGTCCCGATCTGGTTCCGGGCGTATCGCTTAAGCCGCCAGGAGGCAAGACTGTAACGCAGTGGGTCAATTCTGCCGCGTTCGCTTATCCGGCTGCACGATCGGGCTTCGGTACCGCGCCGCGTGACCTCGCTCGCGGTCCGGGTTCCTGGCAGGTCGATTTGAGTGCCAACAAGGCATTTCAACTTTGGGAGCGCGGGCGGCTGGAATTCCGATCAGAGTTCTACAACATCTTCAATCACCCACAGTTAGGTGCGCCGAATGCTACGTGCAACAACCTCACAGCTCCAGGAACCACCGGCTGCGGGTCAGCATTCGCGAACATCACCAGTACGGTAAACATGTCCGTTTCGCCAGTGACGCCGGTAGGATCGGGGACCCCGCGCGAAATTCAGTTCGCGCTGAGACTCGATTTCTAGTGCCAGAGAGCGTACGCGCGCGGCGGAACGCGCCGGCGTCGCGCAAGAGTGAACTACGAATGGGAGACCGAGGCAAGCTGATGGATCGTCGCACGCGAGTTCGCCTGAGCATGTTCTTATTCCTGGCGATGGCTGTCGTCGCCTGGCCGCAGAAGGCCCCGGATTTCTCCGCCTGTAGAAGCAGGATAATGATCGCTGCGAACGGAGACGTAATGGCTACGTCACGTTTGCGGATCGAACTCCGCAATTCGAGACTCACCGTGCAGACCACCATGTCGCGTGGCTCGGATCTTCTCCGGCACGCGATACAAGCTTACACAACGGATGGAAAGCGCTCTGCATCGACAGGTGCGGACGGAGACGAATTCCTTACCGCGGTGATCTGGAAGAGTACCAGCCTCGATTGAGGAACACGAAGACGGCCGAATCCTTCGCTCCGAGGAAACATGGTCTTTGATCGAGGACGGTGCGACGCTGGTCCTGATGCTCACGGCTCGGGATGCCGTTCATGAACGAGTACGGGGGTTCGAACTGGGAGAGTCCTTTGCGAGTCTCTCGTTCTGAGGTGCGGCATTTCGACACTTACCGAACCGCGAGTGATCGATTCGGCCTGTCAAATTCTCCCTGACTGTCCACGAATTTTCCCGTTTCCACGTAGCGCAGCCGATTCCGAGTTGCATGAACAAAGAAGCCAAAAAGGAGAGCGACAGATGTCTCGAAATAACCTCAGATCAATCGTCTGCTGGCCGGCCTGCTGACGGCTGGGCTAAGCCTTCCAGCGCTTGCAGAGTCCGTCGAGTTCCCGACATACACACCAGGCGCGCAGACGAACGGAAGCTTCATCGTTGCCAGCGGCCAAGTCATCACACCCGCCGGAACCTATATCAATCTCGGCATCACGACCCGCGCCAAGGCCATCGCGCTGAACCCGACCGGTGATAACACCGCCGCGGTGCTTCAGATGGGCGCTCCGCAAGTGATCACGATCTTCAGCACCAAGACCGGCCTATGCTGCAAACTTTCAAGCCGGCCACCGGCGCGGGCGGCAGCTCTACCCAATCGTGTTAAGACTGGCCCAAAACTGCGTGATTTAAATCACTGCAATAAATCCCGACCTAATTTGTCGTATATTGAATAGAGACTAATTTGGTCGCAGATTGACTGCAATTGGGTTCACAGCAGAAATACAGGGTTTAGGAGATGGTCTTGCAAAGGCCGAGATTCAGATTCCATCTAACTGTTCAACTGATCTGTTTTCTTATGCTTATCCCGGCGGAATTTGCCTTCGCGAGCGTGAGTGGAAGCATCGCAGGGACGGTGAAAGACCCTTCGGGGCGCTTTGTAGCACATGCTCAAGTGGAGGTTCGCGAGTTGAGTACAGGCGTCTCCTTCCACGCGAAGACCGATGAGCGTGGGTTCTATAGTCTCCCAGTATTGCCGGTCGGACGCTACGAATTGGACGTCAAAGCCGCAGGGTTCACCTCTTATCAGCGCGAAGACATCACCCTCGACACCAATGCGGCCCTCACCTTCGATGTCGCCCTCCAAGTTGGCGGCGATAAACAGACCGTCAGCATTTCGGATAATAGTCTGCACATTGAGACGAGCAGTACGCAGTTGGGTGAAGTGATTAGCAACAGAGAATTGACGAGTGTTCCCCTGAACGGTCGCAGCTTTACTGATCTCCTATCGCTGCAGCCTGGCGTTGCACCGGCCACTTCGCTTACATCCACGACGGTGCAAGACGTGGGCGCAACTGTCCTCGATCCCTCAGGAGATTTAAATCCGGGCACGATATCCGTTAACGGGCAGAGAGAATCGGCAAACGCATTTATCGTGAACGGTAGCAATACCGAAGAGTCCGTAAACTCTGGCACAGCCATCATTCCGAATCTCGATGCGATTCAGGAGTTCCGCATCGTGACCAGCAACTTCGATGCGGAGTATGGAGAGTTCAGCGGCGGGCAAGTCAGCGTCGTGACCAAGTCGGGCAGCAACCGCTTCCATGGAGACGTCTTCGATTTCTTGCGAAACACCGACCTCGACGCGCGAAACTATCTTTCTCCTACTCGCGGGGCGTTTCATCAGAACCAATTCGGTGGAACGTTCGGCGGACCGATCCGGCGGGATAGAGTTTTCTTCTTCACGGATTATCAGGGAACCCGGCAAACACAAGGCATCGACACTGGTGACATCAGTGTTCCATCCATCGCAGACCGCAGCGGAAATCTCCAAGATCTCGCCAGCAACCTGACCGGCTCGGTAGGTGGACCCTATTTTGCGGGCCTTCTTTCACAAAAGCTCGGCTATAATGTCGCCGCGGGAGAGCCTTACTACGCTGCCGGTTGCAACAGCACTGGACAGTGCGTCTTTCCAAATGCGGTGATTCCGCAGAGTGCATGGTCAGTTCCGGCACAGAAGCTGCTCCAATACATCCCGGCACCGAACACAGCATCCGGAGCGTTCGCCACGTCCGCCTTCAATCAAGCATTGCGCGACGACAAAGGCGCGACGAGATTCGATGCGACAACACACTGGGGGCTTCTGTCCGCGTACTACTTCATTGACGATTTTCTCTTGAACAACCCGTACCCGATAGCGCAAAGCGGAGCCAGTGTTCCCGGATTCAATGCGCTGACTTCAGGCCGTGCGCAGCTCTTCGAATTGAGCGACACTAAGATCCTTGGCACTGAAGCAGTAAATGAGTTTCATCTGAGCTACACGCGCGACTTCACCAATCTGGGTCAACCAGTCGGCGGGAGTGGGGTCAGCCTCGTCTCACAAGGATTTGCAAATCCTGACGGAACACCGAGCATTGTTGCGCTCGATCCCAAAGGTCAGAGCGTCGAGAACGTCAACTTCAACGGCTATTCCATCGGTGCTGCGGCCAATCAGTTGTTACAGGCGAACAATACCTATCAAATCACAGATAGCTTTTCCAGAGTGCTGGGCAATCACTCGCTCAAGTTTGGTGGCGATTCCCACTTCGATCGCGTGAATGCCGCGGCCATCGCCCAGTTCAACGGCAATTTCGTCTTCTCGGGAACTGAAACCGGAGTTGACTTCGCGGATTTCCTGATCGGTGTGCCGAGCCAATACAACCAGAGTCAACTCGATTCGTTTTATCCCCGAAACAAATACCTGGGAGTCTATGCGCAAGACAGCTGGAGAGCTCGCCCCGACCTGACCTTAAATTTCGGCCTGCGATGGGATCGCATTGCCCCGTGGACCGAGAAGTACAACCAGATTTCGACGTTCGTCCCCGGAGCGCAGTCTCAAGTCTTTCCCGGTGCGCCGGCGGGAATTCTCTACCCGGGAGATCCAAGCGTTCCAAGCACCCTGGCACCGACCCGGAACTCCAGTTTCGCGCCGCGCGTTGGCCTCGCATGGTCACCGCAGGCCACGTCCGGCACAACGCTGGCAAAGATACTTGGGAGGCCGGGAGCAACTTCTATCCGAGCCAGCTTCGGGAACTTCTATACAGCCATCGAAGCACTTTCCATCAGCGTGCTGGCCGGTAACGCACCTTACGGCACGACCTATTCAAGCCCCGCTCCACCCTTGTTTGCCACACCGTTTGTCACTGCGTCGAATGGCCAGAATTATGGCCAGCCATTTCCGTACCAGCTTGCGCCGCTAAATTCCTCACGTACGCATCCAGACGCGAACATCGACTGGAGCGCCTTTGAACCGATCAGCGGGATACCCGGCTACGACATCCACAATCGCACTCCATACACGGAGCAGTGGATGCTCTCGATCGAGCGCCAGGCAGGGCCGAATACGGTACTCGGCGCGGCCTACACAGGCACATCGAGCCACTGGCTGCGCGTTCTCCGTGAGCCCAATCCGGGCGATCCTGCGCTTTGCCTTAGCCTGAGCCTTCCATCTGAGGTGGCTCCCGGCTCAGCAACGTGCGGCCCGAATGCAGAGAGCAATGTCTTCGTTACTGCGGCGGGGCAGACAGTGAATGGAACTCGCGGCCCCCTTGGGCCGAACTTTGGCAGCAATGGGTTTCAAACCAACATTGGAAGTGCCAACTATAACGCGTTGGAACTGAGCGCACGCCACTCAAGCGGTGGCCTGGTTTTCTTCGCATCCTACACATACAGCAAATCGCTGGACGAATCCTCCAATAATGGCGAGGAAGTCAATCCGTTCAATCCGGCACTGAGCTACGCGATTTCCGCCTTCGACGTAAGGCACAATCTCGTTCTGAGCTATGACTATCAACTGCCGATCAACCGGTTCGTTCGGGTGAATCGTTTGACGAGTGGCTGGTCTCTCTCAGGCATTACGCACTTAGCCTCCGGTTTTCCGGTGACGATGGTGAACAACGGTGACAATTCGCTCATCGGGACCAATCCTAACGGCGTGAACAACAGCAGCATCGACGAGCCCGATTACAGCGGTGGGGCGCTGCACCTGAACCACAATCCCCGCACGAATAACGGCAACTACTTCGACACGACGGCATTCAGCATGAACGCACTGGGCACGCCAGGGAACGCAAAGCGGCGCTTCTTTTACGGGCCGGGCGCAAACAACTTTGATGTAGCACTCGCGAAGAGCATTTCCGTCGGAGAATCGAAATCCCTGTTGTTCCGGGTTGAGGGTTTCAACGCTTTCAACCACACCCAGTTCAATGGTCCAGCTGCCGTTGACGGTAACATTGGCAGCACCACCTTTGGTAACGTGATCAGCGCCGCCCCTCCTCGCATTCTCCAGGGGGCATTGAAATTCAACTTCTGACAAAATGGCCACGGGATACGCGCATGGCTTACGACCGCTTTGAAAACTGATCGAAGAAATGGTGCGCCCTCTGATCACTAGAAGATCGAGTTGACGAGCTGCAGAACAATCCGAGGTGAACAAAACGTCGACTCTCGATGGACCTGTCGATAATAGAATGACCTTCGATCCACTCCATTCTTCCGGTTGTCCCGTCCTGCTCATTAGACACTTCAATTTGCTTTAGCGATTTCTCGGATACAGTCAGATTCCCTTGACTTCGCCTCCGTCCACGCGCACAGAGGTTCCGGTCATCCATTTCGCCTCGGGCGACACCATGAACGCCAAGAGCGCAGCGATCTCTTCGGGCTCCCCATAGCGACTGATGCCCGCTCCTTCAGGAAATTTTCTGGTTGCCTCTTCGACACCCATGTGATGCGCAGGAGCCCATTTCTCTAGAAAGGATCGGCGTCTCCCTGTCATCACTGCACCGGGGATGATGCTGTTCACTTGCACGCCGTCCTTGATCCCTTGTTCCGCAAGAGCCTTCGCCAAGGCGAGGATCGCCGCATTCGTTGCTGCCACCGCGGCACAACCGGGCTTAGGATCGAGCGCCGCACTGCCCGACATGAAGACAACCGATCCTCTGCTTGTTTTGAGCGCATCCCACGCGCGGACCGTCAATCTGCGAGCTCCGCGAAGCTTTAGTTCCATGCCCGAATACCATTGCTCGTCGGTCATTTCGAAAACGTAGCAAATGCCCGGGATGCGTCGTTCACTTTTCGACACAAGCAAGAAGAACTCGCGCCGTTGTGCAGCATGAATATCTGCGGCAACATGCTCAAGGTTGCCGCTTATCAGCGCAGAAAGCGCTGGCCATCAGTCTGAGAAATAGGGCCCCGGTGGTCGCTAGTCTGTCGGAGTTTCCAAACATTGACGACCAGCCCTGATGCTTAGCGCGATTCCCGTTTCAAGGGAGCTATGCATCCTCCGCTTCACAACTCTTCCGCCATTCCAGCATGACCCAGGTCTCGATAACCACGTTTGAGATATTCACCAGGGTTGGCCCCGACAACTCGCTTGAACGCTTTACTGAACGCTGCGTCGGACTCGTAACCAACCGACCGAGCAACGTCTATGAGCTTCTTGTCGCGCTGTTCGAGTAACTGCATCGCCTTCTGCATCCGCCACTCGGTTACGTATTCCAGCGGTGTTTGTCCGAGTAGCCTTTTGAAACGCGCTGCGAATGCGGAGCGAGACATGCCCGCCGCTTCGGCCAGGGATTTGACCGTCCAGGGTGTATTCACACTGTCGTGAATAGCACTGAGGGCAGTGCCCATTTGGGGATCGAAAATTGCACGAAGCCATCCTTTCTTGCGCCATTCGACTCTCGACGCGATATGGGCACGGAGTACCTGGATAAATAGAACCTCGGCTAGCCGATTCGCGACTATTTCAGATCCCGGCGCCTGTCCTGCCATTTCCGACGCCAGCGCCTGCATGGTGTTGTGAAGAGCAAGCGTGTGGGCCTGATCGGTCTTAATCAGAATGAAATTCGGCAATAACTGAGTGATCGGCTTCAGGCTGGCGCGATCGAAACTTAGGGACCCACAGACGATTGTCGTCGGCGCGCCACCACCTCCGTAATGAGCGACATTGCGCTTGGCCCTGGCGGGGATCTCGCGGAAACTCAACCTCGGACGTGTTCGAGGGCTGTCGCGCAAAACAATCGAAGTCCCCCGGGCAAGCAAAAAGCAATCACCACCGGTGAGGGGAATCGGCTCCGGAATCCCTTCCACGGTCAGCCAGCAGTTGCCGCGCGAAACCATGGCGAAGTGCGCCAAGTCCGTGGGTGACATCTTTTGGCCAGAAGGCGTGACCTTTTCTTCTTTCTGTTTCTCTTGTGTCAAGCCCCACGGAGCTGTCGCTTCGAGCCTGTGCTGACCGAAAGCGGTTACGTGCATCGTTCTAAAGATGTCTGTGATCGGGTCCAACTGAGCCTCCCCATTTGGACGAACAGACAAAAGATTAGGACTCCCGAGCAGTTCTCGTCCAATGCCAAAGAAATCTACTCTTCTGTACGGACACATCTGCCGAAGGGAGCAGTTATGGGAAAGCTTGAGGGTAAGGTTGCAGTCATCACGGGTGGATCGAGCGGCATGGCGCTGGCGAGCGCCAGGCGGTTCGTTGAAGAAGGCGCCTACGTTTTCATCACGGGGAGGAGGCAAAAGACGCTCGATGAGGCCGTCATGCTGATTGGCCGGAACGTGACCGGCGTGCGCGGCGATGCGTCCAATCTCGACGACCTCGACCGCCTGTTCGATACGGTCAAGCGGGAAAAGGGCAAGATCGACATCCTGTATGCGAGCGCTGGCTGGGGCGAGGCCGTACCACTGGGCGAGGTTACTGAACAGCACTTCGATGCGGTCTTCGGCCTGAACGTGCGCGGCACACTGTTTGCGGTTCAAAAGGCGTTGCCGCTATTCAACGATGGCGGATCGATCTTCATGACCGGGTCAGTTGCTTCGGTGAAAGGTTTTCCTGGTTTCAGCGTGTATGCGGCGAGCAAAGCGGCGTTGCGCTCCTTTGCTCGCACGTGGCTCAACGAACTGAAGGGCAGAAATATCCGGGTGAACGTGCTGGGCCCCGGGCCGATCGCCACGCCGATGCAGGAAGAAGTGATCACCAAGGAGGCGAAGGAGATGTTCGAATCCCTGATCCCGCGGGGAAAGATGGGTCAACCTGAAGAAATCGCATCGGTCGCATTGTTTCTTGCTTCAGACGATTCGAGCTTCGTGAATGGGGTGGAGTTGAACGTCGACGGCGGCTTCTCGGCCATCTGAAATCGGCGACTCCCGGTGAGTGTGTGGTCGCCAAGGCACTCACCCATCCGTACGGAATCGATCCGACAGGGGTCGCGCGGCTTTCTGCGGTTTAGATCGATTGAACCCGGGAAGTTGGATTGCATTGTTACGCCTGGATTTTACCGCCCCGGGGCCCTTAGGGATTGGCGATCTGCATGTGGGCTTGATCTTTAATATTTGCAACCGGAGATTGTCTCCGATTATCTGATGACGCGGAGGGCAACTCCGAATTAACCGGCCGGCAGTGCTTCCCGCATTGCAACAAATCTGACCCGTCGTAGCGGTTCAATGCCTTTGCCGATAGCGTGAACGATGCTCTCTCAAGGCTCGGAGCCAGACGGCTCTTCCTTCCCTCGCACTCTGTCGTCAGGAGGACGAACGATGCTGAAACTCAATTGTCTTGCTCTTTCTGTGCTTACACTTCTGCCCATGGCAGCTATCGCTCAGACGCCGAGTACTTCCCCGGCCCGGGCTGAGGTCGA
>Ga0335072_10013440_pt1 | contig 11662 bp, 10 predicted proteins | sample Lox_Sample_21_FD_206725 | JGI IMG/M metagenome (GOLD analysis project Ga0335072, IMG submission 206725) | Soil microbial communities from Loxahatchee National Wildlife Refuge, Florida, United States - Lox_Sample_2.1 | ecosystem: Environmental > Terrestrial > Soil > Wetlands | place: USA...
TAGGTGAACGCCGGTGCTAGTGATGGCATAGGCATCACCGTTGTATCCATCGTCGTGGCCCTCATCTATGTACGACATCGCAGTAAGCAAAGGAAATGGTACTGCACAAAGAGAAATGATGGAGCTTCCACTGGGTGGCATTGACGAGACGAAAAAGCTAGATGCCTAGGAAATCCCAAAGAGGCTTCCTCTCCGTGAACAACACCAACGATCGGAGGTGGAGCCGGCCAGGGATCACAGCAGGTCGCTACGAAGGGGATCTGAAGGTGGAGGAAGGAGTGCAAGAGTGAGAATAAAACCGTCGGGCCTTGCAATTGAGAGGTCTGCTCGACGATAGCCTATCATTTGCTTTGGCGATATGTCTTGCTATGATATGAAACATCCTAGCTAATAAAGTACGGCGGTCCACGAGCCAGATCGTGCATCACGGAGAAGTTGTGTGCACAAGCTGCGGGACTAAGATATGATCTGGACTTTTTAAACTGTTGTACTGCACGAGGCCCATGTCACACCCTCCCACTTACATTCTCCAACCTTCACACTTCTCCGTGCACCCATGCCTGCCAGCACTCACTACACACCAAAAGCAAAAGGGGTCTACGTACCTACCTATTCATCGACAGCGCTTATCTCCGATATTTCCACCGCGCCTGTCCGTCCAAAAAGGCGATGACTAATAAGGCCGTCAACCCCCCAAGGGCTCATCATCCCCGATACTTACTCAAAGGCTGATGGAGCTAGACTTGGCATCCTCAAGCAGAATAGACAGGGTGGGAAGATTTTCCGATGCCCGTCGGTCTGGCTGCTTCGTATTTTTCATTCCTTTTTGGCAATGATCATCTGGTATTCGATGGCCTATTAAGATGCAACGTCATTTCTCTTTCTTTTTCTGCGATCCAATTGTATCTCATGTCCCGCGTCCAGATCTGCTTCAGGTAAATAAAATCCTGTCTCTTTACCTGTCCAGAGCATTTCTTCAAACCTCAGGAATATCCTTTGTGACTGATTTCCCTTCCCACCACACATCTGTCAGCTTTCACTCTGCCATGACGACTCCCCCTAAGAAGATCATTGTCGTCGTCGGCGCGACTGGGAACCAAGGTTCCTCAGTGGCACGAACATTTCTCTCCCTCCCCAATTGGCACGTCCGCTGCCTCACTCGTAACCCCTCATCGGCCGCTGCTCAAACCCTTAGCGAGCTTGGTGCAGAACTAGTCCAGGGCGACCTCTCTGACCTCGCCTCAATCACCCGCGTCTTCGCGTCCGCCAATACCATCTTCGCAAATACCGATTTCTGGGCTACTTACCTCGACCCCAGCACTCCCGCCAAATCCGCCGCCACAAACAAGACAAGCAGCGAGCTGGCCTTCGACCTCGAAGTTTCCCATGGCAAGAACATCGCCAAAGCCGCAGCCGGTGTCCAAACGCTAGAACGCTTCATCTACTCTGCCCTTGGGCCGGTGAAGAAGCATTCCCGCGGCAAGTATCCGCACTCATACCACTGGGACTCCAAGGCTACTATCGTCGAGTACATTGAGAAGGAGCAACCCGAGCTGGCGCGGAAGATGTCGGTGATTTATTTAGGGGCGTATGTGACGAATCCGCTGTTGCATCCGAAGTGGGATGAGCGTGCTGGGAAGTACATGTTCGTGTTACCGGTGAGCAGGGAGTGCAGGTTCCCGGTCATCGATGCGAGGGAGTCGACCGGGCCGTTTGTTAGAGCGCTTGTGGAGGATGAGGATGCGGGCAAGAGGCTACTGGCTTACGATAGTTACCTAAGTGTTGAGGAGGTGGTGGAAATGTGGTCAAGAGTGGTGGGCAAGGAGGTGGGGTTCGTGGAGGTGTCCATTGAAGTCATGCATGAGCAGTTTGGGATTCCAATCGAGGTACTGGATGGGCCGGCCTTCATTAGTGAGTTTGGGTACATGGGTGGAGTGGAAGGCGCGATTGAGCCAGGGCATTTGAAGACGGACGTGCGGACGACGCCGTTTGAGGATTGGCTGAGGAGCAGAGATTGGAAGAAGGTTCTAGACCGGGGCAATGTTGAGATGAAAAGTGTCGAGGGCAAGTGAAAAGTGTGATCCGCACGATGAAAAGGACGCCGGACATTGCCGTGCGTTATTTCCCTATTTTCAGTTTGCTCGACGAGTTTTGACTAGCGGGGAGGTATTCAGCAAAGTCAAAAGGACATTCACATTATTCTGTTACGACTGGCCTCGCACCCATACCCAGCAGTTGAAGGTCTCTGGGTCCGATCAAATGTTGAAGTGGAGTTGTTCAATTTATCTGCAACTCTGTTTTATCCCGCGCGAAAAAGACCGAAATTTAGCGCGAGGTGTGGTGTGAGCCAGCGACGATCAGTCTATCTTAGACAAAGAGATCCCAACTCCATTCTCAAGCAGAGAGTAGCCTTGTGAGAGCAATATGCATAATGACCAACCATCAATCCACTTCCCCTGCACCTCCTCCCTTCCCCCTTCCATCTCCCGCCCTCCTCATCGCTCAAAGAGTGCAACCTTTGTCCCAGGTCCGCTCGCCAACGTCAATGTAATCCACTCACTCCAAGGTCGCTCATCCCTTGGTTCTATCCTTGGGAATTTCTGCATCAACCTGATGGTGGCATAGCTCGCCTCCAACAGGGCAAATTGCTGGCCCAGACAGATTCTTGGCCCGCCATTGAACGGCAGATACTCCCAGCCAGGCCTCAAATGCTCCCACCTCTCTGGCTTGAACTCCTCTGCATCCGGGCCGTAGTAGTCTGTTCGCCGGTGCATGCTCCAGGGACTATAGCCAACATTGCTGCCGGCCGGGACAAAGACTGGTGACCGACCATCTGGCCCACCCCCAACGGGGAGCACGGTGTCGTGGACGGCACAGCGGCCATTGCTGGGGACTACGGGCATGAGCCGGAGCGACTCATTCAGCACGTATTTGAGGTACTTCATCTCTTTGATTGTGGCGTAGTCTGGTCTCTGCCCGCCGGGGCAATACTCGTTGATTTCCGCCAGAAGCTTGTTCCAAATATCTGACCGGCGCGCGAGGACCCACCACGTGTTGGCCAGCAAGCCGGCGGTTGTGTCGCGGCCAGCAAGGAGGACATTGAGCAGTTCGCTGCGTAGGGTGTACGGGTCTTGTGTCTTTTTGACGAGTTCGTGGAGGAAGACGTAGCGCTCGGGTTTCTCATTCTTCTCCAGGTCGACGGTCGGTTTGTTGTGGTGGGCAATTGCTTCCGCGACAATGTCGTCAGCAAATTTATGCATTGTTTTTATGCCCTCAGTTCGCTTGCGGTCGGGAATCCAGCGACTGAGGCCGCTGCTTTGGAACTCTAAAGCCATTGATTTTGTGGTATATACAAAGCTGATGGTGAACAGTTAGCTGTGTCTGGCATGTTGAGGTGAATTTGGATCAAGGAAATGCAATGCAATGTAGACTTACGCTTTGACGAATTCCGAGGCTGAATGTGTTTCCAGACCTGGCATGAGTGTGTTGGTTGATACTCCGAAGAGGAATTCTGTTGCTGAATCCATTGTCAAACTGAAGAACAATTCCTGCAGGTCGACTGTTGAGCCATCGCGTGGAATAGCGTCAATTAGATGCGAGATGTGCTTCTCAAAGGTGTCGAGGTCGGCAACCTGGGAGCGAGTGAAGTTGGGTCGGATCATGGCACGACTCCTCTCCCACGCTGCGCCATCTGTATCGAAGATGCCATGCCCAAAGACAGGTACGAAAGCGCTAGCTCGTCGTGGTCCCAATTTGTAGTCATTGAAGTTGGTCGACAGAACAGTCTTTACATTCTCGGGTTCAATGGTGGATATAACTATCAAGAGTCAGTTGAAAGCGCAACACTCTTCTACACCGATCATACAATTTGTTCGAAGCAAGCGGAATTGCACGGTGTTGTGGCCATTCATGAAGAACCTCTCCCGCGCTGCTTGGTTAGGTCTCTCTTCCTTGCCGGACGATATAATTTCCTTGATGAGGTCGATGCCCAGCGTCTTGCCGAGGATGCCTTTGTGGGGATATTGGTATGTTGGCTGACAGCCATGTTCCTTGATCATCCTCCGCCGGCTAGCACCAGTGGTGAGTTCATAGTAGGCACGCTTGAGCACCAGAAGAGCAAGGATCGAAAGGAGCAGTATTTGAAGTGGGGGTGCGCCTGGCAAAGAAGACATGTTGCGGCCACTAGTAGCACAGATCCAGCAGCAACTTTAGGGAAGGAGACGAAGGTCGAGGGTGAAGTAATGTAGCAATTGCAACCAGCAGTCGCCAGCTTAACAAGGCCGGTTTTCGCAGTTCAGGGTTTCAGGGCGGTGGGGAGGTCTTTAGTAAGGAGATGAAATGATGCTGAATAGCAAGATGACGTTAGACGCTACTAAAGTGTGAGCATAAGCAGAGCACAGTGCGCCGAGGTGTTGTTGGCCAAAGGAACGGCATGGATAGTGGATAAAGGGATAACGAAGGGGGGTCTCCGAATCCGACGGAGGAATGTTATACACGATCCTCGAGTCTACCTAGCACGGGCCGCGTAACCAGCAACTGGGGTGTAGAGGGCAAGCAGCGCGCAGTCAGCTGGCAGGATGCGGTGTGTGCCTCGTGCTACGTGCTACGTGCTACGTTCCTGGTTGCGAGATCTCGGGGATCAGCGAGTTCTCGTATTGAGGGCCTTGCGGGGAATACGTTTTGGCTTGGACCGAGGCAGCAGGGAAGGGGCAGTGTGCCATTGTTTGCAGCGCCGTCGTTGCTGTGCTAGGGCCCAGAACCGAGGGGCTAGGCTCGCTGCAAGTACCATTCTTGGACCCTCCGAGATAACCTAGTCCACGCCCAACCCCCCCAGGCCCAACGCCACACCACACAAACCCCTGCTCGGGCATGCGTGGTGCTCGTCACCGATGGTCCTTTTGTGAAGAAATTACATCACAGCGCTGACTGCCACGTCTCATCACGTGCACCCACGTCGTTGTGAAACAACCACTACGGTCGTTCCGTATGCCGTCTCGGAATCGCCCGGCCATTTTGGTTAGGCTTTGAGTGTGCACGGGACGCCTGGCAGAACCTTACTATGGCAGGACAGTGCAGGCATCATGGGCGAAAAGACGAGGGGTGGGATCATACCATCGCATCCGAGATCCGCGAATTGAGAACCAAGAACCGAGTATTGATTCTGCCCGCAAAAGACTTGCTGTTTACAGTAGTGCTTCCGCCTGGTAGTCATTCTTTACTTTTCTTCGATTCGCTCGAATTGCGACTTTCGGAGTTGCCGAGGGCATAACGCAGTACGCCTATATCCGTGCTTTCAATCTCAAATCAATCAAGACATCCAACACCTAATGCCGTCCTAACATCATCCACCTCCGTTGTCCTAGCAGTGCCCGTTAGTATCGCCATTCACACAACCATTTCCATCCGCTTTGTCTATCATGTCTGGCATCGCCTATCCTCTTCACTTCTCCCTCTCCCTCTTCCTCTATATACACCTCTTGAGCCAAAGCTCCCTCCACCCCGTCCTCTTCCTCCTCCCCCTCCTCCCCCTCCTCCTCCTCCCGCGTTCGTCTTGCTCTTACTGCTCCCAACATACTGCCCGCCGTCGCTGCGGCTACTTCCACCCCGTCTTCCACTACCCACGCGGAAATCAATCCTCTTCAACGGGTGCTCAACCCAGTCAACTCCATCCAGTCCTCTCCTTCTCCGTTCCTCCTCATCCATTTTCCACGCTTGAAAGACAATCTGCGCATCATCCAAGCCCCTCAATTCCGGCACCCACGCCATCACATATTCTCCGTGCGGATCATAGTCACATGCCTGCTTGATCGGATTGAACACTCGTGCCTCCCCTCTCGGGTCATTCCCCACGCCAGCTACATACTGCCAATTGCCCCAATTGCTTGAAACGTCGTAGTCGATTAGCATACACTCATACCACTCTGCTCCTAACATCCAATTGATTCCAAGATGCTTCGTCAGATAACTTGCCACATTCTGTCGCGCCCGATTCGACGTGTATCCAGTGTGCAGCAGTTCCCGTTGGCTAGCGTCGATGAGTCCAGTGCCCGTGGTCCCACTAAGAAACCGCCGGAGTATCTCTTCCGTGCTCAACATCGAACTACCATTTCCATTGCCGTGGTCATTGCCATTGCAATAACCGTTTCTATTAGCCTGGCCATTCCCGTTCATACGTCCTTTCCCAGGCGTCTTCCATGGGTAACTCTCGTCGCCGCGGAAGCCGCTCACCCGAAACAGCCTCGACCCAAACTTCCTCGTGCACAGCCTCATATAGTCTCTCCACAATAGCTCAAACCGCACGGCGGCTGTTCCGCTATTCTCCCCCTTGCCATAGCCTTCCACTAACTTCCACTCGTCATTGCACCCGTCTTCAAAGCGCAGCAGCTCGCTATGTATTTGCCGTGCAGTTAAGCAGCCGAGCGCCAGCCATGCCGAGAGCTTGGTGCTAAAGTCCATCCCGAGCAAGCTGTTGCGCGAATCCTTGTAGTGCGTCATGGATCCGGATGAGATGAAATGTGCGAGACGGTTGTGACCAAACGCAGAGCCGCCCTGGAATGGGTGGGCGGATGGTGTGTCAGAAGGGCGCGGCGGAGGGTCCTTGAGCATGGGCATGGATTCAAGTGGTGCAATGAGGGCTGAAACAATTGAGTCTAGTGTCGAAGGGATTGTGAAAGGCGAAGATTGTGGTGGAATCGACGTTGGTTGTGGAGGCAGGGACTGAGGCGTTGGGAGGACGTTGCGAGGTGCTTCCCGGAGTGGTTCGACTAATTTCCGGTAGCTGGTGAAGACATCAGGAAGAGCGCTAGGTTCGCAGTAAGGCACATCACGGCTGTGAAATGTTAGTCTTTCGTTCGTAGGCAAATAGGGGGAACAAGTCGTACTCGTCTATGAAATATTTCTCATCCTTCCACAATTTGAACTCTTTCCCAGCCTCTACAACGGCCCTCCGAACCTCACGCTCCTCACGCTTCTCTTCTACTCCTTCCTCACTAGTCATCCACACGCCATATACATCGAAATCCTCGATTGATTGGAAATGTCGAAGCAGTTCTGTTACGACGTCGCCAACCATGCCAACCCGTATAGTCAGCCCGCTTCCGGCTCGTTCTAGGCTTGATTTGAGATCCCAAACGCTCTCGGCGAGGAACTTTGCTCTAAAAGGTCCGCATCTCCAAAAGCCGCCTGTTCGCGACCGAGCTTCTGGGAAGGGGCAGCGCTCGTCTGCAGACGAAACAAACCCGGAAATCTCGACCTGCTGTGCAGGGAACACGTACACTGGAAGGAGATGAGTGAAAGGATGCTGTGATTTCTGAGACGATGTGGAGATCTCATGGAAGATTGGATTGTCTTCCAGCCGCAGATCTCGTCGTAGGAGATATATGAGTACGCGCGAGGAGGACATGGCAGAAAAATGCCACACGAGGTGAGCAGTCTATAATAGTAGCTGCTGCGAACGCATGCTGTGGAAGACAGTTAGCCATCAGGTAGACCCTCTTTATATGAGAGGACCTTACGGAAAAAGCTCGGCTGCCGTGTAGGGAGCACCTGATTGACTTGTTCAAATGGATTGATTCTTTTTTACCTCTCCAACGTCACAAGAGGAGAGGAGAGGAGCACAGGGGACGGGTAGCATAGGGGAATGCGGTGGACATGACATGGGCAACGACTCCAAGGCCCGGGGCGGTGCAAGGCAGTCGCTTGACGTGCATGCTATCAGCGGGGAAAAAGCGATGACAAGATTGGCATCTAGGATCTGAGGCTAGGATCTTATCCATCCTGGCGGGAAAGGTCATTCAAGAAGTGGGCCGCCGGAATCATCAAGCCAGCCAGTGCGTGTGGATGATGGACAGGTTAGAAGATATGACACGACAGCGCCTGACGAGAGCTGCAAGTAGGACGCTAGTGGCAGAGAATTCACCAAATCGTGACATTGTTTGTGGTAGCAGATGGCAAAGGAGAGGGTCAATTGGAGCGAGTGGGATGAGCTAAGGGCGACACAAATCGATCTCCACACGTCAGATCTCGATGTCGTCGCATGTGGCGTGGGCTCCATCGTGCGCTAAACAACGATCTTGCAGGGCTTTGCAGATGGTCCCCCTGAAACCCACTTCTCCAAATCCACGCAGGCAAAAGTAAAACACGGTCCACAAGCGATGATCTACTCTGACAAAATTCCAAATTGCTTTTAGTTTGCTTTACTCGGAGTTATGGTACCTTTGAGCCCCGTTCGGACGTGGGAGCCCGCACTGTGGGCCATTGGCGGCGATCAGCTGCCATCCATCACCAGCGCCTGTCATGCACGTTGCCGAGGTGAGTCGACCGAGGCACACGAACGGCTCTGTTCACATGCCGCCAATAGCCTCCACGCCCATCCAACCCGCCCACCGCCGCATTTGCAACTTTGACCGACAAACTTAGTTCTGAAGCAGTGTCCGGCACAAGCAAACAATCCGCTTCGATTGACCTAGCACACAGTGCGATGCACGCCTTCGCTCATCGGTCTCTTGCTTCCATGATTCTTCCTGTGCTTGGCGTCGACACCCTGTGATTGGTGATGCTTCTCAATCGATGTGGCAGCTGGCTGCAGAGCCGACAGATCGCCGACCTCACATTCAATCAGAGTTTCCGTGACCGCAATGATATCCGAGATCAGTCTGTCCAATAGATCCAACGCCATGCTCTCCCGAACCACAATTCGCAAGATCTCAGTCTTTTCTTCCTTTGGTGGAAGAGGGTAATCTGCACAACGTCAGCAGGCTAAAGAATGACACGAACAAACACAATCCTTCGCTTTTACATTAGAACAACACAGCGTTCAACATGCTGCTCATGGAGAAAGGGAAGCGGTGTGTAAGTCAAACGGTGGCTTACTTGGAATGATGTATTGCCGGACTCTCATCAGAGTGCTCACACTGTCCTGATGGATATGCGGATGCTGCTTCTTAAATTCGTCGGAAAATCGGAAAGCGACCACTGGCAAGCCAGCATTGTAATCCGCTGAAGTTTCGTTCTCCTTCTCGAACACCCCTTCCTTGGCGCCTTTGAACGTATGGTCGCCCTTCTTGCGATGGATGTCGGACACGCAAGTGTACCACCCGGTTGCTTCCAATGCCTTGCTTAGCAGCCTAGCATTCGACAAAGTATTCTCCATGATTTCTCTGTAGCCGTTGAAGCCGAGATGGATCAAGTTGTAGTACTGTCCAATGATTTGAGCTCCAGGGCGCGAGAAATTCAGCGTGTATGACTCTTCGGTGCCGCCAAGGTAATGAAGCTCAAAAATGAGATGCTTCGGCAAGTAAGACTCATCCCTCCAGATGATCCATCCAACACCGGCATAGACTAGGCCGAACTTGTGTCCTGATGTGTTGATTGACTTGACACGATGGCACTCGAAGTTCCTAGACGAGAATATTAATGTTGATCATCGATAGCAGCAATGGACACCGCCACTTACCATTTAGGACCACCTGCCTTAGCATTGGTAAAGGGGGCAACGAAGCCACCACTAGCGGCGTCCACGTGGATAGGAATGTCGACACCTGTCTTGGCCTCAAACTCATCCAGGATCTTGGAGATTTCCTCCACAGGTTCATAATGGCCAGTGTAGGTGCTGCCCATGATGACGAACACCCCGATGGTGTTCTCGTCGATGTTCTGCCTCACCAGCTCAGGGTCGAGTCGGAATTGGCTCTTCTCGGAGACGTCCAAAATGCGAGCTTCGACCTCGAAATACCTTGCGAACTTCTCCAACGCAACCTGTGCATTGGCGCCCATGATGATGTTTGGCTTCGACGTGTCCTTTCCCGCGGCCATGCGCTTCTCCTGCCAGCGCCTCTTCATTGCAAGGCCTCCAAGATGAATTGCTTCCGAAGAGCCGGTTGTAGCAGACCCAATTGCCTTTTCACCCTTCTGCACACCCCACAGGTGAGCTATGATGGACACACAACGAGCATGCATTGCCATCATGGCAGGATATTCATCCACGTCCGACATGTTCTTGCTGATATTTTCGATTATGAGAGAGTCAGCCTCTCGATCCATGTAGGTGCCTACAAAGGACGCAAGGTTGAGATTTGGTCTGCCATCGAGATCCAGCTCGTCCTTTAGCATTTGATGAACGGCATCTGCTGGAGCACCATTCTGAGGGATGACGAACTTGGAGATCTCGTCCTTGGAGTTATATCGGGAAGAGTACGGCGTCAAGCAAGAGGTGGCAGTGCGTATATGTGCCTGGTGTGAGTGTGCCTTCTTGCTGCTAAGGCGGAGCGTCTCGATGATTGTATCAGGGTCGACCTGGGGGGTAGTGTCAGTTTAGCTGTGTTGGTACGAGACACACCAATCTGCAACTGGAAAGCAATGCCAACTGGGGGAGCGTCTAAGGAATGAGTTCACGCAGGATGAAGCATTTCACACGTACGTGACGCGCTAACGACATTGTAAGAGTGGTAACAAGCTTCGGTGAAACCTTGGTCGTGGGAGTAAGTAATAAGGGGGCAGAATAGGAAAGGGAGTGAGGTGCAGAGAGACAGAGGGACAGAGGTGGGTAGAAAAGGACAGTAGATAAAATCGGGAGCTTCGGATAAGTACGCCAGACTGAGGTCAAATTGGATTATATTGTGACGTAAACTTGTTGCTAGATGTGCTTCAATAGGCTTACTACAGAGTTTGTAGCGAAGTCCCACGTCAACACATTTTCCCCGCAGAGCCCATCATGATGGAGCTTCAGAGAAACGTGTTTAGCCAAACAGAAGTTTGGGGACAAAAGCTCAACTATTACCCCGCGCTTGGCTTGGAAAGCTTGTTCAGCGCTACCAAGTCCCCCCCGCCCCGGTCAACCACAGCAACACAGATGGATCTCTGGGAGTGGAGGCCTACCAAAGCCGATCACTAAGACTTTGATCATCACAGCTTGGAGTAAGTTCCATACACCTCTTTCGAGTTAACCAAGATGGAAGATCAGCTTGGAGGTCGGTCCGGTATTGCACGTTTAGAAGAATTGGCGTCTTGTCGGTAAATGTTCTGAAGCTTGGTTTCGTTCACTTCATTAATGGTCTAGGAAAAGCAGACACGGTTCCCTTACAACGTGGGCTCCAGGTCTATCACATTACCAGTCATGACGAAGGGCATATTGTGAAACCTGACCGGGGAATTCTAAATCAATTTGTCATTGAAGCGACCTTGGCCTCCGTTGCCCGGAGGGAAAGCATTATCAACATCTCGCAACGATCACCAACCAGAAGCACGACCTAGCACAGGAATACTGTATTATACCCAAGGAATCATCCCAGTCCGACAATAAACACAAAGCAAATTGGTATCAACGAAGCTTGCGAGAAGCGAGAATCCATCTGACATGCGTCAGTCCGTAAACAACCCATAATCACACATTAGGATGTCCTATCATAACTTCCTGCTCTTGGTAAGGTCATGAGCACCGAAAACGCCATGCATACTTGTACACTCAAAGAAAGCTTTTTAAACTGTGCTGTTGGAACCGATAATGGTCAGTGACCATTCATAACTGGACTGTCATCTGCGTCATCACTCCCTGACTCGGACTTGACGTTGGATTGGCCGTCATCATCCCTTGAGGACTCGACATCACCACGCTTCCCACAGCCTTTCACAAGGATATGTCGCTGTGGCAGATGTTAGTGTGGCG
>Ga0335072_10013441_pt1 | contig 11661 bp, 5 predicted proteins | sample Lox_Sample_21_FD_206725 | JGI IMG/M metagenome (GOLD analysis project Ga0335072, IMG submission 206725) | Soil microbial communities from Loxahatchee National Wildlife Refuge, Florida, United States - Lox_Sample_2.1 | ecosystem: Environmental > Terrestrial > Soil > Wetlands | place: USA: Florida...
GGTTGGCCGAGTAGGAATATCCCAGCCCATCGAGGCCGCCCGTGTTGTAAGTGCTGCCATCGGTGTAAACGCCGTACACGTCATACTCGGAAGAAAGGTCGACGGGCGTGCCTCTGCCGCTACTACCGGCAGCGGCGCTCACGGCCAGGGTGAAGGTAAAAGTTTGTTGAAGGTTACCTGACGTGCCGGTTACGGTAACCGGAAACAATCCGGTCACTGCGTTGGCGTTGGCATCGAATCCCATCTTTCGCTTGTCGCCGGTGCCATGGAATGCTCCCTTGACGCCATCGGGCAGTTGCGAAAGACTCAGCCTGACCTGGCCATTGAAGCCATTCTGGCGGGTGATGGTGATGAAGTCGCCGGCCGTTCCACTTTGATTCAGGAACAGGTTGCTGTGCCCGGTAAGCGTGAAACTCCCTGCTCCGACCGCGGCGTTAATCGCGGCCGCGTATTGCGCCGCGAGCCCGTTACCCACAAAGTCGTCGTACAGCCACATGAAACCGCCGATAATGCCGCATTGGCTGTGCCACCCACTCATAATGCTTTCGACCTGAGCGGGGGTATAGTTCTTGTCCCACAACCCGGGGAAGACCGGGACGCTGCCGAAGTCCCAATTGACGCAAGGGCTGTTCCCCTGGCCGCCGGCGTAAGCCTGAAGATGCACTCCATCGACCGTGCCGGGAAGCTGGTTGTTCATTTGTGACACTAAATTGATCCAGTAACTGTTGTTTGTATAGGGATCAGGCATGACGTGATAACCCAACTGCCCGACCATGACCCCAAATGCGATGGTGGTCGGCTCGTCATAGCTGTTCTCATCGTCGAAATCCAGCGCATCGAGCGCGGGAATTGCTGCTTTCAAGGCCTGAAAATCCTTATAAAGGATGCTGTCGGGACCGGTCCCTTGTGCCTTCACAAGCGCCGTGATGTTCTCCCAGTCGCCAAAATTGGAGGAGCCGATGCTGAAGGTTACCCGCTTGACCGTCCCTTGCTTCAACTGCGCCATATTGCCGGGAAAATCCGGATGGGTCTGGTTGCCGACATAGACGCCGGCTGAAGTCAGCGGGAACTCGCCATTGAAGTTCAAATCTCCGCTGCTGTTGACCTCCACGCTCCAGACAATAGCTTCGGTAAAACCGGAATTCTCGATTTCAGTAATATTCGGCGCGGCGTTCTTATAAAACGGGCCGCCACCAAAAATTCCCGTATATCCAGTTTGAGCGGCCGCCGTTATTGAAAATGCAACGGCGAGTAATAACGCGATCGTCATGAAGCGGCTAAAGGTGCCGACAAAAGCATTTACAAATCGATTTTTCGAGGTATCTTCCAATGTAGTCTCCTTGCTGGGCAGTTCGGTGAAGGGTCAAGATCGCAGTTGCCGATCGATATCTTCTCCTACCGTCGATCCAGGCCGCCCGCGATTATACACCGCGAGCACCCCTCCGGCGAGGGCTTATCCCTATTTCCTAACCGGCAAAAGCGGCGGTGGACAAGGCAATTGGGCCGTCACGGTTGCTCCCCATCGCCGGACCACTGATTTTGCAGGCTTTGCCCGGAGTGTTGGCGGAAGCGTGGCATGGGAATCCAAAATATTTATCGCCTTTCATGCTTGCGTGCGGTGTACAATCTCCGCGAGGAAGGGCTTCCACGATGCCTGCCCCTTACGGTCTCAACATCCTCGATAACTGCGTCACCTGCCCCGTTAGAGAAGAGCATCTTTTCTGTAATCTGACCGGCGGCGCACTCCAAAGGCTCAACCAGATCAAATCCACGGCCGTTTACCCTAAAGGCGCTCTGCTCTTCATCGAAGGCCAGCTGACGCGCGGAGTTTTCGTGCTTTGCAGCGGGAAGGTAAACCTCCGTGCTTCTTCTAAAGAGGGAAAGACAATCATCATCAAGGTTTCAGATCCGGGGGACGTTTTGGGTCTAAATGCCACGGTTTCCAATCGTCCCTATGAAGTTAGTGCTGAAATGGCGGAACCGGGCCAGGCCAACTTCATTCCGCGCGATCTGTTTCTTCAGTTTTTGCGCGAGCATGGTGAAGTTGCCGTTCGCGCGGCTGAACAACTAAGCCGCAATTATTACTCTGCCTACGAGGAAATTCGTACTCTGGGATTGACCAGTTCTCCGGCTGAAAAACTCGCCAAGGTTCTGCTTTCATGGACCGACTCCCAGAGCACGGTTAATGTTTCCCATGTGAGGCTCTCGCATACTCACGAGGAAATTGCGGAAATGATCGGCACGACACGCGAAACCGTCAGCCGCCTCTTTTCTGAGTTCAAGAAGAGGGGCCTGCTTCAGGTTACGGGGACGACGCTCACCGTCAACGATAAGAAAGCCTTGCAGCGCATGTTGCAGTCGTAAGCTTGCACCCTACCCGGCGTCTGACCGCTCGTGGCCCTGGCTTTGAGAATTCTCCAAACCAATTGCCTCGTGGACTGCAGCCACATGCCGCAGGAAAAGATTGCGCAACGCATCTTCCAACGCGGCACGAGGGGGAACCTTCGGGGAATCAAGCCTGATCAATAACGTGATTTTGCACACAGAACAAACGCCTGAGATATCGCGTTCGCTCTCAGGGCCGATTCTGCGGACATCGAGTAAACGCGGTTCTTGCTTACCTTTCATCTTTTTCCTTTCCGTGTTGGCGTAGATGAGTCCCAAGCAGGCGATGCAAGGCCTCCAGTAAGGCGGTCTCGCTCGGCTTGGATCGGCTCGCGAACTGGCAGCAGAGTATTGCACCGCAACTCGTACAAGTCCCGGTGGCCTCCCAATGGCCGGCCTCCGTCTTCCCAAACTTGATGCCCTTAAGCACTTCACCGTCTGTGGATTTTCGCAGCACCCAGATATTTGAACTGCCTACTAGCAAACCCACCATGCTTGAACGTACTTATCACGGTGATTGCGATCACGTTTGCGGGTCGCAACCGGACTTTGGGGGGGTGTCCGCATAATGCAATGCTGGGGGTTACGAATCACGCCGTCGACGATCCATTGATAAGCTTGATTTCATGAAAGCTGCCTTGCTCCAAACACAACAGTTCTGTGAACGGTTCGGCCTGCGCGTTCCCATATTGCTGGCTCCCATGGCCGGCGCGAGCCCGCCATCACTTTCGATTGCTGTCGCGCAAGCCGGCGCTCTCGCAGCGTGCGGAGCGGTGCTGATGAAGCCCGAGGAAATCATCGCCTGGGCCAATGAAGTTCGCCGCGGGACAGACGGCCCATTTCAATTCAATCTCTGGATTCCTGATCCTCCGCCCGCGCGCAATCCTGCCCACGAAGCCTGTCTCCGCGAGTTTCTCTCAGCCTGGGGCCCGGCCGTGGCTGAGAACGCAGGCGATGCTCGGCCGCCCGACTTTGCCGCGCAATGCGAGGCCCTGCTCACGGCTGCGCCGCGAGTCGCCTCATCGATCATGGGAGTGTATCCAACCTCGTTTGTGCGACGGTTGAAAGAGTGCGGCATCGCGTGGTTTGCGAGCGTTTCAACGGTGGAAGAAGCACGGCTTGCCGCTGAGGCGGGTGCGGACGCGATTGTTGCTCAGGGCTCGGAAGCAGGCGGGCACCGCGGCAGCTTCCAAGCCGCAAAGGCTGAGCGCGGCATGGTGGGGCTGATGTCGCTGGTGCCTGCGGTCTGCGATGCGGTGAAAGTGCCGGTTATCGCGGCTGGCGGCATCGCCGATGCACGAGGAGTTGCCGCCGCCCTCGTCCTTGGCGCAAGTGCGGTGCAAATTGGAACGGCATTTTTGGTTTGCCCCGAAGCTCAAATCCATCCCGCTTGGGCAAAGGCGCTGACGCAGGCTGCGCCCGAGGACACAATCGTGAGCCGGGTGTTCAGCGGGCGCGCCGGACGCAGTCTGGCAACCGACTATGTCCGGGCCGCAACTTCGCCAGCGGCGCCAACGCCGGCACCTTACCCAGTCCAACGTGGACTGACCGCAGCCATGCGCGCCGATGCGATAAAAACCGGTGATGTGCAGCGCATGCAAGCCTGGGCCGGGCAATCCGCGGGATTGGCGAGAGTAATGCCGGCCGCAGAGTTGGTCACAAAAATCTGGGAGGATGTGCAGAACTTGGCAAAGTAAGCCCACCGACGCCCAGCCGCCAGCCTTCGATGCAACCGCAACGCATGACGGCCATTTTAGATGGGTCGAGTTCGAACTGGTGCCATGTCGTGGAAAACGGAATTTTGCAGGCGAGCGAACGGTGAACGGGAGTCTGGTAGGCCCGGCAGGAATTGAACCTGCAACCCTCGGATTAGAAATCCGATGCTCTATCCGTTTGAGCTACGGGCCCGTGCGGCCTCCATGATTTTACCGCTTCGCCGCGTCACACCACCAAAATTTGCCCGGTCCGTTTCCGCCAACTTCTGCTATGCTGACGCACGAGAGCACGCACGGCCCGCCCCTCCCCGGCCCGGCTCGCAGGTATATACTTTTAGCTTCAGTAGAGCCAGGCGATTTACTTTGTTTTTCGCAGTATGCACGCCTGATGGGGCAACCAGATGGAAGGGCCAAAAACCCCGCGCGACGATGCTCCCGACGCAAATGCGCGAGGCCTTCGTGCGCCTGTAAAGGGCGACAGTTCTTCCAGCGGCGTTCCAGTCAACTCCGATTCCGGACCTCCACCTTTAGATCCCGATGCCACTATGGTCGATCTTGATGCCACCATGGTTGATCTTGATGCCACATTGATCGATGTAGTTCGCACGCCCCCTCCGGCGCCGCGAAGCCTTTCCAATCTTTTCATCAGCGCCGCCGTTCTGGAACTCGGCGATCTTCTCGCCGGCCGCTACGAAATTCTGCAACTGCTCGGCGAAGGCGGAATGGGTGCCGTGTACAAAGCGAAAGACCGCGAACTCGACCGCTTTGTTGCGCTGAAAGTAATCCGCCGCGACCTCGCCTCAAATGCAGCCATTGTCGCGCGTTTCAAGCAGGAGCTCTTGCTTGCGCATCAGGTTACGCACAAAAACGTAATCCGCATTTACGACCTGGCCGATATCGACGGCGTGAAGTTCATCACCATGGAGTTCATTGAGGGCGCCGACCTGCGGCGGCTCCTCATGGAGCGCGGAAAGTTCAAGCCGGAAGAGGCGGTTGAGACCATCCGTCAGGTGTGTTTCGCGCTGTATGCGGCGCATTCGGTCGGGGTAATTCACCGCGACCTGAAACCGCAGAACATCATGCGCGATTTGCAGGGTCGCACGCTGGTCATGGATTTCGGTCTCGCTCGCTCGGTCGAATCCGATGGCATGACCAACACCGGCGCTTTGGTCGGGACCATGGAATACATGTCGCCCGAGCAGGCGGTCGGCAAAGACTTGGACCAGCGCTCTGACATTTTTGCCCTCGGGCTTGTCTTCTTTGAGCTGCTGACCGGCAATACTCCTTACAAAGCCGATACTGCCATCGCCAGCCTGCTGAAACGCAGCCAGGAACGGGCGATTCCGGCGGTCGAACTGGATCCGTCGATTCCCAAAGGGCTGAGCGATATTGTCGGCAAATGCCTTGAGCGCGATCTCGATCAGCGCTACCAGAGCGTGCAGGAAATATTGGATGATCTCGATGCCTGGCAGGGTAAACGCCCCGTGGCGGCGTCGGTGCTCTCCGCCAAGGCAGTAACTCCAAAGCCGGCAAGCGCTGCCATCTGGAAGTGGGGCGCGGCGGCTGCGCTTGCCATTGCAGTCGCGATTGGCGGATGGACGTTCCGGGGAAGCTTGTTTTCTGGTAGCGCGAAAAAGGCTCACGGCCCGGTCGCATCTCTCGCCATTCTGCCGTTCCGTAATGCTTCGGGCGACGCCAGCCTGGATTGGCTGGGCTCGAGTCTGGCAGAAATGCTCAGCACCGATGTTGGCCAGTCGGCCAGTCTGCGCACGGTTTCCCCCGACCGTCTGCACCAGGTGCTGCGCGATCTTCACCTGAATCCAAATTCACAGCTTGATCCGCAGATGCTGAAGCAACTGGGTGAGTTCAGTAACGCGCAAACCCTGGTTTGGGGACAATACGTCAAGGTCGGTGACCAGATTCGCATCGATGCAACGCTGCAGGACTTAAAGCGCGAACGCACTTCGAACCTCAAAGCCGAGGCGCAATCAGAGAAAGATTTGTTGGCCGCGGTCGACCGCCTTGCGCAATCGATCCGCGAAAACCTCGCGCTCTCGCCGGAGATCGTAAAAGAGCTCCAGGCGCAGGCTTTCCGGCCGTCGTCGAAATCAACCGACGCGCTGCGTGACTACAACCAGGGGATCGAACTCGGTCGCCAGGGGAACAATCTTGAGGCGCAAAAGAAATTCGAGTCCGCCACGCAGGAGGACCCCGACTTCGCTTTGGCCTTTTCTCGCCTGGCGCAAACTTACTCGAATCTCGGATATGACAACGAGGCCGAGCGCTACTCGCGCCGTGCGGTTGAGTTGAGCGCGTCGCTGCCAACTTCGGAAAAATATCTTATCGAAGCCAACAACGCGCGCATTCAAAACGATAGCCAAAAGGCGATTGCGGCGTATCAGAACATTGTGAAGGTTGCGCCGGAGGACCCCGACGTCCAGTTCACCCTGGCATCGCTCTATGAAGATGCGAACGATTTCGATAATGCACGAGCGCACCTTGCTAAAGTTTTGGAGCAGGATCCGAAATACGTGGACGCCCTGCTGGCCAGCGGCCGCGTGGAGATCAAAAGCGGAAACCCACAGAACGGTCTCGACTTCTTGAACCGCGCTTTGACGCTCGCCATTCAGCTCGACAATCAGGAAGAAAAAGCCGCGATTTTACAGGCGATTGGCGTTGCCTACCGTCTCACGGACAAACCGCAGGAGGCATTGCGCAACTATCAGGAGTCGATGGCGATCAAGAAGCAGATCGGCGATAAGCGCGGCATCGCCGTCAGCTTGAATGAAAGCGCTCAGGCGCAGGTCATGCTCGGCCAGCGCGATGCCGCATTAGCCAGCTATAAGGAGGCTTTGCAAATCAGGCGCGAAATCGGCGACAAGCGCGGCGTTGCCGACACCCTGAACGACCTCGCCAATTTTTATCAGGATGCGGCCCAGCCCGACGAAGCCTTGAAGCTTTATAAAGAGGCGCTGCAAGATAATCGCGATTTGGCCGATGAATCCGACCAGGCGATGATTCTCAACAATATTGGCACTTCGTATCTTTCGAAAGGCCAGTATCAGGACGCTCTAACCTATTATCAGCAGGCGCTCCAACTCCGCGAAAAACTCAAGGTGCCAGATGACCTGGCGGAAACTATTCGCAACCTCGCCGCGACCGATACCAAGCTGGGGCAATATGACGAAGCGTTGGCGCAGTATTTGAAAGCTCTCGACTTGCGCCGCAGCACTGGCGACAAACGGGGAGCGGCCGTTACTTCGTACGATATGGGCAGCGTTTTCGCGTACCAGGGCCGCTTTGGCGCCGCCTTGAACGCGCGTCAGGAAGCGCTTAAGACATTCCGCGATTTGCAGGACCGCAGTTACTGGATGGGCGAGATTCTGAGCGGCTATGGGGAATCGCTGGCGCAAGCCGGCCGCGGCGACGAAGCAAAGACCAGTCTGGATGAGGCGTTGACGCTCGCCAAAGAATTAAAGAATGACAGCCTCGCTTCCCAGGTTTTGCGCTTTCAAGGCGACACTGCGGCCTACAGCGGCGATTATAAAGCCGCGCGGGACCTTTATGATCAGGCGCTACAGGCTGCGACCCACGCCAAAGATGCCGAGAACACATTGCTTGCCAAGTTGGCTCTGGCGCGAAACGATTTGCAACAAAGCCGGTATTCTGCCGCGAGTTCTGCTTTGAAAAATTTGGCCCAACAAGCCGAAAGCCAGGGGCTCAAGTACGAAGCGGTGCAGGCTTCACTTGATCTCGGCGAAGCGTTGATCAACGCAAAAAATCTTCCGCAGGCCCGGCTTGAATTAGAGCGCGCACAAACGCGCAGCGAAAAACTGGGGTTGCATTCTCTTCAAGCCCGCGCCGAATATCTGCTGGCGACAGTATCGCGTCTCAGTGGAAGCAATTCTCTAGCTCTGGATCATTATCACGAGTCGCTGCGCTTGCTGGATGATATTCGCAAAGAAGCCGGCAATGACAAGATCATGGACCGTGCAGATTTCGCCGCCATGACGAGCGATATCAAACGCTGGGCGCCATCCACGAAAGCATAAACGCCGGACCTGGACAGGCCCGGCGCATGCTCGCTTTTCACTTAGTGCTTCGTAACGTTCCCCGAAAGTGGAACTCCCTGAGGACTGCCGGGAGCATTGTCAGAGAAGTCGAGCGTTGCCGTGCGCTGTCCCAGATTGTCCGCATAGAAGAAGACGGTTACCAGACAACTCGCCTTCGGCGGCAGTGACTTTCCGCACAAGCTGAGAATCGTGAAATCATCCGGATCGGACTGCCCAGGCACAATGTAGATCTTGTTGATCGTGAGAGTCGCCGAGCCCGGATTCGTTACCCAGACATACTGCCATACCAGACTGCCAAGGCGAACGTTTCCGAAGTTGAGGCTGGTCGGCTTGAAGCTGATCTGCGCTCCTCCGTTCACGGTCAGCGTGAAATTCTGGCCCGTGGAGCCCGCGGTATTTGTTGCCGTGAACTGGACGTTGAACGTCCCGCCCACGGTTGGCTTGCCACTAAGAGTGCCCGTGCCGTTTCCGTTGTCATGGAAACCGACGCCATTGGGCAACGCGCCGGCTTCGGTCAAGCTCGCGGTCGGATATCCCGTTGTGGTCACGGTGAAGCTGCTTTGCACCCCAACCTGGAAAGTAGTGTTGTTGGGGCTGGTGATGGCCGGAGTCTGAAGCACCGTCAGCATAAATGCCTGACTGGTGTTGCCAGCGGTGTTCCCTGCCATCAATGTGATGTTGTAAATGCCGCCGGTACCCGGTGCCGGATTTCCACCCAGAGTCGCGGTGCCATCGCCATGGCTGACCAGAGTTACGCCGTTGGGTAGCGCCCCGGTTTCTGTAATTGTGGCAGCCGGGAAGCCCGTGGTTGTAACCAGGAACGAACCCTGCTGTCCCACTTGGAACGTAGCGCCGTTACCGCTGGTGAAGACCGGAGCTTGCCCAACCGTAAAGTTCGAAGTTTGAGTGTTGGTGTCCATTACGCTGTCAGTGGCCGTTACTGCCAGTGAAGCCGGGCCTACCTGGTTCAGCGTAACCATGTCGCCATTGTTGACGGGGCTGCCATTCAGCAGGCCCGTGCAACTCGTGATCGTTACGAATGGCGCATTTGGATCAGGCGCGCAAGAGAAATTCACCGGGAAGGGTTGACCCACAATGACCGTGGAACCATTCGCTGGTGAAGTAATCGTCACACTCGGCAGCGCCGTGCAGTTCTGCGCCACAACAAAGTCGGAAAATCCCTTGCTGCCGCCATGCGTTCCGGGATCGTTGCGGCCTTGCGTGAAGCTTTCGATAATATTCTGCCAGTTGTTAGTGCCAATCGGCGCTTTCAGGAGGCAGGCCCCACTAATATTCTGGCTGGTATTGAAATTGTTGAAGAGGTCGTAATTCAGGTTTGTGCAATCGTTACCTTGGCTCTGCGTACAAGTCACTTCAAAGACGACGCAATTGCCGCCGGCGCCGTCGTAGATCACGCATTGTGCGTTGCTGAACTGCGTTCCCGCCAAACGAGTGTCATGGAACGTTTGCTGATTGGTGGGAATGGCAGTGACCTGCACGTTATCACCGTCGTTTGCATTTTGATATTGCAGCTTATGGTTGTAGCTGCCATAGACGTAGTTGGTATCCACCGGTTGCTGGGATGGAGTCAGCGTCTGCGTAATCATGGTTGGTGCCGTGGCAGGCGCAAAGTTCCAGCTAAGAATGTCGTTACTTTCGGTGAAGCCACCCGTCGATGCCGTAAATCCGACCCAGGCGCTGCCGTTGTTCAGGCTCAATTGAGACGAGAGATCGACACTGATCACCAGCACCGGCGTCCCCAGGTTATCGAGATAAATGCTCAAAGTGCCGGGATCGTACTGAAGCACGGCAGTGTGGACAGCGCCATCCGCAAGAGTGATTCCACCCAAGTCAGAAACGATTCCCAGGTTCGCGGGGCTTCCGTCAGGGCAAATTGCGTCGTGATCCTGAGTATTGAAGTCGGTTCCGCAACTTTGCACAGCGATGTGGTCGGCATTCGGATCGTAGTTGCTGTTGAAGTACGTATCAAATTCGATTGCTAAACTGTTGGGAATTGGACTGCCAAACTGGCCGGAATCCGCTGAACCGTAACCAATGGCGCTACCTGATGCGCCCGCCGCGGCGGTGCCCAATCCGTCTCCGCTCGAGTTTTGAATCACGAACGCTATACCATCGGCGGGCACAAGGCCGTTACCGGGAGCTGAAGTAATTTGAAATTGAAATACAGTCGTAAAACCGGAGGCAATCGACTGTTGTTGCGTTTGGAACCAGGCGGTCCCAGACACACTGTCCGTTCCGTCCGGAGTCAATCGCAATACGTGCAGCCCATTACCATTTACAACCTGGGTCGGCGTATTCCCATTCACGCCATTTAGCGCAAGGCCGTCGACGCTGCTGAAATCGTTATAGGAGATCTGCGCGAAGAGATTGGTTGCGCTCACGGTGATCAAGGTCACCAGAATCCACAAGTATGTTCTGAACCGCTGGGAGCAGGCGATCATAAGACCTCCAAAATTTCAATGCATGTCGGACGGATACTACGCGGGCTGGCAGATTAGGCGCTGCTCGCACCCCTGCTGGGGGACAGGAGCAGAAATGGTACTTCGCTCCAAGGTATTAGTCAATCGAGAAACCCGCTTCGCGTGCGATTTTGAGAGCCCATTCGTTGGCTAAGAAGAAAGTCTCTATCGAGTTCATTGCAGCGAATCAGACCCGCGCTCCCTCGCGATGACTGGCGCCGATTTTTCCTTCTTGCCTCACAGGCCCCACCTCGGAGAATATTTCCTTAGCCTTAGGTGACCAGGAAACACAGCCTCGCAAGCGAGAACGAGCTTTCACCCGCTGCCCGTAAGCTCCGTCTGCTCAAGCGCCTACGTTGCACTCTGCGGTTTGAAAAACGCGCATGGGAGGAAGGCGCCAGGCTGATCGCCGGAGTCGATGAGGTCGGACGCGGATCGCTCTTTGGCCCGGTAGTTGCCGCAGCCGTTATTCTCAATCCCTCGTACCGAATTCGCGGCTTACGGGATTCCAAGCTCTTGCCCGCCGAACGCCGGGAGGCGCTCGCTGAGCGCATTCGTGAGCATTGCCTCGGCTGGTCGATCTGCGCAGTGGATGCTGCCCACATCGACCAGATCAATATCTACCAGGCCTCGCGCGTCGCCATGCGGGAGGCGGTCTTCAAGCTCCAACCGAGTCCCGACCATCTCTTGATCGATGCCGTGCGTCTTGATTGCGATTTACCGCAACGGCCAATTATTCATGGAGATGCACTGTCAGCTTCCATCGCGGCAGCGTCCATTCTTGCGAAAGTCGAGCGCGACCGGATGCTCTGCGAATGGGACCCGGTGTTCCCTGTTTATCGCCTAGCTTCGAACAAGGGCTACAGCACGCCCGATCACTTGGCTGCGCTTCGTCAGTTCGGGCCTTCGCCTTTACACCGGCAATCGTTCGCGCCGGTGTGGAGCAATCCTACCCCGCAGGAAGTATTGGCGTTCATGCTCGATGATCGTCCTGAGGAATTACCGGTT
>Ga0335072_10013442_pt1 | contig 11661 bp, 12 predicted proteins | sample Lox_Sample_21_FD_206725 | JGI IMG/M metagenome (GOLD analysis project Ga0335072, IMG submission 206725) | Soil microbial communities from Loxahatchee National Wildlife Refuge, Florida, United States - Lox_Sample_2.1 | ecosystem: Environmental > Terrestrial > Soil > Wetlands | place: USA...
GCTCGGCCGTGTTGCGGAGGAAGATACCGTCCATTCCGGCCGAGCCTGTCAGCATCGGCGGGTGATGCAGCACCAGCATCGTGGGCTTGCGCGGCTGCGCGGACAGCGTCTCGTCCAGGAACGCCATCCGCTCCGGGCAGAGCAATCCGTGACCGGCGCCCGGCACCACCGAATCGAGCATGACCAGCCGTACCGGGTAGTCGTCCACCGCATACTGAACGAAATCCGGATGTTCGGTCACGCCGGTCATATGGCCGAGGCCGGCGCGGAAATTGTCCCGCCGGTCGTGATTGCCCGGCACCACGAAGACCGGCATCGTCAGGTGGCGACGGAAGAGCGCCGCCGCCATCGCGTATTCCTCCGGGCGGCCGCATTCGGTCACGTCGCCCGAGACCACAACCAGATCCGGGCGGGGGTTGAGCGCGGCGACCGCGGCGAGCGCACGCTCGACCAGCATATTGGTCTCGACAACGCGGGCCGCCGGGATTCCGGCCGGCCGTACGTGCAGGTCCGACAACTGGGCGATGAGCATGGGGCTGAGATCCTTCGGCTGCTAAGCAGGCGGAGGGTTAGCTGCCTACGGCCCGGAACTCCACCGGCCGTTCGATGAAACCGCCGCCAAGCACCCGATCCCCCTGATAGAACACGCAGGCCTGCCCCGGAGCGGGCAGAGCGGCCTCGTCCAGCACGACCTCCGCCGCGTCGCCCGCGAGCGGCCGCACCACGGCGCCCGCCGGTTCCGCTCGGGCGCGCAGCTTGACCGAAACCCGCAGCCCGTCGGCCGGCACATCGGCCAGCCAGTTCACCGCGCGCAGCCGCACCAGCCGCTCCCCGGCGCTGCGCGGGCCGACGAGCACACGCCGTCGCCCAGGGTCCAGCCGCGTCACCACCGGGGCCGCCTCACCCTCGACCCGCGGCAGCCCGAGCCGTTTGGCCTGCCCGACCGTGTAGCGCGCGACGCCCTCGTGATGGCCGAGCACGCGGCCGGCCGTGTCGACGATTTCGCCCGGCGCCATCGCGTCCGGGCGGAACCTCCGCACGACGTCGGTGTAGTGGCCGGACGGCACGAAGCAGATGTCCTGGCTGTCCGGCTTCACCGCGACAGCGAGCCCAAGCCGGGCCGCCTCGGCCCGCACCGCAGCCTTGTCCGGCCTGTCGCCCAAAGGAAACCGGCTATAGGCGAGCTGGTCGCGAGTCGTCGCGAACAGGAACCAGCTCTGGTCGCGAGCGGCGTCGGCCGCTCTGTGCAGTTCCGGCCCGTCCGGCCCCTCGACACGGCGCACGTAATGGCCGGTCGCCATGGCCTCCGCGCCGAGGTCGCGCGCCAACTCGACGAGGTCGCCGAACTTCAGGCTCTGGTTGCAGCGCACGCAGGGGACAGGCGTTTCCCCGGCAGCGTAGCTCGCCGCGAAATCCTCCATCACGGCTGCGCGGAACCGCGCCTCGGCATCGACGACGTAATGGGCGATCCCGAGCCGGTCGGCGACTCGCTTGGCGTCGTGGATATCCTCGCCGGCGCAGCAGGCGCCGCGCCGCTTGGCGGCAGCCCCATGGTCATAGAGCTGCAGGGTCACGCCAATGACCTCATGCCCCTGTTCGGACAGAAGGCCGGCGACGACCGAGCTATCCACACCGCCGGACATGGCGACGACAACCCGCATCCATCACTCCTGAAACATCAGGGCTCTTCTATCTCGGCGGCGGTGATCCGGCCACGCGGTTTAGGAGATGGCCGCTTCTCGGCGGGCGGTGGCGTCTTGGGCTGAAATCCGCACCAGGGCACGGCGCTGCAGCGCCAGCATTCGGGGGTGCGCGCCTTGCAGATGTAGCGGCCGTGCAGGATCAGCCAGTGGTGCGCATGCAGCAGCATGTCCTTCGGGATGCGCTTGAGCAGCCCGTCCTCCACCGCGCGTGGCGTCGCCCCGGGGGCGAGGCCCGTGCGGTTGCCGAGGCGGAAGATATGCGTATCCACCGCGATCGTCGCCTCCCCGAAGGCGACGTTCAGCACTACGTTGGCGGTCTTGCGGCCGACGCCGGGCAGCGCCTCCAGCGCCTCGCGGTCGTGCGGAACCTCGCCGCCATGCTGCTCGATGAGAAGCTTCGACAGCGCAATGACGGCGCGCGTTTTCGCCTGCCACAGACCGATCGATTTGATGTAGCCGCCGAGACCTTCCTCGCCCAGCGCCACCATGGTGGCGGGTGTGGGTGCCGTCAGAAACAGCGGTCCGGTCGCGCGGTTGACGGCGGCGTCGGTCGTCTGGGCCGAGAGCACCACGGAGACGAGAAGGGTGTACGGATCCTTGTAGACCAGCTCGGTCCTGGCATCCGGCCAATGCTCGTGCAGCGCCTGCAGGAAGGGCCGCACGTTCTTGGCCGGCATCCGGGCTGCGGGCTTCGCCTTGGGGCTAGGTGCCTTGGCCATCAGCGTGCGAGCCCCGGATGCGCAGGCCGCAGCCGATCAGGACTTCTCGGCGATATGCGCGAGCAGGAAGTCGCGGAAGACCGCGACCCGCTTGGAATTGCGCAGCTCTTCCGGATAGACGAAGAACACATCCACCTTCGGCGCCTTCACGTCCGGCAGGACATGCACCAGGCCTTCCGTGTCGCGCGCCAGATAGTCCGGCAGCACGCCGATCCCGAGGCCCGAACGGATGGCGAGCGCCATGCCGTGCAGGTTGTTGATCTCCAGCATCGCGCGGCGCGGATTGCCGGGGCGGCGGCCGGCCTCGGCAAGCCAGTTGATATCCTCGACCGGGGGGCGATAGCCGCCAAAGAGGATGATTCTGTGATTGTCGAGATCCTCCGGTGTCTGCGGCGTCCCGTGCTTCTTGATGTATTCCGGTGCGGCAAAGACATTCCAGTGGATGTCCATCAGATGCCGCTGGACGAGATCGGGCTGCTTCGGCGGATGCATGCGAATCGCGACATCGGCCTCCCGCATGGCGAGGTCGAGATCTCCGTCGTCCAGCAGCAGGGACATCGTGACTTCGGGATATTGCTCCAGGAAGGCTTGTGCGCGAGAGGCAAGCCAGATGGAACCGAAGCCTACCGTCGTCGTCACCTTCAGCCGCCCCGCGGGCTTTTCCTTGCTCTCCGTCAGCAGCGCCTCGGTCATCGCGAGTTTGGCGAAGACCTCCCGCACCGTCCGGTTCAGCGCTTCACCCTGTTCCGTCAGGATGAGGCCGCGCGCATGGCGGTGAAAGAGCGGCACCTGCAAGGCTTCCTCAAGCGCGGAAATCTGGCGGGAGACGGCGGATTGGCTGAGGTTCAAGGTGTCACCCGCGTGGGTGAAGCTGCCCGCCTCCGCCACCGAGTGGAATACCCTTAATTTGTCCCAATCCATACTGCCGATCCCGATCCAGCCCGAGGTTCACTTCGTCGATGACGCAGCCCTCTGCGCCACCCTTCTCCCGCTTAATAAGCCGCTACCGAAGGTTCCGACACGCTGTGCGCCAGCCATTTCTCCGCGTCCAGTGCCGCCATGCATCCCGAGCCGGCGGCGGTGACCGCCTGCCGGTATATCCGGTCTTGCACATCGCCCGCCGCGAATACACCGGGCACCGAGGTACGGGTGGTGCCCGGCTCCGTCACGATGTAGCCCTCCGCATCAAGATCGAGGGCACCGCGGAACATCGCCGTGTTCGGCGTATGGCCGATGGCGACGAAGACGCCATCCAGCGGCAAGGTTTGCGTCACGCCGCTGCGGACATGGCGCAGGCGGAGCCCCTTCACCACCGCGGGCGTGCCGTCGCCCAGAATCTCGTCCACCGCATGGTCCCAGATCACCGAGATTTTCCGGTTCGCGAACAGCCGGTTCTGCAAGATGCGCTCAGCCCGCAGCGTGTCGCGCCGGTGAACCAGCGTCACATGACGGGCGTGATGCGTGAGGTACAGCGCTTCCTCGACGGCCGTATTGCCGCCGCCGATCACGGCCACGTCACGACCACGATAGAAAAACCCGTCGCAGGTGGCGCAGGCCGACACGCCCGCGCCGCGCAGGGCGCGCTCCGACGGGATGTTCAGCCAGCGCGCGGAGGCGCCGGTGGCGATGACAATGGTGTCGGCGCGGAAGCGCTCGTTCGAGTCGGAGATGCAGACGAAAGGCCGGCGCGAGAAGTCCACCTCCGTGATGATGTCGTGGATGATGCGGGTGCCCATATGCTCGGCCTGGGCCGCCATCTGTTCCATGAGCCACGGACCCTGGATCACCTCGGCGAAGCCCGGATAGTTTTCGACGTCCGTCGTGATGGTAAGTTGGCCGCCCGGTTGCAGGCCGGCCACGAGAACGGGCGAGAGCCCCGCCCGCGCCGCGTAGATCGCCGCCGTGTACCCGGCGGGGCCGGCGCCGATGATCAGCACCGGAATGGGTTGGGCCTCAGGCATAACAATGGCTTCCACCGATTCGTAGCGGACTAGAATATCTGTCACAGGAAAGGCAAGGCAAGGAAAAGACTGCGCCTTGCTGCGAAGTTATTGCCCCAGTTCGCCAGGAATGAAATAATATTGCGCGCGTAGCCGGGTTCGGAGCGCGAGGGAGTGCTTAAATCCGCCTATGAAGATCGACCTGAATGACGCCGGCGATTTCGATGCGATCGACCGACGCATCTTAAGCGAATTGCAGGCGGATGGTCGTATTACGAATGTGGAGCTGGCACGACGAGCGGGAATATCGGCGCCACCTTGCCTTCGTCGCGTGCGCAGGCTGGAGGAATCCGGCCTGATCCGCGGCTACCACGCCGAGACCGACGCCAACAAACTCGGCTGGAGCATTACCTTCTTCGTCATCGTCGGGTTGGAGAGCCAGAAGGAATCGGTGCTGTCCGGTTTTGAGCGAACCGTCGCGCTGTGGGACGAGGTGCGGGAATGCCACATGATCAGAGGCGGCGGCGATTTCCTCCTGCGAGTCGTCGCGCGTGATGCGGCGCACGAGAATCTTCTGACCCAGCGTCTGACCGGCATTGCGGAAGTCAGCCGCGTGCAAACGTTGCAGACGATCCGGACGAGCAAGAACTTGCCGGGCGTCCCGATTTAAGCGCCGCGCACTGCGTCAATCGATTGTCGAGAGCAGCTGCGCCGCCATGGTCGGCGGATGCGCGATGGCCGCCGCCAGCCCCGCGAAGAAAGGTGACGCGGCGCCCTGCCGGCCGATGAACTCCAGAAAGGAAGCGATCGAGCGGCTGCCCTCCGCGAGCGGAACGAACGCATTCGCGTCCTCAGTGGGCGTCGCCGCGAGGCGCTCCCCAAGATCATGCCCGAAGCGGTAGTTGCGGGACTGGCTGGAGGTGCTGGTGAGGATGAGGTCTCCCAGCGCGCCCGGGGCCATCACCGTCTCCGCCACGCCGCCGAGGTCGGGCAGCAGCCGCCGCAGCTCGGCAATGCCACGGGCGATATAGCTCGCGCGCGTATTCTCGCCCAGTCCGAGCCCCTCGCTGAGCCCGGCGCCGATGGCGATGATGTTCTTGGCGACGCCGACGATCTCCAATCCGCGCAGATCGGCGGTCGCGGTAAGGTTCAGCAACGGCCCGCCGAGGCGCGCCGCCAGCGCCTCCGCCCGCGCGAGGTCCGCGCAGCCGAGCGACATCCACACCTTGTGCCCCGCCATCATTTCGGCGGCGAAAGTCGGGCCGGACAGCATGCCGATCGGATGGCCGGGCAGGTGGAGCGCGATGAGGTCTGTCGGGAAGGCGTGGGTCTCGGGGTCCATGCCCTTGACGCAGGAAAGCACCGTCGCGCGCGGGTCGCGGTGCGGGATCTGGTCCAGGACGGAGGCGAGGGCGCCGCTCGGCAAGGCGAGGATCGCCACGTCGTAGCCCGCAAGGTCGATGTCCGTCAGGCGGTGAATGAAGCGGGCGACGGCCGCCAGCCGGTGGTCCACCGCGGCCGGTCGGCGGGTGAAGACGTCGATCGCGATGTCGCCGCGGCGATGCAGGGAGAGCGTGAGCGCTTGCCCGAAGGCGCCATAGCCGATGATCAGCAGGCGCAGCGGGGCAGGGGGCATCACCATGTTCATGACGGAAGGCGAGGCAGCCTCAGAAGCGGTAGCCGATGCCGAGTCCGACGATGAGCGGACTGATCTGACCGGTCGCGGTGATCTCGCCCTCGTTGACGCTGGCACAGGAGCTCACGATGAGCTTCTTGATGTCGATGTTACCGTACCAGCGATCGGAGATCCGCAGGTCGATTCCGCCCTGGAAGACAGCACCGACCTCCGACCGAACGGAGAGCTGCTGCGACAGGCCACCGGCCGGCTGCGCGTCGAAATACGGCAGGAAGCTGACGCCGACACCGGCATAGGGGTTCCAGCGGGCGTGCGGCAGAAGGTGGTACTGGATCAGCGCGACAATGGGCGCGCCCCAGACCTTCCCGACGGCGACAGTGCCCAGGGCGGTGTCCTCCGCGGTCAGGGTGTTACGGGTAATGCCTGCCTCGCCCTCGAAGGCGATATGGTCCGTCAGGAAGTAGGAGAGATCGACTTCGGGAGTCACCGAGTTGCTCACGTCGATATGGCCGCCGATCACGGTGACCGAGGAGACGTTCTCCGGAAAAATGCCGACGACGCGGCCGCGCAGCAGGAGGGTGCCCGCCGTCAGCCCGGAGGGGTCGGCCACCGTCTGTGCCGGGCAGGATCGCGGTGAAGCCAGCAAGGCCGATGCCAGAAGCAGGCAAGGCAAGCCCGACGCAACAAGACGCATGAAACCTCCGCTGCGCCGCAACAAAAAGCGATGAGAGCGGCCCAAATTGACCGTAAGGACGAAGCCGCCCGCCGCATAGGGTAACATTACTTAACACTAAAGCGTAGACCTTCTCTAAGGCGCTGTTCAAAAGAGATTTGAGACCCGGCTCGCCATCGTTTCATGGAAGCGGTTTTCGGGGTCGTCCGGAGCATCGGCGACGTGAAAGGAGGGCGTCCATGAAGATCAGATCGCTTGTTGCGGCCATCGTCCTGGTCATCGGAGGCGGCTCCGCCGAACCCGGCTTAGCCGCCGCCGACCCTCCATCCTTGATCCGGCCGGTAGCGCCGGGCTGCGTGACCTCGCCTTTCGGGCCGCGATATCTCGCCGTCGCGCCGGTCGCGGGGCGGTTCCATTGGGGCGTCGATTTGCGCGCGGCGGCAGGCGCCCGTGTGCTGGCTGTCACGGATGGCCGCATCATTCGCATCGATCGGGAAGGGATGGGCGGGCTGGAGGTTCTGGTCCAGCATCCGGGCTTCCGCGCGCTCTACGCCCATCTCGGCATGGTCGCACCCGCCATCGCTGACGGCGCCACCAGCCTGAGGGCCGGACAATGGATCGGCCGAGTCGGGCGCACCGGCCTCACGATCGGGACGCATCTCTATTTCGAGATCATCATCGACGGGCACCGTGTCGACCCGGCGCCCTATCTCGGCGTTACCGCTTGCGGGGCCGGGAACAGCGCGCTGGTCCGGCCGAGCAGCCAGTAGGCGACCAACCCCACCCATTCATGGGTCGCGAGATCGACGATCGCGAGTCGCCCCGGCAGCGCGCCGCGAATCTCGGTCATCAATGTCGGCGCGGTCTTGTAGCCGACCGGATAGGGCAGCACCGTCCAGCCGGCGTGGCGGAACAGGCCGACCGAGCGCGGCATGTGCCAGGCCGAGGTGATGAGCAGCCAGACCTGACCCGGCTGCGGCTTGAGCACATCCTTCAGCAGGACCGCGTTCTCGTAGGTCGTCCGCGACCGGCTCTCATAGACGATCCGGCTCTGGTCGACGCCGAGCTCCGTCCAAAGCTCCCGGGCGACGGCCGCCTCCGTCATCGGCGCGTGGATCAGCTCCCCGTTGCCGCCGGTGAAGGCGAGGCGGGCCTTCGGATAGTGCCGTGCGAGATAGACGAAGCGCGTCATCCGCTCCGCAGCCTCGTTGAGGGAGGGCATGCCCCGTGCCGCCGAGAGGTCGGTCTCGATCGCGCCGCCGAGCACGATGATGCCGGTGACATCGGGCGGCAGCACCTTGACCTCGGGAAACCGGTTCTCGAGCGGCGCCAGCATGGCATCGCCGATCGGCAGAACGGCGATGAGCGCGAGCGCGCCGAGTGAGACCGAGAGGCACGCCAATCCGGCCCGCCGCCGGTGCCGGAACACCAGCAAAAGGCCGAGCAGGGCGAGAAGGAGGAGCAGCATGCTCGGCGCCGCAAGGATCCAGAGCAGCTTGGAGACGACGAAGAGCAACCCTTGGCGTCCCGCGCGCCTCAGCCCGTCAGCTGCACTGCCCGATCACCTTGTTGCCGCTCGCGGGATAGGTGTTGGGGTCGGTGCCCGGCGGCAGGACCTGGATGGCGCGGATATTGCCGACCCAGGACTCGCCGTTCTGCCAGCGGAACAGACCGAGGTTGCCGTAATAGCAACCATTCTGGATCAGCAGCGTGTGGTTGGCCTCGGTCGGATCCGCCGTATCGGTGACGGCGATCCACCGGCCGGTGCCGTTCGAGATCGAATAGGCGGGAAAGCCGGCGATCGACTGGGTCGTGGTCACATCCACCGACTGTCCCTGGCAGCCGATCCCGGCCCAGAGCCTCACGAGGCCGGAAGGGGGCACCCCACAGGCATCTTGCGCCGAAGCCGCAACGGTCAGCCCGAGGAGGAGAGCGGTCGCGATGGCCGTCGCCGGCCAGGCTGTGCGTGCGGAGAGGCGGCGGGGCATCGTTTACTCCTCCATGCTATGTGGCGGGCGGGACCCTACTGCCTGCCGTCGCGCCGAACAACGCGGCGGATAATGACCGAACCGTCATCCGTGCCGCGACGCCGCGCGGAGAATGGGGCGAAAGGAGATTGGGGATGAAGGCCTGCGGGTCGCCGCTGCCGATGGGGAGGGTCGCGCGGCATCCGCAAGCCGCGGCTTCCGTCTTCCTGGTGTTCCTGCGGCTCGGCTGCACCAGCTTCGGCGGCCCGGTGGCGCATCTCGGCTATTTCCGCGCGGCCTTCGTGGAGCGGCGGTGTTGGCTGGACGAGGCGACCTATGCGGATATCGTCGCCCTCTGCCAGTTCCTGCCCGGCCCGGCGAGCAGCCAGGTCGCCGTGACCCTGGGTATTCTGCGGGCCGGCCTGCCGGGCGGCTTGGCCGCCTGGGCGGGATTCACCTTGCCCTCCGCGATCCTGCTCATCCTGTTCGCGCTGGGCGTCGGCCGGTCGGCGCCGGGCTCCGGCTGGCTGCACGGCCTCGTCGTGGTGGCGGTCGCCGTCGTGGTCCAGGCGGTCTGGGGTATGGCCCGCGCGCTCTGCCCCGATCGCCCGCGCGCCACGCTGATGGTCGCCGTGGCCTGCGTCATGCTGCTCTGGCCGGCGGCGCTCGCGCAGCTCGCCACCCTGCTGGTGGCCGCCGTCCTCGGCTATGCCTTCATGCGGCAGCCGGCGGGTTCAGCCCTCGGCCGGCTCGATGTCGCGCTCGACCGCCGCGCGGCGATCGCGGCCCTGGCCGCCTTCCTCGCGCTGCTCCTGCTGCTGCCGCTGGCCGCCGCCCTCGCGCGCAGCCACGCCGTCGACCTGCTCGCCCGCTTCTACCGCGCCGGCGCCCTGGTCTTCGGCGGCGGCCACGTCGTGCTGCCGCTCCTGCAGCAGGCGGTGGTCCCGCCCGGCTGGATCAGCGGCGGGCGCTTCCTGGCGGGCTACGGCGCGGCGCAGGCGGTGCCGGGGCCGCTCTTCAGCTTCGCCGCCTATCTCGGCACGGCCATGGCACCGGGGCCGAACGGCGTGGTGGGCGGCCTACTCTGCCTCGTCGCGATCTACCTGCCGTCCTTCCTCCTGCTGATCGGCGTCCTGCCGTTCTGGGACGCGCTGCGGCACCGGGCCGGCGTGCAGGCGGCGCTGCGCGGCGTGAACGCCGCCGTCGTGGGCCTCCTGCTCGCCGCGCTCTACACGCCGGTCTGGACGAGCGCGATCCGCCGCCCGGCCGATGTCGCGATCGGCATCCTGGCTTTTCTCCTGCTGGTGGTCTGGCGGCTGCCGCCCTGGCTCGTGGTGCTGCTGGGCGCGCTCGCCGCCGCCCTGTGAGGCGGTATGCCCAAGGCGCGCCTTAGAAGGTCTCGACCCAGGGGCGCAGCTCGACCTCCAGGGACCAGGCGCTGCGCGGCTGCCGCAGGATATCGAGATAGGTTTGTGCGATGCCCTCGGGGCTCAGCGTGCTGTCGGGCCGGTCCGTCGGATCCGGGCGCCGCGCGCTGCGCACCCCGCCGTCGATGTTGAAATGCGCCACATGAATGCCCTGCGGCCCCAACTCCCGCGCGGCGCTCTGCGCCAAGCCGCGCAGCGCGAACTTGCCCATGGCGAAGGCCGCGGACCGGGCGAAGCCCTTGTGGCTGGCCGAGGCGCCCGTCAGCAGAATCGCACCGTGGCGCTTCGCCACCATGCGCCGTGCCGCCTGCTGGACCGCGAGGAATCCGCCGAAGGCTGAGACCTCCAGTGACTGCCGCACCGCCTCCGGGTCCAGCTCCGCGAGGGGGCCCGGCACCCGGGCGCTCGCGTTATAGATGACGACATCGGGCTCGCCGAGGCGCGCGTCCACCGACTGGAAGAGTGCGGCGACGGCCGCAGGGTCGGTCGCGTCGGCGGCAAAGACCGTGGCGCCGGTCTCGCCGACGATGCTGGCGAGCTTGGCCGTGTCGCGCGCCGCCAGCCCGACGCTGAGGCCGGCGGCCGTCAGCTGGCGGGCGAGCGACGCGCTGATTCCGGGGCCGGCCCCGATGATGAGGGCGGTGCGATAGGGGAGGTCTGCCATGATGTGCCTCTTCAGCGTGCCTCGGCCAGGGCGGCGAGGAGCTTGTCAGCCTGCCACTCGCGGCGCTCTTCGAACAGGCAGATCGCACGGGCGATATCCTTGTCGCGATCCCAGCCGATGACGGCATCGACATGCCCGGCTTTCACATAGAGCGCGATGAATTCCGGCTTCTCCAGGTCGCCATCGACGATGATGTCGTCCCAGTCCGTGGCGTGGCCGACGTAGTCGAGACGCTTGAGGAAATGGATGGTCCAGAAATAGGGCACGGCATCGAAGGACGCCTCTCGCCCCAGCATGCCGAGCGCCGCGATCCGTCCGTGTTGCTGCGCGACGCGCCAATGCTCCACCCGGATCGGCTTCCCCACGCCGTGTAGCGGGAAGGCGGCCAGATCCCCGGCCGCGAACAGTTTGTCCGCCGCGCGCAGGTGGTGATCCACGGGCACGCCGCCATCCTCGCGCAGCGATACGCCCCGCAGGATGTCCGTCGCGGGCCGGATGCCGCTGCCGATGACCACGAGATCGGCCGGCAGACGCTCACCGCTCTCAAGGCGAACGGCGCGGAGCCGGTCGTCGCTCTCGAAGCCCGCGACCGTCTCGCCCGTGCGCAGCACGACGCCCTGCTGTTCGTGGAGGCGCGCAAAGACGGCGCCGATCATCGGCCCGAGCGGATGCTCGAAGGGCGTAGCTTCCGGCATGACGACCGTCACCTCCAGCCCGCGCTCCCGCAGGCTGGCGGCGGCCTCCATGGCGATGAACCCGCCGCCGACCACGACGGCGCGCCGGGCTTGCTCCGCAGCCGCCAGAATCGCATCCGAGTCCGCGGCTGTCCGGAGCAGGAACACGCCGCCGAGATCGGCGCCCGGCAGCTTGGGCGCGTTCGGGATGCCGCCGGTTGCGAGCAGGGCCGCGTCATAGGTCAGGGAGCTGCCGTC
>Ga0335072_10013445_pt1 | contig 11660 bp, 11 predicted proteins | sample Lox_Sample_21_FD_206725 | JGI IMG/M metagenome (GOLD analysis project Ga0335072, IMG submission 206725) | Soil microbial communities from Loxahatchee National Wildlife Refuge, Florida, United States - Lox_Sample_2.1 | ecosystem: Environmental > Terrestrial > Soil > Wetlands | place: USA...
AGGTGCCCGACACCCTGGCGATCAACGGCAACAGCAAGGTGATGGTCGCCGACGTCTTCGTTGGCTCGATCAAGTCGATCGACTTGAAGAACTGGATCGCCACGCTGACGCTGGGCGTGTCCAAGAGCACCAAGCTCCCGAAGAACGCGCTCGCCAAGATCGGCCAGACCAGTCTGCTGGGTTCTCAGCACGTCGAGCTGCTCGCACCACCGGACCCGTCGCCGGAGCTGCTCAGGGACGGCGACACCATCCCGCTGAAGAACTCGTCGGCCTATCCCACCACCGAGCAGACACTGGCCAGTCTGTCGATGATCCTGCGCGGTGGCGGCATCCCGAACCTGGAAGCGCTGCAGAACGAGGTCTACAACATCCTGCACGGGCGCGGACCCCAGATCCACGACTTCCTCGGCAAGCTGGACACGTTCACCCGCCAGCTGAACGAGCAGCGCGATGACATCACGCACGCGATCGACTCGACCAACCGGCTGCTGACCTATGTGGGCGGTCGAGACGACGTCGTGGAGCGGGTGCTGACCGACGTCCCGCCGCTGATCAAGCATTTCGCGGACACCAAGCAACTGCTGATCAACGCCGTCGACGCGGTCGGGCAGCTGAGCCAGGTCACCGCGCAGTACCTCGGCGAAGCACAGGGGCCGCTGTATCAGAACCTGCAGTCGTTGCAGTGCCCGCTGCGGGAACTCGGCAGGGCCTCGCCGTACCTGATCGGCGCCCTGAAGTTGATCCTCACTCAGCCCTACGACATCGACACCGTGCCGAAGATATTCCGCGGTGACTACCAGAACGTGTCGTTGACGCTGGATGTGACCTACAGCTCGGTCGACAACGCGTTCCTGACCGGTACCGGGTTGTCCGGCGCGCTGCGTGCCCTCGAGCAGTCGTACGGCCGTGATCCCGCGACGATGATCCCCGACGTGCGCTACACGTCGAACCCGAACGACGCACCCGGCGGACCGCTGGTGGAAAGGGCGGAGAGAGGGTCATGCTAACTCCCTTCATCAGACGCCAGTTGGTCCTGTTCGGGGTCATGACGGTGGCTGTGCTGCTCATACTCGGCCTGTATTACCTGCAGGTACCGAGCCTGGTCGGTATCGGCCGGTACAACCTCAAGGCCGAGTTGCCGGCATCGGGCGGTCTGTACCCGACGGCAAACGTCACCTATCGCGGCATCACCATCGGCAAGGTCACCTCCGTCGAACCGACGGAGCGTGGCGCCGAAGCGACGATGAGCATCGACAGCGACTACAAGATCCCGCTGAACGCGACGGCGAACGTGCACTCGGTGTCCGCGGTCGGTGAGCAGTACCTGGACCTCGAGACACCAAAAAATCAACCCGCGTCGAGCAAGTACTTCGCCGACGGAGACACCTTGAGGCTGCACAACACTATTTGCGGCGAAGGTCCAGATTGCACGAACTCGGTGCCCAGTGAGATCGGGCCCGCGCTGGACACAGCTAATCGCGGGCTTGAGGTGTTGCCCAAGGAGAAGATCGGCCAGCTGCTCGACGAGACGGCGCAATCGGTCGGCGGATTGGGTCCCGCCCTGCAACGGCTTGTCGACGCAACCCAGGCGATCGTCGGTGACTTCAAGACCCAGATCAACGACGTCAACGACATCATTGAGCACTCCGGACCAGTGATCGACAGTCAGGTCCGGTCGGGGGACGCGATCCAGCGCTGGGCGCGCAACCTGAACACTCTGGCCGCGCAGTCCGCCCAACGCGACCCCAACATCAGAAGTATCCTGCGCCAGGCAGCGCCGACCGCCGATCAGGTCAACGAGCTGTTCAGCGACGTCCGGGAATCGCTGCCGCAGGTGCTGGCGAACCTTGAGGTCGTCATAAACCTGCTGAAGAAGTACAACGCCGGCCTCGAACAGGTCCTGGTGTTCCTGCCGCAGGGCGCTGCGATCGCGCAGACGGTGGCCGCGCCGTTCCCGAACTACGCCGCACTGGACCTGGCGCTGTCGATCAACCAGCCGCCGCCCTGTCTGACCGGCTTCATCCCGGCATCGGAATGGCGGTCTCCGGCAGACACCAGCGTCGCTCCGTTGCCGAGCGGAACTTACTGCAAGATCCCGATGGACACGCCGGCCAACAGCGTGCGTGGGTCGCGCAACATTCCGTGTGTCGACGTTCCGGGCAAGCGCGCCGCCACGCCACGTGAGTGCCGCGACCCCAAGCCGTACGTCCCGCTGGGCACCAACCCCTGGTTCGGCGACCCGAACCAGCTCTTGACCTGCCCGGCGCCTTCGGCGCGCTGTGACCAGTCGGTACGTCCAGGTATGGTCATCCCAGCGCCGTCGGTGAATAACGGTCTGAACCCGCTGCCCGCTGACCGGCTTCCGCCTGGCGGTTTGACGCCACCCGCGATCAGTGACCCGTTGCAACGGCCAGGTTCAGGTACGGTGCAATGCAACGGACAACAGCCCAACCCGTGTGTCTACACTCCGAGCGGGCCTCCCTCCGCTATATACAGCCCCCAGAGTGGTGAACTGGTAGGGCCCGACGGCGTGAGATACTCCGTCGAAAACTCAAGCAAAACAGGAGACGACGGATGGAAGGAGATGCTGGCGCCAGCCGGCTGAACCCCACCGACGCCGACGATTCGTTGCGTACCGAGGTGCAGGCCGAGGATTCGCCGGAATCCGAGGCCGGAACCGAACAGATCAAAACTGAGGCCGCAACCGAGCAGCTCGAGGTGAAAGCCGAGGCGGCCTCGGACCCCGCGGCCGACGAAGCCACCACCGAGGTGAAGGCCGACGATTCGCCGGAGCCGGAGCCAGTGGCCGCGCGAGGTCCGTCGCGTCTGGGTCGCGGGTGGCTGGCCGCCATTTCCGCGGCGCTGCTGTTGGCGGCCGGTGGCCTGGGCTTCGGGGGCTATCGCGCGCTGATCTCCCACCAGGAGAGCCAATCGATAGCGCGCAACAACGAGGCCGCGCTCGCGGCCGCGAAGGCGTGTGTCGCGGCGACTCAGGCACCGGACACCAACGCGATGGCCCAAAGCGAACAGAAGATCATCGACTGCGGCACCGACGAGTACCGTTCCCAGGCGCTGCTCTACACCAGCATGCTGGTGCAGGCTTACCAGGCGGCCAACGTCCACGTTCAGGTGACAGATGAGCGGGCAGCCGTGGAGCGCACCAATAACGACGGTACGGTCGACATCCTGGTCGCGTTGCGCGTGAAAGTGTCCAACAGTGCCGAGCAGAACCAGGAGACTGGCTACCGCCTGCGGGTGACAATGTCGCCGGTGGACGGCCAGTACAAAATCGCCAAGCTCGTCACGGTGACGAAGTGACATTGTTGGTTGAGGAGACTCAGACCACGGCGGCCATCAAAGAGTCAACAGGGCACAGCCTGGCGCCATGGCACGTTCGCGCGGCCGCGTTCGCGATCGACATCCTGCCGGCCGTCGCCGTGGTGGTCACGATGCTGCTGGTGTGGGACACCATGCCGCCGGGCGGCGTGTGGTCGTGGGTGTGCATTTCGGTGCTGGCGATCGCCAGCTTGCTGATGCTGGTCAACCGGTTGCTGCTGCCCGCGGTCACCGGCTGGAGCCTGGGACGTGCCTGCTGTGGAATCGCGGTTGTCCATCGTGACGACACGGCCCCGGGCGCATGGACTCTGCTGCTCAGGGACCTGGCCCACCTGCTTGACACCGCTTCATTGCTGGTGGGATGGCTGTGGCCAATGTGGGATGCGAGCCGGCGGACCTTCGCCGACATGTTGGTGGGCACCGAGGTGCGGCGCGTCGAACGGGACGAGCGGCTGCAGAACATACGGCGGTGGACCGCAACGGCAGTGCTGACCGCTGCCCTGCTGTGCGTGGCGGGTACGGCCATGAGCTACGGGGTGGTGTACAGCCAGGAACGGGCCACTGATCAGACCAGGCAAGAGATCAAGATCGAGGGACCCAAGTTGGTCGTGCAAATGCTGACGTACGACCCGAAATCACTGGACGCCGACTTTTCCCGCGCCCTGTCGCTGGCGACCGACAAATATCGGCCCAAACTGAAAGATCAGCAGGAGGTAGTGAAAAAGGGCCAACCGGAAATCAACGAGTACTGGCCGACCGACAGCGCGATTCAATCGGCGACGCCGGACCGGGCGACGATGTTGGTGTTCATGCACGGTCGGCGGGGCGATGGGCCCGAGATCCGGTATATCACCGCGAGCGTCCGGGTGAACTTTGTCAAAGGCGCAGACGATCGTTGGCGCATCGACGACCTCACCCCCGTGACCAAACCAAAATCGGGTGACGGAAAATGAGTCCCCGCCGTAAGTTTCAACCCGACGAGGAGCCACTGCTCGTCGCGGACACGATCACGCCGGCGCGGCGACGGTGGGAGTTTCCGCTCGCTGTCGCGGTCGCTTCGGTGCTGACGGCCGCGGCAATCACGGCATCCACCCTGATGTTGTTCTCCCATCAGTCCCATCACCGCGACGATCAGAAGAACCGCGAGGCGCTGAACTACGTGACGTGGTTCATGCAGGACTTCACGACCATCGATCCGTATCACGCGAACGCCTATGTCGACCGGATACTGGCTCAAGGAACCGGCGATTTCGCAAAGCACTTTCAGGAGACGGCCAACGAGACCCTGCTGGTGATCGCCCGAGCCGAGCCGGCCACCGGGACCGTCATCGGCGCGGGTGTGGAACGGTGGAACGACGATGGCAGCATCAATGTCCTGGTGGCTACCGACGTCACGTCGAAGTCGGCGGATGAGAAACAGGTATTTCATAACACCAATCGCTGGACGGCGACCGCTAAGCAGGAAGGGAATCAGTGGAAGATCAGCAACCTGCTGCAGGTGATCTGACCGTCGACGCGGCTGTCGCTACCGACGTGACCGAGGGTGCCGAAGTCGAGGCCACGCAGTCCGACGCCGGCTCGGAGGAGACCGCGACCAAGAAGAAAGGTCGTCGGCTGCTCCGGAACAGGCGTTTTGGCGGTAAGCGGGCCCCGGCCGTCACTACTGATGTGACCGAGGCCGTCGAAGTCGACACCACGTCCGAAGCCGGCTCGGAGGAGATCGAGGCAGCGGAAACTGACGGGGGTAACGAGGAGGCGGCTGCCACCGAGGAGACCTCTGTCGCTACTGATGTGACCGAGGCCGCCGAAGTCGAACAGGCCGCCGAAGGCGAAGAGGCTGACGTAGCCGAAGAGGCCGAGGTGACCGAAGAGGCTGAGACCCTTGAGAGCGCCGAGACCCTTGAGAACGGCAAGACCCTCAAGAGCAAGACCACTAAGAACAAGAGGAACAAGAGAGCCCGTCGTCCCCGTACCAAACCACTGATCGGTAAGCGCACGGCCGTCGGCATCGTGGTGGCGGCGAGCCTGCTGTTCGTCGGTTCGGCCGGGTTCGCGGGTGCGGCCACGCAGCGTTACCTCTCGGAACGCGCCGTCATCGCAACCAAGCTCAACGTGGCGCGGACTGCGGCCAACGCGATCACCACGCTGTGGTCGTATACGCCGGAGAATATGGACACGCTCGCCGATCGGGCAGCAAACTACCTCAGCGGCGATTTCGCCGCGCAGTACCGAAAATTCGTCGACGCGATCACGGCCCCTAACAAGCAGGCCAAGATCAGCAGCAACACCCTGGTCACCGGCGCCGCTGTCGAAACATTGGATGGGCCGAACGCCATCGCGATCGTGTACACCAACACGACGTCCAGCAGTGCGTTGAAGAAGAACATCCCGTCCCTGAAGTACCTGTCCTACCGGGTGAACTTGAAGCATGATCACGGCCGCTGGCTGGTGACGCGGATGACGACGGTCACGCAGCTGGACATCACCCCCCGCATCTAGCGCGGCTGGGCCACCCCATTGGCCGTTACCTCGCCGGTATCCGAGCGGCTGACCGTCATCGCGCTGCTGTTGCTGACCTTCGCCACCGGGCTGGCCGACTCGATCAGCATCCTGGTGCTCGGGCACGTGTTCGTCGCCAACATGACCGGCAACGTGATCTTCCTGGGCTTCTGGCTTGCCCCGAAGACCAACATCGATCTGACCGCCGTCGCGGTGGCACTCCCGACGTTCGTGGGCACCACCATCATGAGCGGCCGATTGTCACGGCATTTCGGTGAGCGCGCGCGAGCCTGGATCAGCACCGTGCTGGCCATGGAGATCGTGTTGCTGGTGGCGCTGTCGATCCTGGCCGGCGCGGGTGTGCTGCACTATCACGACAACACCAAACTCATCATGATCGGCCTTCTTGCGGTGACGTTCGGTCTGCAGCACTCGAGTGCCCGCCAGTTCGGGATTCAAGAACTCTCCACCACGGTGTTGACGTCCACGATCGTCAGCCTCGGTCTGGACAGCCATCTGGCCGGCGGCACCGGCGCCCGCGAAAAACTGCGCTTCAGCGTCGTTTTCACGATGTGTGCCGGCGCTTTCGTCGGCGCGACGATGTCACGATTCGTCGTGGCTCCGGTGTTCGCGGTGACGGCGGCGGTGGTGGCGGCGAGCATGCTGATCTTCCGCTTCGGCCGGGCCTGACGCTCGGCTGAGCCGCGCGGCCGCTAGTTGAAGGCGAGCCAGCTGGGCAGACCCCGCTCGTGAGAATCGCAGAGAACTTGCCGGGTGTCGCACGAGCCCTTCGGCGATCCGGCGCCGGCCCACATGCCTCCAGAGTCGCGGCGCACGACGATGGCCGACGATCCACCGCCGTCGAGCAGGATTGCCGTGTCGCTGCCCAGGCCGCGGAACAGGTCCTGGATGTTGTCCGGCGTGTAATTGCCCCCTTCGAAGATGTACATCTCGTCACGCTGCTTCACGTAGGCCAGCGCGGTTCGCGCGGCGCTGGGACCGCCGTCGTGGAGCTGGCCGGTGTTGCCAGGGCTCAATAGTCCGATCCCGGCCACCGCCACGAACCGTTCGTTCTTGTTGAGCAGGTCCTGGATTACCGGAGTGGCCTCGTCATAGTCTTGGGTTCCCTTGGGCCGCAACACATACGGCGCACCGCCGGCGGGCAGGATCATCGTCGTCAACGACGTCCAGCTCTCACCCCCGCCGGAAAGGCCTTGCTTGCCGGGATAGGCGACCGTGCCCGTCACCGCCTGGTTGGCGCGGCCCTGGCCGTGGGTGTTGTCGACGAACGCTCCCAGCGGCGAACTGCACCCGGTCGACCGCCAGGAGCCGCCCTTCTGCGGACGCACGTCGAAGAAGTTCGCGTTGATCGCGATGGTCGGTTGCCCCATGCGCTGCCACGCCTGCAACGGCGGGTAGATCTCCGACGCCTGCCACAGGCCCTCGCCGGTGCGGGCCCCCGCGTTGCTCTCGCAGCGGGCCTGGTCGCCTTGGTGCGTGTCGACCAGCAGGTGCGGCTGCAGCCGTTGCGACGCATTCTTGATGACCATCAGATGGCCGCCGTTGTTCATCTCGTACCAGCCCCCGCCGCCGTTGAGCATCGGCGTGGGGTGACCGGGGCCGAAGTTGTAGACCAGGTAGGAGCCCTTGGTGGTCGCGATGGCGCTCTCGAGCATCTCCCGCCCGTCGGCGGCGCGTGCCAGCGGCTGCCCGGTGGTGGTGGCCAGCGTCGCGCACACCGCCACAGCGGCGCAGCAAGCGGTCAGACGGCGCAAGCCGGCAGGTGGTGTCAGCACGATAGCCCTTTCGGCCCGGATGCGATAAGAACCAAGGATCAGTCACATCCGTCACACTGTCAACTTTAGTAACAGCCGCGTGACGCTCTGGCCGCGCTGGAATTACGTTTCCGCGCTTGGACTTTCGGCCTCCGTGTCGGACTTGACTTCGGGCTCGCGTTCCGGCTCAACTTCCGGCTCGGATTCGCGCTTGCTTTCACGCGCCTGGTGTTGCGCCTGGTGGGCTTCGGCGATCGCCAGCGCGACTGCCCCAGGAAGGCGGTGGAAGCCGCTGCGGTCGTACATGCGCGTGACGATGCCACCCAGCAGCAGCCCAATGACCAGGCCGAGCGACGTCATCAGCAGCGCCTGGGTCAGGCCGGCCTCCCCGCGGCCGCCGAGGTACAGCAGCGACCGCACCCCCAGGAACACCTGGTGCATCGGCTCGAATTCGGCCAGCCAGCGAAAGAACGTCGGCACCGCTTCCAGCGGGACGGTGGCGCCCGCCGACGGCAACCCGAGGATCACGAAGACCAGCATGCTGAACAGCAGGCCCATCGAGCCCAGGATCGCGATGAGCGAACTGGACGTGACACCCACCGCGGTGATCGCGAACACCCCGTAGGCCCACAATTTCCAGCCGTGGTCGATGGGCATTCCCAGCCCGTGCGCTATCGCCATATAGACCGCCGACACCAGCAGCGCCAGCAACGCCATCATCGTCCACTTGATCAGCAGCGTGCGGAAGCGCGAGATGCTGATCTGCTCGGCGAAGCGATACACCGGGCCCCATTCGGCCGGCACGTAGCCGAGCATCGAGTCCACCAGCGTGCTGACCACGATGCTGCCGGTAAAGCCGGCCAGCAGGAGCAGCAGCGCGTAGTAGAAGGCCGACAGGCCGTTGCCGGTGCCATTCGGAAGCCGGTTGTAGACCTCGGTCTTGACATCGATGGGGTTGGCCAGCACTGACGCCGACGCTCCGGTCAACGGCGCGCCACCCGGCTGCGCGGCGACCTCGGCCGAAAGGCGCTTGCCGACTTGGCTGTTGGCCTCAGCCATGGCCGTGGACAGGGTCTGGCCGGCGATACTCGACGCCAGCGTGCCGGCCCGCTGATTCGTCCAGATCATCACGGTGGGCCGGTCCGCATGGGTGGGCGCTACCGCGCTCTCGCCGAACTCGCGAAGGTTGGTCGACAGGTTCACCGGAATGAACAGTTCGCCATATACCTTGCCGCTGTCCATCAGCCGCTTGGCCTCGTCGTGGGACACCACCCGCAGGTCGAACTTATTCTTGTCCAACTTCGGGCTGGTGAGTAGACCGTCGACGATTTGTGCGCCTGTCGGGCCGGCGTCCACGGTCACCACGGCGATCGGGAAATGCCGCAGGTTGGTCGTCGGGTTCAGGATGCCGCCCAGGTAGAGGGCGCACAGAGCGGACATGAGGGCCAGCGTGATGACGATCGGCACTCCCCAGAACCGCACGGTCCGTACCGCCTTGAGTGGGTTGGCCGCCGCGTGTCGTGGCTGCGTTTGAGACATGCGGGCTCCTGTCTGTCGTGGCCACTCTATGCGGCCGTGTAGTGGGATGCCGCGGGTTCCAAAGTATGTAAACGGCGCTTACTTGCTGCTAACGTAGGAGAGCGATGTAAGCGGTGTCAACATTTGTGAGGGCTGTCACGGATGTCAGGATCAGACAGGTCATACCATCACGGCGACCTGGCCGGGGCGCTGGTGCGCGCCGGCATAGAACTGCTCGAGGATGGTGGTGTCACCGAACTGTCGCTGCGAGCGGCCGCCCGGCGCGCCGGCGTGTCCACCGGTGCGCCCTACCGTCATTTCGCCGACCGCGAGGCCTTGGTGTCCGCTGTCGCTGCGGTGGGCTATCGCGACCTGGCCGCACAGTTGGCGGCGGCGCACGCCGCGCCAACCAGCGTCGACGACCTGGCCGACGTCGCGGTCGCCTACGTTCAGTTCGCCCTGACGCGGCCCGGACTGTTCCGGGCGATGTTCGCCGAACCGCGCGATCCGACCGCCACCGAACGGGCCGCGGCAGTCGAGAACATCACCGAGTACCTGTACTCCATTGTGCGACAAGCGCTTCCATCGGATGACCCGGACGCGATGGCAGTAGCCTTGTGGGGGCTCGTCCATGGCCTGGCCTTCTTGCACCTCGACGGCAGGCTCGACAGCTCATCCAGCGACGCAGTCGCAGACCGGGTCCGTGCGGTAGTGCGGGCCGTCCTCGGCCACGGCCGTTAGGGCGCCTATGTCTGCCTCGCCCGCTTAGCCGCCCAGCCCGACGTGCATCTCCCAGACCAGCAGTTCGGACGGCTCGATCGCGGTGACCCGCCGCCCGTCGTCGTCGGTGAAGCGGACCGCGTCGCCGTCGGCGAGATCGCCGGCTCCTTCCAGGGCGATCCGGCCGCGCGGGACGAACAGGTGCAGGTAGGGGGCCGCGGGCAGGGCGACCGTGTCGCCGGGCCGCAACCGCGCGCCATGCAGCGCGGCGCCGCGGTTGTGCAGGGTGATGGCCGCGTGGTGTCCCGGTATACCCGAGGCGATCGTCGCCAGGTTGCCGGTCAATACCTCCTCGGCAATCTCGTGCTGCTGGTAGCCGGGGGAGATGCCGGTCTCGTCGGGGATCACCCACATCTGGACGAAATGCACCGGCTCCGAGGCGGAATCGTTCTTCTCCGAATGCAGGATGCCGCTGCCCGCCGACATCCGTTGCGCCAGGCCCGGGTAGACCACTCCGTGATTGCCGGCGGAATCCTGGTGGGTCAGTTCGCCCTGCAGCACCCAGGTCACGATCTCCATGTCCCGGTGCGAGTGGGTGTCGAATCCCGTTGCGGGCTCGACGATGTCGTCGTTGTTGACCAGCAGCAGGCCGTGGTGGGTGTTGGCTGGGTCGTAGTGGTCGCCGAACGAGAACGAATGCCGGGACTTCAGCCAGGGTGTGGTGGTGACGGCGCGGTCGGCCGCCCGTCGGATCTGCACGGTTCCTACAGTAGTAGGCCCTGCGCATGGTGCAGGGCGGCGTCGAGTTCGGGCAGCGTCAGGCCAACCGCGCCGCCCAGGTGGATCTCGATCTGGTACTCCGGCTGGCCGTCGCGACCGAAAATCGGCAGCACGACGAATTCCGTTGCCGCAAGCTCTGTTTCGAGGACACCCGTAACGGATTGCAGCGTCACCATGGTCATCAGCGTGGTGAGCTGACGGGTCACCTGTGCGGTGGGCTCCAGCGATGCCAGCACGCTGGCCAGCCGGTGGTGCAGCGACTGGTGGGTGTTGTCGAACCGCCACGCGCCGTAGCCGCGGGCCCGGATATCGGCGAGGACTCGCTGGTGCTGGGCAATTTCGGCGGGCGTCAGCCGGGGCGTGACCCGTCGCAGCCAAGCCTGGACGAAATCCTCATCGCGCCAGGCCATCGCGACCAGGCCAAACGGCGGACCGATGGGGAAGCGCTGCCCGACGGCATGTTCGCCATCGGTGCCGTGGCCGAACGCGTCGATCGTGGTCAGGTGCCGGTCGCCGATCTTCGACATCGAGCAGCCCGCGCCGAGCTTCTCGTGCAGCAAGCGCAGCGCGTCGCGCCCGCGGTCCAGCAGGGGGAACTGCATTCGCAGGCCGTGCACCAATCCGAACAACCCGCTGCCCAGGGCGTAGCGGCGGTCCTCGCGCCGCGTCACCCAAGCGCCCCGTTCCAGCTCGGCCAGCACCAGGGCGCAGGTTGACGTGCTGATCCCGCAGATCTTGGCGAGGTCGGCCGATGCCCGTCCCTGCGGTGAAGCGGCGAGCGTCGTCAGTACCTCCATCACCCGACCGGTCGGGGGCGACTTGGCGGTTGACGGGCTCACGGACGGCTCCTTAGCATTCGTCCTAAATGTAGCTCATAGTTTCCTAATATTAGGAGTCCAAGTGTTCAAGGTTGGAGTCTGGGGACCCGGCTCCATGGGGCTGATCGCCCTGCGCGGGGTCATCGATCATCCAGAGTTGGAACTCGTCGATCTGGTCGTGCACAGCGACGCCAAGGCCGGCCGCGACGCGGGG
>Ga0335072_10013446_pt1 | contig 11660 bp, 9 predicted proteins | sample Lox_Sample_21_FD_206725 | JGI IMG/M metagenome (GOLD analysis project Ga0335072, IMG submission 206725) | Soil microbial communities from Loxahatchee National Wildlife Refuge, Florida, United States - Lox_Sample_2.1 | ecosystem: Environmental > Terrestrial > Soil > Wetlands | place: USA: Florida...
TCGATGTCGATGGTGGTGCCACGCGCGGCGGCAACGGTCTCCAGCCATTCGGTCATCAGCCGCGGCGCGGAGATCACCGGCCGGCGCAGGAACACCGCATAGGTGACGCGCCTGTCGCCAAACCGCGCGACGATCTGTTTCGTGCGGTTGAAGTAGGAATCGACGCGAGCGGCAATGTCGGAGGCCAGATCGGGCATGGCGCTAACGGGAAGGATTCCCCCTCCGCTTGCGGGAGAGGGTTGGGGGGAGGGGTCGAAAGCTGCCATCGCCGCGCCCCCGCTCCCTGACCCCTTGCCGCCAGTGGAGGGGGAAATCTCTTCCATGTCCCGCCACCTCCCGTTGCATCGTTACTGTGCCGCCACTTGCAGACCGTTGGGTGCCCGCCGGCGCTTCAGTTCCTCCGCCACCAGGAACGCCAGTTCCAGCGATTGCTCCGCGTTCAGCCGCGGATCGCAGAACGTCTCGTAGCGCTCGGTCAGGTCCGCCTCGGTCAGCCGGAACGCGCCGCCGGTGCATTCCGTCACGTCCTGGCCCGTCATTTCCACGTGCACGCCGCCGGCCCAGGTGCCTTCGGCCTGGTGTATGTCGAAGAACGAGCGCACCTCCGACAGGATCGCGTCGAAGTTGCGCGTTTTCAACTTGGCCAGCGTGGTGATGGTATTGCCGTGCATCGGATCGCAGATCCACACCACCTTGTGGCCGCTGCGGTGCACCGCGCGCAGCAGCGGCGGCAGCTTCTCGGCCACCTTGTCGGCGCCCATGCGGCTGATCAGCGTGATGCGGCCGGGCTCGTTCGCCGGGTTCAGAATGTCCAGGTTGCGCAGCAGATCGTCGACGTTCTGCGTCGGCCCGACCTTGATGCCCAGCGGGTTCTTCACGCCACGCAGGAACTCGACATGGGCACCCTCGGGCTGGCGGGTGCGGTCGCCGATCCACAGGAAATGCGCGCTGCACCCGTACCAGTCGCCGGTGGTGGAATCCACCCGCGCCAGCGCCTGCTCATAAGGCAGCAGCAGGGATTCGTGGCTGATGTAGAAATCGGTCTCGCGCATATCGCGCGTCGTCGTGCTGGTCATGCCGCAGGCGGCCATGAAGGACAGCGTCTCGTCGATCCGCCCCGCCAGGTCGCGATAGCGGCCCGCCAGCGGCGAGCGCTCGACGAATCCCAGGTTCCACCGGTGCACCTCATGCAGGTCGGCGTAACCGCCGGAGGCGAAGGCGCGGAGCAGGTTCAGGGTGCTGGCAGACTGGAAGTAGCCGAACTCCATGCGGGCGGGATCAGGGGTGCGCGCTTCCGTGGTGAATTCGGGGCCGTTGATGATGTCGCCGCGATAGGATGGCAGCGTCACGTCGCCCTGGGTCTCGCTGTCCGATGACCGCGGCTTGGCGAACTGCCCCGCCACGCGGCCGATTTTCACCACCGGCAGCGAGGCGCCGAACGTCAGCACCACCGACATCTGCAGCAGCACGCGAAACGTGTCGCGGATGATGTTGGCAGTGAAGTCGGAGAAGCTTTCAGCGCAGTCGCCGCCTTGCAGCACCAGCGCCTTGCCTTCGGCCGCCAGCGCGAGCTGCGCTTTCAGCCGCCGCGCCTCGCCGGCAAACACCAGCGGCGGGTAGCGCCGGATCCGTTCCTCCATCGCGGCCAGTTTCATTTCGTCCGGATAGGTGGGGACCTGGCGGATCGGGCAGTCGCGCCAGGAATCGGGCGTCCAGGTGCTCGTGGTGGTGGCGGTCATGGCAATGCTCCCTCCCGGCTTGTTATGTCGCGAAATTGCCGAATTGGCTACCAGCGGGGTTACCAGGCGGCGGCGAGGCGCTCCCCCGGCGCGTCGGCGTCCGGGCGGGTGCCGCGGGCTGGCGGCCAGGCAGAGCGCGGCAGTGCGGACGGCGGCGTGGGCGGACAGCCTGGTCGGGCGGCCCTGGTCACCTCTCGACCCAATGACAGAGACGAGTCTCTTCGGGTCCACCCTGATCCTACCGCAGAGGCATGCCGGCGTGCCAATGAAAGCCGGTTCGAGGCGACAGGGGGCAACGTCGGTCGGGCCGGTGGCGGCGCATGCCGACCGGATTGCCCAACGCGGCGGTGGGTTCCGCTGCCCAGGCTTCGGAATGCCCAGGCTTCGGAATGCCCAGGCTTCGGCATGCCCAGGCTTCGGAATGCCCAGGCTTCGGAATGCCCAGGCTTCGGAATGCCCAGGCTTCGGAATGCCCAGGCTTCGGAATTGGCACGTCGATCATACGCAGGCCATGATCGGCGCGCGCCGTATCAGGCTTCGCGCGCGGCGTGTCATGCGACCGCCGTGGGGATTCCAAGGATACGACATTCCGGGACAGGGTGCGCCGGCGAGCGCGTCGTGGCATCCTGCGCGATACGCCGTTGCGATCGAAATCGGGAGGCAACAAATTGCCGGTGCGAGGCCTGATATTCGATTTCGACGGGGTTATCGCCGACAGCGAGGCGCTGGCGAACACGGTACTGGCGGAAGCGGTAACCGGCCTGGGCCGCGAGACCACCCTCCAGGACGCGCTCGACCGCTACATGGGCAAGCGTTGGCGCGACGTCGTGGCGCTGATCGAAGCCGACATCGGCCAGCCGGTGCCGGATGGCTTTGCCGAGACGCTGCGGGCGGCAACCCTGGAGCGCTTCCGCATCGGCCTCCGAGAGGTGGCCGGAGCACGAGATTTCATTCGGCGGTTCGCGTGGCTGCCGCAGTGCATCGCATCGTCCAGCGCGCTCGATCGTTTGCGGCTGTGCCTGGAGGTTCTTGGCCTGGCCGCGCAATTCGGGAGCAACGTGTTCAGTGCGGACATGGTCGAACGCGGCAAGCCGCATCCCGACATTTTTCTGCTCGCGGCGGAACGGATTGGCGTTCCTCCGCGCGACTGCGTCGTGATCGAAGACAGTCCGGGCGGCGTTCGCGCCGGCCTCGCTGCCGGAATGACGGTGGTCGGACTTTGTGCGGCTTCACACCTGAAGCCGGACCACGCACACAGGCTCGCCGAGGCGGGCGCGGTCCATGTCGGCGTGGATTGGGGGGAAGTCGAAACCCTGGTCTCGCGCCTGACCGGACCGGCCGCCTGACGGCCGCACCGCACAGCAGGCGCGGCCGCGCATCAGGTCGCGTCCATGCCGCTCCCACCGATGCCCCGCCTACCAATGCCGCCCGCCCCGGCCGCTTGCCCCGCCCCATCCCGCGCGCCATGTTCCGCCGCGGAGACCCGCCATGATCCGATTGCCCGAACCCCGGCAGGACGTGCTCGCCAACCGCGATGCCATCATTGCCGGGCTGCGTCCATTGCTGGGTGAGGAAGCGCTGATCGCCGAGCCCAATCTTCTGCGGCCCTATGAAACCGACGGGCTGAGCGCCTACCGCCAGGTGCCGCTCGCGGTGGCGCTGCCGGAAACCACCGAGCAAGTCGCCGCGGTGATGCGCTTCTGCCATGAACACGGCGTGCGCGTCGTGCCGCGGGGCGCCGGCACGTCGCTCTCGGGCGGCGCATTGCCGCTGGCCGATGCGGTGGTGATCGGGTTGATGCGCATGAACCGCATTGTCGACATCAACTATGCCGACCGTTGCGCCACGGTGCAGGCCGGCGTCACCAATATCGGCATCACCAACGCGGTCGCCGCACAGGGCTTCTTCTACGCCCCCGATCCGTCCAGCCAGCTCGCCTGCATGATCGGCGGCAACGTCAACATGAACTCCGGCGGCGCCCATTGCCTGAAATACGGCGTCACCACCAACAACCTGCTCGGCTTGAAGATCGTCACCGCCGAGGGCGACATCATCGATATCGGTGGCGCGCACCTGGATGCCGCGGGATATGACTGGCTCGGCCTGCTGACCGGCAGCGAGGGCCAGCTCGCGCTGATCACCGAAGTGACGGTCCGCATCCTGCGTGCCCCCGAAGGCGCGCGCGCCATGCTGGCGGCGTTCCGCTCCAACGAAGTGGCCGGCGCGTGCGTGGATTCGATCATTTCCTCCGGCATCATCCCGGTGGCGCTGGAATTCATGGACAAACCCGCGATCCACGCCTGCGAGGATTTCGCCCATGCCGGCTATCCGCTGGATGCCGAGGCGCTGCTGATCATCGAAGTGGAAGGTTGCCCGGAAGAGCAGGACCGGCTGCTGGGGCAACTGAAGGAGATTTGCGCGCGGCATGACCCGATCAGCATGCGCGTGTCGCAGTCCGCGGCGGAGTCGCTGGCGATCTGGAAGGGGCGCAAGGGCGCATTCGGTGCGATCGGGCGCATCAGCCCCGACTATCTGTGCATGGACGGCGTGATCCCCACTTCGTGCCTGCCCGCCGTGCTGCGCCAGATCGGCGAGATGTCCGACGCGTACGGCCTGAAGGTCGCCAACATCTTTCACGCCGGCGACGGCAACCTGCATCCGCTGATCATGTTCGACGCCAACGACCCGGAGAGTTTCCATCGTGCGGAAACCTTCGGCGCCGAGATCCTGAAATTGTGCGTCGAGGTGGGCGGCTGCCTGACCGGCGAGCATGGCGTGGGCGTAGAGAAGCGCGACCTGATGCCGGTGCAGTTCGCCGCCCATGAGCTTGAGCAACAGCGGCGCATCAAGACCGCGTTCGATCCGGGCTGGCTGCTGAACCCGCATAAGGTGTTTCCACTCAGCGAAGCGGCCTGAGCGGCATGGATATCGACGTGCGCAGCGACGAAGCGATTTGGGTCAGGTGAAGACCATTATGACTGGGCCTGCGTCCTTCCTGCGCTCTTGGCACTGACAAGCGGGCCATGTCGGAAATCTCCGAAACCGCCATCGCCGCCGCGGTCGCCGACGCCGCCCGTGCCGGCGAGCCGCTACTGGTCTGCGGCAACGGCACCAAGCAAGGCATGCTCCGCCCGGTGCAGGCCGCGCGCAGCCTCTCCACCCGCGAGCACACCGGCATCACGTTCTACGCCCCCAAGGAGCTGGTCATCACCGCCCGCGCCGGCACGCCGCTGCCGGACATCCAGGCCGCGCTGGCCGAACAAGGCCAACACCTGATCTCGGAGCCACCAGACCTTGGCGCCTTGCTGCATGCGCCCGACCGGCCGCAGACCATCGGCGGGATCGCCGCCGCCAACCTCTCCGGCCCGCGCCGCGTCGCCTGGGGCGCGACACGCGACCACGTGCTGGGCCTGCGCTTCGTCACCGGCTGGGGCGAGGTCGTGCATTCCGGCGGACGCGTATTGAAGAACGTCACCGGCCTCGATCTGTGCAAGCTGCTGTGCGGCAGCCACGGCACGCTGGGCGTGATCACCGAGGTCACCCTGAAAGTGCTGCCGTCACCGGAAGCGACCGGCACGCTGGTGCTGCCCGGACTCGCTGCGGAAATCGGGGTGACCGCGCTATCCGCCGGCCTGGGTTCGCCGTTCGGCGTTTCGGCCGCGGCATGGCTGCCACCCGAATCCGCCGCGATGGTGCCCGGACTCGCATCGTTCGGGCGTTCCGTCGCGCTGCTGCGGATCGAGGATTTCGCCGCCTCGGTTGCCTATCGTACGGCAAGGCTGCGTGACTCGCTGGGCGTTGCCGCCATCGAGATCCTCGATGACGCCGCATCCCGCGCCGTGTGGCGCGACATCGGTAACGCCGTTCCCTTGCCGGCCCAGGATAGCGATGCGGTATGGCGGGTGTCGGTGCGCCCATCGGCCGGCCCCGGCGTGCTGGGCGCCGGAGCAATGGCGGGTGCCCGAGGCTTCCTCGACTGGGGCGGTGGGCTGGTCTGGCTCGCCGGTCCTGCGGATGCCGCCACGCACGCGGCAATCGAAGCCGCTGCCCGCGCGGCGCATGGCACCTGGACGCTGGTCCGTGCGCCGGAAACGCTGCGGACGGCGGTGCATGCGGTGCCGCCGGAGCCGCCGCCGCTCGCCGCGATCACCCGCCGGGTGAAGGCGGCGCTCGACCCGCGCGGTATCCTCAATCCCGGCCGGCTTTACGCGGGGACCTGACGATGATCCCTTCCTTCTTCGTAATCCTGCCGTTCCTGGTGGCCTTCGTCGTGATCATCTGGCAGTACCATCAGATCGATCCGCGCCGCCGCATTCTCAACCTGCGGTTTGCCCTGATGGTTGGCGCGGTCGTTGCGATTTTCTATTATATCTTCCATTCCTTCTATTACCCCGACGACCGCCACACGTCGTGGTTGTTCGAGGCACTGGGCCTGCTCTGGCTCGTCTGGGGCTGGTGGCTGCTGCGCCGCATGCCGCCGCGCGAAATGTACTGATGCAGACGAACTTCACCCCGGAGCAATTGCGCGACCCCGGCATCGCGGTGTCCAACCAGGTGCTGCGCACCTGCGTGCATTGCGGCTTCTGCACCGCGACCTGCCCCACTTTCGTCTTGCTCGGCGACGAACTCGACAGCCCGCGCGGGCGCATATACCTGATCAAGGACATGCTGGAGACCGGGCGTCCCGCCACGCAGGACGTGGTGACCCATATCGACCGCTGCCTCTCCTGCCTGTCCTGCATGACCACCTGCCCGTCCGGCGTGCACTACATGCACCTGGTCGACCACGCGCGCGGCTACATCGAACGCACCTACCGCCGTCCCTGGCACGACCGCCTGCTGCGCGGCTTGCTCGGCGCACTGTTGCCGCGCCCCCGACTGTTCCGCGCCAGCCTGTTGGGCGCGCGGCTAGCGCGTCCGTTTGCCGGCCTGCTGCCCGGCGCCGGGCCGCTGGCGCTGCGCCTGCGGGCGATGCTGGCGATGGCGCCGCGCCGCCTGCCGCCGCCCAGCCCGATCGAGCGCCCCGGCATCTATCCCGCCACCGGCGAGCGGCGCGCGCGCGTCGCGCTGCTGACGGGATGCGCGCAGCAGGTGGTGGCGCCCGAGATCAATGCCGCCACCATCCGCTTGCTCAACCGGCTCGGCGTCGAGGTCGTGGTGCCGCCGGGCGCCGGCTGCTGCGGTGCCATGAACCACCATCTGGGCCAGGACGAAGCCGCGATGGACTTCGTGCGTGCCAACGTCGCCGCGTGGCATGCCGAGATCGGCGGCGCGGGTCTGGACGCCATCATCATCAACACCTCGGGCTGCGGCACCGTGGTGAAGGACTACGGCTTCATGCTCCGCACCGCGGACGAGCCGTTGCGATCCCAGGCGCGGCTTGTGTCGTCGCTGGCGCTGGATATTTCCCAGTTCCTCGCCCGCATCGGCTATGCGCCGGCACGGCCGCGGCCCGGCCTGCGGGTGGCGTATCACGCCGCATGCAGTCTCCAGCACGGCCAGAGCATCACGCTGGAGCCGAAGGAGTTGCTGGCAGCGGCTGGCTTCGACGTGGTGGAACCGGCCGAGGCGCATCTCTGCTGCGGTTCGGCCGGCACCTACAATCTGATGCAGCCGGCGATCGCGGAACGTCTGCGGGCCCGCAAGCTGGGCAATTTGCGCGCAACCCGGCCGGACCTGATCGCGGCGGGCAATATCGGGTGCATCAACCAGCTTGCCGGCGGTGGCGTACCGGTGGTGCATAGCGTCGAATTGCTGGACTGGATGGCGGGCGGGCCGCGGCCGGCTGCGCTGGCGGGGTTGGCCAAGCAACTGCCTGACGAGTAAGGCCCTGGCGCGCTGGGCACGGACGTGATCGGCGCAGCGTCGCGTTGGAGCCCCGAGGGCTGGCAGCGTCGCCTCCCGGCCCTGGTTGCGTCACCCCCGGCGCCGGTAGCGTCAGCTCAGCGGGCTGGCAGCGTCGCCTCCCGGCCCTGGTTGTCTCACCCCCGGCGCTGGTCGCGTCAGCCCCGAGGGCTGGCAGCGTCGCCTCCCGGCCCTGGCAGCGGCACTCCCAGGCGCTGGTAGCGTCACCGTCCAGGGTCAGTACCGCGCAATCCGCGATTCAGGCCGCCCTGGCGGTGGGATTCGCACCGATCCGCGCGAGCGCATGGTCTACCCGCCGCAAAGTCTTCTCCTCCTGGAGAAACGCCAGTCCCAGCAAGCCTTTCTCCGCGCGAACCACGCGGGCGGCCACGATGCCGTCGGCCCCCGGCAGCTCCAATTGCACCTCGCGTCCCACATCGCCCGACCAGCCGCTGCGGACCGCGAGTCCGCCCCGCGAGATATCCACGATTGCGACTCGTCCCGGCGCCTGCCCGGGAGCATGCAGGACAGCCTGGGCGCCGTTGCCGGGAATCCGCTCATAAAGGCGGCGATCCTCGTTGCTGGTACCAGCCATCGCTTGCAGGAACTGCATCACCTCGCCGCGCAACGTGTCGGCGTCGCGTCCCACCTGGCTCGCGCCATCCAGCACTTTCGCGCTCGCGGCATCCGTCTGCTCTGAAATCGCCGAGACGTCCTGGATCGCCCGGGAGGCGTTCTGCGTCGCGCTGGACACCGTCTGCACGCTGGCCGCGATCTCCTTCGTCGCCACCGCCTGCTGCTCCACCGCCGCGGCGATCGCGGTTGCGACCTGGTTCACCGTGCCGATCGCATGGCCGGCATCGCGCACCGCCGCGACCGCCTCGCCGGTCGAAGCTCGGATGGCGGCAATCTGCATGGCGATCTCGTCGGTCGCCTTGGCTGTCTGTGTCGCCAGCGCCTTCACCTCGCCGGCGACCACGGCAAAGCCCTTGCCGGCCTCGCCGGCGCGGGCGGCTTCGATCGTGGCGTTCAGCGCAAGCAGATTGGTGCGGCCGGCAATGTCGGTAATCAGCCTCACCACGTCGCCGACCCGATCGGCCGCGGCAGCCATGCCGCTCACCTTGGCCTCGGTGACATCCGATCGATTGACCGCGTCGCCGACCGCGTGCGTCACGTGTCCGACCTGCAGGCTGATCTCGTTGATGCTGGACGACATTTGCTCCGCCGCGGCCGAAACGGCGCCGAGATTGGTCGCCGACAGCGCGGCATCGCTGGCGGCACTCGCCGCGCTGTCGCGGGTGCGGTGCGCCGCTGCCGACATCTCGGCCGCGGTCCCGCGCATCGATTCGGCGGACCGGGCGAGGCTTGCCATCACCCCGGCAACGGTGGTGCCGAATTCCTGCGTATGCCGGTCCATCGCCGCCTGCCGGCGCGCCTTCAGCGCCTGCTCCTGCCGCTCCGCGGCCTGCAGACGCCGCGTCTCCCCGGCGGTGGCCTTGAACACTTCCAGCGCACGGGCCATGCGGCCGATCTCGTTGTCCAGGCCGCGATCCGAGATATCGCTCTCCAGATCTCCCTCGGTCAGCGCGATCATGCGAATTTCCAGCCGCCGCAGCGGGCGCGTGATGCTGCGGGAAGAGGCGAACACCAGCACCAGGGCAATCAGATAGAACGTCCCGACGATGGTCCATGAGATCAGGCGTTGGTTGCGCCCATTGCGCTGCGTGGCAGCCATCGCTTCGGCCGCCGTGGCGTCGATGTGGGATCGCCAGGCCTGCAGCGCGTCCATCACCTTGTTGAACCTGGTGGTGGTCTCGCGCAGCATCGAAACCGCCGACAGCCGGTCGGCTTCGGCCATCTTCGCCATCTGGGTGGCCGCGTAGTCGTAACCCTTCAACGCGGCCAGCGCGTTGTCGGCATCGGCCTGGCTGGTCATCCGGCCGAGATCTTCCAGCGCGTCATGCACGCTTTTCGTTCGTGCCGCGAACGAGGCCTTCAGTTGATTCAGCGTCGCCGCGCCGACGCCGGAATCACTCAGCGTCAGGTGGTCGGAGGCGTTCTGTTCTGCCGCGGCCATGTCGGCGATCGCGGTCTGCACGATCTGCTTCATGCGCGTCGCGTCGTCGTACCTGGCGATCACGTGGCGCAGCGACGTTTCGCCACGCAGATCGAACAGTAGCAGCGAGATTGCGCTGACCAGGACGAGCAACAGCGGCCCGAGCGAAACCCGCGCCGGGATGGATGAAACGATGCGCATCATGCCCCCGAACTATGCAAGCGGGAGGTGCCCGGCGCGCCGCCGTCCGGCATCACTCATAGACACCGACATAAACGATGACCCCGCGTTCCGGTACGTCTTTCACGAAGGTCTTCTTTTCGGCGATCTTCCTGGTCTGCGGGTTGGTCCAGCGATACTGGGTCCATCCTTCGCCCTTGGTCTTTGCCAGATCGATGATGTCCTTGACCAGGTATTTGCCGTCGACATCCTGGGCGTCGAGCGCATCGACATTCTCGCCGGCCGGTGCCGGCGGATAGATCAGCCGGACGCCCTTGTCGCTGATGACGTTGACGTAGATCTCGCCGAATTTGAATTCGCCATCGGTGTCGAACGCGCTTCGGGCGGCATCCAGTCCTTTGTCCTTGACGAGCGCGGCGGCTTTCAATGCGATCCTGCGCGCATCATCCTGTGTCGGCTTGTCGCCGGCCCACAGTGGCCGTGACGCCGGCAGGAGGCCCGCGGCGAAACCAAGGATGGCGTAGGACAATTGTCTGCGCAGCATGCGTACTCTCCTGTGGGCCTGCCGCGCGCAAAATAAGAAAGGAAGGTTTACGGAAGCTTAAGGGCGCCAACCCGGGCATCAGCAGGGCCGGGCATCCGCGCGGCGTTGGGCATCCCTGCCGGGTCAGGCTCGCGCAGGCCCGGCGCGCCGGCCGCACAAGACGGCGCCGGGGCGTTATTTTCCGCCGGCGGCGTACTGGCGCCTGGCACGCCCGAATGCCATCTTGTGGTGTCATGCGCTGCCTGGCCCTTGCATTCCTTGCCGCCGTCCTGCCTGCCGCGGCGCTGGCCCAAACGCCGGCGGAATACCGTGCCCAGGCCGAAAAGCTGCTGGACGCGCTGAAAAATGCCCCCAGCGAAACCGCGGCCGGAACGCTGGAGCAACAGATCCGCGAGCTGTGGGGGCATGCCGGATCGCCCGCCGTGATGCTGCTGATGAGCCGCGGCGTGCGTGAGCTGCACGCCGGTGCCATGTCAGACGCGATCGAGGATTTCGGCGACGCGATCGTGCTCGATCCGTCCATGGCGGAGGCATATCGGGAGCGTGCGATCGCCCGCTACCAGGCCGGCGACGTTCCCGGCGCCATCGCCGATCTGCAGGCGGCGGTGCAGCATGAGCCGCGCAACTTCGCCGCCTATGAAACGCTGTCCCACATCGCCGAGGACAGCGAGGACTGGAAGGGCGCGTATGCCGCCTGGCAGAAGGTGATGGAGATCGACCCGAAGACGCCGGACGGCCAGCAGCGGCTCGACGAGCTGAAACGCAAGGCGCTGGGGGAAGAGACGTAGCGGCGCGCCTGCGATAGCGGGTTTCACGCAGCGGGGCGCGATGCGCTGCCTGGCGCCGGGTCCGGTGGGCCGAACGCTCCGGCGCGGCGCAGCGAGGCAATGTCCTGCGCGCCCATTCCCAGCACCTCCATCAGAACCGCGCCGGTGTCCGCGCCGAGTTCCGGTGCCGGACCGGATTGGCGCGCGAAACTGGCCCGCCATGGCAGGCCTGGCAAAACGCCGCTGCCAAAAGCATCCCAGAAGCCGCGTGCGCGCAGGTGCGGGCTTGCGACCAGGTCGCGCGAGGACGCGAGCGCCGCCGCGGCAATCCCCGCGCGTGTCAGGGCGGCGGCGACATCGGCCGCGGGCAGTGTGCGCGCCCACGCGGACAATGCCGCATCGATTGCCTCGCGGTCTTGCCTGCGTTCAAGCAGGCCGAACCGCGCCATCGGCGCCAGCGCCGGTACCAGGCCGCACAAGGCCTGCCACGCCGCATCGCCGGTCACCGCGAGACCCAGCCATGCGTCGCC
>Ga0335072_10013447_pt1 | contig 11660 bp, 6 predicted proteins | sample Lox_Sample_21_FD_206725 | JGI IMG/M metagenome (GOLD analysis project Ga0335072, IMG submission 206725) | Soil microbial communities from Loxahatchee National Wildlife Refuge, Florida, United States - Lox_Sample_2.1 | ecosystem: Environmental > Terrestrial > Soil > Wetlands | place: USA: Florida...
CTTCTCGAAAGCGGAGCTCGCGCGAAGGCTCGGTTATCAAAGCCCGTCTCTCCAGTTCGGGAAAATCAGAGTTCGCGCACGTACAGCTGCTCGCATCGATCGGCTATATCGAATGCTGATGAAGGAATGATGGAGCAGCGCCCCGGAGGAACGAGATGGAATACCCATATCAATCCCAACGATTCCGCCATCTGCCCGATGGCAGAAGGGTGGGCACCGTTCAAATCGGGGACATCTTCTACATCCAGGACGGTGTCCGCCCCTTCTCGTTCCCACGCTACGTCATCTGCCGAGAACCGTGGAGAGTCGAGGCGTGGATTCCTCGGGAAACGACCAGTTGGGATGTCACCACGCGGCGGTACAAGTCTATGCGTTGTGCCGGAGGGCATCTCGCACTCGTCCGATCACTGCGCGACTCCCGACGCGTGGCACAGGTAGCCGACTGGCTGCTCCTGGCCTGTGAAGATGCTGGTCTCGCCTGGGAGGTTCACCGGGGGTCCCCGGGGCTTCATCAAGAAGAAAAGGCGCGCCAAAGAGATGAGCGATCTCACGCTGCGGCCCTAGCCAGCATCCTCCCCAGTGAGCTTGGCATCCGGGCTCGATCACCCGAATAGCACGGCTTCCCAACCGCGCAGAAGATCTGGCAAAACCACTATACGCCGAATTCCGAACCAGCGACTGTGAAAATCCCGTGGCCAGCACTGAGTCTCGCGTCTTCAGCAGAGTCGATCCACGATCCGAGAAGCCCGCTCATGTTCGGATACCGCGATGAACGGAAACCTACCGCCTTTCCAGCAAGGAGATCTCCTATGAGACGCTCTTCGATAAAGCCCCAAGACTCATTGCGATGCCAAGCGCGATTCCACGCCTGCAAACAGTCCACAGATACAAACGAAAGAAGAACGGACAGGCTCACCGAGCTTCTTGCCAATGCGCCCGCAATTGAGAACGGGTTGGCCGTGCCCGATGTCCCCGCACGCTATGTCGCTCTAGAGCAGAGCATCTTTGGCGATACCTTATGGGCTTTCTTCGACAACTTCATGACGGGCATCATGCAGCAACTGGAAGGAAGCAACACGAGCTTCGTGGAGCGAGTTCGTGTTTACGATCTCGATACCGGACTGATCTACGCGCCGAAGTGGACAATCGCTTCCCTATGCGAGGTCCCGAGCTAGAAGGTTCGCCCACCTTATCACTCCCGAACCAAACGCAGAGTTTTGAGCGGAGGAACTATGCTCTTCGATCTCTCCTCCCAGCGTCCCGCCAGTTGGATCAAATTCAACTTCGATGACGGCGGCCGAGCCGCAGCGGGCTTTCGCGGGCGGGCTGGTGATTGCGTGACGCGAGCAATCGCGATCGCAACGGGTAAGCCCTATCGCGAGGTCTACGACCCCCTGAATGCACTCGCGGCGAAAGAAAGAACTGGGAAGCGAAAGAAGAAGAAGTCGAACAGTCGCGAGGGTGACGAATCTATACCGAGCGTCGCGCTTCGACGCGGACCGGCCGACGCTCGGCGATCTCATCGGCCGAGTCACCGATTTCAATGGAGTGGGGAAATCTCCGCAACCGGCTCGATCAGTTGGAGCTATTCTGCGTACTTCAAAAAACTGGTTCAGGCAGTTGGCTATCCGGGGAGCTAGCCGACCGATTGGACCAAACCTTCTTATAGGCTTCCGCGCGAGGCACCAACAGTTCTTCGAGACCGTATCCGAAATGATCGTTCTGCCGTCCGAGTAGTTGGAGCAGCAGGTTGTGGCCTACGCATAAAGCCTGCCTACGCTCGCGAGCAGAATCCATACGATAGGTCCACGTACCGTCCGGGGATTGTTCCATCTTGGAATTGACGCTTTCACCTGTCGCGTGTGCGACAGAGGTGGGTACCTGGTAGGCCACCGCATAGAGATCGGCCAGCGATGAGCCAACCTTCTCCGCCATTGTCAGCAGAGTGACTTTAGTCCATGCGTGAACGCTGATGATCTGCTTGCACTTTGGACATATCGACTCATTAAGCCGCGACTGGGCATCGACGGCCTTGCTTTCCAGGTCCGCGATCTGAGCTGGATCAACCCCGGCCTCAGCTGAAGGGCTCACTTTGCGGAGTCGCTTCCAAAGACTCCACTTGTGCGTCCATGTGCTGTCGACAAGGGCCCTCGAAACCTCGGGATTCTGCGCAACGTACGCCGAGGTGACGACCTTCTCGTACATACTTCGGAGTATTTTCAAGGCGCCTAGTCCAAATCCATTGCTCGCAAGGACCAGCATCTCGCTAAATTCATCGATCGCAAGTCGTGCCAGGATAAAGGACGCGATATTCGCCTTGTACTTATCTTCGACAGCGAGAACTTGAGGATCGTCGTCAGCCAGATGGGCAACCGCATCGGCCTCCTCCTTGATCGACTCATTGATTACTCGATTAAGCATGATCGCCTTGGTTGCTTCCATGACGTGCTGAAATTCCAACAGGAATTCCGCGTACTCCTGGGCGAAAATCTGCTGCGCCGATGGATCGCCGAAACTGATGGACATCGATTCCATGGGGTTCCTCCTCAATCTCTACTCCGCGGCAGGCGAGTCTTCCGTTCCATCGATCGGCCGCACATAGAGATTCCTTATAGATTCGGTTGTCCTCTGCGCGTAGATCTCACCCACAGAGAATTGAACCTCGATGTCTTCATCGTCGGCTGCGTTGGTGACACGTTCGAGCACCCTGTTCGGGTCGACGAAGCGGGCATCAGGCGAACGAAACAAGAGTGGTCCGGTCGTTACCTGTACACCTTGAAAAATAAGAGGCGCCGCCATCGCTTCGATGAACACTGCGAGTTCGAGCTGAGAGGTTCCATTCGCTCGAATCAGCTCAGCCGCTCCCTCGCTCTTGCGGATCGTTACCGTGATGCTGTCAATTGGCATCGGCGTACCGCGGACAATAGACAACAGGAGGATCAGCAAATTCAGTTCATCGTCGTCGAACTTTCCGGAGAACGGAATTGTCCACCCAAAGAACTCGGTGACCTCGGCCATGTCCAGCACAGCTCGGTCCGCCCCATCCATCTCTGCCGCGGTATCTCCGCTGACAGAAAGAACGCCAAGCGGAGCATCGAGTTCGAGAGAATGAAGCTCTACGCCTGCGCCTTTTCGAAGAAGATGCTTCAGTCGGATGGCTCGCGCGCACTGTGAGAGACCGTAGCCAAGGAAACGTTCGGCAAAATTGAAATCTCCTCCTCCGTCAGGCCTTAGAGGCAAGCGAAGCTGAAGCACAAACGGCAGATTCGAAATGGATTCTAGTTCCATCTCCTCAAGCCCGGCAGACAGCACGCGGAACTTTATCAGATCATATTCAAGCTGCTCTTCGCCGTTAGAAACCCTCACCCGTATCAGGTGCTCCCGATCTGTAATCCGTTGCGAAGGGCGCAGTTGTACCTGCCACTGTCGCTGAGTAGCTCCTGGAAGCGCGAATCCGAATGGAACAGTTGGATTCCGCATCTCGCCAGGACCAAGCTGCTGAACCTTGCCGGTCCGATAGAACTCGCGGAGCTTCGCCAAACCAGCAGCATTGACCGTGAATCCGACACGAGGCGGGTCCAAGCGGGCCGCTTCCGTATCCCGAACGAAGACGTCAATCCGCTTGTTGCCAATGACTATCGAGGCGGTGTGCTTGGGTCCAAGGGGTGTAAAGGTAGTGACGTCGAGACCGATATTCGATGCGTAAGAGACCCTGTAGGTAAAGCGTGGGTCAGCTTCTTCCAGCCTCGCGATTTCCTCTTCGAGATACTTGTTCGTTGCGGCAGCCAGCGACGAGGAATCCAGCGCTCCTGTGCCCTCAAATTTCCGAAGAAAGGCGATGGTATCGAACACAGCGCCCGGGAAGACGACGTCTCGAATGTTTCTTCTCTGGATCAACTCCCGCACAAAGTCGGAAGCATCAAACAGTTCGATGATCGTTTTTGCCGCATAGTCCGACTGAAGCTTTTGAAACCACTCGTGCTCAGAGGTATTGAGATCGACCGGTACCATCAAAGTCCAGTGCTTCGGCGAGTAGTTCTCGACCGCGCTGTTCAGTGACTTGAGAACCTGGCGACGCTGAACGTCCTTCACTTCATTGGGAAAATGCTTGCTCTGCCAGATGGATGGCCCGTCTGCAAGTATTCCGGCGAAATGGTCGAGTCCCTTATCGCCTCCAGCTCCGTCGACCCGCCTGATCCTCGCTTCCGGGTATCTCTCGGCGAGGATCTGGAAGGAAAGCTTTTCGAATGTGTTCGAATCGATTTCTTTGAGTCTCTGATAGAGGGCTTGCAACATATCCACCATCTTTCCAGCTCGAGGCTGAGCATTCATCTATTGCAGGCTGACGCCGGCGGGGACAGCCATTTCATCCAAACCTGCAGGGCGCAGCCTCCCAACTTGGATATCTTCAGCGAAGCGAGTCGGGCAGCCGATATATCAACCGCAACGCGTTCGGCCATCCCGCTTCGATGAATATATCGAGGCAGGCAATAAGCCTGTCTCTACGCACCTTATCGCGGAAGATGTATTCGTAATCTGCCAGGCAGCGGCTGACGACTCTGACCAGGATGTCAACGCCCAACTGCTCTCCCTGAAAGCCATGCTTCTGGCCGCTCACTGTAAGCGCATGAGCAAAAAGATCAAAAGAAAGTTCCGGATCGCCCGCGAGCGTATAGTCAAGCAGCTGTACTAATTCGTAGATCGTATGCGGAATGGCGATGTCGCCAAGACGCCTGAGCATCGGTTCGAAATCGCGAACGAAGTTGCCTTTGCCGGCATCCGTCAGAATCGGAGACGTATTACCCATGTTCGACTCGCGGAAGGCTCCGCAAGCGAAGAAGAGCGACGCGCACGCATACTCCAAACACTTTGCGTAGCGCAGTCCTTCCTCTTTCTTCTTCCTTTGCATTTTCGAGCTGAGCGCACGATATTTCTCGAGCGCTGCAGCGGCATGATCTACCACCCTCTGCAACAGTTCATGCACACGCAGGCGAGCGGCCTCGAATGCGGGCGTATCGGAATCGTAGCCCTGGGTGACAGCCTGGCGGACAAAGAACAGCGCGTTCCGGATCTGGTCTTCGTAGATCAACGGGTCTGCTGCCCATGCGAACAGTTCATCCCGAGACTTCTTTCGATCGTTCCAGACATAAAGCCCAGCAATAACTTCAGCGCTTACCTTCCAGAGCGAGGACCTGGGATCCCGGTCTCCGTCGCCCTCCAGCAACTCATACGGGAATCTCTCTCGAATCCGCAAGACCATCGATTCCACTCGCTTTGGATCGAGGTTGCGCAGGCTTCCGAGGCAACTTGCCACCAACTGCGCCAGAACAATGGGCGTTTCTTCATGCTTCGCCGAAAATTCGGCCAGCTTCCAGACTTTGGCTGGCACCAGGTTGAATAACGTTGCGAGGTTCCGCGCAACTTCCTTCCTGATGACCGGATCCGCATCGGTTGCCAGCTCTTCGACCCTTTTGATGGCCTTTTTTGAGCCCGAAGCATGCTGTGACAACAGATAGAGCTGGACCACCGCCAACTCCCGCAGTGAATCGCGTGCGTTACGGGCATCGTCCTCGGCAAACGATAAGGCAATCTCCAGACTTGCCTGAAGATCAACATCGACAATGCTCGCCTTTGCCCTCTGCGCAGATTCGAGAACGGCAAGATTGCCATTGCTCAACATCTGACGCGCGCGACCGAGTATGTGCTCATTCGCATGATCTGCCTCGGCAGCCGCGATACCATCGCGCAGTCTCCGCAACCCGGCAATGCCCGCGGACGAATCCTCGAATTGAGGTCTCGGCAGGTTGGCGAATCCGTATGCCGCGTTGATCTCGTCGATCAGCCCGAGCAGAGTTGAATTCGCAGTGGCAGCAACATCGACGCCATTGTCCTTTAGGCGCTCGAAGAAGCTGTACTCTACAGGCCCTCCGTGAACCGCAAACGGCCGATGGTTGAATGCAGGCGGCTCACCTTCTTTCGGGGTTGCAAATGCACGGACCGAATCAGTGACGACATTCTGCTCGCCAATCCTCTGGAAGAGGGTTTCGAGGATATCCTGCCGCACCGACTGATAGACAAGATCGGCTGCTCCATAGGTGAGGACGTTCTCCTCAAAGGCTCTCCGGTCATCGTCTGTGCGCAGGGGGTAGAACTTAGCGATCGCATCGACCGCATCTTTTCGCGTGTCAGAGCACAGCAGCACGGCCTCATGGGTGGCAAGGTCCCAAAGGAGTGGAGCAAATATTTCGGGCCTCTCGGCCGCAACCATCAGGAGCCTCGCCCAGAGCAAAGCGGAACGATTCTTCGCAACAAAAACGGCGACTATCTCTTTCGCTCGTTCCGCGTCAGCCTCACGAAGTTCCGCGATGAATCGCTGAACGATCATCTGAAAACTGTCGGGATGAGTGTTGTCGATCTCCCACACCCAAAATCCGCTGCGATCCTCGATCAACTGCGCCGTGGCCCGATCTGCCTGAATCGTTTTCTGTTGAACGGTCGCGGGAATGGGATGCCTCGTCGCAATGTAACCTTCGACAACTCCGATGACGGCCTCCGTCGCTGCAGGCAGATTGTCTTCAAGGAACAAAGGAAAGTGACTCGCCAGGGCATAGGTAGCAGTTCCGTACATATCGGATGCGCCCGTGCTCATCGGCATGATCTGGCTGTTGGAGAACGATGCATCTTTGCCAGAGCCCACGCGGTGACTGAAGACCTTGCCATAGATGGCAATCGCAAACTCTGGATCATACTTCGCGATCGTTCCGATGCACCGGGCCAGTGCCGGAACTTCGATGTGGGCGCTCTTCGCCATGCGCTCAGGCTCAAACACCTTGTCGAGAAGCCCCTTCGATGTAACGGGGTCCGTCGTGTAGGTGTTCGCGACGAGGGGAGCGCAGAATGCCACATAGTTTGGATTCGGCTTCGGGCTGGCAAGACCGAACTCCAGAAGATTGCGAGCCGCGTTGCCAAGCCGAGCAAACACCTCGGCAGCAACTTCAGATTTCAGCAACCTCTCAACGAGTGTGGCCGTCGTTCCGACCAGAGCCACCTTTGTACTCGAGCAGAGAGCGAGGTAGCTCCAGGGCTCCGGTGACACTTCATGAGGCGAATCTTCGAAGAAAATCGTAAAGGCCCCGACCAGCGACGTCTGAACTTCCCCCGAGGCCTTTGAGTCAGGAAGATTATCGGCAAATCCCTGAATGTCGGCGATTGACCTGGTGAACTCGACCGCTCTGCGGGATGCCAGGCTACGGGCGATGGGATCAACGTTCTTGTCGGAGACCAGTAGAGTCAATAGTGCCCAGAAGAGTTGATGATCGGATTCGTAATCCCAAAGTTCCTGTAGGGCATAGCCGAGCGCCGGACCAAGGATGAGGCCGAGGCCACGGTCGCGAAGAAAGAGCTCTTGCAAGCGCTCAGGCTTGAATGGATCGAGATAAAGCCTGCTCGCCACATAGTCAAAGAGAATGTTATGGCGGAAGGCAATCTGCCGACCGTTTCTACGTGGCACGACGACACCTGCTTGCTGCAAGCTGTCGAGCATCGCACCGTGATTTCTTTCGACAGGGCCTGCGTCGGCTTCAACGCCCCGCTCGGCAACCATTCCTTCGATGACAGACGTCAGGCAGCCCTTTCCTTCACCGCCAAACGGTGCAATGCGGTGATCCCAGTACTTTGCGAGAAGATCCCTCTGATTCCGGATCGTGCCCAACTCTTCATCGGAAGCACCAAGCGAGATAACCTCGGCGAGGAGCTGGGTGTTGAAGGGTACCAAAGCGATCTCGCGAAGCTTTGCTCCGGCCACCTCGATGGCTCTTCGCAGCTTTGGTGCTTTCGCCATCAACAAGCCGAATTCCACTTCGGACCAGGGGCGGACCTCGATCTGACGGACGTTGGCCAGGTCGGCGCCACTGGCGGCAAACTCCGAGCTGGGCGGAGTTCCCTTGAATAGGGACCTATATTGCAGGCCAGCACGCAGATCGAAGGAGCGTACAGAGGCAACCAGCTTCCAGCGATGATCCGGGAAGCCTAATACCTCTGCGATGAGGTTTCGATATTCCGCATCCGCCGGTCCACCCCGCGCCTCGTCGAGTCCATCGATCAGCAGATATGCCGGAGCCACACCGGGCCAGTTTTCCAAAATATCCTGGAGGGGATGGGTAAGCCCCAGGTCGGCTTTGAGGCCGGTCAATCCAGAAGCGGCGACCTTGAGCAGCAACACCTCGCCTCCCAGGGGTTCCAGCTGATGCGCGAGTTCCACGAGCACACCGCTTTTTCCGGCTCCCGGCTCGCCGACCAGCAGGAAGGAGCCACCTTCGGCGGCAGTCTTGGCAATACCCGACACTTCTCGCGGAATCGGAATTGAATCGCCCTCGCCGATATCCAATCTGGTGGAGGTACTCAAGTCCTTCCGGAACTGCTGGCTCTTTTTCCTGAGGGCTTCAACTTCCTTGCGGTAGTCCTCTGGTGCCAACAGTTCGACGCCGCTTTGTTCGAGGAAACGTCTAATCTCGCGAATCGTGAAACTGGTCCTGCGCCGCATTCGCTGCTCGCACTCATGGGCGAGCGTCGTGAATGCCGCTCTGGCGATCTTTTTCTGGGCAACGTTGTTCCTCAACAACAGCTCGCCCCAGGCAAAATCCGCTCCAGAGAAGTCGAACTTTATAACTACGGCAAGATCGAGGATGCTATCGATATCCTGTTTCTTGGCCGCGGTCCCGTAAATCTTCTTCCACGAAGCTTTGATCAATGCGGTGAAATCAGCCAGAGCCTCGCGCTGGTTTTTGGGCGTAGTGTAGGGGGTTGCTCCTTCACGGCGGCGTAGCAATGCGTTTGCCAGATGAATTCCCACCGTGGCCGGCGCCTCGGTGCCGACGGCGATGACAAACCGGTCGCGGTCCTTATCGAGCGGATAGTCCCACCCCCTCGACTTTTTTCCTTCGCAGCACAGCCGCCATTGCCGGACGAACTGGTCAATGGTTTTGACCATTTCGGAGGATCTAGTCTTCCCGAGGCTGACGTTTGTCTTGGCTTGGACAAACAGCCGGCCCGGAGCCGTGGTCGACAGGATCAGATCGTCGATCGGTGAGTCCGTTTCAAGCCGGACTTCGGAGATGGTTTCCGCCTGCAACTGCAGACGTGGATCAACGGGAGCCTGCTCGAGCCCGATTGCGGCGAAGAGTCCACCCACCCATCCCTGATGGGTTACACCGGCCGCCGGAGCAGCGCCACCGCCTTTGGCGTGCAGATTTGTGGCCGTCGCCTTCTTTGCAGACTTCCGCGCAGCTTTCGTGGCAGCCTTCTTCCTGGCAGCCTTTTTGGCGGATTTCTTATGGGCTTTTGTTGCCATGACAACCAGTGTAAGTCGGTGACAAGGTTAGGCTCATAACCTAACGGAATCGAATTCGATACGCCACTTTCCAGTTTTACGAAGAGGTGTTCTCAACTGCCCGCCGGGGCCGGGAGCCATGATGCCACAGATCGCCTGGGGTACGGCGCATTCTATGGTCTTTACTGCTTCCATATCTCGCCTGAGCTGTTCAGTCGGCAGTTTCGTCCCGACGAACCATCGCCCTTTCCGGAGTCGCCAAGGGTGGGCGCGAGAGTGAGGCTTCGAAGTCCTCGTCCGCCGCCATGATGGTTTCCCCGATCCATGGAGGCAATGGCGATGCGGCGTGAGGATTCAAGACCAAATGCGCCTCAATCTCCCAGCTGGTCCTCTTTCCAGACGGCACCATGCCGCCCTCAAACAGGCAAACTCCGCCAATACGGGTAAGGATGTTGGGCTGAAATCGGCGAAGGATCAATGGCCCCCAAACCCGGAGTTCGCTTGCGGAGCTTGGACCGGAAATCATGATCAGACCTCGTTTGCCCTTGGGAAGCTGCGCGGACTGCTCTCGCAGCATGCGCTCGGCCCGATCATCGGTGAATGCTATCTTCGCCGTCACAACCTGATCCCTTCTGTAAAACACCGAAATTCCGATGTAGGGAACGTCATCCATTCCTGGCACCGTGCTGTACGGCATCTGGCCAACGGGAACGTGATTAAGCAACAGAACACCCAGTTCATCGTTCAGACGTGCCGTTCTGTTACCACCCTCAAGACAAAACTCGGGCAGCGAAGCAAGAAGCTGGGCGAACTCTGCGTCTGTCGGCTCACGCCTAAAGATCACCTCGAGAGCAAACGGACTATCCAAAGAACGGAGCGCCGCGGTTAGTAGCTTCAGGATTTCCGTCAGATGTTTGTGCTCCTGTGATTCCTCAGCCAGGCCGACCTCTACGGTTGTCCATTCTTCCTGCCCCCTGCGGACCCTGAAATCAGCAACGCGACTGCCCACCTGCGGGAATAATTCGATCCCCACATCCGGCAACCTTGAACACAGCAGATGAATCGCCGTCAGTTCGGCATCTGCGCTCGAATCCTGCTTGCGAAGCTTATCCAGAAGCTCTTTGTTTCGAGGCAGAGAATCAACGGTCGCCAGGCGCAGCCCCATGCCGATGATTCGCATGGCTGGTGCCAGCCCCTTTTGATTTTGCATTTGAGCTGCAATCCAGTCGGCCCCGAGCATCCGTTCCGCGCGGTTGACCGCAGCGACTACTTGCGGTGGCTCAAAGACCAGCGAGTTCATCGGCACGGACAAAATTTGATGCTCGATCTGTTCAATCGTCCAAGTCATTGTGGCTAAGAGGCAGGTCTGAGTTTACCCGGCTGCGCCGACGCATGGTTTTGTAGTCGTGGAACTCCGGCTACAAGTTTGTCTTTCGTTGCGCTCACAAAATCACGGATCAATGCCGGGCACGATCCAATGCGAGTCTTCGCGATACGATTGCGCAGGTATCCGCAAGGAAATTAAGGGCTGACGCGCAAGGAAAGAGTTCTCCGTTTCGCTCCGAGTCGGGCACCGGGTCTTTCGAGCCGCAATCTTACGTTTGCCATTTGCCGATTTCATATTCCACATAAGTTCCCTCAAAGCCAAGGTCTTTCCCATCGAGCGGTGGCTGCGTGACTATTACCCGTATCCAGCTCACCACGCGATGGGCTATAACGCGGAAGAAACAAAGCGCATAGAAAAGAGCATCGCGGCGGACGCCAGGCGCGTGGCCTTCGGATTCAACGCAGAGGAAGCCAAACGCATCGAGCGGACACGCGAGTACGATACTCCGCTCCGCACCAGCATCTTTCCTCTACTCGAGTGGGGCTGGAACCGTGGCCGCTGTCTCGAATACCTGAAACATCAACTCGGCGTTCAATGGGCCAAGTCGGCATGTGTTTATTGCCCCTTCAACAGGCTGAATGATGACTCGATCGAGCGACACAAGGCGCACCCAGTCCAGGTAGCAGATGCGTTGATGCTCGAACATGTCAGTCTGTCCATGAATCCGCGAGGAATGCTTTATCCTTCGCAATCCCTCATTCAGATCACGGAGTCGAGCGGCAATCATGCTGCGATGCAGGCCTTCGCCTCTAAGCTTCGTGCGTCGGAGTGGGCCATCTATCGCATTAGGCGTGTCTACTATCCGGCAAGAGACAAGAAGGGTGTCGTTCGTCCCGATAGAAAAGGAAACGCCATCCGCGCCGTCGAACGCTTGATCGACTCCCTTACGCGTTCAGAGGCCGAATGCCGGCTGAGAGAACTGGCCCTTCCAGGCAATGAAATCAC
>Ga0335072_10013448_pt1 | contig 11659 bp, 11 predicted proteins | sample Lox_Sample_21_FD_206725 | JGI IMG/M metagenome (GOLD analysis project Ga0335072, IMG submission 206725) | Soil microbial communities from Loxahatchee National Wildlife Refuge, Florida, United States - Lox_Sample_2.1 | ecosystem: Environmental > Terrestrial > Soil > Wetlands | place: USA...
CCGCCGCGTAGAGGACGATTCCGGCGGTCAGATGGTACCGAGTCGCCGGGCGGGCGAGTCGCTGGATTCCGCCTGGAGATGGCGACTCTGAAGTTCCCCGGCAGCCGCCTGCCGGGGAATCCGTCTTCGCCTACTTGAGCGGAGCTGCTACTGCGTCGTGGTGTGCAGTGGCCGGATCGCGACGGCGATGCGGTCGGGGGCATCGGGTGGTGGCCCGGGCTGCTCCATGCCGTAGCGATCGGCCAGGCGGAGGAACTCCGCGGCTTCGGGGTCGGCCACGACGCGCTCGACCCGGCCGCGGATTTCCAGGTACCGGGACGGCAGGTCCGGGTCGAGGATCGAAATGGCAACCGCGGGCTGAACCTGCCAGTTGCGGTGCTTCTGTCGGCGGGAGGTGGCGGTCAGCCACAAATAGGTGCCATCGAACCGGACCCATGTGGGGTTTACCTGCGGAGTCCCGTCAGGACGGACAGTGGCTAGGTGCGCATACAGCGGACGGTCCACTAGGTCCCGCAGCCGTTCGGGTATGACCTGCGTCGGATCGGTGTGCCGGCCCGGCGTGCTCGCTGACATCCTCACCTCACAATCGAGGCAGCCAACGGGCCGCCATATCCGGGTGACTTTGTTCCTGCCATCGAGCAACCGTCGTGTGCTGGCGCCAACGAGAAGACCGCCAGAGCGATCGCGCCGAGGGGCTCGCCCGTAGGATGCTGGATTTGACGCGCAGCGTAGCAGGCTGACAGTTGGCAGTAACTATGCGGCCGAGCGTGCGACAACTCTGCGAGATTCCGTGTCAGATGTGGCGGCCAGTCCGCGGCTTGGAATGTGTATGCACTGCCGTCAGCCGGCGTCCGCACCCGCAGGAACGCTTACTCCTCCCAGTCGGCAGAGCCTCAGTTCACCCGATCGTTGTAGTCAAGCAAAAGCTCGGGGCGCCGTGCACCGGATGAGCGGGCCATGGCGCGAGGTGATCCCGATGGGTAGGGCTCAGCGGAGGTGGCAAGCCCAGCGGTTGCATGCGCCGGAGCGCTCAGCACGTGTCGCAGCAGACGTAGACCATTTTCGATCTTTGTCAGCTGGATAGCCCCGTAGCCCAGGACCAGGCCGGACTGAGCAGGCCGGTTTGCGTAGAAGGCTGCGAGGGGACTGGCTACCACACCCGAACCGTCGGTTCGTTCCAGCACGGCGGCAGCCGATAGCTGCTGCCCGTCAGCCAGCAGAGCGGTGAGGTGCAGTCCAGCACCGGATTCGATCGGTTGGAGCCAGCCACCCTGATCTGCCAGCACCTGGAGGACGCGTTCGTGGCGGCGCTCGTATTCGGCACGCATCTTGCGGGTGTGGCGGGCGAGCAGGCCCTCGTCGATGAAACGCGCCAGCGCAGCCTGGGTGGCCAGGGGAGCGAACCAGTCCGATGCATACTTAGCGACTCTCAGAGCCGTCAGAAGGGACCGCGGCGCGATGAGAAATCCCAGCCGGATCGCCGGGAGCATGGTCTTAGAGAAGGTACCCACGTACAGGACCCGCCCACGGGTGTCCAGACCGTAGAGCGTCTCGATCGGGCGTCCGCCAAAGCGGAACTCGCTGTCGTAGTCGTCTTCGATGATGGCGGCGTCATGTTCGCCGGCCCACGTCAGCAGTTCCATGCGCCGGGCCAGCGACATGGGCATGCCTAGCGGGAACTGGTGGGAAGGCGAAACATAGATGAGCCGTGCGTCGCGCGGGATGGCCTCGACGACGATGCCCTGGCTGTCGACGGGGACAGGGCATACCCGCGCGCCCAGGGACTGCATCAGCAGCCGGACTGGCGGGTAGCCCGGCTCCTCGACGGCGGCGCAGTCACCAGGTCCGAGCAATACGCGCACGATCAGGTCGACCGCCTGCTGAGCACCGGCAGTGACGGTGACAGCGTCCGCATCGGCCTTGACCGCTCTGGAGACCGCGACATGGCGGGCGATTGCGGCGCGCAGGCCCGCGTGGCCGGCCGGATCTCCATAGGCGGCGGTCCGGACAGCAGATAGCCGGAGTTCGCGCGCCACGAGACGGCGCCATGTCTCGAACGGGAAGAGCGTCACGTCGGGCAGGCCAACCCGGAAGTCGTACATGACGCCGCCCCTCGGGGGCCGGCCAACCGCGTTCCACTGATGAGGGCAGGGAACGTTCCAGCGCTCATGCGGCATGAGTTCTTGCCTCGTTATCCGCCGTCTGGGGGAGGCCGATGCTCCGAAGTGATCGCAGACGTAGGTACCGGCCCCGATCCTGGTTACCAGGAATCCTTCGCCCATCAGCCGGTCGTAGGCGACGCCGACGGTATTACGCGACACCTGCAGGCGGCGGGCAAGCTCGCGAGTCGGTGGCAGTCTCTCGCCGGCGCGCAGCCTCCCGTCGAGGATCGCGGCACGGAGTGCGCGGTAGATCTGGTCGGCCAGGCCGCGCCGGCCCACGAGGTCGATGTGTAAGTCCACCCGCCAAGCCTAAATTGGTCCGGCCAATTAGCGCGATATTGGCCCTGGGACTGTACCGCTGGCCCGGTTACGTTAGCTGCCAATGACGATGACGATCTCGAAGCCGCCGCGCGATCGGGTTCACGGCAATCGAGTGCGCCTCTAGGGCGGCATCAGAGACCAGGGTTACTTGAACGGCACCGGCACGACGCCGAACGGGGACTCGTTCAAGCAGCTCTGGCTCCTCTGGCGCCGAGTACGCACACATCTGGATGTTCTGCTCGCGTCCCGCTGATGACCAGCGCGCGCTCGTGCATGCGCGCTTCGGATCGCATGCCGCCGGGGAGCTTAGCGCCCCACGCCTCGGTCCCTGGGCAACTCGTGCGGGCGCCCGGGCCCAGCATCCGGGTCCCCAGGCCGCACGATTCCAGACTCGTAGGCCAAGATCACGGCCTGGACCCGGTCGCGCAGCCCGAGCTTTGCCAGCAGGTTCCCGACGTGCGACTTCACCGTTGCTTCACTGACAACCAGGTCAGCCGCGATCTCCGCGTTGGTGAGGCCGCGGGCGAGCCGGAGCAGGATGTCGCGCTCCCGGACGGTCAGGGACGCCAGTTTCGACGGCGTCGGCAGCGTCTGCGCCGGCCTGCGGGCGAACGCGTCGATCAGCCGCATTGTCACCGAGGGCGCCAGCAGCGCGTTTCCCGCCGCGGCGATCTTGATGGCGGCGATGAGATCGTGTCGTGGTGCATCCTTGAGCAGGAATCCGCTCGCGCCCGCTCGCAGCGCTTCGTACACATAGTCGTCCAGGTCGAAAGTCGTCAGCATGACGACCCGCGGCGCGCCGGCCCGGTCGCCGCCGGTGATCAGCCTGGTGGCGAGGCGACATAGGGCTGCTGAAGCTGCCTGGTCTCCGGAATCAGCGAGGCGACGTTGTAGATGGCCAGCGCCACCGCGAGCGCAAGATCCTGCATGCACGGCGGTAGCCCCGTGGCCCAGGTGGCGAGCCTCTTCACTAGCCGATCGTAAAGGCCGCCGCGACGCGCAAGCCATCCGTCGCACGGCTGAAGTGCCAACCCCTACCTAAGAGGGAACGGGTAGTCCGAATCGCCGTCGCCTGGCCGCTCGGGATGGGTGGGCAAACGGGCACTGCGGCCGATGCGCCTGAGTTCGCTTGCGGACGAGCATGAGGCCATGAACCTTCTGGCACGAACTCCGGATACCCCGGCCGAGACGGGCCGGGGCGCCGCTGATGCAGACAGTGGCATTGCTCCCTTTGACTGGCGCGTCGTCGCCGTCGGCGCTGTTGTCTTCGCCGTTCTGCTGGCAGTGGCGACGCGGTACGGGTTCCACCGCGACGAGCTGTACTTCATCGAATGCGCCCGTCATCTGCAGGCCAGCTATGTCGATCAGCCGGTGCTGACACCGCTAATCGTGTGGGTGTCATTGAAACTGTTCACTGCTGGCCGCGGTGGCTGCCGCGACCACGCCCCTTGTGCTGGGTGCTGATCACCTGTTCGGCCCGACGGCCTTTGACGTGCTTGCCTGGGCCAGCCTTGCGCTAGTTGTCGTCAGGATCGGGCGCACCGGCGACTCGCGCTGGTGGCTGGCCGGCGGCCTGATCCTCGGTCTCGGGCTGGCGAACAAGCACAGCGTCGGATTCTTCGCCGTTGCGCTGTTCATCGGCGCATTGCTCAGCGGAGGCCGGCGGATGGTGCTGAACCGCTGGTTCGCCGCCGGCGCCGCGATCGCTGTTGCCTTCACCATCCCGGACATCTGGTGGCAGGCGCAGCACGAGTGGGCCACCATCGCGATGACGCGCGCGCTCGCGCAGGAGAACGGCGGTGCCGCCAGCATCGCCAGCTGGGTGATCGGGCAGCTGCTGATGACAGCGCTGGCCATGATCGTGGTCTGGGTCGCCGGGCTGCGGTTCCTGTGGCGATCTGAGCGGCCGCTGTGGCGGGCGCTGGCCCGGGCCTACGCGATCCTGTTCGCGTTCTTCGCACTCACCACCGGCGGGAAGATCTACTACCTTGGCGGCGCCTACATCTACCTGCTCGCGGCCGGAGCCGTCGCCATCGACAGCTGGCTGAACGCACGCAAGGACCGCATCCGCACGCTGCTGGCGGCCACCGCAGTCACGGCCGCGCTCGTCGTGCCGCTCGTCCTGCCGGTGCTGCCCGCACAGGACCTGGGCGGCACCGAGAAAATCAACAGCGTGCTGGCGGAGTCCGTTGGCTGGCCGCAGCTGGTCAGCACGGTCCGCACGGTGTGGTTCTCGCTGCCGGCCAGGCAGCGCGCCAACGCGGTCATCTTCGCGTCGAACTACGGCGAGGCCAGCGCGATCAATATCCTGGGTCAGGGAACGGGCCTGCCTCAGGCGGTCAGCGGCCACAACACCTACTGGTGGTGGGGCCCGGGCAACCCGCGCGCAGCCACCGTCGTGGCTGTCATGCCCGGCCCCGTGGATGGCGGCGGAGATGCCGTCTACCTCAGCAAGTTCTTCACCAGCGTGCGAGCCGTTGCCACCCTGTCCAACCCCTACGGCCTGCACAACCAGGAGTGGCACGGTCACGTCTACCTGTGCACCGGCCCGCGTCGCCCGTGGGGCCAGATGTGGCCGCAGCTACGCCAGTACAGCTAACGCGAGAAGCCCGGAGACAGCACAAGAGGCTGCGGCGCAGCTTGGTCAGACCCCGGTCGTCTACACCATGGGCGCGGCCCGGCGGGCACTATCGGCGGCTCCGCCGACCAGGTCGACCTGGACTCGGTGAACGCTTCGTGGCTTGCCAGCCTGCCCCACCACGCCTGACGCCCGCCGGGCACTATCGGCAGGTGAAAGCCGGGGACCCCGGCCGCCGGACTGTGCTAGGCACTACCCATGCCGAAGGGCGAGGTATCCGTGGTCCCTGCCAACCAGGCCAGCTGGCAGGACCTGCAGACGGTGTCCTAATCGCGGTCGGCTTGCTGCGCTCGGGAGACGTCAGAACGCTCCGTACGGCGGGGCTGCTGAAGGCTTCGAAGTCGATGACATTCGCGGCTTCGCTGATGCCGCGACCACTTCCGTGCCACCCCTGTCGGCCGGTCAAGAGAACGACCATCCTTGCAACTCGCAGGCCTGCTGGACCTTGCGGCGGCCGAATGCCCCCGTATACACCTCCTTGCCGGTGGCATTGTCGCGCAGCTTAAGCGCGTAGCCCGTGTACTCACTGCCGATGGGGCCATTGGCGGCCATCCGAAAGCTGAGCACGCTGCCCGCGGCGCGCTGGATGACCTGTGGAGGGGGCAGGCCCTTCCCCCGTCTATGCCGCCCAGTGAAGGTGATGTCGTCCGCGGTAACAACCAATGTCGATCCGATGTTGCGCAGACAGTACACAGCCAAGACGATGTCCAGGGCGATCAGCGCAGCGCACGCGCTAAGGACGATTGTGCTCGGCGGGTGCGCGAACAGCTGCCTGATAATGATGGCGATCAGGACGACCGCAACCAGAATCGGGCCCTGGAGCACGTTTGCTGTCGACTGCCGCAACTCGACCCGCCCCCGCGACATGGGCGTCATCGGGCACCTCCCCTTTCCGCGGCGCTGACCTGCGCGTGACAGGCGGGCTGATGGCCCCGATGCGTCGCGCCAGTCCCCTCGTTTGCCAACGTCGCATGGACGCGATGAGGGAGCGGCTGCCGTCGTCTACTTGTAGCTGAGCTGGACCAACAGGTCGCAACTGGCCCCGGAGTGTGACTTCTTGAGCGGACCACCCACAGGCAGCGGCGGGGCGTACAGGAGGAAGCCGTCGCCACCCGAGCACGACAACGTTCCGGTGGATGCTGCCTTGATGGCGATGTAGTCACCCTTGGCGACACGCAAGTTGACCCGGAAGCTCTGGACGACGTAGTGGTCGCCGCTGCTACCCCCGCACGGACTCTGACCGTGGTAAGTGATCTCGGGACCGTTCTTCACGATCTTGGCCTTGCGGGTGCTCGGGATGGCCTTGGCCAGCTGGAGCCGGAATTTTCCCTTCACACACGACACCAGCTTCACGTGCTTGACGGTTCCCGTCCTCGGCGCCGTGAAATGACTGCCGTTCTCAAATGCGGTGATCGCCACCCAGGTGCAGGTGGAACCGTGACGGATTCCGGCGTTCTCATCGCACGACTGGCCGTTCTCGGCGTTGGAGGGCTGGCTCTGGGCGGTCAGCTTGGCGCCGAAGAATGTCGCGGTCGCCGCGGTAGCCGCACTCCCCGAGGAGGCGGTCAGGCCTACCAGGACGACAGACGCCACCAGCACGCTCAGCACTGTGAGGAAGTACGACACAGACCTCTTGCTAATGACGTCCTCCCAGCTCTTTTCTGCGTCCGTGTTGTTCCTGACGCGCGTCATCCTCATCTCCTGTCCGCTTCGGGCGTCGCCTGGCCGTCGGCCGCGAACGCCGGGTTCACCGGGCTCACACCCAGGTAGCGGTCCATCGCGTGCCAACGCGTTCCATCCACCGCAGGCCGGCCTGCTCTCCCGCCCAGCCCGGTGCACCCGGTGACCACCGCGAGATCATCGACGCATTGAAGCTCCGTAGGTGGCAAATACTTCATGTCCTACCTGCTCCAAACGTCGTAGAGTTCCCGCGCCTTCGCGGGCAGAGGACGGAACTGGGGGGCTAGCTCGCCAGCACAGAGCCCGAACGCGCGCTCATCGGCTACGCGGGCAGGGCTGAGCGACTTTGGTCGCTGCTCAGGTTGGCGTCCCAGGCGCGCCGTCCACGCGGATGCGGTTAAGTCGGTGGCTGCTGGTCAGCGTCAGACGGAACTCAGGGTGTCCGGCCAAGAGATAGTTCAGCACCCGGTACGCTGCGGTTCACGGCACATTAATGAGGCCACGGCAGCAGGATGACCGCGAACCTGCTGTGCAATGCTCGGAGGGGTGATTTGGACAAGGCACCCTTGGCTTCCGGCGTTGGCGGGCCTTGGAGTTCTCGCCGCCGTCTTGCTGGCGCTAGGTACAGCATCCGTGCGCGTGCAGGGAAGCCCGCAGCAAGACATGCGACCGGCCCACGCGCGTCTGACCGCTGCCGGTCTGGCCGCACGACCCAGCGCATCTCACGCGGCCAGGACTGTCGTTACCTTCACGTGGGGTGGCGGTCTGAAGAACCAGATGGGCGCCCTGCCGCTGTTGCGCCGCTACGGGATCCAGGCCACCTTCTATGTGCCCTCCGGCCTGGTCTGCGAGCCTGCGACCCACTCCAGCTGCGCGCACTCGCCGTACCTGACACTGGGTGACCTTCATCAGATCGCCGCCGAGGGCAACGAGATCGGTGGCCTCTCGGTGCAGCACGTCCCGCTTACCGGGCTTCCCGCTGCAGAGGCACAGCGGGAGATCTGTGAGAACCGGGCCACCCTGACCCGCTGGGGATTCCGCGTCACCGACTTCGCTTACCCGTTCGCTGAGGTCAACCACACGCTTCAGATCCTCACTCAGCGCTGCGGATTCAACTCAGGCCTGGGCGCCGGGCAGTTGCAGGGCGCCGGGCTGTGCCCGCATTGCGCGTGGGCGGAGACGATCCCGCCCCGCAACCCGTTCTTGCTGCGCGCCCCCATCGAGGTGTCCTCCGTCGGCACCTCTTGGTCGCCCGCCACATTCGAGGACATCGTCACCTCGGCCCAGAGCCACGGCGGGGGCTGGATCATCTTCAACATCCACGATGTCTGTGCTCAGGCCTGCCAGCTGGGCGTGACCCAGCCCGAGCTGACTAGTGTGCTCGCCTGGCTGTCTCGGCAGGCTAGCCACGGCGTGAGCGTGCGCACTGTCCGCCAGGTGATCGGCGGTCCGGTGCGGCCGGTAGTAGCGGGTCCGCGCCCGCCCCGGATTCGCGGGCCCGGAATCGCCAACTCCCGCCTCTCCGCCGTCACCACGAACGGCATCCCAGCCTGCTTCCAGATCGGCCGCTACGGCACGAACCGTGCCACTTTCCGATACCTTCGCAGCGCCGGCCCAGGCGGCGCCGGTGCAGAGGTTATCTCCCTAACGCAACGAAGATCCGGCACGGCTCAGCTCATGCCGACCCCGGACCTGGGCGCGTGCGCGCCGTCCGTCTCGGCGGGGCGCAGCTACACACTGAGTGCCTGGTACAAGTCGGGCCAGCCAGTGGTGTTCAACGCGTACTACCGCACGCCGGCCGGCACCTGGGTCTTCTGGGTGACGAGCCCCCCGATGGCCGCCTCCCAGCGCTGGACCAAAGCGACGTGGAACACGCCTGCCGTTCCCGCGGGAGCTAGCGCTGTCAGCTTCGGCCTGGCGCTAAAATCCGACGGCACCCTGGCCACGACCCTGTACAGCCTGGCGCCGGGCCGCTACAGCGACACCCTGCTCGTCCCGGTCCGCCACAGCAACACCCCGCTCATCGCGGTCGCGGTCGGGGTCGCCCTGGCGGCCATTGCGGTCGCAGCCGTTGCCGCCCGCAGATTCCGCCACCCCGGTTCTGGGCGGCGATCGAGCTCGGGTTGAGCCGCCTCCCCAACGGCAAACCCCGGGCAAAGGCCACGTCAGCCCGTCACAAGAAGCCATGTCGGCGCGGCGGATGGCCTGCAAGTGGGAGCCAACATGCACAGACACCGAGCGGTGTCTGGCTGCATCCGGCCACCATAACTGTAGGTTGGGCCACCATGTCGCCGGCCGGCGTAGTCAGGTGGCGGCACACGTGGCTGCCCCGTGGCTCCACTGCTGCAGAGGGTTACAGCTCCATCCAGCTCGTCGAACTTTGGTTCACTCGATCTCAACAGGTCGGCCGCGACCTGGGTGCCGCGGCGTGGCAGGTGTGCGAGTTGCTTGTTCCAAGCGGTGCAGAGTGAAGGTCATCTGAGTGCTGAGGAATCTCGGCTGCTTGAGCCGCCCATTTCTGGCTGTCATGGCGAATTGACGAGGTTCAGCGAGTGCCTGCGTATGGCATGCCAGCGTGCTCATCTGGGACATCGACGATTCGCTTGGGTGTACTCGGCCGAACGTTGACCTCGTCTCGTCTGCTGCAAGGTCGCCGGCTCGGCGTGTTTCTGCCGGCAACCCCGGCTGTGCTACAGCGCCTTTACCCGCAGTCCTGCGCGGTTGTCGGTACGCCGGCGGATACTGTCCCGCATGGCGAGATTCGAGAACGAGGACCTGACTGACGCCGAATTCCGCGAGTGCGACTTGACTCGCACCCGTCTGATCGGGGTCGTGATGCAGGACGCTGTCATCGACGGTCTGGTCAGCAACCTGGTGGTTAATGGAGTCGAGGTGACGTCATACGTTGAGGCCGAGCTGGACCGCCGGCATCCCGTGCGGCTGCTGATCCGCTCGGCCGATCCGGCTGACTTGCAGGAAGCCTGTCGACAGCTGCGGGTCGGCTGGGCGGCGACGCTCGAGCGGATCCCGGGGATGCCCCAAGGATCGGAGCATCAGCGCGTCGGCGGCGAGTGGTCGGCGGTGGAGACCCTGCGTCATCTGGTGTTCGTGCACGACTCGTGGTTCCGCCGCTGCTGTCTGGGGTCGACCGAGCCGTTCACCGCGATCGGGCTGGCGTCCGAGCTCGTTCCTGACCAGGAGGAGCAGGGCCTGGATCGAGCAGCGACCCCGAGCCTCGACGAGGTGCTGGCCGTGCGCGGCGTGCAGGGCGCCAAGCTAGAGCGTTGGTTGTCGACCGTTACGGCCGATCAGCTGTCGGCTCCCGCGCCAGTGCCGGCGGGCCAGGGCTGGCCGCCGTATGCCAGGGGAAAGTCGGTGCTGGAGTGCGTCCATGTCGTGCTGGACGAGGAGTGGGCGCACCACGGTTTCTGCGTCCGTGACCTCGATCTACTCGGATCTTGACCCTCGCCACGAGGTTCACTCTCATGGCCGCGAGCCACGCCGTGAACCGTCCGGGAGTTTGCGGAGGCTCCATCTCGTGACAGGAAGATGGAGCTGTGGGACGTGGCAGAAACAACTACCCGCCGGAACTGCGTGAGCGCGGGGTCCGGATGGTCACGGAGGGTGCGGCGGGAGTATCCGTCGGACTGGCCGGCGATGCGCGCGGTGGCGAGCCGGCTTATCCACGCAGTGGAGGCAGACCTCGTCACGGTCTGCAGCGATGTACAGTGTGGCGTCGGTGCCTTGGTGTGGCAGCCGCGGGTCCACAAGGAATGTCAGAGTCCTTTGATAGACCCGCCATATGAAGATCGTCGTCACCGCGCCCACCGGACACGTCGGATCGCGAGCTGCACGGGTGCTCGTTCAGGCAGGTGTGCGACCGACGTTGCTTGCCCGCCATCCCTCGAGGCTCGACCAGGCCCTCGTCGAGCAAGCCGATGTCATCGAAGCTGATCTGAGTGACGCCGACGCCGTCGTACACGCGACCCAGGACGCTGACGCGCTGCTGTGGGTTGCCCCGTCGGCAACCGATCCGAACGCCGATCCGGTCGCCTGGTATGCCCGGCTGGGGGCCAATGCGGCCCGTGCCGTAACCGAGAACAGGATCGGCCGCACGGTCTTCCTCAGCAGCATCGGTGCGGAGATGCGCTCAGGGGCAGGCGAGATCGACGGGCTGGCTCGGACCGAGGAACTCCTCGACGCCACTGGAGCCACGGTGCTGCATTTGCGCTGCGGGATGTTCTTTACCAATCTGCTGTGGGAAGTCGACTCGATACGTCAGGGCGTGCTGAAAGCGTCGATGGCCCTCGACTATGCGCTGCCGTGGGTCGACCCGCGGGACATCGGCGAGATCGCTGCCGCCCGCCTGCTGTCCGCCGGCTGGTCGGGCCGCCATGTCCAGGCCGTCCACGGCCCCGAAGACCTCACGCTCTCCCGCGTGGCCGAGATCATCAGCGAAGTGACCGGCCTGAAAGTACGCGCCGAGACGATCTCGGTGGACGCTGTGCGCCGGTCGCTGCGTTCTGCGGGACTCGGCGACAAACAGGTCGAGGCCATCGCCGGGATGTCGGCAGTGACGCGCGAAGATTTCACCGCCGAAGATAAGCGCAGCATTCTGACCACGACACCAACCACCCTGGCCGCCTGGGCCTACGCACAGCTTCGGCCTGCGCTGGCAAAGCCTTCCGCAGAACGAACTCGGGACCCGGCATAGTGGTGCCCGGACCGCCCAGGCGGCGCGGCTGGCCGGGGCCTGCACGGCAGGGCTCGCGATCGTCCAGACGCGGCCCCTGCGTCATCAAGCTGGTGGGGGCGGTGGCGAAGCGCCTGCCTGGAGAAATGATCTTCGGCGAACGGC
>Ga0335072_10013449_pt1 | contig 11659 bp, 11 predicted proteins | sample Lox_Sample_21_FD_206725 | JGI IMG/M metagenome (GOLD analysis project Ga0335072, IMG submission 206725) | Soil microbial communities from Loxahatchee National Wildlife Refuge, Florida, United States - Lox_Sample_2.1 | ecosystem: Environmental > Terrestrial > Soil > Wetlands | place: USA...
TTCAGTAGGTTCTATTTAGTTTATTCCAATATAAATTTTACGAAAGCCGGACAAGGCTAACTCTAATTCCTCTGCACACCTCGTCCCACACACAACTATTTTTCTGGAACTCGAAGACGTATTCATATTTACGAAATACGAACAGAGCAAAGCACTCAAAACCTAACTAACCTATCCATGCTTCCCGCCGGCGATTGCGGCCGCAGATGTGGGATACGCGACCAATATAGAATCGGGGCAGCTGGTGCCCATGCGATCTCTCAGACAGGCGGTTCACTAGCCCGGCCGCGAAGAAGAAGACGAACAGCTAATGAGTACAGTTATGACTCGTCATCCGAGCCGAATTACTTTTCTTCCTGAGAAAAGTCGCAATATGATTATGCGTTTGACAGGGAAGAGCATTTGAGATATCGTCCGCAACACTCGCTTTTTCCTGGGGTGCGATTCTTTCCCATTTGCGTGGTGTCCCGTGAAAGTCCCAGTTGCTGTGTTACTCAGTTCTGATTGGGCTCTTGACCGTCGAGTCGCCGGTGCGGAGGCAGTAGCTCTCTCTAAGCTGGCTCATCTGGGGTTTCCGGTGCCAAGTGGTTTTTGCGTTGTCACCGATAAACGCAGGCGTCGTGCCAACAAATCAATCCTTGATTGTGTCGAGTCCGCGATTGCATCCTACGACTCAGGTGACATGTTTCTCGTACGCTTGCTGCGGGCTGAGGAGACGGCGAGCGCTGCCGCGTCCAGTCAGGACTACTCGGCATCAGACATCAGCAAGCGTGATGTTGCTTCCGCAGTTATTGCCTGTTTGCAATCCGCGAAAGCGGTCCAGCACAGTGTCGAATATTTAGAACTGGACGGAAGCTCATCTGTAATCCGGGTGTTAGTCCACAGACAAAGTCCAGCAGAAATGGTAGGAGTGGCATACAGCTGCAACCCGATTACAGGAGCTGAAGAGGTGATCATTCAGCTCGGCAGCGACGGGCAATCCCGCGGCGAGTCTCCCGGGTTTGCGGTACCTCTTCAGGGAAAGATTGAAGCACTCACCGCGAATGCGGACAAGCCGAGGATCTCACCGGATCAACTGCGCGCGGTCGCAGTTTTGTGTGAGCGCGCGAGAACGGCACTTGACTATCCTTGCGAGATCAAATGGGTCGTCCTTGAGTTACAGGTGTCGATTGTCGGCGTCCGGCCGATCGGCGCCCAGTGCCGGATAACGCCCGAAGACGTATGGACGCGAGCGAACATCGGAGAAGTAACGCCGGACCGGTTGACTCCGCTCAGTTATTCGGCTTGGAAGAAACCCATGGAGCTGTTATTTCGGTCGTCGTTCCGGCACTTCCGGCTTCCGGTGGAGAAGTTCCAATTCATCAAAAGTGAGTTTGGCGAGCTTTGGTATAACGTCGGCGCGATCAACCATCTTTGTAGTAAGGTCGGCATGCCTCCGATTGATCTGGCGATCGGGAGTGAGCCAATACGGCAGAACTGTCACTCCGATGCAGGTGTACATATTAGTCGGATGCTCCGACACGGGTTCGGTCTAGCATGCGCGGCGACTGCAAATGTGCAGCTCCACGCCAGATTCTCTAAATCGAAGCTCACGCTGCGAGCGATGACGAAGAAATATGCTGAACGGGCTACGCAGAGTGTTTCGCCGCGTGCCAGTCTCGACCTAGCGGCCGAGTGTTACGACGAGCTTGAGAAATATGTTCGGTTCTATGGCGATGCGACTTCGGCATCGTTCTCGACGCTGGCTCTGCTCCAAGTGGCGGCATCGAAGTGGCTGCCTTGCGACTTCAATATCGTCTCACAGTTGAATTGCATGGGCGCCGAAGTGGCCACTGCTGCCGAGATGCTGGAGATACTCAAACGTGATCCGAAGAATGCCGAGCTGGCCAGTGAGTTTCTGGAGCGTTTCGGTCATCGCGGCTGGCAGGAAATCGAATTTATGAACCCTACGTGGCGCGAGATAGGGAGCTCCCTCTGGAAGACGCCGGGGATAGCTGCCGAAGCCATGGCCGCGCAAAGATGCCGCCGCCGGGAAAACGCGCGGCTCCCTGAGGGATTGAAGGGGTGGCGTCGTGCCGTGTTTTCCGAGCTGCTGGAAAACGCCAACCGGTATTCGGTTTTGCGGGAGAACGTGAAACACGAATTCTTCCGTCCGATCGGTGCGATCCGGCAGATATTGCGTGGGGTGAGTTGTGCAATGGCCTCAAAAGGGTCGATCTTGTCGGAGCGTGACCTCTACTTTCTGGACCTCGAGGAACTGGAAACCCTAATCTCAGGAGTAAGCGTTGCGGAACTGCGGAACCTGGCGGCTCTTCGCCGTGCGCTATGGGATCGAAGACGAACGAAGGAGATCGATGGGAGAGCGACTGGTGCTATTGAGAGCAGGCGTTGGCAAGGGCTAGCTGCGAGCGGAGGGCGGGTTACGGGTCGTGCCCGCGTTTTGGCTTCGCCAGACGAGATGTCCACGGTCCGGCCGGGCGAGATTCTAGTGGCGGAAGCTCTCGACGTAGGCTGGTTCCCGCTGTTTAGTACGATCGGAGGTTTGGTGACGTCAATGGGAGGAGTGCTGTCGCATCCCTGCGTGGTGGCCCGGGAAGTCGCATTGCCCGCCGTGGTCGGCGTTCGCGGAATTACCGAGCTGGTGAAGACAGGGTCGTGGCTGACTGTCGACGGAGATCAGGGAACCGCCGAACTGGTGTGCACGCCGGAGACAGCGTCCGCCGAAATGGAAAACGTCACACTATGACTCTCCTCTTGCAAGATCGAGTCGCAGTGATTACCGGGGCTACGGGGGCGCTGGGGAAAGCAACCAGCCTCGCAATGGCCCGGGCGGGCGCCAGCATCGTGGTCCACTACAACCGGCGCGAAGAGGAAGCCCGGGAGCTGATCGGCAAAATCGAGAGACTGGGCGGATGCGGAATTCCCGTGGCGGCCGACCTTACTCGTCCAGAAGAGGCCGACCGTCTCATTGAAACGGCGGAGAAACACTTCGGCCGCGTTGACATTCTGGTGAACAATGCGGGCATTACGCGTGACTGTCTCTTGTTAGAAATGGCTCCTGAGGATTGGGAAGCTGTACTACGACTGAACTTAGGTGGATCGTTCAATTGTCTACGGGCAGTTGCGGCGCTGATGATATGTCAGCGGTCGGGATCGATCATTAATGTGTCATCGGTTACCTCTTATTCGGGGTGGCCAGGGCAAAGTAACTATGCTGCATCGAAAGCAGGAGTGGACGCTCTGACCCGATGTGCCGCGACCGAACTCGCACGGTTCAATGTGCGCGTGAACAGCGTTGCTCCGGGAATCTTGCACTCAGAGATGAGTGAGCAGGCTCGAAGAAGTCTCGGCGACCGGTTGCTCCAGCTGATTCCAGTGCGGCGCTTTGGAACCCCGGAGGAAGCTGCGTCGGTAGTGGTATTCCTTGCCTCCGATGAAGCCAGCTATATCACTGGTGAAGTAGTTAGCGTAAAGGGCGGGCTGGGGATGGGCTTGCCAGATTTGAAGCAGATGTACCAAGCGATACCAGCAAAGATGTAGAAGGAGACTTAACATGACGCGGAGTGAAATCCTTGAGGGAGTAAAGGCGGTATTGGAGCAATCGCTAGGGGCTGCGCCGGAGAACATAACTCCGCAAGCGTCACTAGCCGACGACTTAGGGGCCGATTCGCTCGATGTTATTGAGATTGTCGTGCGTCTGAACAAGCGATTCTCCCTGAAACTGAGCGCGAAGGAGTTGAGCGAGCAGCTAAATGACGGGCGCCTGGGGGCTATGGCCACCAGGGATGGCGCGGCACCGGCGGTTGAAACCGAGTCTCAAGGAAATGGTTCGATTGCGGAACGAGTGAGCCGCCTGGACACGCGTCGGAAAACCGCGGAACTGGTGACCGTCGATTTCCTGGTGGATATCGTCGAAAACTACCTGCGGGTTGGTGCGCAACAAGTGGCTTGAGGGCGGCGGCGCACCCGTGCTGGGCGTGCACGAGGGGTGCCGTGGAGGGTTCCGGCAAACGTGTGGTTTCCATGAGACTACTGCTGGTAGACCGATTGACGGACATCATCCCCTGGACGTCGGCATGTGCGACCAAACTCGTCTCGGCTTCTGAGGATTTTGTTCAAGCCGGGAAAGACGGGCGCTACATGCCGCGAGGCTTGGTGCTGGAGTGCGCCTTTCAAGCGGCAGCGTGGCTCATTGTGATCTCCTCTTCCCTCAAACTGCGCCCTGCCATTCTCTCGGTTTCGGGAGTGCGCTGGTTCTGCGAAGTGCGGCCCGGAGACCGCGTCGAGTCGCGAGTTCAGATTCTGCAGCACGACGACAACATGGCCGAAGTTGCGGGGCAGAGCTTTGTTGGCAACACGAAGATTCTCGAAGTGGGAAATGGGTTGTGCGCGCTCTTGCCAACCAGCGAACTGGATTCCCCCGGAGCAGCGGAGTGGATGATCAAACAGATCACTCGTCCGCAGAATGGAGGGATATGCGCCGAGCGGTCGTAACCGGCATGGGAATGATTTCTCCACTCGGGCACGATTCGGAGGAGACGTGGACGGCCGTAATCCGCGGCGAAACAGCTGTGGGGCCCATCACCCTGTTCGACGCCTCGGCATTTCCGACGCGGATTGCTGCCGAGGTGAAGAGTTGGAATCCGAAAGGAGGAGTTGAGAGAAGAGTCCGACGCCTACTGAACCGAGGCGCTGAGTTCATCCTGTATGCCGCCGATCAGGCGTGGGAGGATGCCGGATTGTCAACGGAACAAACGCGCGACTTGACTGTGGCCGTGGTCTCGGCGCACAGCGGAACGCGTCCTCATCCCGCCGACATATCGTGGCTTTGCGACGAAGTTGACGGGACATCTGACCTTTGCAGGTTGAGTCCGCTGGAGACTCTGCGCGGCGCGTATCACACCGTGGGGACGGCCTTGTCGTATCGATTTCACGCCACTGGGCCCAACCTTGTGCTGAGTACGGCATGCGCTTCCGGAACGCAGGCGATCGGGCTCGGAATGAGGCTGATTCAGGAAAACGAAGCGGATGTGGTCCTTGCGGGGGGAGGAGATTCCATGATTGCGCCGTTTGATGTTCTGGCATTTTGCGCAATCGGGGCGCTTTCGACGCGGAACGCCGAGCCACAGCGGGCCAGCCGGCCGTTTGATCTGAACCGGGATGGCTTCGTTCTGGGCGAAGGTGCCGCGATGCTGGTCCTGGAAGAGCGAGAGCGGGCACTGGCTCGGGGAGCGGATATTTACGGGGAGGTGCGCGGTTACGGGTCGTCATTGAATGCGTATCGGGTAACCGACAGTCCGCCCGACGGATATGGTCCCGCATTGGCGATGAGCGCGGCGCTGGGAGATGCCGAAGTAGAAGCTTCGCGCATTCAATACATCAACGCGCATGGCACATCGACGAGAGACAACGATAGTTGCGAGACGCAGGCGATCAAGCGAGTGTTCGGTGAGAGCGCGCACACGGTGCAAATCAGTTCGACCAAGGGTTCGACCGGACATCTGATCTCCGGTGCGGGTTCCATTGAGGCCGCATTTTGCTTGCTCGCGATGCGTGATGGAAGGCTACCATCGACGGTTAATCTGGAGACGCCCGATCCGGTTTGTGACCTTGACTATATCGCGGGCGCGGCGGCGCACCAGGCTGTTGATACATGCTTAAGCAACTCATTCGGTTTTGGGGGCACGAATGCGAGTCTCGTGCTGACGAGGAATTGAGGCGACATGCCTTATTCAGTCTGCGATCGCGTCGTTCGCATCGAGCCCGGCGTGAGTGGCACGGCAATCAAGAACGTTACATTCTCCGAAGATTACCTGGCGACGCATTTCCCAATCTTCCCGGTTATGCCCGGCGCCATGATGATTGATGCCGTGGCCGAGGTTGCAGGCCAGGTGATGGTGGCGAAACTCGGTGAGAGCGTCGCGACGCACCTGGTGTCGGTGTCAAGCGCGAAATTCCGGCGTTTCGTCCGACCCGGAGATGAGATGCAAATCCAGGTTTCTTTTGCCAGGCAGAACGAGGAAAAGGGCACGGCAGAATTTACGGCCGAGATTACGGTGGATGGAGAGCGCGCAGCGTCTTTACGTGAGGCTGTGCTCGGTTGGAAGGTGGGATCCTGAACGATGTCGAGCCGCCGAGTTGTGGTTACGGGGTTCGGGGTGGCAACGTCGGCTGGATTTTGTGCCGAGCAGGCTTGGTCCGCCGTGCGGACGTCCAGCCCTGCGCCCCGAGTAACCATGAAAGAAGGTGACCGCCCTTTGCCTTGGGTCGGCGAAATCAATTTCGCCGGATTGCCGGTTCGCAAGAAAGAGATCAACCGGATGAATCGCGCCGACGCTCTCGGAGTCGTCGCCGCTCTCAAAGCGGTGCTGCACTCGGGCTGGACAAACTCGGAGCCGGTCAATACCGCCTGCTTATTTCTCGGAACGACGAAAGATACAAGTTTTCACGAGGAACTTCTGCAGCTCCTCGTGCCCATTGCTCGCCACGGATACACCGATGGTGCCGCCCAAATGGTAGAAACCGCCACGCGCTATCTCACACCGTTCGCGCTACTGGACTGCATGCCCAATCTGGCGCTGCACTACGTGTCGGAAATCTTGAAACTCCGCGGCGACAATTGTTGCTTTCTGCACACCGGAGCGGCCGGCACAAGCGCCATCATTTCAGCCTATCAGTCGGTTCGCAGCGGCCGGGCCAAGAGTGCGCTCGCAGGCGGCTTCGATTCCACGCTGGATCGACTGAACCTCGCGCGACTTTCATCACTGGGCTTGCTGGCCGCAAGTCCTGGCGAAGCCGCGAGCCGTCCATTCGACCGCAACCGGGATGGGTTTCTCCCCGGCGAGGGAGGAGCGGTGCTTTTTCTCGAGGATCGGGAACCCGCATTGGAGCGTGGAGCCAAGATTTACGGCGAGATCCTCGGCGCGGGATCTGGATGCGATCCGGCGCCCGACCGGAGTCTGCAGACCGGTGTCGGGGTGGAATGTGCGCTGCGCGCTGCGTTTCATTCAGCGGGGCTCCGGCCGCGCGATGTCGGATTCGTGGTGGCGAGCGGAGAAGGAACGATGGCTGGCGATCGCGCAGAGGCTTGTGGCATCCGCCGGGCGTTCGACGTCGCTGCCGATGCTGTACCAGTTACCGCGTTCAAGGGAGTGTTCGGGCATTCGATGGCAGCATCCGGACCGCTCGACTGTATGGTGGCATTTTGTGCGCTCGGGGCAGGAGAGATCCCCCCGATCTGTGGGTGTGACGACCCGGATGAAAGTTGCTGTCTTCGATTGGTCCTGGGCCATCCTCTCGATACGTCATCCCAAGTCTCCGTCGTTGTGAGTACCGGCTTGGGAGGTCAGGCGTGCGCACTCGCGCTGGGGAGAGGTGATTAGCCATGAGGAACGCAGCCGTCGCCGGCACCGGGTCGTTCCTGCCGGGCGAGCCATTAGGGAATGACGTAGTGGAGCGCCTTTTTGGGACAGACGATAACTACCTGAGCTCGCTGCTGGGAACAAAGTTTCGGTATTGGTCAATCGATCCGAGCACCTTTGAAACGCGTTATCACAATTCTGACCTGGCGGCGAATGCGGGCAGTGCGGCGCTAAAGGCAGCGAGTATAGAACCGGCGGAGGTCCGGTTGCTGATCGTGAACAGTTGCACGCCGGATTACCTTATGCCGCCCATGGCTCCCATTGTGCAGGAGAAGCTTGGGATCAAGGAGTGCGCGGTGATCGAGTTGCGGACCGGTTGTTTCGGGTCCATCGCGGCGATTGCCGTAGCCAACCAGTTCGTGAAGAGTGGAACTTACGACAATGCGGTCGTCATTTCGAGCGAAGTCTCGTCATCGCATTCCGTGCTCCCCGTGCGGGAAAAACGGGAGATGACGATGGAGGAGCGATTAACCGGAATCATGTTTGGCGACGGAGCGGGCGCGGTCGTGCTCCGAGCCAGTGAGAACGGTGGAGCGGTTGAGAATGTTTGCATGAATTCCATCGGCTGCGGTAAGCCGGCGGGCATGATCACGCTGGCGGGCGGGTCGAGCCATCCGTTTACGAGGGAAGCTCTTGACGACGGCACGAGGGTTCTGCACCACGATTATCGCGCCGTGGTGGAACTGGGACGGGAAATGAGTATCCGCGCAGTCCAGGATTTGTGCTCCAGCAGTGGGCTGACTCCCGCCGAAATCGATTGCTTTGTTTTTCCCCAAGCGAACCCGTCGCTGCTGAAACAGGATATGAAAGCAGCCATGGCCATGAATCTGATCCCGGAAGAGAAGATCATCGTGAACGTGGATGAAGTGGGAAACACTATTTCCGCTGGATTACTGATCGCGTTTGACCAAGTGGTGCGTGAGGGACGAGTCCCGCATGGTGGCCGCGTCGCGCTCATTGGAGGCGAGGCGAGCAAATGGATGTACGGAGCCGCCCTGGTGAAGCTATGAACAACGCGCTGCGGCGGCAGAGGTGACAGTGCTTCAGCGCGGAAAGACAGTCTTGGTGACAGGAGGGTCTCGTGGGCTGGGTCGTGCGATCGCCTTGGAGTTTGCGCGGCAGGGAGCGAACGTAGCCATCACGTACCTGACCGAGGCGAAACAAGCCGATGATGTGGTCGCGGAAGCATCGAAGCATGGAATCGAAGCTCTGTCGCTGCAGGCGGACCTGTGTGATCCGGGGTCGTGCGAGGAGATTTTTCAGGCGGTAAGTGCCCGGATGGGCGGGTTGGACGTTCTGGTTGCGAATGCAGCGACTGGCGTCTTCGAACCGGTATCGAAGATCACGGTCAAGCATTGGAATCGCACGCTGGCGGCGAACTCGCTTTCATTGGTCTTGCTGGTCCAGAAGTTCCTGGTCTCGCTGCGGGAGAGGTCGGGGAACGTACTGGCGATCTCTAGTGCTGGAGCGGTGCGCGCGTTGCCGCAGTATGGGCTGGTGGGAGCGTCGAAGGGTGCGCTGGAATCCCTGGTCCGGCATCTTGCACTCGAGTTAGGCCCCATGGGAATCAGGGTGAACGCGATTGTTCCGGGCCTGATGGATACGGATGTGCTTTCGCTAATCGAAGATCGGGATGGTGTAATCGCCGAAGCTTCACGGCGGACGCCGCTCGGCAGGATTGCGACGCCGGAAGAAGTTGCCTCGGTCGCCTGTTTTGTGACGAGTGCGGCGGCTGCATTCATTCATGGGCAGACGATCAATGTTGATGGGGGCTACGGCATCGTTGGATGAAGGTGGCGGGTCGATGAGGAGGACGCAATGTTTTATCGCGACAGTCTTATTGAACGCACGTGGCGCGGGGTTTTGGCGGCGAAGTGGGAAGGCCTTTTTGGGGGACTGAATGTTCTCGGCGGCGCGCTAACCCGGCCGCCAGTGGCGGGCGAGGGACAGCCCTGCGCTTCTACTCGCGTGCGGCAGCGGACCGATGGACGGCCAATGGGAGGCGTGTATGGCGGACCCGCAAGGTGGGGGACGCCGACTTCGAGCGTTGCCGGATTCTGTGAGGGGTTGGCATCGATTCCGCTCATCATGGTCGAGCGTTTCTTTGACGTGTGGGCAGCGCCGCCGCCACCCACTTACGCCTATCCGTGCAGCGGCTATGCTTCTGATCCGACTCCGAGTGCCGCTTCGAGAATTGTGGAAGAGGCGGATGTTTTCCTCAGTTCCGTGCCGGGAGGAGGCGCTTTGCTTTCTGATCTGGTGGAGAATGTCGCTCTTAAAACGGGGTGCGACCAGGCCACTGTGCGCTCGGTGATCCTGCGCAACTTCTCCAGCAATGGTGAACTCGTTTGGAAATCGACTGGAGGTCAGGGAGGCGGCAGCGTAGTTGATCAGATGAAGTCGGCCCTGCAAAGGCTGGGATACACCGACATTCGCGACGACTATGCCCTTACCGGAATTCCCAGCAGAAACGACCGCGCCGCCTTGCTAGCGTTCGACGGCCAGGACCCGGCGGTCCTGTGTTATCCAACAAATCCCGGTGAGGTGTTTGATCCGATGATCCGCGAGGCTGCCCTGTTTCAGGCAGGGGAAGTAGGTCTAAATCAGACCGCGCATTATGTGTGGGTGAGTGATGGTATCGACGACTTCTTCTATGACTTTCGTGGTCGAGTCGTAATCGCGCAACTGCCGACGCGAAAGACGGCAGTAGTGGTGCCGCAATGACAGGGCAGAAGCCAGTGGATGCCCGGTCATTGGTCGCTGATGCGTGGCGCAGCGTCTTTCAGACGATTTGGGACAAAGCAGCGAACGCTTCGAATGCCGTTTCTGAAACCTTGATTGAATCATCCTCGCAGCCGCTCTACGTGAAGAGGCAGGCTGGGACGCACGCACCGGCAGACCCCCTCCCGCTCCTTGCCCTGGACAGGTTTCTGGCCCATTCCGCCCCTCCAAGTGACAACGCAAAGCCCATCCCAGCGGTCTACATTGTGCGGGAGGTCAACAGCTACCTGGAGAAAGTACCGGGTGGAGGGGCTTTGCTGAGAAACGTGGTCGCACACATCGCCGAACGAACAAGTTACAGCAAGGGGTTTGTGCGGCGCGTGATTCTGCAGAATTTTCGATCTAACGGCGAACTGATTTGGAAGTAGAAGTGGAATTGCAGAAGTGAAACCCGAAAACGGTTGGTTTGGACGAGTAGATCTCATACTCCGGATCCATGTCTACGTTCACGCGGCTGGTTCAGATCGTTGTGGTCAGCTGCCGACGGCTGTCGCCACTGGTCTTCGGAGCGCTTTTGCGCTGCGTTACTTTGGGTCTCGTGCCAATACAGAGGCCGAGTCTCCCTAAGGCTCTTCGGCAGATGCTGGAGGAACTCGGTGGGGCGTTCATCAAGTACGGCCAAATTCTGGCGATGAGGCCGGACCTGATCACGAGGGACTATGTCATTGAGTTCTCCCTACTGCTGGATGCAGCACCGCCGTTTCCAGGCAATGAGGCCATACGCATTGTGGAGGAGGAACTTGGTCTGGAGTTGCGAGACGTGTTCCAGTCGTTCGAGCCGGAGCCCATAGCTGCAGCATCTTTTGCGCAGGTGCACCGGGCGGTGCTCCTGACCGGTGAAATGGTTGTGGTGAAGATACAACGGCCGGGTCTGCGCCGGGTGGCGGATGCGGATATCGGCCTCGTGATGCTTGCAGCGCAGGTCACTGATTTCCTGGGTTTGATGAAGAGGGTACGGTTGGTGCCTGTCGCCCAGGATTTCAAAGACTGGACGGAGGAAGAACTTGACCTTCGGGTGGAGGCAACCTACGCCCAGCGCCTTCGCGATGCCTCGGAAAAGGATCCTAATTCATATTTTCCGCAGGTGTTTTGGAAATACACGACCCGGCGGATCATGACGATGGAATATCTGAAAGGCATTTGGATTTCGGAGATACTCGCGCAGATCGATGCGGACGGCGTCGAAAAGGCCGGCCAGGCGCTGGCCGATCGCGATGTCGACCTGGACCGGGTAGCGTCCAACATCATCGACAACCAGCTGCGGCAAGTCTTTGAACACCGGCTCTTCCATGCGGATCCGCATGCCGGGAACTTAGTAGTTCTCGAAAACAATGTGATCGGCTACGTGGATTTTGGGATTACCGGTGAATTAGACAGCGAGTTCCGCGACACGCAACTCCTTTTGTACGATGCACTGCAAAGACGGGACAACGGCCAGTACATGCGAGCGATCTATC
>Ga0335072_10013450_pt1 | contig 11658 bp, 8 predicted proteins | sample Lox_Sample_21_FD_206725 | JGI IMG/M metagenome (GOLD analysis project Ga0335072, IMG submission 206725) | Soil microbial communities from Loxahatchee National Wildlife Refuge, Florida, United States - Lox_Sample_2.1 | ecosystem: Environmental > Terrestrial > Soil > Wetlands | place: USA: Florida...
CTCCTCAGGTGTGGTGTCGCGTCGCCGGCGCAGGCGGTCGATGGCCTTGTTCCGCGTCAACGTCACGAGCCATGTCATCGCGCCGGCGAGCGCCGGGTCGAACACCTCCGCGCGCCGCCACACCCCGGTGAAGACTTCCTGCAGAACTTCCTCGGCCTCGCCGCGGTCCCTGAGCATCCGCAGCGCGACGCCGAAGAGCCGTGCGGAGGTGCGCCGGTAGAGGTCGGCGAAGGCCTCCGCGTCCCGCATTGCAATTTGCGTCAAAAGCCGCGCCAGCTCCGCACGCTCATCGGAGGTCGAAATCATCGATTGACCAACCTTTTTTGGCGCTTGGAGTTTGGAGTCATTTGGGCGCCCGGTTCATGTGCGCGGCCGGTACGGCGTGCAGCCGTGCGAGTCATTCTCGGGGAGAAGCGCCGCCGCTTCAAGCTCCAGCTCGACCCTGAAGCCCGAGGCGCGGGCCAAAGGCCGTCCGCGGCGGCCGGCGTCGCTTGCCTTTCTACTGCATCCACCAGCCGTGACTCACCACGAGCGACTGTCCGGTGAGTGCCGCGGACTCGAAAGAAGCGAAGAACAGGGCGGCCTGCGCAACTTCCCGTGTCGTCGTGAACTCGCCGTCGACAGTCGCTTTCAGCATGACATCGCGGACCACCGCCTCCTCGGACAGTCCCAGAGCCTTGGCCTGCTCGGGGATCTGCCGCTCCACCAGGGGGGTTCGCACGAATCCCGGGCAGATCACGTTGGCGCGTACGCCGTGCGCGGCGCCTTCCTTCGCCACCACCTTCGCGAGGCCGATGAGGCCATGTTTGGCGGTGACGTAGGGGCCCTTGAGGATGGAGGCCTCCTTGGAGTGCACCGAGCCCATATAAATGATGCTGCCGCCACCCTGCCCGTACATCTGCGTGAGCGCGGCACGTGTCGTGAGGAATGCGCCATCCAGATGCACCGCCAGTACGCGATGCCAGTCCGACAACGACAGTGACTCCAGCGGGGAGATGATCTGGATACCGGCATTGCATACGAGAATGTCGAGCCGGCCGAAGCGCTCGATGATGCGGGACATGCCCGCCTGGACCTGCTCTTCCGACGTCACGTCCATGGCTACGCCGAGAGCGGGTGCGCCCAGGGAGGCCGCGGCCTTCGCGGCAGCGTTGCCGTCAAGATCGACCGCCGCGACCGTTGCGCCTGCCTCGGCGAAAGTGCGCGCGATTTCGAGGCCGATCCCGCCGGCGGCGCCGGTGATGACCGCCACTTTGTCTTTGAGCCGCATGAGGACCTCAGGAGTGCGGACGAACCGAGTGTCCATGATTATGTAGGCCACGGTCGGTCACAATGCCTTACGGTGATCGGGGGTGCCGGCCGCTAAGGTAGCCGTCGCGCATGACTGCGCGACAGGCAATAAGTCAAGAAGAGCGGGCCGGTGATGGCCCGCAGGAACGGGAACGGGATGGCGGGGAAAGAGAAGCTGCTGGGCGTGCAGTACCTGCGCGCGACCGCGGCGCTGATGGTCGCGTACTTTCATCTGGTCAATATCCAGCCCGCGCTGGCTTTCGAAGGGGCCCTCAATTCGTCGCGGCTGCCCGCCGGCGTGTGGATCTTCTTCGTCATCAGCGGTTTCATCATGTACGTGACCGCGCGCAATCTCTCGCCGGCGCAGTTCGTATGGCGGCGGATCGTGCGAATCGTGCCGCTCTACTGGGTGCTCACGCTCGCGGTCTGTGTGATCGCCGCCATGGCCCCCTGGGCGCTTCACCGGACCGACGTCACGGCCGGCACCTTGGCCAGAAGTCTGCTCTTCATCCCGTACCACAACACGACGCAGCGCGGCTTGCTTTTCCCGCTGCTGGTTCCCGGCTGGACGCTCAATTACGAGATGGCGTTCTACGCGCTGTTCGCGCTCGCGCTATTCGCGCGGCGATACTGCGCATGGATTGCGGTGAGCGCGCTCTGCCTGCTCGCCGCCGTCGGGATGCTGCATGCACGGCCGATGATGTCGACTTTCTCCGGCTTTTATCTCAGCAGGCGGCTGCTGCTCTTTGCCGCCGGGATCGTCCTTGCGCTCACGTATGAGCGTATTCGGCTGCCGCGCGTCCTTTGCGCCGCCCTCATCCTCGCGGGCTTCTGGCTGCTGCTGGCGAATTGGCAGGTCGCGGGCGCGGGTCACGCGGCCGATTTCTTCGGGGCGACCGCGATCGTGCTGGGCGCCGTCGCATGGGAGCGGCAGTTCGGCATGCCGAAGTTGCGTGCGCTGCTGCTGCTCGGCGATGCGTCTTACTCGATCTATCTCGTGCACCTTTTCGCCTTCGGGGTCACCCGCGAGATCTGGAAGCAGATGCGGTGGGAGGGGGCGGCCAGCGTCCCCGCCTTTGGAATCGTATCGATGGCGGCGGCCGTCGGTCTTGCCCTCGTCACCTACCGGCTGATCGAGAGGCCGGCACTCAGGCTGCTGACGCGCGGAAGACGGCAGATACGACAGGATGTGGCGCCGTTACGCCCTGCGGAGATCGCCGGCGAAGCCTGATGGGTCAGACAAGCCTGACGTATGTGGTGTACGGCGCATCATGGATGGCGGTGAACGGTGCGAAGCGCACGGCGCCGGCCTGCCAATAGCCATCGGCCGTGCGTTTCACGTTCAATAACTGATTGCGGCTCAGGTTCGGTTGCTGCGCCAGCGCGAACAGCACCTGCGGGCCGCGCATCAGTGCGACGACATCGGGATGATGCGCGTTGATCGGCACCAGCCGCAGCGGCATCGGCAGGTCCACCTCGATCCGGTCGCCGTCTCTCCAGGTTCGCTCGAGGGTTGCGAATCCCAGGCGTGTCTCGACAGGCGCGGGCCGGCCATTCACGCGCAGCCGGGGCTCTCCGCCATCCACCAGCGACCACGCCGGAATTCGCAGGCGCAGCCTGAATCGGGTATCGCGGCTGGCCTTGAGATCCAGCCGCACGTGGCCGTCGTTGGCGTAGTCGCCGCTCTGCGCGAGAGCCAGCCGCGTGCCGTCGGGCGCCGTCCAGCGGGCGGTGGAAGGCGTGTACAGGTTGACGAAGACGCCGTCCGGATCGCGGAAGCAGACCAGCACGTGGTAGTCGGCCGTGACCTGCGGCAACGTGCCGGAACAGCACGGCCAGCGATCCGGGAAGTAGGTGCGCGCGCCCTTGAAGTTGTAGTCCGAATAATAGAACGCGTGGCCGTCGTCCTCGAGCTGCTTCGCGCCCAGCACCGTGTTGAGGAAGACCTGTTCCATGCTGTCGCCGTAGCGGCCGTCGCGCGTGATGCGCAGCAGGTAGCGGGTGAGCTTGAGGTGCGCGTAGCTTCCGCACGGCGTCTCGAAACCGCGGTGTGTCGTGGTGAGCGTCGTGTACAGATCATCACTGTCGGGCTGGCGGAAATACTCTTCCGGGCCCCAGCCCCCCGTGGCGAAGCTCTGGGCGGCGATCATGGCGAAGCCGTTGCGCGCGGCATCCAGATGCATGCGGCTGCCGGTGGCAATATAGGCCTGCGCGGCGGAGTTGAGTGCGTTGGCGTAACTGTAGGCGTGGTGATCGGGCAGGACGTTCCGGCCCGCTGCCAGGGGTGCAAAATAGGTATCGTCGAGCAGGAAGCGCCGCGCCAGCGGCAGGTACCGCTGGCCGGCCTGACGCTGCCACGCCAGAAAGAGGTTCTCTCCCAGCGTGTAGCTCTCGTCCATCAGATACCAGCCGGACGTGCTTTCGCCGATCGACTGCCGCCACCGCTTCTGCGGATCGCCGCGATCGAGCGCGCGCGGCGGCAGATGCGGTTGGGCGACGTCCGTTGTACGGTCGAGGAGTGGGAATGCGGACCCCAGGCGGCAATAGGAATGTGCGTCGATCAGCCCGCACACGATCTTGTCGTAGTTGTAGGCGGGATAGGGAAAGTTCGCGTAGAACCGTCCGGAAATGGCCGGCTGATAGGCGGTGAGTATGTTCTCGACCTTGATTCGGGCGGCAGGATTCCCGGACGCCGCGTAGCCGCGCGCGAGCGCGGAGATCCACTGGCCGAATGCGTGTCCGGGCGCAAAGCCGTGTCCGCCGTAGGCATCCTTGTTCTGCGCACGGACGGCATCTGAAACCAGGTCATACCAACCGCCCATTTCCGGCCCGGGCGCAGGCAATCCGGCGCGCAGGCGATAGGGTTTGAGCAGGGAGTCGACGTCCATCCGCAGCATCACACCCTGAGTGTGCTCGAATTGCGCGCGCGGCAGGCCCGGCGCCAGTTGCACGTCGCCGTAGCCGAATTCCTCGAGCAGGCCCGTGGGCGCCGAATCGCGCGGCATCGCGTCCGTGCGCGCCAGCGCAGTGCCGGGCCGCGCGTAGCCCGAAAGCGCGAGCAGAGAAGCGCCCTTCAGGAATTCACGGCGCGATTTGCGGACAGAAGATGCGTCGTCGCTCATGCAATACCGTCTCCGGTTGACCCAATCGATTTCAGGATGGCGGGCGGGGCCCCCTTCTTGGAGCGCCGCGATCCGCTTTAGTGCCGCACTTCCGCCAGGACTCTGGCGAAGTCCTCGGCGGCGATATTACCGCCGGAACAGATCACGCCGACCCGCCGGCCCAGACCCAGGCCGCGGGGCCTGGCGGCCAAGGCGGCCGCCAGCGCACTCGCGCCGCTCGGCTCCAGGACCAGTTTCAGGGACTCCACGGCCGCGCGCATGGCGACGCGCACTTCCTCATCGCTGACACTCAAGGCGCCGCTGAGAGTTCTCTGCAGAACGGAGAAGGGCACTGCGCCGGGGGAGTTGGCCTGCAATGCATCGCACAGGGTAGGCGATGGGGCGCCGTTGCGGTGGCGCTCTCCCGCAGCCAACGAACGGGCGAGATCGTCGTATCCCGAAGGCTCCACTGCGATCAGCCGCGTCGTGGACCCATGCGCGCGCAACGCGAGCGCCACGCCCGCCGCCAGACCACCCCCGCCGGCCGGCACCAACAGCGTATCCAGGGGGTCCTCGCCGAGGGCCTCGAGCTGCCGCAGCAGCTCGGTTCCAAGACTGGAATGCCCCAGCACCACGTCCGAGTCATCGAACGGGTGCAGCAGAGCCAGTCCCTCGCTCTCGGCGAGGCGCGCCGCGAGCTCAGCCGCGATGACCTCACGGGGGCGCCCGTCCGCTTCGGCGATGACGACCCGCGCTCCATAACGTTGCGTGCCCGCAATCTTGAGTTGGGGGACGTTCGGCGGCATGACGATGGTCACCGGCACGCCGAGGAGCTGGCCGGCGCGGGCCAGTCCCTGGGCGAAGTTTCCGGAAGAGAAGGCGACGACTCCCTTGCGGCGCTGCGCGGGCTGCAGCTGCTTCAGCCGGTAGAACGCGCCGCGCAGCTTGAACGACCCCGTATGCTGCAGGGACTCCGCCTTGACGAACAGCTGACGGCCGGCGGCCTCGTCGAGCGCGGGAGAGCTCAGCAGCGGCGTCTCGCGCGAAACCGCCCGCACCGTTTCGTAAACCCGATGTGTGGTCGAGCGGGCGGTATCGAGTAGTGACGTTTGCATATCCCGGCCCCGGTAGCCGGTACTGCGAATGGGGACCCTGAATATACACCGGACTTGCGCGAGCGGGTCAAATGGAGTAACGCTTGCGGCATCCTATGAAGATCATTGCCGTCAGCAATATCAAGGGCGGGGTAGGCAAGACCACGACGGCCGTCAATCTCGCCTACCTGTGCGCGGCGGGAGGCCGGCGGACGCTATTGTGGGACCTCGATCCGCAGGGCGGTGCGACCTACGTACTCGGCATCGATCCCAACGGGCACCAGGCCGCATCGGCAAAGAAGCTGCTCGCCGGCAAATGCAACGTGCCGGAGCTGATCCTCGGCACCCGCTACGTCAACCTGGAGGTCCTGCCGTCGAATCTTTCGTATCGGAAGTTCGACATTCATCTCAACGCGCACAAGAAGCCCACCGAGCGGCTGCTGAAGATGAGCCGGTCGCTGCCGGAGGTCTACGACGTTCTCTTCCTCGACTGCCCGCCCGGCATTTCGCTGCTGTCGGAGAATGTCCTGCACGCGGCGGACGCGGTGGTGGTTCCGTTGCTTCCGACGCCGCTGTCGCTGCGGATGTTGGTCCAACTGCGGGACTTCATCGACCGTGAGAGATGGGAGGACCTGCTGCTGTTGCCTTTCTTCTCGATGGTCGACATCCGCAGATCACTCCATCGCGAGTTGGTCGCGAGTACGCGCGCCGCGTTTGCCGGCATACTCGACACGGAAGTGCCGTACTGGAGCGAAATCGAACGGATGAGCCTGTACCGCGCGCCGTTGCCGGCCGTCTCCCCGAGCGGCAGGGCCGCGCCCATTTATGCCGCACTGTGGCGGGAGATAGCGGAGCAAACGGGGAAGCACAGGCCGGATGTCGCACCGGCCGCCGCCGCGGGTACGCCCCTCCAGGACGCCTCCGACTCAACGGCCGAGCCGATCGGCTCGGCAATATCGAGCTGAATCCGGGGGGCCTCGAGCTGCTCTCTCTACGGAGGGCGAGCGGCGCCGGATGCAAGGGGACGCGACATTGCGTCGGCGAGCGGATGCAAGCTATTCTCTCGCGAGAACATACGAGTGCCTCGCCGGAACCACGGACGCAATACGTGGCGGGCGGTTGGCTCATATCCTGGAGTGGAGTGCACAGGTGACCGAATCGGCGGGCCCGCCGGGGCCGTGGCGCATATTGCCCGCGCGCTGGCGAATTCCTCGCACCGCTACTGCGACGCTCACGCTCGCTGCACTCTCGATCGCGGCTCCTCTTGCGGCGCTGGGCTCCCAGGAGCAGGACCTCGCGCAAATGTCCCTACAGGACCTCACCAATGTCGAGGTGACCTCCGTCTCGAAGACGCCCCAGCCGCTGAGCAGCGCCCCGGCCGCGATTTACGTCATTACCCACGATGCGATCATCCGCTCCGGCGCCACCAGTGTCGCGGAAGCGCTGCGGCTCGCACCGAACCTCGAGGTGCGGCAGATCACTGCGACGGACTATGCGATTACCGCACGCGGATTCGGCGGCAATCAGGGCGATCAGAACTTCTCGAACAAGCTGCTCGTCCTCATCGATGGCCGCAGCGTCTATTCACCTCTTTATTCGGGCGTCTACTTCGATGCGCAGACCGTGCCTCTCGAGGATGTAGACCGCATCGAAGTCATCAGCGGTCCGGGGGCAACGCTCTGGGGCGCAAACGCCATGAATGGCGTCGTCAACATCATCACCAGGCCGGCGTATCTCACACAGGGGGCTTATGCCTCGGCCGGGGTCGGCAACCAGGATCAGGACGCAGACGCGCGCTATGGAGGGAAACTCGATGATGAGACCGCATTTCGGGTGTACGGTCTGGGATTTCGGCGCGATGCGCTGGAGACCCCGGACGGCGCGAGCGCGGAGGATCCATGGTGGAACGCTCAGGCAGGATTTCGCATCGATTCCTCGCTCGCGAATGACACTCTCACTCTGCAGGGTGACGGCTATCATGCCATCGAGGATGCGGGCGATGCGCCGGCGAACCTGGTGACGGGCGCCAACGTGCTCGGACGATGGCAACATCATTCGGAGAGATCCGACCTGCAGCTGCAGGCGTATTTCGACGACACGGAGCGCAATGCGCAAGGGGGCGGCGCCGGATTCGTGCTGCACACCTATGATGTCGAGCTGCAGCAGTCGCTGGCAGCCGGCCGGGTGAACCGTCTCGTATGGGGAGCGGGAGAGCGGCTCAACAGCTACGAGATACGCGATTCGCTGAGTCCGGTTTCCAGCCTGCTCTTCCTGCCAACGAGCCGCGCGTTGACGCTTGGGAATCTTTTTGCGCAGGATACCTGGACGGTCGTCCCCGCGCTCAGTCTCATAGGCGGCATCAAGCTCGAGGACGATCCGTACGCGGGCTGGGCCGTGCAACCCGACGCGCGCCTCTCATGGATGGCGGGCAGCACGACTCAGATATGGGCGGCTGTCTCGCGCGCCATCCGATCGCCGACGCCGTTCGATGACGACGTCGAGGAGAAGCTCGGCTCGACTTTGTATCTCACCGGGAACGGCGCCTTCAAGCCGGAGCGCGTGACCGCCTACGAGATGGGGTATCGCGGCCAGCCCGACGCGATCGTCTCCCTGTCCGCCTCCATCTTCTACAATCACTACGACGATCTCCGGACGATCAATCTCGGGCCGCCGCCGGCCGGCATCCCGCTCTATTGGGGCAACGAAATGGAAGGCGATACTTACGGCGTCGAGGCCTGGGCGGACGTGCAGATCACCGATTGGTGGCGGCTGTCACCGGGATTTCGCTCCCTGCACGAGGAGCTCCGGTTCGAGCCGGGTTACATACCGGTCCTCGGTGTCAGCCAGGCTGGCGATGATCCGAGCGCTCAGGGTTTCCTGACTTCGTCCATGGACCTGGGGTCCCGCTTCACCTTCGATGCCTCGCTTCGCTACGTGGATGCGCTTCCCGATCCTGCGCTCCCAGGCTACTACGAGCTGAGCGCACGGCTGGCATGGCGCCTCACACCGAAGCTCGAGCTTGCCCTTTCGGGACAGAATCTCTTGCATGCCCGCCACTTCGAGTACCCGGCACCGGGTGGCGAGGCGATTCCGCGCAGCGGCATGCTCGAGGTCCGCTGGGGATTGTGAGCATGCGGCGAGACCGGCCGGCAAATCTGCAGACCCGCCGTGGCGTTCTCAAGCTGTTTGCTTGCTCGGCGGGGATGGCGCTCATCGCCGGAAAGGCGTTTGGCGACGAGCTCTATTCCGAGAACGCCGTAAAGGCGGCCTTTCTCTATCGGTTTTGCGGGTACGTGACCTGGCCGGCGCAGACCCCGCAGGAATCCCACTTCACGATCGCCTTGCTGGGCGCCGATGCCGTCGCGCAGGAGCTCGAGCGGATCGCCTCGGGCCGGACCATCCATGGCCTGCCGGCGCGCGTGAGGCGTATCGGCTCGATCGGGGAGCTCGGAAATGCGCAGATGCTCTTCGTCGGCCTGGGATCGGTCGACGCGCTGCAAGAGGAGATCGGGCGGATTGCGCAGCGGCCGGTCCTCGTGGTCACCGATACGCCCGGGGGGCTGGACGCCGGCAGTACGCTGAATTTCCTCCTCGTCGATCGGCGGGTGCGATTTGAAGTCTCGCTCGTGGCTGCCAATCGCGCGGGACTCAAGATCAGCGCCGAGCTGCTGTCGGTCGCGGCCCGCGTCGAAGGCGAGCGCCTCCGGTCCGACGCCTCGTGTGCTCCCATCGGGCCTGCCGACATGCGCTGCCGGACTCGCTTTGGATAGCTGGCGCACCGCCGGATTCGTGCGCCCCGCCCGGTTCGTCGCGCGGTACGGCTCGCGCTCCGTTCGCGGAAAGCTGTTGCGCGTCGTCATGATCACGACTCTGGTGGCGCTCGTGATTGCCGGCATCAGCATGCTCACGAGCGATCTCGAAACCTACCGAAGCTCCGCGGCCTCCGACCTCACGACCGAGGCGGCCATCCTCGCCCTCTCCACGGCGCCGGCTCTGTCTTTTGACGATCATCAACTGGCGGAGCAGGACCTCACCGCCCTGCGCATCAGGCCGGGGCTGCGCGTTGCGGCGCTCTACGATTCCCGGGGAAAGCTGTATGCGGCGTACGTCGCGCCCCGTGAGAGCCCGCCTCCGCGGACGATCGCACTGCGGGCACTCGCGTCTGCGACCGGCAAAGCCCGCACATCCGGGCAGCGTGTCGACGTATTCGAGCGAGTCGACCGCGGCGGGGAGTGGCTCGGCACCGTGTACCTGCGGGCGCGGTACCCCGTGATCGGGCGTCTGCAGACCTATTTCGGAATATTCGTCCTCGTCATTTTCGGCAGCCTGGTGCTGGCGTTGGTCCTGACGCAGCGCCTGCAGGAGGCCATTACGGTGCCCCTTTCCGCCATCGCCGATGTTGCGCAGCGGGTCATCCGGAATCGGGATTACTCCATCCGCGCCGAGAAAATCACCGACGATGAGATCGGCACGGTCGTCGATGCCTTCAATCGCATGCTCGATGAGGTGCAGGCCCGGGATGCGGCGCTGCGCGAGGCGGATCGCCGCAAGGATGAGTTTCTGGCAACACTGGCGCATGAGCTGCGCAATCCGCTCGCGCCGATTCGCCAGGCGACGCTGATTCTCGAGTCGGCGCGCGCCGACGAGAGGCAGCGCCGCTCCGCCCGCGAGGTCATCTCCCGGCAGGCGCAGCGAATGGCACTGCTTCTCGACGATCTCCTCGACGTCTCGCGGATCACCCGCGGGCGGCTGAAGTTGCGCCACGAGTCGGTCGATCTGGCCGCGATGGTGAGCTCGGCGGTCGAGGTGGCACGGCCCGGCATCGATGCCAAGGAGCACACCCTCGAGGTTCACCTGCCGGCGCAGCCGGTGCACTTGCGGGGAGATTCGCTGCGGCTTTCGCAGGCATTGTCCAACCTGCTCACGAATGCGGCGAAGTACACCGACCCGCACGGACGCATCGCGCTCACGGCTGCACTGAAGGATGATGAGCTCCGCATCTCGGTCGAGGATACCGGCATCGGAGTGAGCTCCGGCGGGATTCAAAGACTCTTCCAGCCTTTCACCCAACTCAGCGCCGCGGCCAACCGCTCCGAAGGCGGCTTGGGAATCGGATTGGCACTGGTAAAGGGCTTGGTCGAGCTGCACGGAGGGACGGTGGAGGCGATCAGCCGCGGCGTTGGACACGGCACGACATTCACCTTGCGCCTGCCGCTCGCCGGGGCCGGACCGCCCCCCGTCGACGACGAAGAATTGCCGGTCACACGGGCGAGGCCGACCCCGCCGCGTCGACATGTGCTCGTGATAGACGACAATCGAGACGCGGCGGATACGCTCGGCATCGTTCTCGGTATCGCCGGCCATCGGGTGGACGTGGAGCACCAACCCATCGCCGGCCTCGAGCGCGCGCGCAGGGAGCGTCCAGACTGTCTGATCATCGATATCGGCATGCCGGAAATGGACGGCTATGAGCTGGCGAGGCAGATCCGCCGGGAGAGGTGGGGCGACGGCGTCCTGCTCATTGCGTTGACCGGGTGGGGGCAGCCGGCGGACAAGGAGCGCGCGGTGAGCGCCGGCTTCGATCATCACTTCACCAAGCCCGTGAACCCGGACGAGTTGGAGCGCGTGCTCGCAGCGGCTCCCTTTACGTAACGCCCGTGCTCGAGTCTCGCGGCTGATCCCGCGGGTTGGTGCGCGACGGAAAGCCTGACAGCGAATCGTGCGCGTTGCTGTCGGAACCCGACGCGCGGCTTGCCCGTTGATCGACCCTATGCCTGACGATCGCGATGAGGCGGAGCTACGCAGACGTGCGCGTGAATTCATTCGTGGGGGCCGGCTGCCTGCCGTACCGCCGTCGATAGACTGGAAAGGGCCCGGCAGCGGCAGAATCTGCGCGCTCTGCGGCGACAGCATCGGCCGCGACCAGATGGAATGCGAAATAGAGGTCATGGCAAAGGCAACCTCGCGGGACAAATACGTCTTTCACGCGCAGTGCTACCTCCTGTGGGAGCTCGAACGCCGTCAGGCCGAGTCGCCTGATCCCAAGAGTGCTGCCGGGCAATCCGAGTAAGTCGCCGCCTGTCAGCGGGGAGGGACGCGCGCCCGAGGTCTTAAGACCGGACCTAGGTCTTTGGCCGGATTTACGCGGCGCCCATGCTTAAGGTCAACTATCT
>Ga0335072_10013451_pt1 | contig 11658 bp, 15 predicted proteins | sample Lox_Sample_21_FD_206725 | JGI IMG/M metagenome (GOLD analysis project Ga0335072, IMG submission 206725) | Soil microbial communities from Loxahatchee National Wildlife Refuge, Florida, United States - Lox_Sample_2.1 | ecosystem: Environmental > Terrestrial > Soil > Wetlands | place: USA...
CCCTAACCCTAACCCTAACCCTAAAATTAGGGTTAGGGTTTACAAAAATACAAAAATTGTATTTTTTTAAATAGGATAGGGGGTGGGGGAATGGGGTGTTAACCCCATGGAAAGTGCCCATTTCCTGTCGATTGGCGCTTTTACTTTTGTCGTGGCGTTGATCGTCGCCGAGTTTGCAGGGTTGTTTGTGTTTTTCTCGCTTAATGTCTTGGCATGCCCTACCAAAATATTGTGGTGTTTCTACCCCGACAGGACAGACCCGCAGGGTCTGTGAAATAAAGACGTCGTCGAGTTCGCAGGGTTGTTTGTCATTTCTCGCTTAATGTCTTGGCATGCCCCACCAACATATTTGTTGTGTTTCTACCCCGACAGGACAGACCCGCAGGGTCTGTGAAATAAATATAGCCTTTTGACCGCGCGCCATCAAATGGCCGGGCTGTCTGATATGTCGGTTTTTTTATTGTAGGACCGGTCCCTGTCAAGTGGCCAGGCATCTAGTATTAAAATTAGGGTTGTGTCTAGGGTTAGGGTTAGGGTTGTACGGCTAGGGTTGATACTTAGGTTATACTTTTGGCCCGCATCTCCGTACATAACTTGGCTTACGATATCTCTAAAGTTGAGACACATCATGAGTTACAGTGAATTTCTGAGGGCGATATTTCCAAATACGTGGAGGGTCATGAAAGCGAGATCACATAAATCAGATACAGTTGTATTCAGCATGTCTTGTCACATGATTTAATATATTATGCACTCTGGCATCTTTGTTCAGCACTAACGATGCATCTTATGACTGACCTATGTGTTCGGACCATATCTAGTAGTTCACCTTTGGCAGCGAGACACATCTTCAGCTCAGTAATTCTTACTGTCACAAAAGGTTCGAGGTAATGTTGGTCAAACGTATTCATTCTACTCTTATTCACAACTTTTCATACCTTTTTGCTAATTCTTGAGCTTCTTTTTGAATGATTTTCTTTCCTTCTTTCTCTATCGTATCGTAAAATCTCTTCCGTTTAGGATCTAGTACTAGATCATCACTGAACGGGTATGTTACTGGAACCTTCAAGCCTTTTTTCACTGCCATACGTTGATGAATTCCATCGCGCCATTTTTTGACAGCTGGAAACTCATCTATTTCAATACCACACCATATAGCAGTAATTGCCCAAACAAAGATGGCAATATCAGCAATTGTCAAGACTGATCCAACAACATACGGAGTCGAAGACTAGAAATTTCTAATAAGCATGTGAATTGATCAAAATTTCGAATGAAACTTACCAATTGCTTTTCCAGAACATGAAATAGACGTCTACATTCTGCAGTATAACGATTGACACCATATGGTACAGATTCTGAAGCATATCGTACGAAATGTGCTGCTTGACCCATCATAGGACCTTGACCAGCAATTTGCCATGAAAGCTATGAATGTTAGTTGTAGGATATCTTTGATAATCGAAAATTAAAGGAATTATCTACCCATGCAAGCATTTGCCAATAATCTTGACTTGGACTTGGATACCACATTTTGTAACCTTTGTCAAATTCTGATACGATATATAGCATACATGCTGCACTTTCCCAGACTGTGACCGATTGTCCATCATCTTTGATGTGAATGATGGCTGGAAGACGTCCATTCGGATTGATCTTTGTGTACCATTCCGATCTCTGTTCTCCTTGAGTATTGTTTATGCGAATGTAGTTGTACGGAATGCTACACTTTCTTAGCTGAGCTCTGTAGATATACGAAGATAGACAAACCCGAGTTCCTCACAAAGAATGGTCAACTTGTAAGGATTTACTGCTGGAGCTCCATAGATGTTCAAACCAGGTTGTGGACTTTTACCGGGTGGTGCGGTTGCCATTCTGAACGGCTTTCTGTACCGGTTTGATTTTCGAGATAATTTTGAATCTGTAGTTTTTCTGTAGTTCTCTGGACTGAATTCGTAGACAGGTTCGAAATGAAATAGCTTAAATACTCCAGGAGTGATGATATTCGAGTGACTCCATTCCACAACCTCGGTTGCCAGTCTGAATACGGTAAACGAAGCTAATTACGAGGATTGACAAATCCTAGTGAATTAATGCATGTGCTATCCTTCTTGCCGATAGTAGATTCAGTTTTAAACTCATAAATACCGGCTCAGTCTCTTTATGGACCTTGTTCTGGGAGATCGTAATTCAACACCTTCGTCCTTCTATATGCTGTATTTCCTCAAACTGCGCAAATTGATCCAATACCCCAGAGTGTAGATAATTTGTTCATTATGCTTTGAAATATTACTACACCCTCTACGGAGATGTCTATAAAGTTGTTAGGATAAACGATCCTGAATAGGTTCAGTAATAGAATCAGCTTAAATTAGAACTGTATGGATTTCCGCGAAATTATCTTGACAGAGTTTACTGTTGTAAACACGATTTGGATACATACATTGCTACATATTTACCTAGTAGACAAACAAATCAAAATATAAACGCTCCTAAATCATCATTCATATCTCTAATTACCTGTGTCACAGAAACTCTTCTATCTTCTTTATGTTATCTCGCTCTGACTTCAGTTATCAATTCTCGTACTTTATTTCCTCCTACTCCTCTACTTTAACTACCACTAAGAACTCTAGATTTTAAGTTTTTCAAACGACAAACAATTTCTTTTATATCCTCTTAATGTACTAACTTCTTCTATAAATAACAAAATCCAATCCACATAAAATTCGTCCGTAGTTTCAATTCCTGCAACAAAAGGAGGAAGTGGCCATAGAATCGTTTTAAGAACTTTACAGTATTTTGATCTTCGTAGCTGTAGAGCAATCTTAAGTATTAAATTAACAGCTGTCGTTGCTTGTAGTTCAGTATGAATATTTGGATAAAGTATTCGTGACCATAAACTTTAGGAAACCATAAAGCCACAATAGCAAGTCAACCATTTTAAAATTGGTCGATTAAACTTTCGAATTGTATCCAGTGAGTCCATTGATGATTTCGAACCGTAATCAAGTCGTAAAATACGAGCTGAAGCATTTGTTGCAGTTGCCAAACCAAATTCAGCATTCATTCGACGAATATTTGCCTCAATGGCAGTAATTTTGGCTGAAGAAAGATCACGACTGGTTGATCTAACTCCTTGTGTACGTCTCCAGTGACCATACTGAAGCATACTCGATATGAGACAGAAGATTTCGTGCGTGAGTGTTGTTACAGGTTCCATTTCTGCATCTTGAATGAAATCTGAGCTCGGATATGATGACCCAAATATCTCTACCAGCCAGAGTTTTGAATACTGTACGATTCTATCATGATCCGAACGTCGAGAAAGTGCATCAAGAAGAGTCAATCCACAATTGTCGTCAGGATTGAAAATAGATACCCGAACACTCAAATAAAACATCCAACATAGAACCCTACACGCGAATCTGGAAAGATGAATCTCAAGTGGTTGAATACAGAACCAATTCGCAAGTTCTCGTAGTCGATTACAAAGATAAGGATAATTATTCGCCAAAGTATCACATTGACATAGAAACAGTGAAGAACAGATGATTATCTCCATTCGAGTGGAAATCACCGATCTGTTTCCGTTGGTCGGTGGAATTTCGTCAAGAGATTGATCTTCCATTAACTGTGCAACTTAAGAAGATGCATGTTCATAGTATTTGATCTATGAAGTATCGTTTAGGTTTGTTTCCTCGTGGTAATATCTAGCTGTCCAAGCAAGAACAGCTACTCTGAATGGAAAGTTTGGATCGCATTGTTGAATGGATTCAAGAACAAAGGTATGATAATTCCACCTTACGTTCTCTTTGATGCTGAATGATTCATGGATGGAATTGTCGTAATGTGCAAAGTAGAAGTAATCCTCATCCTGAGCTCTTGAAATATCTCGCAATGTATCTTCTGTTGACGGATATGGAACAGACAGCGTCTTCTGTCCTTTCTTCTGTGAATTCGCCATCTTATCGTGTCCTCGTCTCTGTGAATTTGCCATTTCATCTTATCTTCTTTTCCATGAATTTGCCATCTCATCTTGTCCTCTTTTTCTCATGGTTTTGGTACCTAGTCCATTCTTTGAGATACTACTTATCGACAATCCATTATTCCCATCAGAAGTTTCATCAACAGTAGAATTGGCGAAACAATAGTGTCGAAGGTATTGTAGGTCTCATAGTTTCTTCTGGTATCATAACTTGTGAGACATCTGATATGTTGGGTGAACATGAAGCAAAAGGTTCGAATGAAAGGTCGAAATCCCAAGTATCCTGTAGATAAAGAGAATCCAAATCTGGAGGTGAGTCGAAAAACAACCCAAATTGATCCAAAGTAAATTGAGATGACTGGAAAAAATCCATAGTTGTTTCAAAGTTAGGCAAGGTTGATGTAGTTGGCTGTGGAGATTTTGCACCCGTGGCGTTAAATAGTGGCAAGCTAGTCCCCATTAGTACCTAGCGGCCAAGCTCGGCTGCCGGGGGGTGAGCGAATAGTCACGTTCTAGGTACTAATGGGGAGTATACAGGTCAGCTGACCCTCAGTTGACCGCTCATATGATGGAGCCGCACAAATCAGAGTGGTCCGTGCTCAGCTGACTCAGCGCCGAGCCCACAATCTATTTCTACCTCAGCCGACCTTTTTCCATTTCTATTTCACGATCAATTAAGATGGCGCTTCCATTTGCTAAATGGGTTAGTATTTAATCATGAATTGGTTATGACTCTATTGCTAATGCATTAAAAGCTAGCTTACTAGGCCTATTTGGCCCTGGAGGAACGTCCTCGTGGTGTGGAGGCCTGGGAAGCAAATGTAAGCCAACTGTTAAATCGATTCTCAATTGATTGCTAATTCATTACTGCACAGGCAAACGGCGAATTGATTATGGGCATGAACGAGCGCTTCTGCCGAGTCGATGTCAATGGCAGGGGCGTTCTCTGTGACAATACTGTGAGCAATCTTTTGAATCCATTCTAAACCTATTGCTAATGCATTAAAAGAAGCCCTTTTCTACCACCGGCAATCTTCGAGCCCACGTCCGGAAGAACCACAAGGCTGAGCTCCAGGATGTTCGCCGTGGCACCTCTTCTGGCCAGGAAGTTTGTGATGCAAAAAGTGAGCTCCAATCCATTCCTAATGCGTTGAGAATCAGGTATTAATTCGTTAGCCTTCTATGATGGAGTGATGGCCCGTCATGCTGCGCTTGCAGTGGAAGATGAAGGCTCTGATGGAGAAAATACCGAGTAAGTAAATGTGAATGGATTCTCAATCAGTTACTAATGCATTACAGCACACCTCCAGTTCCACCAACTCCCTCCAAGGGTGCGCCTGTTTACCATGGGCCAGAGCCGTCGCCACCCCCGACTCACAGGCCTAGAGTGCCTTACAAAAAGGATGGAACGGTAATGGCTTCTCAATAGATTTACAATGTATTAGCTAACGGCTTGCAGACAAATATTGCTGCAGCAAAGCGCATTGCGCACATTGACCGCCGCTGTGACAACTGTGCCCACGCACATAGAAGTAAGTGAGTTTAAATCGATTTTAAATCCTTTGCTAATACATTACAGGGTGCCCGCATGGTGATAAGCGACATCCAGATAACTGCCTCCTCTGGGATCACTTTACCGATGAAGAGGATGAAGCGGATGCAGCGGATGAGATTTAAAATGAATTACTAATGCATTCGGAAGGGAGGAAATGGGATGAGATGGGCGGAACCAGAGATTGCTTGCTTGCTAATGGGTTCTGAATGCATTACAGAACGGAATGGTGGGAAAAAAGCAGATTGCGGCTTGCATTAGAGTATTGCTACAGCCTCAATTCATTGCTAATGGATTTCGAATTCATTGTAGTATTTGGTGAATCCCAAGTTGGGCCTCCTTGATCGTATTTTCAATCCGCTTTGCACGAAGCTCCTCCCTTTTTAGCTCCAGCTGAAGCTTTCGATCTTCCAGCTCTAGCCGGCGTTCTTCTAAAGCCAACTCTGAACTGACCTGGGTTTGTAAAGAGGACAAGTTATTGACGGAGGCGACCTGGCGAAGAGGGACCGTTCTAATCGATTGCAAATCAATTCTCAATACATTATTAATGTTTTGAGGGTTTGCTTACCTTTGAGTCGATGAGCGCCTACCTCTCGACGAAGCCGATCGCGAAGAGCTGCGAGAGGGAGAGTTTGAGAGTCTCTGCCGCTGCCGTGGAGGTTGTGCTGGATCGCCTGGATCGTCGCCTTGTTCATCTTCCTCATGCCGGCGTCGGCGAGAGCCTTTTGACGAGAACGCATTAGCAATATATTCGGAATGCATTCAATTTCAATTTGTGCCTACTTACGCTCTCCCCGGAGGTTTTCATTGAACCGAGATTGAAGTGATGTATTTCGGTAAGAATGTGCTAATCCTTCTTCGGTTTTCAATAAGTAGCGCTTCACATCTAACCGATCAATAATCTCTGCACTGCTCACGGTCAAATAGCAATTCATTTCGAATGTATTGTGAATGGGTTAAAGTTACTCACTACTTGATGGCACGAAGCAGAGGGAGTCTCCGACCAAATGAGTTACTCTTCCAGTGCGTCGACTCAACTGCATTAGTATTACGCCTGGTTTTGTCCCAAATATGGCTTGGAACCTTAGAACAACTGACATTAATACCGGCCGCAATGAGTGGGCGCTCCTTGTGCTTGACCCACTCAGAAATTCGTGGTGAATCCGAGTTTGTTTCTTAATACATTAGGTATGGATTCGGAATGTGTTGCGAATCCATCACGTACCTCTAAGCAAAGCACACAGCGCAAAGTAGTCGTCTTTGGAGGTGCAACTGGCGAGTTCAGACATTCTCTGATGCACTGACATGTTGGTTCGTCCCTGTGTACCGGCAGCTCTGTCTATCGAGCGCTGAAAGTGAACCTGGCAGGTGATATTGACGTGCATTGCTTGCCATGACCATGGGCGGTTTTTGGAGTCAACCGAGGAGAGGTATTCGCCCAATCCTAATCGATTGTCAATGTATTGTGAATGTATTGCGGATACCTTCATACCTTCAAGCTGCGCTTCATCCATATCGGTGACAACCGCCTCGAATCCAGTATCATGTAGGTGTCGCCAGCGGACCTGTGATTCAGTGCGACATTGTATCGCGTGGAATAACCGTTTGAAGGCCAGCTCATACACGGTTGAGGTCTTCTTATTGACATAGATTCGAGCGAAGGTCATTACTAAAACGTAATGCATTAGCAATGCGTTAAGAATGGATTGCGAACGTATTACCTTTCCCAACTTCTGGAACATAGGCTGCCACCACGATCTCATTGATGTCATCATTGCTTACGCGCTTAAAACCCATGTCTACCTCAAAAGAAGGTCTTGTCATAAGGATTTGCGCTTGTTTCTTCAAGAAACAGACCACAGCAAGCTCATCTCCGTCAAAGGCGACGTCCTGGATGTACTATTCATTGTCAATGTATTGGCAATGCATTCGCCATGGATTAAACAATTACCTGCAAATCCCCCAGCGATCTCTGTCGAATTTCGAACTCATATTGCACTGCTTTGAACCCTTCTCCAAATGGGGATTGAAGGAGTCGATCTTTACGAATTAGAGCTGTCACTTTGTCAAGATTTGCAAAGCTTTTATGGATATCAGTGATTGTATCTCCGCGGTACTCGTCATAGAGCCTCCGCATCTCCACGTGTTTCAGGAGTCCAGCTGTAATATATTAGCAATGCGTTGAAAATGGATTGCGAATCGTTTACAAGTTGTCAAGGACGGATCATTGATTCTCCTTATTACCGACAGTATCTCAGACAAATACTTTTGTGGAGTCTTAGACGGTGTTGGTGGACAATGTGTGTGTATACCATGCGAAATAACAAGCAAATACGGCGTTTGCTCTGCGTCAATAGGCTCAAATATGGTAAATTGAACCCCACACTCCGTGGGTTTCATCTCGCCTTGGCCTTGTGGATGGTCGACACCTGGAATCCATTAGCAATGAATTCTGAACACATTGAGAACGCATTACCGCAAACCCTCGCTCGGCTCGACGTACTGCGGACCACAGTACAGTCCTCCCTCTCAATACTGTCAACGTCATATAGCTCGTCAAATAGATCCTTCAGAAGGTCATATTGTGACACCAGACTAGCAGGCAGCGATCTAGAGAAGTGGCCATTCTTATACCGCCATTTGACACAAGAGACGAAGTACCGGGGGGTGCCAGAGACCGTCTGAAATACGCTCAGAATGCATTCAGAATGTATTCTGAAATACTTACCTCGACTTCACTGGCTTTCAAAACAGGCTTACAGGCCGAGCTCTGTGAAGGACAACCTCGCTCCTTTTTAAACGCTTCCAGAATAGCACGGTGGAAACTGCATGGTCAGTAATATATCAAGAATCGATTGAAAATGTATTACCTTCTTGCCTCTCGCTCCTGATTCGGTGCCGAGTGTGCCTCCCGAATATCTGTTATCTTTCTCCAGTCCAGTTCAGTAACCGTGGTATGGTGCATCTCTGTGAGCTCTTCTGCAAGGTATTCACAAGCTTTTATACCGGTACAACGCAGAGTTTGGCGCATACAAGGAGCCCTATTAAAGAAGGTCGGTTTCGAGCTATTTGGTGGGTATCGCTTGGCCGTACAATACTGCATCTAGAAATGGATTAGCAACCTATTCTTAATGTATTTGAAACGTATTACCGAGTCTACTGCGAATTTGATCTCCTCTTTCGGTCTCCCCCGCAAATCAACAACATATGCGACTCCTTCTGGGTCCGTATTGGGATAATCAGGTAGACTGAATACATATTTCACTTCTTTGACAAGAAGTGGATGAGTGGAGTGGCCAGTGATGTCTATTAGTTCGTCTGGGGGCTCCGGCTTTGTAATAGTTTAAGAATGCATTTACAATCGATTTGGAATATACTACGCTTACTGGGTCTTGACCCTCACTGTGTTGCGGTGCCTCTGATACCGGATAAACGGTATGCCCTTGTTCATTCTCAAACTCTTCATACTCGTCACCTAGGTAGATAGGTGGGGTCTGTGGGAAGCAGATGTCAGGTAAATAGTCGTCTTCGTCTCCGTCTCTTGCCATAGCGGAATGGATTCGGAATGTATTCACAATCTATTGGGAATGAATTCATGGGCTATAAAAGGGAACGCCGCGAGAACTCCACCCAAAGCTCAGGCGAGGTCAGCTTAAGTATGAACTGAATGCCAAGACCCTTATCTGAGCTATAACCACCTCAGGTGACCGGTCAGCTGACCCTCAGCTGACCTGCAACCTGACTAATGGGGACTAGCTTGCCACTATTTAACGCCACGGGTGCAAAATCTCAAATGGGTGCAAAATCTCAAAATCCGGGTGCAAAATCACACCTGCCGATGTAGTATCTGAATGTTCAACTTCTTGCTGATCCGTCCTCATTTCCTTGGGAATTTCTACTTCAGGTTCCGAATTTTCAGTTTACTCAGGCTGCTGTTTCGTTGGAATTGCGTAGGAAATCTTGAAATTCTTATCAAATGAACTTTGACATGGTGATCCACCTTTACAGCGTACTTTTCTCTTACGGCAAGTCAAACATCCTATAAAACTTAAGATATTAGCGTTTTCGTACTATCTTTGTCTCAAATTCTCATTGAAACCGTTTCAAAAGCGGATACAAACCGTTAAATGTCCTCCGTAAAGAGTTATTAGAAGGTATTTCAGTGTTTCTTCCAGTATTTCAAAACTTTGAAGAGGAAATTTCAACTAACGTAAGTTGAGAGATGGAATTGTCTTGTTCGCTTCTCGGAAAAGTGCTTGGATGCACCTAGTGTGATATTAATCACTTCGAATAGGGTATTTGAGACTTTCAGCATAGCTCATGCGACATAAAAGGGCTATCGCTGCATATCTCGTATTCTTCGGTCGCACGATTATTAGCGGATGGCAAAAACTTCAGTATGATCGGCTGTTTGCTTCCTAGAAGGAGCTTATATCCCTGCCTTTGTGGAGGAAATAGTCAGAGTTCAATTCATCATGCAATGCTCGAATTTCTTCAAAAGCGAAAACGGACCGATCTTAAACGATCTTCCTAAATATTCCATAGTCTCGTATTTTAATAGTAGCTAGCGAACTTCAAGATCTAATTGTAGAGACAGATTTGTGATAAACATGACTATCAGTTGGAAGACTATATACCACCTAATAGGCATACCTAAAGTACGGTTGTTCCTTATCAGTCAAATCCAAGAAATCATTTTCTTGTGCCTCAGTTACTTCGGGTTTATCATACTTCTAATCCCTTCTTCGATTTTCCCAAAGCAAATAAACCATCAAGATACCTCCAAGAACAAACATCGACAAGAAAGAGGCTATCATACCTCTAAATCCTAACGGATATCGTGGTGCTTGCTTCGCAATGAACAATTATGGTGCCACAAGTTGTTCTGCCGAATAGAACAAGAAAATTCCAGCATTAACAACCATCTTTCTCGTCATTCCTGCAATATTAGACGAAACAAGACTTATGACCATAATGTATGGAACCGCATTTGTGAAAAGAATGTATACACCAGCCAACCTGGTATGCAATTTATGTGTCGGCTCATAGTAGATAAGAAAACTTCCAATGATCGGCGGAATATTGGCAAGCATAATCACCAAATATCGGCTATTTTTCAAATATGTTTCAACATAGCCACTGTAACAAGTTAATATTTCAGCTACAGTACAACTAAAAGCTCACTTACGCTACGAGAACGGAAACAAGTTGAATAGCGTGTTCTGGCATTGACATGATGGTTGCCTTAAGGTCTGTTTAGTGCACATTTATATCAACACATTGTGTTATACCTCGATGTTGGTAAATCCTAACCCAGTGAGAATAAGTTTGTTGAACTTTTTCTTGTTAGCATTGATTCGTAATTTGCCTTCAAATAATCTTACCGCAGTTAGTCCACCTCCTGGAAGTGATTGAATGAACGCAATACAGAAAAATATCCACACTTGAACATCCAAAAGAACTGAAAAAGCTTGTTTCCACTTCCATGTCGAACTACTAATACCAGTATAATTTCCTACCACCTAATGTAATGTCAATTCCGTATGTATTGAGAAATATTATTCGTGCTCACTCGTAAAATGATAATTTTCTTCTCTCGATCGTTCAAAAACTTCATCTTCCATGGAGAATTTGGTAAGAAATATAACAAAACTCCAGCCCAAAGAATCGAAAACCCTCCATAGGTAACAAACATATACTTGTAAGGTGAAAGATGAGTATGAGAATGTCCAAGTCCCCATGCAATAAAATCACCAAAGAAAGAACCAATTGCTGCACCTGTCCACCATATACAAGAACGAAGTGAATGTTCCTTGCGAGTATAACTTAATACTGAGCAACTATCAAAACGAATACTGGGTTCATAGATGCTTCAAAAAAACCAAGAAAGAATCTTGACGTGGCAAATGTACCAAAGCTATTCGAAGTGATATCAAGTAAGATACATATACCCCAACAAAAGACATTGCCGGCAACCCATTTTCCAAGTGGTACTCGATACATTGCCCAAGCAGAAGGTGGTTGTCCCAACATGAATCTTAGTGGTTGTTAGATATAAACGACAAATTTTCAGTATTACTGACCTAAAGTAGAAGATCGTACCAACCCAGCTTAATCT
>Ga0335072_10013452_pt1 | contig 11658 bp, 8 predicted proteins | sample Lox_Sample_21_FD_206725 | JGI IMG/M metagenome (GOLD analysis project Ga0335072, IMG submission 206725) | Soil microbial communities from Loxahatchee National Wildlife Refuge, Florida, United States - Lox_Sample_2.1 | ecosystem: Environmental > Terrestrial > Soil > Wetlands | place: USA: Florida...
ACCAAACATTTAAGCCCAGTAACCAGAGATTTGTGGATTGTGGTAACCAGCGGATCAAACAAGGAAAAACCAGCCGCGTTAACCCATAGCAGGAATTAAAGAAAGCAAAACGATAGGGAACGGAGAGGCAATCGCTAGAGGATGGCTAATTCATTGTGACCGAAGTCACATCCGTTGCCCGCAGGCCAAGTTTCTTATTCCCATAGGTTTGCAGAATGGATGGATCGAGCGCGGTTCGAGCCAGGTGCGTGAGAACGAGGGCAAACTCTTCCCGACGGGCGATTGCGGGCACCGGCTATTGAATGACGCTGAGCGCTGCAGCCCCCAGGGCGAATTGCGAGAACAATTGCGACCAATCCAGAACGCCGCGAAGTGCAGAAGGCCGGAATGATTTTTCCGGTATGACAATGGTATCGCCCGGGTAAATCCGCAGATTCTCGAAATTGCTTCCCCAAGCACTTCGAGTTGATTCGTAGCCGACAACCTCCCCATCGGCACGAATCACAAAAGCGCGCTTTCGGTCTGCGTCCTTCGTTTCGCCGCCCGCCTTTTTCAGATATGTACTAACCCGGCGGTCTTGGACGTAGAGAAACGAATTCTGATCATTCACCGCACCCACCACGTTTACAGTGGCCGGGATCGACGGCACCACGAATTGATCTCCGGCTTCCAGGGGGAGGTCGGGAATTTGGCTGGTGCCGCTGCTTGATGGTCGGAATTCCAGTACGATCCGGCCAGAGGCACGAATCTGCTGGAGCCGCGTCAACAACTCCCGCTCGCTCGTTTGCGAGGCGGCTCCGCTGGCAAGGTCCTGCGCAGAACTTACTGGCGAGGACGATAAAGCCAGATTGCTCCGCTGCATTCGCAGGTCGAGACTTTGCACGTATTCGTCCATCCTTGCCTGTTGCATGATGCGTGTCGATTCGCGCGTGAATTCAGCCCCGTAGAGATAAGCATTTGGAGTCAGCCCGCCTGCACGCTCAATGAGTTGTCGCAGCGTCTCTCCTGGTTTTGCAGTGTAGAGTCCAGCATGTGCGAATTCGCCGTCCAGCCTAATCAGCTTCGTTTGCTCGGCAATCGGAAGACGAATATCGGCTTCGGAAAAGACTGTCACCACGTCTCCCGGCTGCAGTTCAAGATCCTGAGCCGCATCATGCTCCAGAACCAGCTTGCCAAGATCGAACGGGATCAACCTTGTCTTCAGAGTTCCAAGATCGAGTCTCAGGACATCTGCATAATCCCAGTCAATCTCAGGTGCAGGGATGGATATTTCGGTTCGTTCGGTACTAGAAGGGTTTCTGCTGTAAGACTGCTGTGCGGCCAGTGAACTGCTAGCTGCACGCTGTTGGGCATTAAGAGGCTGCTGTCCAAATTGGGTCTGATTCGAAGAGCTCTGGCGATCCGGCTGGAATTGAGAGGCCTGATCCATCGGCATTTGAGAATACTGGCCCTGCTCCCATTGAGCGTACTGGTCCTGTTGCTGAAATTGACCTTGATTGGAAAGCGAGGGAATGAGCGAACTTGGGGTGCCGGAGTTCGGACGAGGCATCGAGATCGGTTGGCTGTCGGTCGGCTGCCTGAGGCGATTAAATCCAGGTATCGGCTCGAATTCTGGCGATGGCAGTCCGAGTTGGGTCCGTCTCCACCAGTAATTGCGCGTGATGAGGGAGTCCTTGTCGGGTATCAAGTCGCTGATCCGCATGCCGGGATGCCACGCAAAGCGACCGGGGTTTGCGATATTTCCGCGAAGGGTTACGGTTTGCGTGTATTTCGGCACGATCGAGAACACGCGGACCAGATCGCCGTCGGCCAGCGGAGTCGCCAGTCCAGTCGCGTCATAAGCCACTTCCATCGCGTGCCGTTCGTTGTGACCCTCGATGCGTTCAACTGAAACGCGGGCCTGCGATGCTACGGCCGAGACTCCGCCGGCGTTAGCGATCGCATCTTTTAGAGATTCGTTTTCGGTCAGTTCGTAGATGGCCGGGCTCCGCACGCTTCCGACGACGGCGGCCTGTGGCCCGACCGGCGGAATAAAAATCACGTCGCCAGAGAGGAGCTTCGAGTCATTTGATTTGTCCCCATGAACCAGGAAGGAGTAGAGATCGAAATCTGCAACCTGCTCGCTTCCGCGCCGCAATTGAATGTGACGGAATGAACCCTGGACAGAGGGGCCACCGCTCGCAAATAGAGCGTCGATCAGGGTGCTTAGCGAACTGACCGTGTAAACTCCCGGCCGTCGCGCCTCACCCGCAACGTAGACCTGAATCGCCCGGACCCGGCCGAGATCGACAAGAAGATCGAAGTTTTTATAAACCCGACCAACTGCTTGGCGCAATCGATCTGTAAGCTGCGAGTACGGTAAGCCCGCGACATGTATCGGGCCGACCTGCGACACCGGTATGTAGACTTCGCCGGTTCGGTCCACTTCCACATTGGCCTGAAAATTAACCTGTCCCCAAATGCGAATCCGCAACTCATCGCCCGGCCCGATGACATAATCCGGTGGAACCGGGGTCATATCCAGCGGGGCGAATGTCGAAGGAACCGAGCGGAAAAGACTCGCTCCGAAAATTGGCAGGATCTGGTTGGTGGTCGTAGCGATGAATTTCTGAAATTCCGTCAGCGGTTCCGGCGGAAGCGGGATCTGTTGTGTTCTGCCCTGAGCGGCGAGTTGTCGCGCCTGAGATTCCGCATCCGAATAGGTCCGAGTTAGGCCGCGCGACTGGTCCAAATTGGGCCCCACGCCGAGCGTTGTTGACTGGGGACTGGGAAAAGATGTACCGAGGTTCTGGCTATTCGCACATTGGCTGGACCCCGCCTGGAGAGGATCGGAGCAGTCCGGAGCGCCTGATGTCTGGGTGCTGCCTGGAATTTGCTGCTGCGCAAAGAGTGGGGTCGCGAAAAATATTAGAAAGAGAGGCAGACTGAATGACTTGACCATGCGGGTGCGTAACACAATCCTGCTGTCGTCAGAGCGAGTTCGGCCAGCTCTGCTCTGGCTGCCAGAAGGGCAGATTTTCATATTTTATCAGTCTAGCACGTCATCGCTTTTGATCCCGATCTTGCAAGATATGAAGAAGGCGAATCCCTGATTGAGCCCCAAGGGGATGGTCGAGGTGAAGTGCAGACGATCTTTGGGATCGGTGTTTAGCAGGTTCTTGACCTAGCGCCTTTGTGCACCGGAAGATTGTTGGCAATTGTATGGATTTCCCTTCCGCGTGACCTGGTTGATTACGATGTCGGCGAAAGGCTACGAGCTTGCCGAGGTATGGTGCTCGACCGTTCCACCCGACACTTTTCAGGTCTCAGTGTCAAAGGCCGTAAAATAGCGATAAGGCGCTATGACGAAAATGCTCGAAGCCATGCCGTTCCGCCTGCTCGTGGAAAGAGGCAGCATTGGACCTTTGTGATCAGCGATTAAGATGGGTCTGCCCCCTGGGGATACCTAATGACTCCGACCAAGTATACTTCACCGTAAGCCAGAAGCTCTCTCGACAATCGCTAGCAGATCGTCTGCATGAGTAAAGCGAACACACGGCAAACGAGCCAGACAGCTTACCTGGACGTCGCTTGCCTGCTTGAGCCGGCTTCAATGAATAGTTGAGAGAACGCAGATGAAAGTGGCAATTGAAGTCTCGACGCTTGAGGCCGGCTATGCTGGCATCAATCGCTGGATACCACTGATGCTGTCCTCCATGTCTGAGCACGCTGTACACGTATCTCCTATTGTGATGCCTGGTCTTTGCAAACGACTAGGGATTCTTGGTCAATACATCTACTTCAATCTCTGCATTCCTGCGCTACTGAGGTTCAGATACAAAGACTACGATGTATTTATCATTCCGAATAACCTGTCGAAGTTTCTCATCTGTCCATCACGGAAATCGATTTATTTCATTCACGATCTCATTCCTCTTGACTGCGCAGATCATTCATCGCTGCTCAAGAGGGCTCTTCTCAAGCTCAAATATCGCCAGATCCGATCCGCAAGGGCGATTTTCACCACGACCATATTTGTGCGCAAGCAGATAGTGCGCCGCCTAGATCCACCATGTCCAATCTTTGAGTTACTCGGCTTTGTTGATCTATCTCTAAACGACGCTAAATCGCTTGAGGTAGGTGAGCGCATTTCGCTGCCGGATCCGTTCCTGTTGTGCATCGGCACAGGAGAGCCAAGAAAGAATATTGACTTAATACTCCGTGCATACTCTTTAGACCGAGACCGAAGGCTTCCGACGTTGCTTGCCTTCGGGAAAAGCTGGAACAACATCGGGCACGCTAACATACTTGACCGATGCCGCCAGTATGGAATATCTGACCGGATTGGCCTACTAGGGCCTGTTAGCGATGGTCAACTTGGAGTTCTGTTCGGCAAATGCCTGTTTTTTATCTATCCGTCATTGGCTGAAGGATTTGGCCTTCCCCCAATTGAGGCCATGCGGTTCGGCAAGCGGGTCCTGGTCAGCGATTTGGAGGTATTTAGAGAGGTTCTTGGGGACAGCGCACATTACGTGCCGACCAATGATCCGGGAAAGATGTACCAAGCCATGCTTGAAATGTGCAGCACCCAATCAGCTGTTTCTCAGCAATCCCTTGACCTGATCTACTCGCCGGCCGCGGCTGCTGACCGTTTTCTGCACGCTCTTAGGTCATCTATTTTGTGATATCTGATTACGAGGCAGACAGAGAGCCAAATTTCGAGTAATTGGGCAGTCGAGCTCTCCCGAAGTGAACTTGCCCTCAGAATGCGTATCCCTTAGGTCGGTTGGTTTCAGAGATTAATTCATCTCGTAGTCGTCGTGACGGTGGGAATGTGAATCGGTTTGATCGATTTCCAAGGTCGGTCGGAAGGGTGGAAGACGGCTTTATCGTTTTCCATGCTTTCCATCGACCGGCATTTCCACCGTCTGCTTCTGTTACCGCATTCCTCATGCGGCAATCAGTGAAACTCGTTTCTGCCACCAGTTTTCAAACTCCGCTGGGCTGAGATAGTTCAGGGTTGAGTGCATGCGTTGCCGGTTGTACCAGAGCAACCAAGCAAGCACCGTGTCCTTAGCCTGGCGAATGGTTTCGAAGCGCTCTCCGTGCAGGCGTTCCACCTTCAGGGATCCGAACAGAGTTTCCGTTACTGCGTTGTCCCAACAGTTCCCCTTGCGGCTCATCGACGCGATGGCATACTGGCATCCACGATCGGAGTGAAAGATCAAGTTCCCCTTTTCGGGACGACGCTGAAACAAGCCCATCTCCAGCGCATCGATCACCAGACTGCGGTGCATGTCCGGGCGCATCGACCAGCCCACTACCTTGCGGCTAAACAGGTCGATGACCACGCCAGGAATAACTTTGTCGATTTTGAATTGTTCACCAAATCGGAGACGAGCGGCTATAGCTATCGCCTCAAGGATAGCCACCGCAAACGCAACCCGCCTTCGGGCCGCAAACCGCGCCACCGCCAACGTCCGTTGGCGGAGAAAGCGTCAAGCGCGTAGCGGAAGAGCTTTCTTTCCTCAGGGAAACCATCCTTAACGATGCTTTTGACGGCACCCAATTCCTCCACCCTCGGTGGTTTCATCTTATCTCGTCCTTGACACTCTTGCTAGCGTTTGCTCTCATTGAAGAGACAATGGTGAGCGGCTTTTGTGTTAGAGTGATTTTGTGATTGATTTCAACTTCCGAAGAGAGTAATTTGGCTCCGGTTTCTGCTCTTGAGCGGTGCTTCTTATACGGATCTTACCTATCCCCGTAATCGATATCCGACGCAATATCCTGCGAAGGCCAGACCCGAATGACCGCGGACGACTGTGTATGAGAACGAGGAATTTGATCAGCTGGACGAGCTAGAGAACTGGAGATGAATTCGAAGACGGTACGACTATTACTCTACAGTGATAGCCCCGATTTTGGTGGTCATGAGGTCATGACTCTGCGAATCCTGGAGCACTTGCTGGAGACTGGCGAATTCACTATTTCCTTCATTTACTCTCCTCGGAACGGCCGTCTAGAAGGCGAGCTAACGGCGATCCAGTCGCGCTTCCTCGAACTAGTTCTTCGGCCCTCTTCCTACACGTCTGGTCGGCTTCAAATGTTGCGGACCCCTGTGGCAATCGGGGCTCTTCGGCGCATACGCGAGTTGATGAGGAGGTTCCGACCTGACTGCGTGATCGCGATTCAAGGGGAAATTGGACTTTCGAGCTTAGGTGTTCTTGCAGGCATACGTGAAGGAGTCCTAACTATCAGTTACATTCCAGCAGCACATACGAGGCGGCAGCGAGGAGATAGTAGATTCCCTAGATTGAAGGATATGATTCTCTCGTTGTATTATCGGCTTCCTTCCCGCTATATAACGATCAGTGAGAAGATGGGCATGATGCTACGCGAAAGAGGTGCTAGACAGCCGATAGATGTGGTGGAAAACGGAGTTGATCCTTCCGTATTCCAACGGATCGACAAACGTCTTGCGCGCGAACATCTCGGCCTCCCGCAGGCCGACTTTCTGACTGCATTGTGCGGACGAATAGAGTTCAAGCAAAAGGGGTTTGATGTACTCTTACGCGCCCTAGAGGGGCGCATGAGGGAATTCAATGAATGGACTTTCCTCGTGGTCGGAGATGGTCCGGATAGGCAGCAGCTCCAGGCGACAATTGAGAAATTGAATCTAGCCCATAAGGTCAAGATTCTTGCGTGGCAGCAGTCCATGTCATTGATCTATTCTTCTGTTGACTTAGTGGTTATCCCCTCGAAATACGAAGGTGTCCCCGCAGTCATGTTGGAGGCTATGTATTATGGGCTGCCCATAGTTGGATCGGCGGTTGACGCGATGGCAGAATTGCTCCCCGGCGAATGGCTCTTTCCTGTAGGCGACAGCGATGCGCTCGCAGATGCGATGTTACGTGTAAGGTCGATGGATAACGATCGCTTCCTGGAACGCAACAAGCATGTTGTCGCCACACGATTTACCGTTGAACGCCAAAAACGGGAATTTGCTCGAGTGCTGTTTCAATGCACGGAACAGGTCGCGAAGTCGAAGAGTGAGGACCGAGGCAAGGTTGACACGATCTTGCCAGGCAACTGAGACTGAAACTTCGCCGATTGCGCATCGGCAAACCATGTCATCGAGTTTGCGCGAAAAACCGGCCCTTCTGGGCTTTGGAACTGACAATATTGGTGGCCATCGTGTCTGAGAATCATAGGGGTACGCCGGAGGAAGGAACCGCTGGCATCGCCACAGTAGCTGGCGGCGTTTCTTCTATTGAAGGCTGCAGTCTGAGCGGTCCTGCTGTTGCAGGGGCAACTGAGCGACGGCCCGGCGCCCGTTTTCTTTCAAAATTGAAGCACGTTGTCGGTCTCGACCGAGCTATCGCCTTCACAGTCCTGGCGCGGAGCTGGTCTATATTGTCAGGGGTTCTTACAGTTCTTCTTATTACCCGATTCCTCAACCCGGTTGAGCAGGGTTATTACTATACATTTTCCAGCTTGGTCGCGATGCAGGTTGTGTTTGAATTGGGATTTGCATTTGTCATCCTGCAATTGGCCGCGCATGAGAGTGCCCGACTGCAGATAGTAAATGGGGAACTGATTTCAGGAGATGCAGTAGCCTATTCACGCTTGGCGTCTGTCCTGAAAAAATCGATTCGATGGTACTCTGTGGCCGCCTGTCTCATGGGTGCTGTACTTTTGGCAGTCGGATTTTGGTTCTTCTTAACTCACAAGCAGTCAACATCCTCTTTGTCCTGGCGGATCCCGTGGATGTGTTTGGTCGGCGGTGTTGTTTTCACTTTTCAAATGGATCCGGTCTTCTCCTTTCTTGAGGGATGCGGATTCGTAGCCCAAGTGGCCCGCATGCGCCTGACGCAGGCGATCTCTGGCACCGCTCTTGCATGGATCGCTCTGACGCACCATTTGGGGTTGTTCGCACCTGCTGGTGTGGTGGCTGGACAAGCAATCGCAGGATTCGCGTTCCTCTTTTCGAAAAGACAGTTTCTTCTTCCACTGCTTCGTCATCGTGGCACGGACGTAGTGGGCTGGCGTTCTGAAATTTGGCCGTTTCAGTGGCGGCTAGCTGTCAGTTTCTTCTTCTCCTATCTCGTCCTTCCACTGTTTAATCCAGTTCTATTTGCGTATAAGGGCGCCACAGAGGCTGGTCGCATGGGCATGTCGCTCTCCATTGCTTGTGCACTCGGGGCAGTTGCCCTGTCGTGGATGAGCACTAAAGCCGCCCCATTTGGACAGATGATTGCGCGCAGGGACTATGACGCGCTGGACCAAGCATTTCGCCGGGCTCTCACGCAGTCTACGGTCCTTCTCTTGCTCGCTGAGGTCGGGGTACTTAGCGTCCTGGTCGTCTTGGAGTTTAGATATCCACGCTTCTCTGGGCGCATGCTTCCAGTTCCTGTTTTGGCGCTCCTACTGTTTGCTGTCCTTCTTACGCATATCCAATTTGGCGAAACGTTGTATTTGCGCGCACATAAACGGGAGCCATTATTGTTGCTAAGCTTAGCCGTGGCAGTGCTGACGAGCGCGAGTACGCTAATTGCCGGAAGATTATGGGGAGCGACTGGAGTCGTGATCGGATTCTTCATTTTCGGGGGTGTGCTCAATCTCATTTGGGGGACACATATCTTTCTCAAGTGTCGACGAATGTGGCGCTACAACCCGCTGAAAATTCAACCTTTGGGCTAATAGCTACTCGCGTTTCCCGTGGGATGAGAAAGGAGATTTGTTGGTGGCTAGTGGGGGACCGAAGGCGTTCGACTTCTATGACACGCTCGTAACGCGGATGGTCGGAACTCCTGCTGACATATTCTCAATCGTTGGATGGAGGCTCCACTTCAGCCAGTTCCGTCAGATGCGTATAGCCGCAGAGGAACGCGCAAGAAAAGCACATGGCGAATTGGTCACATTTGACACCATCTATGAATACATTCCCCTGTCTGAAGACGATCGTAAACGAGCATATGAACTTGAATTGCATTTGGAGAGCTGCTTAGTTGTTCCAGTGCGCAGGGTAATCTCTTTATTCAACGCTGGTGACATCATTGTGTCAGATATGTACCATGCGGAATCGCTCTATAGAGATATTCTTGCGCGGTTTGTGCCCGCGCCTGAGGTATCACGTGTCTATGTCTCCGCACTCGAGGGAGGCAGTAAAGCTAATGGACTACTCTGGAAGAAAGTGGCAGCAGAGTGCCCTGCGCACCGGATGCACTTCGGTGACAACTTCCATGCCGATATCATTCAGGCCCGGCGGAATGGATTCACCGCACATCACATTGTAGATGCGCAGCTCAACCACTACGAACAGGCTTTGAGTAGAAGTGGCGTGGATGGTTCAATGATAGCGGGTGCGGCGAAAGCGGCCCGCGTATCAATGATCGGGTCTGAGACCACAAAAGATGAGGAAAGCATCATCACCGTGTTTGCATCCGTAATTGCGCCGTTAGCATATGCATTTTCGAATTGGATAATAAAGAGCTGCCTTGACCAAGATATACGGCGTGTATATTTCCTCGCGCGAGATGGGTACCTACCTTACAGGATCTGTAAAGCGGTCTGCGCCGCTCGGATCATCCCCTTAGAATGCGTATATATCTATGGTTCGCGCCACGCGCTTCATCTGCCAGGGTTTCGAGACATCGACTTAGCGTCGGATTGGCTTTTAGAACGCACTTACGATTTGTCATTGGATACCATCGCAAAACGAGCGGGGATTCCAGTTTCAAGTCTTCAAAAAGCTGCAAGCCCGCCATTGGATGCGGACCCTTATCGAAAGATTGGGGTAGACGAGTGGGATCAGGCGAAGTTAGCCCTTCTAAATCCGTCCGTAATCGAAGCTATAGGTCGCTCATCGCAGGATGCCTTTGGTGCTGCTTTCCAATACTATCGATCTGTTGGCTTGACAGACTCTGCCCCTGCAGGGTTGGTCGACATAGGCTGGAACGGACGCATGCAACAATCGTTACGAAGTCTATTGGATAAGGCGGGCAGTGGCCCCAGCAAGCTGATGGGCCTGTATCTGTGCCTGTCACGATCTAATCTGGATACTGCGCGTGACAGCTACCACGGCTTCCTATTCAGGCGCACGGCTGATGACTTGGTGGGTCCCTTGTATGATGACTATAGGCCCGTTCTTGAAGCAGCTTTCAGCGCTGACCATCCAACCACGGTGAGGTTCGCGATGGAAGGTTCTACTCCGCGTGTGGTGCTCGGCTCTGGGATGAGTGACCTGATGTTACAAAGAATCCGACTCCAGCATGAAGTTGTTAGGATTTTTACCGAGAATGCAATGAAGCTTGAAGCGGCTATGGGTCGAAACCTCGAAGTCCCGTTTCAGCCACTTGTATCAAATCTAAAAAGGTTTCTTGGAATGCCGCGTCAGCAGGATGGACGAGCCTTCTGCGGATTTGGAATTGTTGATGGACAAGTGGAAAACGGCGAGAAAGATATCTGCAAAATCATAAGGCTAGGTCGGCACAGCCCATTATGCCCAGAACTCGGCTGGTGGCCACAAGGCACATTGGCGGCGAGTGGCTACCAGCTTCTTGCGCTTTTGGTGTACATGGCGAATACTCTCAAATGTTGGGCACGAAAGATGCGAAGCTGTCTGCCGCGCTGACCTGCCCCCATTTTCCGCACGGTAATCTTACTTAGCCAGCCGCAGCCGAAGCTGTGGGAAAGTTGAAAACGCCATCGGCGTTTTCAAAGTGGGCGGAGCCCACGTCTTTTCCATAGCTTGCCTGGCGTGCAAACTCTGCTGGCGTCCGATAGTTCAAGCTGCTGTGTGGTCGTTGTTCGTTGTAGTCATGCCGCCATATCGCGATCTTCCGTCTGGCGTCAAACAGGTTTTGAAACCAACTGATCCGCAGGCTCTTCGCGCAGTCGCCCATGAAAGCTTTCGACATGCGCGTTCTGTGTGGGCTTACCGGGCTGGATGTGCACCAGCTCGATCTTCTTCTCAATGCACCAGGCCAGGAAATGGCGGCTGGTCAGTTCGGGTCCGTTGTCACATCGAATGGACCGCGGCTCGCCACGGTGTTCGATGATCTCGTCCAGCACTCGTGTCACGCGCCGACTGGCGAAGCTGGTATCCACTTCTAACGCCAGACACTCCCGCGTGAAGGCATCAACCACGCTCAGCACCCGGATCGCCCGGCCTGCTGCGACCGCATCATGGGCAAAGTCCAAAGCCCATTCCTGGTTGGCGGCCGTGTACTGACGAAGCGGTGCGCTCTGCCGAACGCAGTGTTTGCGCTTCTTGCGCCGCAACGCCAAGCCAGCTTCGCGATACACCCGGTGTACGCGCTTGTGGTTCACTGCCTCACCAGACCGGCGCAACAACACATGCAATCGCCGGTATCCGAAACGCGGCTTCTCTCGTGCCAACTCCACCAGCCGCTCTCGAAGCTCTTCATCCGAGCGCCGCGCCTGATAGCGGCAACTCGACACAGCCACCATCAAAAGCCCGCACGCTCGCCGCTGACTGAAGGCGTACTGCTGTTGCACATGCTCGACAGCTGCCTTCATGGCTACGAGCTCCATCCGTTTTTTCGAATCACCGACTGCAGCGCTTCCTTATCCAGACTCAGATCCGCTACCAGCTTCCTCAGTCGCGTGTTCTCATCGCGCAGCTGCTTGCCTCCTGCGCCTCGGTCACATCCATGC
>Ga0335072_10013454_pt1 | contig 11657 bp, 8 predicted proteins | sample Lox_Sample_21_FD_206725 | JGI IMG/M metagenome (GOLD analysis project Ga0335072, IMG submission 206725) | Soil microbial communities from Loxahatchee National Wildlife Refuge, Florida, United States - Lox_Sample_2.1 | ecosystem: Environmental > Terrestrial > Soil > Wetlands | place: USA: Florida...
CGAGCTTCGACGGGTGGACGATCGAGCAGCGAGGCGACGTCGGCAAAGAGAAGAGCGATGACGCCTCCGGCGAGGTGAATGCCATGCATGGCCGTGAGCACGTAAACGAAAGAACTGCTGGTGCCACCGGCGAGGTGAAATCCGCGGGAGGAAAGGTCGCGCCATAGCAAGAGCTGGCCGATCAGGAAGAGCACGCCCAGGGCGGTGGTGAGAGCAAGCCAAGGGAAGCGGCGTTCGTCGCCGAGGGAAACCCCGGGGATGGAGCGCACGGGAGCGAGAGCGGCTTCGCGGGTTATTTCGCGGCGGGCAAAGTCTATGCCAACGCTACTCGCGATCAGCAATAGAGTATTTGCGATCAGGAGTAACCATGGCAGTTGGACTGGGACCCAGATGCGGATGTAGGTACCGCTTCCGACGTCGAAGCTGAAGAATCCGCGGCGCACGAGGTAAACCGCGCTGAAGGACAGGAAGAGCATCAAAATGGGCGTCATGGCGACGGCAAGACCAAGGCGAGCGCGGCGAAGGCGCTCGCCATAATTGGGCATGAAGTCGGGTTTGCTGTCACCGCCGTCGCGATTGCCATCTCCGCCGCCGGGATAGGGCGGGAGCAGATCGCCATTGTGGCCGGTAGAGCGCGAAGAGGTCGGGGTGGAACGAGCCATGACAAGAGCCGGGTTCGCGGACAGGGTAGCTATAGGGCAATTGAGTCAGGAGTTGCAAGCATGCTCGACCTTAAGCAGTCACGTCGAGTATCGCGACAAAACTCTGGGCCCGGATGCTCCCACATCCTTCATGTTGTAGTAGATGATCTCACTTCAATGAGGGGTTCGCCAAGAAGTGCGGGAAGAAGACTAAATGCACAGATGATTATGCGGGACTTGCTGTCATCGCGTGATTCGGGTGTTTTTCGCGGCGGAAGCTCGAGAGATCAAGAGAGCATGAAGGCTTGCCATATGCGCGGTCGTGTGACAGACTGGGCGGCATGGAGACCAGCCAGAAAACGACACTCTTCCACGATGATGTCGAAGCGCAGATGTTGTTGGAACGGATCAGGGAAAAAATGATCCGAAAGCAGACAGCGCGCGAGAATGGGCTCGAACTGAGTCGATCGCCAGAACTCAACCAAAACAATGAGCGGCGCTGCATGTGATTGGTGCGAAAGGGGGGACTCGAACCCCCATGGGTTTCCCCGCCAGATCCTAAGTCTGAATATAATCCTCACAAACCTCAGTGTTTATGCGCATCATTGACTTAACTGTCACTAATTTGTCACCATCATGTCATGTCACTATACAAACGCGGGAACGTCTGGCACAGCAAGATCATGCACGAGGGGCGAATGCGGTACACAACCCTGCACACGTCCTCTGAGGCAGAAGCAGGGAGACGCGAAGCAATCATAAAAACTGAACTGCTGCGCAGTGAGTTCGGAATCCTCGACACAAAGAAAACTCCTACATTGCTCGGTTTCGATACCAAGCTAAAGGCGCATTTGAAAGCGAACGTGGCACCGCGCACATACGGGTTTTATGTCGAGCACCTGAAAGTCCTAAACAACTACGGGCAATTGTCGCTGACGAAACTGCATCGCATCGACGCCGGATTGATTGAAAAATTTATTCAATGGAGACTTAAAAATGAGGTCTCTGTCACAACAGTCAATCACAGTCTCCGCACGCTGCGCCGTGCTCTGCGTCTGGCAAGGGAATGGAACCTGATTCGCACAGTGCCACCCATCAAACTTCTGCCGGGAGAAGTGCAAAGGGAATTCATTCTTACGGATGGCATGATCGAAAACTTCTGCACATACTGCCGAAAGACCTACCCGAAAACGATCTTTCCCGAATTGCTGCTGTTCTTGGTTGACACGGGGCTTCGCATCACTGAGGCTTGCAACCTGAAAAGGGAACACATCACGTATGAAGATGTAATGCCAGTGCGGATTCGTATTGTGAAAGGCAAGAGCAAATACGCGAAGCGAAGCATTAAACTCACGGAGCGTGCGGCGCTAGCGCTGGTACACTGCCTCAACAAGAGCAAGTGCGAATATGCGTTTACTTCAACGGGTGGAAAGCAGGGAATGACGCGGCATTACCCGTCAGAGCTTTTCCGCACGATACGCGATGCTCTGCACATCAGCGGTGATTGCGTGCTGCACAGCACACGGCATACCTACTGCACACGGTTGGGCAAAGGTGGAGCGAGTGCTTCCACAATTCAGAAATTGGCGGGGCATTCGAGCATTACCATTAGCCAACGGTACGTTCACCCGGATACCGAGCAGATAGACAAGGCGGTAGATTCACTCGAAACTGTCACGATAAAATGAAAGTGTGCGCGGATGGTGGAACTGGTATACACGTGGGTCTTAGAAGCCCATGCCGCAAGGCTTGAGAGTTCGAGTCTCTCTCCGCGCACCAAGCTCTTTCTCTGGCGACCTACGGATGAATCGGTAGGAGTGTGCGTCGCGGTGAACCTAACCCTCTCATTTCACGGAAGCGGGGTCGGGTGATGGGACAACCGGCTTCCCCTCTTGGATCCCAGGAGGCGCATTTTCCTGTTGCTTTGTTTGCTCTTTTTCTGCTCCCGCACGCACCGCATTCAGTAGGCTTTCTATTTCCGCAACCGATTTCTGGGGTGCGCGAAGTTCGGTGTTACAGACCTTATCCCCGTCTAGATTATGCGAGCGTTTGAATCGAGTTGGAGAAGTGTTTACGAGCAAGGTATGACCTTCGATCTCCGCGAGCGTAACAGTTACGGTATCGAGGTAAACGATGGTCGAGTAGAGGCAATCCCTTGATCCTTGGCTCGGCGCGTCGGCGACTGCCAGTGCTGTTAGCCAACCGGATTGGTTTACCTTCTTCGAAAACGTCAATTGATTCTCGCTCTCGCTCATCGTGTAGCCAGCGCCCACGAAGGTTCGGATAGCAGTGTTTCGCACGACACTGACCTGCGCTTTTATTTCGACCTGTGAAGGTGGCCTGTCCTTCGCCAATGCTGTAGCAACTAGACACACAACTACGAATAATGCGATTTGTTTCATAGTTCTCCTTTGAGAATGACTAATAAATGCATGGAGCGAACGGACGATGCTAGGAGTCAGACAGTCAAGTCGTCTGTGAGGTTTGTCACCATCTTCGTGGACATTCGGAAAACACAGGAATTGCGCAGCATCGACCGAAATCACGGCACGAATCAAGCAGTAGACTATGCGAGACCGTTATCACTTTTTCGGGCGCTCTGCACGATTCCTGCAACGCCTTTGGCACCCTACCATACAAAAACAAATAGATAATATCGCGGACAGCGACAGGCCCACAGGATCAATTCCCGCTTGAAAGGACTCTCGAAAGTATCCCGTCGTTTTCTCTTGACATGAAGTTGCTGTCTGTTACATTTGCAGCAACACTCGTTGCTGGAAATGAAACACGGAGGAGAAATGCAAAAATACATAGCTTATTTCAGGGTTTCAACGAAACGGCAAGGGCAATCAGGGCTCGGCCTAGAAGCGCAGCAGGCAACAGCAGCGGCGTATCTGCGCACTGTGCCACAGAGCAAGCTGGTTGGTGAGTACGTTGAAATAGAGAGTGGCACAAAGAAGGGAAACCATAGGCCGCAACTAGCAGCAGCGCTGGCGGCGTGCAGAGTCCATAACGCCACCTTGCTCGTTGGGAAGTTGGACAGGTTAAGCCGAAACGTTGCATTCCTAGCGAACCTCATGGAAAGCGGTGTTGAATTTGTCGCGTGTGACAACCCATTCGCAACTAAGCTCACAATCCACGTTCTTGCAGCGGTTGCTGAGAATGAGGCAGAGATGATTTCCCAGCGCACGAAGGCAGCGCTGGCGGCAGCGCGTAGGCGAGGAGTGACATTAGGCGGGGACAGGGGCAACGCTGCGCAGATTGCGCGCAAGGGCAACCGTGCATCGGCAAGGGCACGCGGCGAAGCGGCGCAGCGCAGGGCTTCCGATTTGCTGCCCGTTATCGAATCCATCAAGGCAGAGGGAGCACAGAGCCTGCGTCAGATTGCGGATGGATTGAACCAACGGGGGATTCTGGCCGCACGCGGCGGCGAATGGTCTGCCGTACAGGTTATGCGAGTGATTGCAGGTACAGAGAATAGGCGAACAGAAGGCGCACACTTGTGTTAACGCCTGCTTACAACATTCGTTCCCGCAAGAGCCTAGAATCGTGCAACATGGAAGACGCAACTCGGAACGAAATAGCCGACCGTCTGGATGAGCTTGCCGACCAGAAACAGTGGAATCCAGAACTATGGCAGCGATGCTACGACTTGGTCGGTGCACATCACGATAACGAGTTGTTGGCGTATATCCACGACGACCTGATTCATTACAGCGGAGAGTTCCATTCGGTGAATCTTCTAGGGTTCCGGGTAAAACCCGACCGACACCAGATGGACAACTACCGACAGGAATTTCGCGGCATCGCTTCCGCGCTGCGGGAACACCTTTCGCTGAACGAAGCCAAGAAGAAGTACCTAGCGTGAGTCGGCGCGTTTCATGGTTGACGAAATATCCCGATTACACTCAAGTGCCTTGCCGGGGTTCCCGAGAAGTGAAAAGTAGACATCGGTCCGACGATGTGTGGTTGCGCACATAACCGGGGAAATCGGACCTTCGTGGCTCCGAATCGCCCTATCGACGCAGGGAGCCACAGCCATAAACTCTTATTTATCCGTAACATGCATCCAATCGGCAATTTCTAAGGTCATCTCCGAATCGCTCCGAGCATGATGTGAGACTCTGAACCGGAAGCTGCACACTGTACACCCCACTAACTCACTGTAACGGATCAGCAATGCGTAGCCGTGCATTGGCTTTGCAATTGTAAAGAAGGCATACCACGCATGAACACTGGGGATTATCGCTTTCCGGGCTCTCCACCAGTCTCGTAGCCTGGACCGAAGGCCATCGGGTGACCATGAATGAAGTATTCGTCCTCGTTGTTCTCTTGCCTATCGCCGACGAGTAGGTGGGCTGGATTCCCGCACGCCTTGTTGTTACACATTAGATGTCTAACGACCATGCCGTCGGGGATGTCTCGTTGCCGACTCCATATCCAACGCAAGCGGTGAGTGCGAGTGTTTTCTCCATTGAATCTGTAACGTCCATGTCCTTTTTCCCAAAAAGGTCCCATCCACAAATGACAGCCATTTTCTTGAATCTGCCAATTTCCGAAGAATTGACGTGCTCGGGCGGGGTCGGCAAACCAGAGTTTCATCTGTTCGTAGGTTGGCGTCATACCAGGGTCACGTTCCTTCTGCCTTCCTGGGGGTTGTATTCAAAATCCGCCGACCACACCTGAAGTATCGTTCACGAGCACCCGCGAGCCGCCAGCATCAGCAAGAGCACGAAACCCAGCAGGACCAACCATCCTTGAGCTTGATCGGTTGCAGTGACCTTTGAACTGACGGCCTGTTGAGCATTCGCATTGGCTTCGTGTTGTTTGGCATTAACAGCCTGTTCAACGGTTAGGCCGCAGATGACGCATCGCTTTCCGTAGAAGGGTATGCCGAGCAGCGACACGCCACCCGTCACAAATCCGCCGATAATGGTACCCGCGCCCAGGGCGCGCTTGTGGCCCGTGGTTTTCCCACAGTTAGGACAGAAGGCTACCTCCATGCGTGAACTATAGGAATCGAATCGCGCTGTTTACTGTGATCTCTGTCACTGTGGGTTGGTGACGGCTTTGGATGTCACTAATTTTGTCACTATGGTCAATGCGATCTAGCGCCAGTTGAGGATTTCGGAAATTAAGAAAATGCTTGATTGGCGCTGATTTCAAAGAGTTGGCAGAAAAATTGCTTGGACAGTCCCCCACAATCCTAAGTCTGGTGCGTCTGCCAATTCCGCCACTTTCGCGTTGCCGAGAGTGAATGAATCATTTCCAGGCCAATCTTTTCAAGTCTAGCGGATTCGCGGGCAGAGAAAAAGCAAAGATGAAAATTGAAGCGATGTTGCCTTGGGCCGGCAGGAGAGGTGTATTCGGCGGTGCGCCTAACTAGTGAAAATCGTGCGAGGGAGTGGGGGCGGCGCTGATGGAAAGCGGCTGAATGCTGCGGGCCTTGAGATGGATGATGCTGTCCTGATTCTGGACGATACCGGAGACAAGGACGAAACGCTCGTTCAGCACGACCATGCGGTTCTGATTGTAGAAATCAGGACTGATGATGACGCGGGAGGTTCCGGTTTCATCTTCGAGGGTCATGAAGATCATGCCCTTGGCGGTGCCGGGACGCTGGCGAGTGATGACGCATCCGGCGGTTGTGGCTTGCACGCCATGGGGCATGGCGCGGAGTTCGACGGCGGATTTGATGCCGCGGGCGCGAAGGGCCTCGCGGCGATAGAACATGGGGTGGTGGCCGGTGGTGAGTCCGGTGCCGTGGTAGTCGGCGACGAGCCGTTCTTCGACGTTCATGGGGCGGAGGGGCGAGGGCTTGTCGAATGAGGTGATTCCTTCGAGAAGCGGGCCGGTTCGGCGAACGGCTTTTTCGACCTGCCAGAGCGCATCGCGGCGGTGGAGCTTGGCTTCGGGCGAGATACGGTTGAGAGCGCCGATGGCGGCGAGTGTTGCAAGATTGTCGCGCGTGAGTCGCGGGACGCGATGGGCAAGATCTTCGACGGAGATGAAAGGCGCGCGGGAACGCTCGGTGACGAGAGCTTCGGCGGCGGTTTGCTGCAATCCGCGAACATAGCACAGGCCGAGGCGGAGGGCGGCGTTCAGGGCGGTCGACGAAGAGCTTGAACCACAAGGTATACAGAGGGGCACAGGGGATTCTGCCTCGAGCTTGCAATTCCAATCGGAACAAGTCACGTCGACAGGATGCACGTGGAGGCCGTGGCGCTGGGCATCTTTGACGATGGTGGCGGGATGATAAAAACCCATCGGCCAGTTGTTGAGCAGGGCAGCGGTGAAAGCGGGCAGATAGCGGACTTTCAAAAATGCACTGGCGTAGGCGAGGAGGGCGAAGCTGGCGGCGTGGGATTCGGGGAATCCATAGAGCGCGAACGAACTGATGAATTTGGCGAGTTGATCTTGCGTTGTAAGCGGAATTCCGTTGGCGGTCATGCCAGCGCGGAGCTTGGCATCGATTTCGCGCATGCGCCGCTGCGAGCGCTTGCTGCCGAGAGCGCGGCGGAGTTCTTCGGCTTCGCCTCCGCTGAAGTTGGCGCAGATCATCGCGAGTTTCAGAAGCTGTTCCTGAAATAACGGAACGCCGAGTGTGCGATGAAGGACAGGAATTAGCGACTCGTGCGGATAAGTGACGGCTTCTTTGCCCTGGCGGCGATTTAAATAAGGACTCGTCATCTCTCCGGTGATGGGGCCGGGACGGATAAGAGCTACCTGCGTTACCAAGTCATAAAACTTGACGGGGTTGTTGCGCGGAAGAGAGGCCATCTGCGCGCAGCTTTCAATCTGAAACATGCCGATGGTGTCGGCCTTGCGAATGACGTCATAGACGTCGGGACAATCCTGCGGGAGATGCGCGAGGTCGACCTCTTCGCCGTAGTGATCCTGAATGAGGCCAATTGAATCTTTGAGAACGGCCATCATGCCGAGGCCGAGCAGATCGACTTTGATGAGGCCGAGATCGGCGCAATCGTCTTTATCCCACTGCACGACGACGCGGCCGGGCATAGTGGCGGGCTCGAGCGGAACGACGGAATCGAGCTGGCCCTGGCAGATGACCATGCCTCCGGAGTGCTGGCTGAGATGGCGCGGCAAATCCTGCACGCGCTGGCAGAGATCGAGATAGATGGCGATTTGCGGATGACTTAGATCGAGGCCGGTCGATGTGAAGTGGCGTTCCAAGGTGTCGTTGGGATCACGCCATTCGAATTGGCCGACGACGGCGGAGAGGCGGGCGAGCGTTTCTTCATCGAAGCCGAGCACTTTGCCCATCTCGCGGGCGGCGGAGCGTCCACGATAAGTGCAGACGTTGGCGGTCATGGCGGCGCCGCGGCGGCCGTAGCGCTGGTAAACATATTGAATGACCTTCTCGCGCTCGTCGCCGCTGGGGAGATCGAGGTCGATGTCGGGCCACTCGCCGCGCTCTTCGGAGAGGAAGCGTTCGAAAAGCAAGTCCATGCCGATGGGGTCGATGGCGGTTATGCCGAGCGAATAGCAGACGGCGCTGTTGGCGGCCGAGCCGCGCCCCTGAACGAGGATGCCGTTGCGCTCACAGAAGCAGACCAAATCCCAGACGATGAGGAAGTAGCCGGAGAGCTTGAGTTTTTCGATGAGCGCGAGTTCTTTTTCGAGTTGTGTGCGGACGCGGGCACTGACCGGACGATAGCGACAGCGGGCGCCATCCCAGACGCGCTTGCGGAGAAAGGAATCCATGGTGTCGCCATCGGGGACGGGATAGCGGGGAAATTCGTAGCCGAGATTTTCGAGCGTGAAATCGAGGCGGGAGGAAAGCTCGGCAGTGTTGGCGATGGCTTCGGGGAGATCGGCAAAGAGACGGGACATTTCTTCGGGACTGCGAAGGTAACGCTGAGAGTTACGGGCGAGCAGGCGTCCGGCGGTATCGAGTTTGCGCTTGTGGCGAAGGCAGGTGAAGACGTCGGCAATCTGGCGCTCGGCGGGCGTGGCGTAGCAGACGCCGTTGGTAGCGAGAAGGGGCAGATGAAGTTCGCTGGCGAGAGTGATGGCTGCTTGATTGCGAGCTTCTTCGGAGCGATCGGCGTGGCGCTGGAGTTCGACGTAGACATTTTCGCGGCCGAAAGTTTCGGTGAGTTGATGGAGGAGCGAGCGGGCGGTGGGGATGCCGCCTTGGGCAAGGGCGTGGGAGAGCGGACCGGATTCGTCGCCGGTGAGGCAGATGAGGCCAGCGGAGTGATTTGTTAACTCGGGGAGCGTGGCGATTGCGAGAGTGTTTTTCGGAGTACGGAGCTTCGTGGTGGTGATGAGGCGGCAGAGATTTTGATATCCGGTGCGAGTCGTACAGAGGAGAGGATAGTTGGCGGTTGAGTCATTAGCGGGCGGGTCGTTTTTGTTTTCGGTTCCGTTTTCTGTGATGACGAGTTCGACTCCGATGTGGGCTTTGATTTTGGCGTCCTGGGCGGCGAGGTGGAAGCGCGGCGCTCCATAGAAGCCGTGCCGATCGAGGAGGGCCATGGCCGGCATGCCGTAGTTGGCGGCAGTTGAGATGAGAGTTTCGGGCAGGGAAGCACCTTCAAGAAAGCTGAAAGCGGAGCGGGCGTGGAGTTCGATATACGTCACGTGGATAAGAGGTAGAGAGCTGATTCATTTGGTAATTATGTAATTGAGTAATTTGAAATCGATTGGGGTTTTAAATTACCCGATTACCAAATCAGACAAAAACTCGGCATCGCGGGCGGGAGCGCCCGCGCCACACGTTAATCAAAGACTCCTTCGACAAACCATTGGTCCTGGAGGCGATCGCGATAAATGCGATAGAGGCCGGGGCCAGCGGGCATTTTTAAAGAGACATCCCATTCCTCACGCATCCAGGTGGCGGCATTCCACCAATTGCCAGAGGTTGACCATGGGCCAGAGGCCGCGAGCACTCGGCGATGTCGGCTCCAGAGACGGACGAAGTGCGGTGTTTCTCCGTTGAGTTCGACGGAGGTCTCGAGAGCAGGGCGGAAGATGCGGAGCGCAGGGGCGACAGGTTGTGATGAGGGACGAGACGCAGCAAGCGACGTCTCTACCAGAAAGCGGTGCACGACGAAGCTGCCGGGCCTGTGCGTGTCAGGAATGTAGGGAGAACCGACGCAGGCGATGCCATCGGAGTCGGTTGCGCCCACAACTCCGCGAATGCGCTCGAGAGTGAGTTCGAGTTTTTCGGGCTCGGGTGAGGGCGGGGCAAAAAGACCTGCTTGGGCGAGGCGAGGTTTCACCGGAATGACTTCAATTTTTATGCGGGAGACAGGGGCGGAAAATGTGGTTTTTTCCAAAAGAAGGCGAATGAGATTGAAGAGCAAATTCTTGTCTTGCGTGGGAGTGGGGAGTTTCCAAGCGTGGGTGAATTCGTCATCGAGTTCAGATGAGATGGGGCAAGCCCCGTCTCTACGAAAACAAGTTTGGAGATGCCGAACGTTGAGCTTCAGTGTCAGGCGCAGTTCGCTCGCGGCTTGCGCGACGGAGATGAGGCGGGAACAAAGGTCGTGGAGAAGGCGGTTCAGAATAAAGAAGATGGATTCGAGGGTTTCGACGGGATCGTCGAATTCGAAATCGGCGATGAATTCGGTATTGGGCTCGATTGTGAGTAGCGGACGGGAAAGCGCTCCGCGGGCGAGTTTTTGCAGATAGAGGCCTTGCTGGCCGAGGCGCTCGACGATGGCGACTTCGGGAAGCGCGGCTAAAGATTCAAATGTGAGAATTCCCCAACTGTTCAGAAGATCGTTCAGTTCGGGCGAAAGCGGAAGAGCTTTGATGGACAAGGGCGCGAGACGGCGCGCCTCTTCGCCGACGGGAATGATCGTGTTTTCTAGAAAGCCACGAGCGGCGAGGAAAGCTGTGTCGGGATTGGAGGCGAGCGCGACGCGAACGGTAAATCCGGCGTCAGCGGCCTTTTTCGTGATGGCGCGGAGGGCGAGAGGCAAGGGTTGGTCCGGGTGGCCGTTTCGCAAAAATGCAGATCCCTCGCTACCCCACCCAAGCAAGCAAAAACCGCTTACTGGGGACCCCGGTCGCTCGGGATGACAATTCATGCGAAAAAGTTTTTCGGTTCCGGAGAGATCGAGGATGGCGGCGCCGGGAGCGGTGGATTCGATACGTGGAGAAAATGCGGCGGCACAGTCGAGCAGGGCTGATTGCGCGGAGTCTTCTTCGACAAGCGAACGTTTGCGCAAGACTGCACCGGCACAAACTTCGGCTTGCAGCTTGGTCATTCCGATTTGAATGCCAGCGCGGCGGGCGGCAGAGTTTGTGGCGAAGACGCGCGGGAGATTGGCGGGTCCGTCGAGAAGCGCAATTGGAGAGCGGGTCAGAGCGGTGCTTGCTTCGGGGGATTCGGGGAGCAAGGAAGCTTGCACGGGAAAATCGGGAATGTAGATGCAGGCGAACATGGGGCAAGCGTTGGCGCATCAGGCTCCTTGCAGAATTAGAGGACCATCTACCACGGAGGCACCCTTCAGGGCAGGCCCCGGCACGGAGAAAAACAAAATTTTTCTTTTTCCGAGCCGACTGGTTTCTTTTCCCGGCTGCGCGCTATTTCAATATTGAGGTTGCGATGTGCGAACAGTTTTCCTTGAAGCAGAGCAGGATCGGTTGTGACACGCAGTACCAGGCCGGCGCAACTAGTGGAGTGCGCCTCCTGCTCGAGAAAAACCAGGGCAGCAGGCTGGCGTTCGATGACGCGGCTGAAGCGAAACCATGTAGTCAGAGGAATTTTGCGGACGACTCGTTCGGAGATGCCACTGAGATCGACAGCGATCAATCCGAAGCCGCTGCTTTGCAGCAAGATATCGGCGACTTTGAAGGCCTGCTCGAGAGGAGGGAGTTTGGCGCGATTTTCAGCGCCATTCGGCGAAAGGCGCGTCTGGGAATTTCGATTTCTCCCGCAGCGCACCCAGAGCAGGCGAGAGAAGTCGATGCCGGCGGCCTGACCGGAGGCAGGATCAAATCCGTCAGCGGCATCGACGAGAGCGCAAAAATGTGTATGTG
>Ga0335072_10013455_pt1 | contig 11657 bp, 8 predicted proteins | sample Lox_Sample_21_FD_206725 | JGI IMG/M metagenome (GOLD analysis project Ga0335072, IMG submission 206725) | Soil microbial communities from Loxahatchee National Wildlife Refuge, Florida, United States - Lox_Sample_2.1 | ecosystem: Environmental > Terrestrial > Soil > Wetlands | place: USA: Florida...
CGAGCCGATCACCCGCTCGCCATCGGCGGTACGCACGTAGACCGTTCCGTCGGCGTCTACCCGACCCCATGGATCGTTGGCGGTGGTCACGAGCGAACCTCCTGGTTCATCTTCTGCTGCCCCGCTACGGGGCATTTGGTGCTACTCAGGCCTGCTTGATCGAGACGCTGTTAATGACGACCTTGTCCTTGGGCACGCCACCGCCAGCCCCGGCATACGTGCACGATGTGCCGGCTTTGGCTACATTCTGGAGGATATCCAGCCCAGACGTAATAGTGCCGAACGGGGTATAGGACGCAGGCAGGCCCGTGTTCTGGAAGACCAGGAAGAACTGGCTTCCGTTAGTGTTCGCCCCGCTATTGGCCATCGCCAGCGTGCCCGCCGGGTAGGTCGCGCCCTTCAGGTTCTCGTCGTCGAAGGAATACCCAGGACCGCCGGATCCAGCCTCATTCGCCCCGGTGCAGGACAGGGTCTTGCTGGCCTTGGCGGTCGGGTCGCCGCACTGGAGCATGTACAGCGGGGAGCTGTCAGAGACCCGGTGGCACTGGGTGTTGTCCCAGAACTTCGTCTCCGCCAGGTGCACGAACGAGTTGACCGTGCAGGTCGCCTTCGAGTTCGCCAGCTGGATGACAACGGGGCCACGGTTGGTGTTGATCGTGGCCGTGTAGGTCGCGTTCCAGTCCGGGGTGGACGGCGGAAGGGTGGCCTTCGTGACGTCGTCCGTCGTTGCCTGCGACGTGTAGCTGCAATGGTGCGCAGGCTCGGTGACCGCGGCCGCGGTGGGCGAGGCCGACGGCGTAGCCGTGGCCTTGGATGACGGCGAGGCCTTAGGCGAGCCGCCGATGAAAGTAAGCGAGAGTCCTACGGCCAGGCCTGCCACAAGGACGATGATCGTGCCCGCCAGTACCCACTGCCGGATTTTCCGCAGGCGTACCTGCCGTGCCCGCTGCTGACGCAGGTAGTGTTCGCGAGCGCGCTTGCGCGCCCGCTCCTTGCTACTCGGCATCGGGTTCTGGACCTCCCCTATCCCGCGTCATCGCGGTTCTTCCGCTCTGTGGCGATTGTGCCTGATCGTTCGCGAATCGTACCTGGCCTACGCGCGAATCGGAACTGTCGTTATCGGTTCGCAGCGTGCGAAGCCGACTCGGTAGCCTGGCTGGTGTGCTAGTAGCAGGGTTTCCCGCTGGGTCGTTCGCCGCCAACTGCTTCGTCGCCGCGCCCTCTGCCGGCGAGGAGTGCGTGATCATCGACCCCGGTCAGGACTCGGAGAGCGGCATCGATGAGTTGCTCGACCGCTACCGGTTGAAGCCTATCGCGGTGCTCCTGACCCACGGTCACCTAGACCACATCTGGTCGGTTGGCCCGGTCTGTGGGGCCAAGGGCATACCGGCCTGGATCCACCCCGACGACCGGGGTCTGCTCTCCGACCCGGGGAAGGGCCTGTCGGCTGGCGCTCAGCAGCAGCTGTTTGGCGGGAAGATCACCTTCACCGAGCCGGATGACGTGCTCGAGCTCGCCGACGACGCGACGTTGTCCCTGGCCGGCCTGGACTTCACGGTGAGCCACGTCCCCGGCCACACCGAGGGCTCGGTTACGTTCCGTAGCGCCAGCGCCAGCGCCAGCGCCAGCGCCCGCGACAGCGAGAGCGAGCGCTACGACCTCCTGTTCGCCGGGGACCTGCTATTCGCCGGCTCCATCGGCCGCACCGACCTGCCCGGTGGCGACCACCGCAAGATGATGGCCAGCCTGGCCAAGACGCTCACGCTGCCCGACCAGACCGTCGTGCTGCCCGGGCACGGCCCGCAGACCACCATCGGCGCCGAGCGTGCCACCAACCCGTTCCTGACCGGCCTTGAGCGGCCGGCCCAGAAGGGGCTGTAGCAGTACTGCCCAAGCGGCTGCGGGCGCGGCTACCGCGCTCTACGGCCCGTCTAGGGCTAAGTCAGGGCGCTTGTTCCTGGCCGGGGACAACATGTCGGTCTCGCTGGCTGGCGTGACGCGAGCCAGCCAGCCGGCGGCATCGCTGGGGTCCAGCGCCCCGTCCACCCAGTCGCGCTGTGGTGGCTTCAGGCCGGGAATGCCACTTGCCCCGCAGAGGCGGTAACTTTCACCGGTTCGTCCGGTTGGATGGTTCTTGTGGACGAGGAGCTGCGCGGCGAGCTACTGCGGCGGGCGGCAGCCGATCAGGTGGCGCGCCGTGCCCTGGACCGCGCGGCGATGGCGGCGGCCGACGGCGAGAACCTGCCGTGGCTGCGGCAGGTGATTACCGACGCTGGCTGGCCGGGGCGGTCCCTGGTCGGCCCGGACGGCGCTCATGCGGCCTGGCTACTGGCGCAGCACGCTGACAGCGACCCGGTGTTCCAGCGCCGTTGCCTGGATCTGCTGACCGCTGCCGTGCGGCGGGGCGAGGCCACCGTCGTCGAGCAGGCATACCTGACCGATCGGGTCCTGCTGCACGAGGGCAAGCCCCAGGAATACGGCACCCAGGCCATCGCCAGGGACGGCCGCTTCGAGCCGAGGAAGCTCCGGGATCCCGAGCATGTCGACCAGCGCCGGGCCACCGTCGGGCTCGGCTCCCTGACCGAGTACCTCGCCACGATGGCCGAGCAGCACGCGCCCGAGCCAATGCGCCTGCCCTGAGTGCGGCCAGGTCATCACCATCCTCCCCGGGGACTAACTGGGCGGGGCATGGGAGCGGATGGTCCAGCCGCCGGGGCTGGTAGCGTCGCGGCTGCCATCGGGGTGGTGGGTGATCTTCCAGCCGAGGCGATGGATGAAGACGTGGTGGTGGGAGTGGCAGTACATGTAAAGGTTGGCTAGCGAGGTCTCGCCGCCTTCGCAGCGGGGGCGCACGTGATGGGGCTCGCACTGGCTGGCGGGGCGGTCGCAGCCGCCGGGCCACTGGCAGTGCCGGTCGCGAAGGGCGACGGCGCGGCGGATATGGGCCGGGATGTCGTCGGTGTCGCCGGCGTCGAGGATGAGGCTGGCGCCGTTGAACGGGCGGCCCAGGAGCCTGGTGCGGAGGAAGCCGGCCAGGCCGCCGGGGCCGGACAGGGCGCGGATGGCCATGGCGAGCAGGGTCCGCTCCAGCGCGATCCGGGCTGCGGGCGACAGCGGCGCCGATCCGTCATCCCGGTTGCCGCCGATCTTGTGGGCGTCAAGGAAGACGTCGGCCATGCCGGAAAGGACGCCCCAGTCGGGGGTTCCGGTGGTGACGGGGGAGACCTGGCCGCTGCAGGCGGCAGCTTCGGCGGCGCTCCCGAAGAACCACCCGGGCTCGCCCGCCCGGGCGGCGAGCCAGGCGTCACACAGGCCGGAGGCGCCGTCGAGGCTGAGCAGGTCGGCCAGGGACATGACGGCCATCGCCCGGGTCTTCATCCCGCCCGACTGGGGTGCCTCCGGATGGCCGAGCGACAGCCGCAGCGCTTCTTCCAGCGCGTCGTGGTTGCGCTCGCTGGGGGTGCGCAGGTCGCCTCTCCCCGCTGGCTTGCCGAACGTGTCGAGCACCTGGGCCAGCAGCCGGGCGCAGCTGGCGGACAGGTCGCCAGCCAGGTGCCCGGCGCCGCCGAGGGTGGTGCGCAGCTTGACGCTGCGGTCGGCGAACCCGTCGGCGCTGTCGTCGGGGTCGGGCTGGCGGCCCTGGACTGTCTCGTAGATGGCCTGGGCCAGCCGGGCGATGTCGGGGTACAGCGGCAGGCCCGCGGCGACGGCGTCCAGCAGGACACGGTCAGCCTTCATGATCTCACCCGCGGGCAGGCGGCTGGTCCAGGTGGCGAGCTGCCTGGACCAGGACTCCGACAGCCAGCCTTCGCGCAGGGCCGTGGCGAGCAGTGGATGGCTGCGGTTCCGGTCGGCTGACTTGCCGAGCTCGGTGGCGGCGCGCCGGGTGATCTTGCCCTGGTGCCGTAGCCAGGCCTGGGCTGAGGGGTGTCCCTCGGCGGCATAGCCGCCCCCCGCGTCCAGCGCGGACAAGGCGGCCGCGTGCGCGGCCGTCCAGGTGGAGTGGGCCGCCCCCAAGGCGCGCAGCCCGGATCGCTGGGCGCTGCCGCCGAGCTGCTGCCAGTCCGCCCCGGCGAGGTAGTCAAGCGACGCCCGCAGCATCGCCACCGCGTCGTCCGCGCAAGCCGGAGCGTAACCCGGCGCGTCCCCGTTGAGTGTCTGAGCCGTCATCGCTTCACCTCCCCCGAGGTTTCCTCACGTGACCTGCATCTAGTATCTCATAGACGCTAACGTTTGACAATTATGTAGCACAATATTCAGGCCTGGGGCGGAACTAGCGCGCGGAAGAGGACGTTACAAGGGGGCGTGCAGCTGAAGAGCATCGTGAGGCGATTGCTACAAAAACCCGGGACGATCGACCTGACCTCATTCCGGGAGTTGCTGCCCCAGATCGACGCACAGGAAGAGCGACTGCGGGGGCTGACCGATGGCGAGCTGACGGCCGCGGCGCAGGCGGCCCGCAGCGACGCGGACATCTGTGCCTGCGGCCGGGAGGCGGCGCGGCGCGCGCTCGGCGAGCGGCCTTATGACGTGCAGATGCTCGGCACGCTGGCGCTGCTGTCCGGGCTGGTCGCCGAGATGGCGACCGGTGAGGGCAAGACCCTCAGCGGTGCGCTCGCCGCCGCGGGCTACGCCCTGCGTGGCCGGTCGGTGCACCTGATGTCGGTCAACGACTACCTGGCCCAGCGCGACGCCGAATGGATGCGCCCGGTCTACGACCTGCTCGGCGTCACCGTCGGCTGGATCGGCTCGGCCTCGACGGCGCAGGAACGGCGGCGGGCCTACGCGGCCCAGGTCACCTACGCGCCTGTGAGCGAGATCGGCTTTGACGTGCTCCGTGACCGGCTGGTCACCGATGTCGCCGACCTGGTCGCTGGTGACCCTGACGTGGTCCTGATCGACGAGGCCGACTCAGTCCTGATCGACGAGGCGCGGGTGCCGCTGGTCCTAGCGGGCGCGGCGGAGATCGCCGACCTGGATCGGGACATGGCGCGGATAGCCGCCGGGCTTCGCGCCGGCCGGGACTACGAGGTCGACGAAGACGCCCGCAACGTGAACCTGACCAGCGCGGGGGCACGAACCGCGGAACGGGCGCTGGGCGGAATCGACCTGTACACCGCCGAGCACGCGCAGACGCTTACCCGCCTCAACGTGGCCCTGCACGCTCATGCGCTGCTCACCCGGGACGTGGATTACATCGTGCGGGACGGCGCGGTCCACCTCATCAACGAGTCCAGGGGCCGGGTGGCCCGGCTGCAGCGCTGGCCCGACGGGCTGCACGCGGCGGTCGAGGCCAAGGAGGGCCTGGCCGCGAGTGAGAGCGGTGAGATCCTCGACAGCATCACCACCCAGTCCCTGGTCCGCCGCTACCGGACCGCCTGCGGGATGACGGGGACCGCGGTGGCGGTCGGTGAGCAGCTCAGGGAGTTCTACGGGCTGGAGATCGCGGTGATCCCGCCGAACCGGCCGTGCGCCCGCGCCGATGAGCCGGACCGGTTCTACCCGACCATCGAGGCCAAGGAGAAGGCGCTCGTCAGCGAGGTGGCCGCGGCCCACGCGACCGGCCGGCCCATCCTGATCGGCACCCAGGACATCGCCGAGTCCGAACGGCTCGCGGGCGAGCTCGACCGCGCCGGATTGCGGTGCACCGTGCTTAACGCCAAGAACGACGCTCGGGAGGCCGCCATCGTGGCCGAAGCCGGGACCTATGGCGCGATCACGGTGTCCACCCAGATGGCCGGCCGTGGCACCGACATCCGGCTCGGCGGCACGGGTGGCGACCAGGACCAGATAGCCGAGCTCGGCGGCTTGTACGTGATCGGCACCGGCCGGCACGCGAGCAGCAGGCTCGACCGCCAGCTGCGGGGGCGCGCCGGCCGCCAGGGCGACCCCGGCGGGTCCGTCTTCTTCGCCAGCCAGGAAGACGAGCTGATCCTCCAGTACGCCCCGGAGGCGGCGGGCCCAAGGGCGCAGGCGGTCCTGGACCATGCGCAGCGCGTTGCCGAGGGCGTCGGCCTGGAGATCCACCGGAATACCTGGCGGTACAACAAGCTCGTTGAGGACCAGCGGCACATTGTCCTTGACCATCGCGAGCGGATGCTGAGGACCGACGAGGCCCTGTCGGCACTTGGCCGGCAATGCCCGGAGCGGCTGGCGGAGCTGAGCTCGCGCGCCGACGCTAGCGTTCTGGCCGGCGCCGCGCGCCAGATCGTCCTCTTTCACCTGGACCAGGGCTGGGCCGACCACCTGGCCTTCCTTGCCGACCTGCGGGAGGGCATTCACCTCCGTGCCCTCGCCCGTGGGGTCGTGCCGCTCGATGAGTTCAACAAGGAGGCGATCCGGGCGTTCGGTGCCCTGTTCCAGGCGGCATCGGACCGGTCCGCTGAGACCTTCCGTACCGCCCCGATCACCGCGAGTGGCGTCGACCTTGAGGCCATCGGCCTGAAGCGCCCCACCGCTACCTGGACCTACCTGGTGCAGGACAGCCCGTTTGGGACCGACATCGACCGGGCGCTGCAGAGCATTGCCCGGCGCGTCCGCAAGCTGGTTGTGTTATCTCCCGAGCGCAGGTGCCGCCGCCAGCCCGAGTAGCGGGTGCCGGATTCCCCGTATAGTTCTCTCGTCGATCCCGAACGGACCGGGAAGGGCCATTACGGCAGCCTGGGGATACAGGGCCGTTCGGTGAGGAATCGTGAGGGCAGCGTGGCGGTGACTGAGTGCCGGGACGTAGCTGAGTAACAGGAGAGGCTGGATACCGAGATGATCCGGACCCATGAGGCCGGGACGCTGCGTGCGGAGCACGCGGGGGAGCGGGTGGTACTCGCGGGATGGGTCGCGCGGCGGCGCGACCACGGTGGTGTGGTCTTCATCGACCTGCGGGACGCCAGCGGCGTCGTCCAGGTCGTCTGGCGCGGTGACGAAGCGACCGCTCATGACCTGCGCGCCGAGTTCTGCGTGAAGGTCACGGGCGAGGTGCGGGTGCGACCCGAGGGCAACGAGAACCCGGACCTGCCCACCGGCGCCGTCGAGGTCATCACTGACCAGCTTGAGGTGCTCTCGCAGGCCGAGCCGCTGCCATTCCAGGTCGAGGGCGACCTCGACATCAGCGAGGACGTCCGGATCAAGTACCGCTACCTGGACATCCGCCGTGACGAGATGGCCCGCGCGCTGCGCGTCCGCAGCAAGGCCGCCTACCTGCTGAACGAGGTGATGAACGCCCACCGGTTCACATGCGTCGAGACCCCGTACCTCACCAGGTCCACCCCCGAGGGCGCCCGCGACTTCCTTGTCCCCGTCCGCCTGCGCCCGGGCAACTGGTATGCGCTGCCGCAGTCGCCGCAGCTGTTCAAGCAGCTGCTCATGGTGGGCGGCCTGGAGCGGTACTTCCAGCTCGCCCGCTGCTTCAGGGACGAGGACTTCCGCAAGGACAGGCAGCCGGAGTTCACCCAGATCGACGTTGAGATGTCCTTTGTTGACCGCGAGGACGTCATCGCCGTCGCCGAGGACGTCCTGGCCACGTTGTGGCGCGAGATCGTCGGGTACGACATTCCGCGCCCGCTGCCGCGCATGACCTACGCCGAGGCCATGGCCAGGTTCGGCTCCGACAAGCCGGACCTGCGGTTCGGGGTCGAGATCACCGACCTGTCGGCCTACTTCTCCCAGACCGAGTTCCGGGTGTTCCAGGCCCCGTACGTGGGCGCGGTCGTCATGCCAGGCGGCGCCAGCCAGACCCGCCGCGAGCTTGACGGATGGCAGGACTGGGCCAAGTCGCGCGGCGCCAGGGGCCTCGCGTACGTGCTGCTCGGCACCGATGGCGAGATCGGTGGCCCGGTCGCCAAGAACCTGTCGGACGCCGAGCGGGCCGGGCTCGCGGAGGCGACGGGCGCGAAGCCGGGTGACGCGATCTTCTTCGCCGCCGGCACCGCCACCGCCTCCCAGGAGCTGCTCGGTGCGGCCCGGGAGGAGATCGGCCGGCGCTGCGAGCTGATCGACGAGTCCCTGTGGTCATTCCTCTGGGTGGTCGACTTCCCGATGTTCGAGCAGACCGACGACGGCGGCTGGACCGCGATCCACCACCCGTTCACGTCACCGCTGCCGGAGTGGGCCGACAAGTTCGCGGCCGAGCCAGGCAGCGCGCTCGCCAACGCCTACGACATCGTCTGCAACGGCTACGAGATCGGCGGCGGCTCGATCCGTATCCACCGGGCCGACATGCAGAAGGCCGTGTTCGACCTGATCGGCTTGTCTCCGCAGGAGGCACAGTCGCAGTTCGGCTTCCTGCTTGACGCGTTCAAGTTCGGGCCGCCGCCGCACGGCGGCATCGCCCTCGGCTGGGACCGGCTCATCATGCTGCTGGCGGGCATGCCGACGATCCGCGACGTGATCGCCTTCCCGAAGACGGCTTCCGGGTCCGACCCGATGACCGGCGCCCCCACCCCGATCACCGCCGCCCAGCGCAAGGAGGCGGGCATCGACGCGAAGCCGGTAGCCAAGCCGGGGCAGTAGCCTGTCGATATGGACAGTTTGTTCGATGAGGCCGGCGAGCGGGCCGCGCGAGATACCGCACCGCTCGCCGTCCGGATGCGGCCTCGCAGCCTGGACGAGGTGATCGGCCAGCGGCACCTGACCCAGCCAGGCACGCCGTTCCGCAAGCTCGTCGACAACGACGCCCCGATGTCCCTGGTCCTGTGGGGGCCGCCAGGCACGGGCAAGACGACACTCGCTTACGTCGTCTCCCAGGTCACCAAGCGGCGCTTCACCGAGCTTTCCGCCGTCACCGCGGGCGTCAAGGACGTTCGCCAGGCCGTCGACCAGGCCCGCCAGCAGCTCGGCATGACCGGCCGCCAGAGCGTTCTGTTCGTCGATGAGGTGCACCGGTTCTCCAAGACCCAGCAGGACGCGCTGCTGCCCGCGGTCGAGAACCGCTGGGTCTCCTTCATCGGCGCCACTACGGAGAACCCGTCGTTCAGCGTGGTCTCGCCGCTGCTTTCCCGGTCGCTCCTGCTGACCCTCAAGCCCCTGGACGACGACGACATCCGTGCCCTGATAGAGCGTGCCCTTACCGATACAGAACGGGGCCTGGCCGGTCGTGTGCCGATAGATGACGAGGCGCTGGGCCATCTGGTCCGGCTGGCTGGCGGTGATGGCCGCCGGGCACTGACCTACCTGGAGGCGGCCGCACTCGGCAGCACCAGGATCACGACGCAGGTACTTGAGCAGGCCGTCGACAAGGCGGCGGTGCGCTACGACCGCGACGGCGACCAGCACTACGACGTGATCAGCGCCTTCATCAAGTCCCTGCGCGGCTCCGACGCCGACGCGGCGCTGCACTACCTCGCCCGGATGATCGAGGCGGGCGAGGACCCACGCTTCATCGCCCGGCGCCTCGTCGTGCACGCGTCGGAAGATGTCGGCATGGCCGACCCGACCGCCCTGCAGGTCGCGGTGGCCGCCGCCCAGGCGGTCGAGCTCATCGGCCTCCCCGAGGCCCGCATCAACCTGGCCCAGGCGGTCATCCACATCGCCCTCGCGCCCAAGTCCAACGCGGTCGTCAAGGCGGTCAACGCGGCCCAGGACGACGTCAGGGCGGGCCTGATCGGGGCGGTCCCAGACCACCTGCGGGACGCCCACTACCCCGGCGCCAAGCGACTCGGTCACGGCAAGGGCTACGTCTACCCGCACGACCGGCCCGAGGGCGTCGTCGCCCAGCAGTACGCCCCGGACGCGGTCAGCGACCGCGCCTACTACGAGCCCACCACCCACGGCGCCGAAGCCCGCTACAACGAGCGCTACACCAAGATCCGCGAGATCCTCCACGGCCCGCCCGATGCTGACGACGCCGAGCAGGACTAGGGCGCTCGAGCGGCTGGCCAGCCTGCTGGGCCGGGTCGACGGTCCCGGGCGTGATCTGCCCGGTGTCGCGGTGATGCTTCGCGGGCGGCGCCGAGTGGGGAAGTCGCGTCTGGTCGAGGTCTTCTGCGAGCGCTCCGGCCTGCCGTTCGTCTTCTTCCAGGCGAGCCAGGGTGCGTCGGCCGCGGCCGGCCAGGCTGCCTTCGCCGAGGCGATCCGCTGGTCTGGCCTTCCCGGCCGGGACTTGTTCCCTGAGGGCGCCACCTGGCCCACCTGGTCCGCCTTCTTCCGGCAGCTCACGGCGGCCCTCCCTGATGAGCGGCCGTCGATCGTCGTGATTGACGAGCTGCCCTGGCTGCTAGAAGCCGATGAGTCGCTTGAGGGCGAGCTGCAGACCGCCTGGGACCGTGGCCTGTCCCGTAAGCCAGTCCTGCTCGTCCTGATCGGCTCAGACTTGGCCATGATGGAGCGTCTGGATGACTACCGGCGCCCCTTCCATCAGCGGGCGACGATGATGGTCCTCCCCCCGCTGAATCCCGGCGAAGTTGGCGGCCTGCTCGGGCTGTCCGCCGCCGACGCGCTGGAGGCCTACCTAGTGACGGGCGGCCTGCCGCTGATCTGCCAGGAGTGGGAGTCCGGCAAGAGCCTGTGGGAGTTCCTGGCAGCCGCCGTACGCGACCCCACGTCTGCCCTCCTGGTCTCGGGCGAGCGGTCACTGGCCGCCGAGTTCCCGGCCGAGGTGCAAGCCAGGACGGTGCTTGCCACGATCGGAAACGGCGAGCGGACCTGGAAGGGAATCCATGCCGAGCTAGCTGAGGGCACGGGCCACCCGATGGCGGACAGTTCCCTCTCCGGTGCCCTCAAGCGCCTCGAGGACAAGCGCGTGGTCGCCGTGGACACGCCACTGTCGGCGAAGGCGGGCGACCGGGACAAGAGGTACCGGGTCGCGGACCCCTACCTGCGCTTCTACCTTGCCTTCCTGGCCCGGGGACTGCCCCTGGTTGAGCGCGGCCGTGGCGACCTTGTCGCTGCGGCGATCGAACGGTCCTGGGGTACCTGGCGAGGCAAGGCGATCGAGCCCGTCGTTCGAGAGGCGCTGCTTCGCATCGCACCAGACCTTGGCTACCCCGAGGTGGGCGCGGTAGGCGGCTGGTGGAACCGGCAGAACAACCCCGAGATCGACATCGTCGGCATGAGCGCCGAAGGCGGCAAGAACGTCTCATTCATCGCCAGCATCAAGTGGCACGAAACTCACGGCTTCTCCAGGCGCGAGCACGCTCGCCTTGTACGAGACGCGCCCTACGTTTCCGGCGTCACCGACGCGACGGCGATGCTGGCGGTGACCCGGACTGGAACGCTGGACGAGGAGCTACCGGTCACCTCCCTGGGTCCAGCGGACCTGCTCGCCGCCTGGGCAGGCGCGTAGCCGTCTGCGGGGGGCGCGAGGCTAGTGCCTGAGGGCGCGGCGTTGAGCGTCAATGCCGTCGAGCAGGCGCTGCAGCCCGTACTCGAAGACCGTGTCGAGGTCGAAGTCGAACGGTTCCCCGATGACGCGGGCGAGCCCGGGATGACCGGCGGAGCCTGCCTGTTGCCGCAGGGCGCGGTCGTGGCGGCGCATCCACTCGTCCGCCGACATCCCGGTGTCCTTCTCCGCCTGCGCTTCGGTGAGCCGAGCGAGTGCCATGCCGCGCACGTGAGCGAACAGGCTGATGTGCGCGCACAGCATGTCGTGGGTGCCGAAGCCCATCGCGCGCAGCGTGCTGAGCGACCACTCGGCCAGCGGCAGCACGCTGGGCACGAGCTGAGGG
>Ga0335072_10013456_pt1 | contig 11656 bp, 6 predicted proteins | sample Lox_Sample_21_FD_206725 | JGI IMG/M metagenome (GOLD analysis project Ga0335072, IMG submission 206725) | Soil microbial communities from Loxahatchee National Wildlife Refuge, Florida, United States - Lox_Sample_2.1 | ecosystem: Environmental > Terrestrial > Soil > Wetlands | place: USA: Florida...
GAAGGAGGTGCAGAAGTTTGCCTATGATACAGTACTGAAGCTGATCAAAAGCGGTGGCGAGAACCTTCTCCCGTTCATTTCGAACCTGGTAGAGCAAATCCTTGGCCTCCTGAGTACTTTAGAACCTGATTTCATAAACTACATTCACCTTAACGCGGAAAAGTATGACACGACAGAGGAGAAGATCGACGAAGCACGCAGCCGGATGGTCTCGCATTCACCGATGATGGAAGCCATCGAGCGTTGTCTAGATTTAGTGGATGAGCCATCGATGAAGCTTCTGGTGCCATGTCTCGAGAATGTTATTAAGACGGCCGTTGGTATGCCCTCAAAGGTTGGTTGCAGTGGAGTTTTGGTCAGCTTGGCGACGAGGCATTCATATGTGTTCCGGCCTCATGCCGATGTCTTCCTTAAGGACATTGAAAAGGCTGTCCTTGATCGTAATTCGACGGTCAGCGCTGCATATGCGCGGGCTGCAGGATATATTGCCCGACTCGCGTCCGACCAGCAGTTGTTGAAACTTGCAGCCTATTCAAAGGGTCTCTACTTCTCAGCTGAAGATGAGACACGCCGCCAAATATCTGCAGAGATTATCTATGCAGTATCAAAATTTGCAACCGATCGCTTCAATGCTCTGGCTTCCGACTTCTTACCTTTCGTGTTCATGGCCAAACACGACTTTGACGAACACGTCAAAGATCAATTTAAGAAAACGTGGGATGAGAATGTTGGCGGTTCACGGGCCGTGCTTTTGTATTTAAAAGAGATTCTTAGCCTGTCTTCGGAGTATTTGGATTCTCCAAAATGGACTATCAAGCACACGGCCGCACTCACCATTGCAAATGTCATCACATCTGCAGGAGCCGATATCAGCACCGCAAATGCCGAGCTCATCTGGCCGGCACTCGAAAAGGCGCTTGCACTCAAGGCATTCGACGGCAAGGAGAAAATCCTTGAAGCATTCATAAAGCTCACCAAATTTGGTAAAGCGCTCTGGCAGAATGAAGCTACAATCGCGGCGCAGATGAAGAAAATTGCCATCCGTGAAGCAAAGCGTAACAACGAGGCCTACCGCCCCCTTGCCTTCATCAACCTCGGTGAGTATGCCGAAGCACGCACAGACATCGACATGTTCGACGAAGTCTTCGATATCATCGCCCCACGCCTTGAAGAAGTCACTAATAAAGACAAAATGGACACAACGGACGACAAGCTATCTAGCACAACTGCTGTTTCAAAAGACACGGCTACTCTAACTGCTGGCATCACCGCCCTCCATCGCGCCATCCCACTCGCCTCTCGCAAATGTTCGCCTTTGACTTATCTCCCACGCCTCACGCATATCCTCGCCCAGGTCCTCAAGTCACCAAAAGCCACACCCATGACCCTTAACGGCTTCTATGAATGCTTAAAAGTCCTCTTTACCGGCCTTGGGAAGCGCACTGATTCTCAGGGCTCTAACAACTACCATATCGCAACCGAGTTCTTCGCGCTGCTGGATGTGCCGAGTGGCTGGGGAGCAGGCAGCGAGGCAGTAAGGCTGAAGCGCGCGGAGGCTGGAGAGGCCATTGTTCTAGCGCTGATGTCGGGGGTCTTCGGAATGTTTGAGGTTGGGAAAGAGGAATGTAAGGATGGCATGAGAAGTGTGTTGTTGGGTGCGAGGGGTGACGAGAGGGCTGTAGGGGTGCAAGTTATTTTAGAGAGGGCTTTAAAGGCTTTAGATTCATAAGTGGGTGGAATGAGAACGGGCCCAAGGGATGCAATGTTTTGAGTTTAAGCTGAGCGAGTAACGGGTAACGGAAATAGAGTAAGGAAACTGCGCGCTTTGGAGCCATATAGAAATTCCTTAAGAAGAGATACCAGATTGCCTAAAGATGAGTCAGATATGCCGAGGTTGCCTTCATACCATCTGGTGGTCGAAGCTTAGAATTGTATACATTTCTTATCACGAGCTTTAAGGCCTTGAGAATATCGGAGCAATGCTGTTCCTGCAGGACCGATCGCGGGTAAGCTCGTACGTCAACACCCCTCACCACGAATGCTGACTAGACTTGCATCTCAAATGACACCAAGAGTATAGAGCATCTCCAACTCTAACAGAATACATATTATCTTGAATTAATTCCATTCTAAGTCTTCTAAACTAAGTACTTGTGCAATAATGTCGTAAGTACTCTCGTCTTTCGACCTCCGGTCAGCAATTGGAACGTGGCTTACCCCGCCATTCTGGAAGTTAATCCCTGTCTGTCCTGAGGCACTTCATAGCTACATTGCTAACACCGTCCTTCAACAGCTCGATACTCCCACAACACCCACTTGAACAAGCCAAACCAATCGTTATAAACACAGCCATGGGCGGAGAAACAAATGGCACAAAGCCTAAAAGCTCCTATCCCCAACTCTGCCCTCATCCTGTTGGGCAAACTATCACCAATATATACCGAGACAGAATTGGCATGTTCTATGGAGGTGGGCAGTATGAGAGAAACAACCTTCGGGCGTAAGTGTTGAACTATCGATACTATGACTATTTCTGACCAGAGATCAGCATGATGAATGAAGGTACAGCATCTGGAGAACCGCATGTCAAGCTGCATGTATACGATGTTCCGGGCCTGGAACGACCAACCTTCAAACATGCAATAGCCCAAGACTTTAGACCTACGCATGTTGGCGAGAGTTTTGGCCCCTCATGGTCAACCCATTGGTTTAGAGTCCAACTCACGGTACCACCAGAGCTGCGCAAAAAGGAACACCTCGAGCTACATTGGGACACGAACAGCGAAGGGATGGTATGGTCGGAAGATGGAAATCCACTCCAAGGGCTGACAGGAGGTGGCGAAAGAACCGAGTGGATTTTGCCAACTTCTTTTAGGGATGGAAAAGAACATACAATCTATATCGAGATGGCTTGCAATGGCATGTTTGGCAACCCCACAGGCGGTGACATAATTCAACCTCCAGAACCGAACAGATACTTCCAATTGAGCCAAGCAGAGATTGTAGCAGTTAATTTGGTAGCTCGACAACTTTGGATTGACATTTGGATTATTGGCGATGCAGCTAGGGAGTTTCCCACCGACTCGTGGGAGCAACACAAGGCGATGAAGGTGGCAACTTCCATTATTGATGCCTTCAAGCTCGGCGACCAGCAGTCCCTCATCAAGGGACGCAAAATTGCGGAGGAATACTTAGGCAAGGAGGTTAGTTCGTCTAAGGTTTACGATTCAGGCGCCGATCTATTAGTGTACGGAATTGGTCACTGCCACATTGATACCTGCTGGTTGTGGCCTTGGGCGGAGACGAAGAGGAAGGTGGCACGAAGCTGGTCAAGTCAATGCGATCTTATGGATCGCTATCCAGAACACCGATTTGCCTGTTCTCAAGCTCAACAGTATAAGTGGTTGAAAGAATATTATCCTTACGCGTTTGACAGGGTCAAAGAAAAGGTTAAGAAAGGAACCTTCCAACCCATTGGTGGAAGTTGGGTCGAGCATGATACGAACATGCCAAGTGGAGAGTCGTTAGTTCGACAATTTCTTTATGGTCAACGATTTTTCGAGAGCCACTTCGGCGAGCGATGCCAAACGTTCTGGTTGCCCGACACTTTTGGCTACTCTAGTCAGCTGCCTCAGCTCTGCCGCTTAGCTGGTATGACACGTTTCTTTACACAAAAGCTGAGCTGGAATAACATCAATAAATTCCCTCATACCACCTTCAACTGGGTATCACTTGATGGGAGCCAGGTTATCTGTCATATGGCACCATCAGAGACATATACTGCAGATGCTAATTTCGGCGATGTTCGTCGAAGTGTTACTCAACACAAGTCCATGGATCAGGACCCGACCTCATTACTGGTCTTCGGTAAGGGCGACGGTGGTGGAGGACCAACATGGCAACATTTGGAGAAGCTTAGACGTTGCCGTGGTATGAGCGACCAAGTGGGCTTACTACCCAGAGTTCATATGGGCCAGTCTGTTGAAGACTTCTTTGATCGTCTCGAGAAGAAAGTTGCTGAAGGCACTGATCTCGTGACTTGGTATGGAGAATTATATTTCGAGTTGCATCGTGGGACATACACCACTCAAGCCAACAACAAACTGAACAACAGAAAGTCAGAAATAATGCTGCGAGATATCGAACTTCTAGCTACGATGACAACTTTACAAGACTCATCCTACAAATATCCAAAGAAGGAAATTGACTTCATGTGGGAAGCAACCCTACTCTGTCAGTTCCATGACTGCCTACCGGGCAGCTCTATAGAAATGTGCTACGATGACTCTGATGAGGTACGTGTCACACAACGAGATGCATCTTGAATTATCTGACAATCCACGATAGCTATATGCAGAGGTTTTTACGACAGGAGAGAAGGTCTTGAAAGACATTCAAAACATCCTCGGACTTAGTCCAATTTCCACCGCGAAGATTGGAGAAGTCGTTGCTATAAATACCCTGCCATGGCACCGAAAGGAGATTGTTGACCTTGCACCCAATGAGTGCGGCGTTGCTTGCGGTGTTGGAAATGTTTTGACCGTAAAAGAGTTCAAGCTTGCCGAAAAACCACAAGTCAGTATTCGAGAAGTAGGAAAAGGTGCTTTCATTCTTGAAAACGACCAGCTTCGGGTCAAGATAGACGGTGGCCTCATCACTTCTCTTTATGACCGTAAAGCTGAACGAGAAGTTATAACGAAGGGAGGGAAGGCAAACCAGCTTGTAATCTTCGATGATAAGCCTCTATACTGGCAGGCATGGGACGTGGAGGTTTACCATCTGGATTCTCGTCAAGAATTGCCGCCGTCGAGCCAGACTAAGATCATCGAGAATAGTCAGCATAGGGTAAGCGTGATGACCGAGACTAAGATCAGCGCAGAATCTTGGGTTAAGACAACGATCAGCCTATCTGCAGCTTTTGAAGGGCATCAATCTTATGTGGAAATGGCTGCCGAAGTGGAGTGGCGCGAGACAATGAAATTCCTTAAGGTTGAGTTCCCAGTGGACATTAGAAACACCGAGGCATCGTACGAAACGCAATTTGGCATCGTCAGACGGCCAACGCATTACAACACAAGGTATGTCAGGCCATTCCGTTTTATTCATGACGACACTAACCGGCTGTAGCTGGGATATGGCCAAGTTCGAAGTATGCTGTCACAAATTTGCCGATTTGTCGGAACACGGTTATGGTGTATCTATCCTGAATGACAGCAAATATGGTTTCGCTACCTGTGGAAACCTGATGCGACTCTCTCTCTTACGTGCACCAAAGGCTCCAGACGCACATGCAGACATGGGTCGCCACTATATTCGCTGGGCTATTTTACCTCATCATGGCGATCTTGGTCCGACAACAGTTCGAACAGCCTTTAACTTCAACAATCCAATGAAGCTTCTTCAGGGAGACACCAAGGTCGACAAAGCATCCGTACGTCACGAGCTACCTATCAGACTTACCGGAAGTCCGTCTTTGATCCTTGACACTGTCAAGCGTGGAGAAGACGATGAGGATGTCAGCCGTGGGGAGCTTGCAAAGAGGAAGGGAAGAAGTATCATTCTGCGAATCTACGACAGTCTTGGAGGGACGAGTAAGGGTACTATTGAGACGACTTTGGATGTGAAGAAAGTGTGGAAAACGAATGTTTTAGAGGATGACTTAGAGCCTATGTCGATTGAAAAGGGCAAAGTGGAAATATGCTTGAGGCCGTTTGAGGTTGCTACATTCAGGCTGCAGTTGTAAGGGGATTGGGAGAGTCCACAAAAGAAGAGGGGAAAAGAAGTTGAATTAACCCAAAAAAACGCTCGTTGTAACGGACGCCACTTCCAGAGATACCTATTAGTAACTAATCCACCCAAGTTTCGTGCCTGTTTGGTTTAAAAGGTCTAGTATCGGCTTCTATGTTTTCTCTCTTCTGTCAGACCAATATATATGGGCGTATAATATGTGCGGTATGCATGGCAACTCAACCACTATATACAAGCCCTGGACCTTTGGGCTGTGTAATAAGTTCCGTAGTTGCAGCAGCAAGCCTACAACCCCCACTCTAAGCATCATACCCGATTACCCTTATACTAGCCTCCTCCAAAGCCCTAAACCTCTACACGTATTACACTGTTGAGACTGGATTCGAGACCCGGATTACAGTAATGCTTTATTGGAAGCAGATCATAGACTTTTATTAGTAGTTATGATATGACCTAGTAACATAGGAGTAAATTAAGGGTATCAAATGCGACGAAAAATCCCGGAACTCCATAATCATCCCTGGGGCCTTTTCCATCCATTCACCATGATAATATAGCTAGCTTATAGAGACCCAAAATATACAATCACATGACAACACACTTGCCTCCTTTCTTCTTCGTCTCATCCCCATATGAATCTCTTGTTACATCAGTCCATCCAGCGCTACTAGCGCCGTCTCTGTCTTTCTTCCTTTTTGCCTTTCTCGTTCCTCCCCAGCCCCTACGCTTGGCTTGCTCTATATTTATGGCGGCACTCTTTCCCGCTCGGCTAGTCTTTCGCATCATTGATAATGATCTGACATGTGTCGTCGGCTCACTCTGTGATGTCACGCTGTGAATGGTATCAAGTCTTTGCATGCGAGGGCGGAGATTTGGCATTGATGATGATGCTTGTCTGACGGGCGCAGAACTGCCTTGCCTATACTGAGTGTTTGATTGAGGGAACCCTGCTGGCAAGTGGGCTGGTGAGTTGGGGTTGGGGCTGGTGGGTATTGTAGGAGGCGCCCAAACTTGGCGGTACGGTTGCGAACCAACTCGAGCATGTGCATTTGATACTGGAACTCGCGCTATAGGGCTATTTTGATGAATGGGAGACCCAAAATTGGGTTGGGCGATTGTGCCAGAGCCGCGTCGAGAAGGGTCGTTTAGTACACGACTAGGTGGCCGCCCAGAACGGCTATTAAGTCTGGCGAGCTGTGATGGACTTGGTCCCGAAAATCCAGCAAACGAGGCAGTATAGGCAGATTCTGTTGGGCCTGTACTAGATGTCGTCTCAACTTGCAATGATGACGGTCTATTTGATTCGACGGGCGGGGCATGCTCATCTGGAAGAGAGCTTGGCGGCGACTCTGTCGGTGTCGGCGGTGGCAGCTCAGTCAGTCGATGATCATCATTTGACCTCAGTGGAACTGGGGCGTCTAGTCTCGCCTGAGTTAACGATGATCCGGTTGAGGGTCGAGATACATCGAGATTTCGCGATGGTTCTTGCAGTGTCCTGTTGTCGGCCCACTGACTCGAGTCCGTTACGGTAGGCTGCGATACTGGCGACTCACTATGCATATCACTCGGATCTGGGGCTGTACTCATAAGATTTCGGCCTGGTTCGGTGGAAGGTACTGGTCGACGCGGTATCTGGTAAGGTACACTGGGCATAGCAGGAATACTAGGAATGGCCGTGGCAGAAACAGCAGGTCTTGCGGGCTCCAAATCTGGACTATCAGGTGGAGAGACATCATAGAGCTCGTCAAAATGGGTAGTATCACCCTGGCTCGCCGCCTCCGGACTGCCGAGTGAATCATCGCTATGTGAGAGGCTTGTGGGATCGCTCAGGCTCCGCTGGGGCTCAAAATTGTGGTGCCTGCTCGGGTCACTGGAAGGCACGAATGTGGATCGAGAACGGTGCAAGGCGTTGATGATGGTCGAGTCAGCAGAGCCACTGCTGCGCTGGGTGCTCGACCGACGTATGTTCGTTGGTGAAGTATTCAAGGCGGGACCCACGAGAACGGCATTTCTCAAATGCTCGGGAAGTGTTGCAATGGGCTCTCTAGTATATGGTGGAGGAGGTGGAACCCAGTTATCTGCATCACTTTCGTGTGGATGCTCTTCTCGCCCATCAGCCCGACGATATTGAATGTGCTCTTGAGCGACAACACGGGTTGGATGTAATCGACGATTGATAGCGGCAGCGGTCGCAGCGCGGCGAAGGGTTGTCCCTGAGCGGGGACTCCCATGAGCATATGGTGCGTCCAATGCCTCTTGGGCCTCATCAACTGAAGCGATCGAGGCAGTTTCAGGTTGCTCCTCAGTTATGCTCAGTTGAACTCTGGGACCGGATGATGTACTCGGCAATGGCGGCATAGGAGTAATGGCAGAGACAGGCCCAAGCCTCGCCGGGGCATTGCTACTAGAAGGAGGGCGCGAAGCTACGGTAGCAGATCGCAACATATGAGGCTTCTGACCCCTTTGTGCTACTGTCCTTCTTCGAACAATCGCGACTTCTGTTTCCATATCTCTGTGTTCTTCCTCAAGTATCTCCGGTTCACTTCCCCCAACTTCTATTGTGATAGTGCATTTATCTCCGTTGGTGGGTCGATAGTCAAAATCGAGTATAGAAAGCCTCCCGCCATCAACAGGTGCCATACCGTCATCTTCCGCCTCAGAAAGCTGTCCCACCACTCCTGGCGCCACAACGACAAGTCTTTCGCTACAGCATGCATCCGACGTACGGGTGACCCACTTTAAAGCGCTGATACCTTGAAGAGAACTAATATTCCGTCCCTCGACGAAGGTGTTCCGTGACTTGTCGGATAGTAGCTGCCACTGTGGGATTCTGTTACTGGTTGGATCGCGTGGCCATGTGTGAGAACGAACGGAAGGTGCACTGTTGCTGCGCGCCAGGGAGCCCGTTGGTGTCGAGGCCTCATTTGCTATGTTTAGGATTGTGCTCTGACTCATATCTGACGAGGAGTCAAGATCTTCAGGAACGCCATAGAGCCAAATTTCCTTTCCCTGGAAGCCGGCTGCCACAAGATCACCTGAGCCAGTTGCAGTAGGTAAGGTGGTGGGCAGGAGTTTATTTCCAGATGCAAGGTCCGGCGTTGGACCTGTGAAATAGGTTGTTCCATTGCGAAGATCATCTATGCGAACAGCGCGGAAAGTTTCAAACACCCGATCATATGTGAAGGCCCAACTTGCCTCGTCATCCAAAGGGCTCGGAAGTAGTATCGCATGACTGCAGTCTCTGCTGCTGTGAGGAAAGAGAATTGACGTCGTCCATAGTTGGCTTACGCTTTCTTCGGGCACACAATCACCAGGATCGAAATAAGGTGCAGTAAGTATAACAGTATTAGGACTTCTCGAATTCAATGTCGTCCCCAGAAGCTGTGTGCCATCTTGAGAAAACAATAAAGAATCGGCAGCATCACATTTTACAGACCGTCTGTCGGTCAACGAAGCTGTAGCAGCCAAGGAATACACCTCGACTCCAGCGTCGTATGCAGCAGCTAAGACGGATCCCATAGGAGCTAGGGAAATAGTTCTGGGAGCATGATCTAATTCAAGTGCTCGTATGTGCTTTGGCGGTGCTTCTATAAGATCATAGATATCGACTTGATGGTCGGTCGATAGTACAGCTAGTAAAGAGCCATCGTCAAGGATTGCAACGGACGCTGGCCTCCTTAGTATTTTCAGCTCTCTCTTTACAGCTAGTTCTCTTTCTGTAGTATTTATTACGTATATTCGAGAGGAACTGTAGGCGAGGACATGGTGTCCCTTTGGAGAGAAGGCAAAGTGAAAGGCTTCCCCACCGGGAAAAGCTGCTGAAGAGCTTATCGAGGTTGAAACTAGGTTTATGACCGTCTCCCGTGGCCGCAAGTATGCTTCAAATAAGTTACGTTTGACTTCCTTGGCGAACGTGCTCCGAAGTATTGGAAGCTGATCCTCCGTCAAGGGTACCGCAATAGCAGGATGGCTAGCCGCATAGGATTGGCATCGGGAGAGGTGGTGTGCGTAGAGGTAGGCTTGCTGAGAGACCCGTCGCCATGTGGTATTCAGGAGGATAAGTGACGCAAATGAATTTGGGTCGGAAATGCGAAGGATCCTGAATGGAGGGTCAGATCAAGGAACACGAATTTCAAGGGGTTAAGTGATTAGTCTTACTGCTCAATAATCTCATCGGGTAGTTTTTCAAATGAAGAACCTCGCACTCCCTTCTCACTGATGAATACTTTGTTGTCATCGACAGCAATGGATCGCGTAGAATTGGCAGCTATTGACATCGTGGACCTGTCGCCTGGCGCGGTGCCCATCTTATCAATGATCACTCAACGATAGAGCTGTGCAATCCACATTTCTGCTAGCTTGTACACGAGATATACGAGAAATTTTGACTCTTTCCGGATACAGGCAGTGATAAGCAGAGCAGCTGGAGCGATGTTGAATCAAAAGTGGGCGTCGTCTTAGATATTCGACCCGACAGGGGATGCATTGACGAACGTTTAAGCCACGGCGCTGTCTAGTGTCTAGTTCTAGAAGCGGGTTATTCCGTCCGGAGACATTGTAGGGAACTACCCAAACTTTTTCAAACGTACTTGCACCGTCATCACAAAATTTTGGATCAATGTTTGTTTCAAAAAAAGCTATGTCCTCGCCCTACCACGCGTCAGTGACGAAAGCGTAGTATAGCTTCGTCGTTACCCTAGTACTAGAAAACAAAGAGCTAAAGGATTCCTCGATTGAAGGAACACTTGTCAGATACCCATGGCCACCTATTTATAGCTTTCAGGTCGGCTTGTCTGCCTTCAGTTAAGGATACCCTATCAATAGCTCTAATGGACACTCCTAACCGAGCTAGATCTTCCTACAAACCAGATCATAAGTTGTTTATTATGAAATATATTTATTCAGACATGGTGAATGTATTTTCCTATCCCATTGTTGGCCGCTTGGGGCCATGTCACGTGTAAAGTAACCTATGCTTTGTCAGAATTTCAATTGCGCAGACAAAAAATCCGAGTAGCCTCATTGTACAGTACCCCACATTTTCCAGGCATGTCTACGAATGCGCCTCTGCACACTACGATGCAGGATAATGAGATAGGCCTGGACGACTTAGTTAAAAGTTTGGTCGACAATTTCAATGTCCTTGCCGATGAGGTTCAATTACTGAGCGATAGAAAGACTATACTCGAACACAAACTGCGATTTGCTCACGAACAGGTTCGTTGTAAAGCAAGCTCATTACACCACATCTTATTAGAGGCCTAATTTCATTACATGATGAACAACATAGCTCTAGATCTTGAGAGTGCTTCTGCACCAGCGACCGACAAACACCATGTTCCTGACTTTATTCTTGTTCATTTCCCGATTTCGCCCACGAGGTCCCGGCCAAGCACTGATCTTGAATCATAGTACCAGCACCTTGCGGACAAGTACGCGCCATCGGATCCTGAGATATCAGCTACTATATCAAAGCTCCAACTTCCTTCAGAACTGAAGTTAAGTTCTCCCGACCGGGCAACCTTTGTTCCGCTTCCTTCTCGAAGACCCTCTGGATCCAAGCAGCAGACGGCAGAAGCGATCAGAGACGGTCGGAGGGCATCCAAAAGACTAGCTTCTCTACACGGTTGGCGGAACCCTTTGGAAGCCGAAAACAGAAGTATTTCTGGAACGACTGACAGCATTGTACGGATATCACGTCTTGGCACATCTGCTACGAGTGTTTTCGAGCAAGACTTTACGGTCCCTGGCAAGAAGAGTGAACTTCTGTGCCCATTTTCGGAGATGGTGAACAAGGCAAAACTATCTAATGATGTCGGAGCCTCTCGGCCAACATCCGATCCTGAAGTTAGCCCCGACCCGCAAGTTATTACTGCGCATGTCAAGTCCCCAATTCACCCTCCTTCGG
>Ga0335072_10013457_pt1 | contig 11656 bp, 12 predicted proteins | sample Lox_Sample_21_FD_206725 | JGI IMG/M metagenome (GOLD analysis project Ga0335072, IMG submission 206725) | Soil microbial communities from Loxahatchee National Wildlife Refuge, Florida, United States - Lox_Sample_2.1 | ecosystem: Environmental > Terrestrial > Soil > Wetlands | place: USA...
CGCCCGGGTCCACGCCTGCCCGTCCCGCGGGCAGCGCCTGCCCGTCCCGCGGGCAGCGCCTGCACGTAGTCGACCAGTTGCGCTGCCACCAGCTCGAACGGCCCGATGTCCTGCTCAGCCCGGCAGATGACGACAGCGCCTTCGCTCGCGGCTAGTAGCAGGGTAGCCGTCGCGCTCGCATCGGCCTCGCTCAGTCCGCCCGTCTCAAGGGCGCTGGCCAGCTTGTCACGCCAGGTGCGGAACGCCTCGCCCGACCTCTCCCGGAGCGCGCCGGTCTCGGCTGCGACGGTGACCGCCACCAGCGCGCAGCCCGCATCGAAGTGCGCGTACGTCAGCAGCGCCCGCCAGGCGGCCAGGAACGACTTCGTGATTTCCACCGCCGGAGCGCCCATGTCCTGGTCGATGAGGTTGAGCGCATGCTGCCGGGTGGCCTCGATCGCCGCGGTGACAAGTTCGTCCTTGCCGCCAGGAAAGTGATGGTAGATCGAGCCGCGCGGCGAGTTCGTCTCGGCCAGGACGGTCGAGAACGACGTCGCCTGCAGGCCACGCTGCGCCAGCAGCCGCGCCGCTCCGGCGATCATGTTGTCCCGCACACCCGCCACCCGCTGGCCTCCACGACACCTCGACTACCGCACCTTGACCATGACAGCCGTCATAGTTTACCGTCTATGACGACCGTCATAGCCACGAAGGAGCCCAGCCACCATGCCCATGATCGACGTATACGCGCCCGCCGGCATCTTCCCGCCGGACGCCGACGAGATGCTCGGCCGTGACCTGACTCATGCGGTGCTGCGCGCCGAAGGCGTGGCCCAGCCTGGCGCCTTCCACCTCGACAACACCGCTGCTTTCATCCACCGGCTCCCGACGACCGCGGTCTCCACGGCGAGTACCGCGTCCTCCCGCACCGTCCGGGTGCAGGTCATCACACCGCCCGGAGCGCTGAACCGCGACGGACAGCGGCAGATCACCAGGGAGGCGACGGAGATCATCGCCAGGGCGGCCAGCGATCCAAGCCTCGCGGCCCGGACCTGGGTGATCCTTGCCGAGGCCGCGGAGGGCGGCTGGGGCATCGCGGGCACGGCGTTCGGTGTCGAGGAGTTCACCGCGCTGGCGAAGCGAGCCGCGGCGGCTAAGGCGGGCGCGAACAGCTAACGCCCGCCTTCTCGCTGCCGGCCCGTCATGATGCGCCGATGTGGCAGGCTCGAACCATGTGGTTCGAGCACTCCGAGCAGATCTGGGCGGACTTCCCCGAGCTGGCAGCCGGCGTGCTGGTCGCGACGGACATCAGCGGCGGCGCCGAAGCCGCGGAGCGCGTCGCTGACCGGGTCAAGCGGTTCTACTCACTCGCCGACGATCTGCTAGCCGGCGCCTCCGAGTCCGAACTCGTGCAGATCCGCGCATGGCGAGTAGCCTTCGCCCGCATGGGGCTCAAGCCAACGCAGTACCGCTGCGCCGCCGAGTCGCTGCTGCGTCGCTACCGGAAGGAAGGGACGCTACCCGCGGTTCAGCCGCTCGTGGACCTGTGCAACGCCATATCGCTTGCCTACGCCATCCCGGTAGCGGTTTTCGACACCGACCGGATCAGCGGTCCGCTGACCGTCCGCTACGCGGACGGCAGCGAGCGGTACTGCTCCTTCTCCGGCGAGACCGAACATCCTTATCCTGGCGAGGTGATCTTCGCCGACCAGGCCGGGAACGTGCACGCACGGCGCTGGTGCCATCGGCAGAGCGCGCAGTCGGCGGTCTCGGCGACTACCACGGCGGCGCTGATCGTTGCTGAGGCCATGCACGAGTCAGGGGCCCCCGACGTCGGCCGCCTCATAGCAGCGGCCGCCGGAGAGCTCACTGCGATATGGCCGGGCACGGTCGCAACTGGCACTGGCGAGCCTGGCGCAGTCCGCACGGCTCTGCTCAGCCGGGACAGGCCGCGATTCGAGACCGGGCTGGCAGAACCGGGAAGCCAGCCATCGCCGGCCTGAGTGCGGGGCCGGAGCCGCGGCACTATGCATTCGGCGACGGTGACCTCGCTGCATCCAGGCTTGCGCTGCTGCACGAGGTCTACGCGCCGTCTTCATCGGCGCTGCTCGCTGACGCCGTGGCCAGGCCGCCGGCCCTGGCCTACGACCTGGGCTGCGGACCTGGCTACACGACCGGCATGGTCGCGCAGGTGACGCGGGCGACCCGGACCGTTGGCCTGGACAGTTCGGCGAACTTCGTGGCAGCGGCGCGCGCGCGGCACGAAGCGGAACGCACTGACGGATATCTCGGCTTCACCGCGCATGACGTCCTGGACCTTCCGTTTCCGGCCGGGCCTGCCGATCTGATCTACTGCCGCCTGCTGCTGGCACATCTGGCCGACCCGCCCGGCGCCGTGCGGCGCTGGGCGAGCCAGCTGACCGCTGACGGCATCGTTGTCGTTGACGAGATCGAATGGATCGAGACCAGCCATCCGCTGCTCCGTGCCCATCTGCGGCTCGCCGAGTCGATGGTCGCCGCGAGCGGCGCGCGGATGTGCGCCGGACCGCTGCTGGCCCCCTTGTCGGGTGCCCGTGGTTCGAGCAACCGCGGCCTGCGGATCCGCCTGGCCAGGATCACCGAGGTGCCGGTGCCGACCGCGACAGCCGCACGCATGTTCCTGATGAACCTTGCCGCGACCGGCGACCGCCCGGTGACGCTCGCGCTGTGCAGCGCCTCGGAACTCGCCAGCCTCAGATCGGACCTGGCTGCGCTGACTGCCTCGACCGCCACCGGCGAGATCGCCTGGGGCATGCGGCAGGCCGCTTACTCACCAGCACAGGCCGGGAACTTCGCGACGTAAATTCCTCCTATGACGCGGAAGATGTTACGTGATCATGCACGAGCTACAGCCACCCGTTCTGGTCCGCGGTCCTGACCGCCTCGGCCCGGTTGCGCGTCCCGGTTTTGGCAATCGCGGACGATAGGTAGTTGCGTACGGTGCCCTCGGACAGGCATAGCCTCCGGGCTATCTCGGCGACCGTCGCCCCTGGCCGGGCTGCGACGAGTACGTCTCGTTCCCTGGCAGTAAGCGGGGAGGTCCCGGCGGCGAGGGACGCGGCCGCCAGCGCAGGGTCGACCACGCGCTCGCCCGCGGCCACCCGGCGGATCGCTGCCGCCAGCTCTTCCGGGGCCGAGTCCTTCACCACGAACCCGTACGCGCCAGACTCCATCGCGCGCCGCAGGTAACCAGGCCGCCCGAACGTGGTCAGGATCACCGACCGGCAGCGCGGGACCTCCTGAGCCAGGACGGCAGCCGCGGCCAGCCCATCGATGCCTGGCATCTCGATGTCGAGCAGCGCTATGTCCGCTTGGTGCGTCCTGGCGGCGCCGACCACTTCGTCGCCGCGGCCGACCGACGCCACCACCTCGAAGTCATCCTCCAGATCGAGCACGACTGCCAGCGCGGCGCGGAGCAGCTCCTGATCATCTGCCAGCAGCAGCCGGATCGTCACGTGCCGCCCTCGGCGGCCGCTGAAACTCGCAAGCGCCATCCGCTGGGCTGCGCCGGGCCGGCGTCTACGGAACCGCCCGCCGCTACTACCCGCTCCCGCAGCCCGCGCAGGCCGTTGCCAGCCGGCGCGGCGGCGCCAACGCCGTCGTCGGTGATCTCCACGCCAGTCCGCGACAGCCGGACCGCGCACGTGCCGGCCCGCGAGTGCCTCACCACGTTGGTCAGTCCTTCGCGCACCGCCCAGCCAAGCAGCTCCTGGTGCGCGGGGTCGACGATGTCGGTGGCGGTGGGAAGGTCAGCGGCGACCCCTGCCGCTCGCAGCAGCTCGCGGCCGCGAGCCAGCTCGCCCGCCAGCGTGACGTCCCGGTACCCGGACACCGCAGCCCGCACGTCCGCAAGGGCCTGCCGGCACAACTCCTCGACTTCGGTGATCTGCGCGACTGCCCGAGCAGAGTCGGATGCTCCGAGCCGACGGGCCAGTCCGGCCTTGACAGTAATGGTGGTCAGTGAGTGCCCAAGCAGGTCGTGCAGGTCGCGGGCGATGCGGATGCGCTCGTTCTCGGCTGCCAGCCGGCCAACCTCGGCTCGCGCCTCGGCGAGCGCAGTATTCCCCCGCACCACCTGCAGGACGGCGCAGGTGACGACCGCAACCACCGGGATCGCCATCGGCGTGAAGTTGCCAATGGAGTCCGTGAAGCTGACGTGCCAGGACCCGATCGCCACCGGGACAAACAGCGCCGCGATGGCCATCGCCGCGACGAACGGCCACGACCGGGCGCCGAGCCGGGCAGCGATGATCATGGTGAGGTAAATGCAGAAGCAGAATGCCGCGGCGCGTGCGAACGGCAGCTCCGCGAGGAACAGCGCGGTCAGAACGGCATAGCCGGCCCAGAAGCTGCCTGCGCCTGAGTCGCTGAGCAGCACAGGCGAAAGCAGCAGGCACACCGCGAAGGCGCCGATGACGACGTAGCCGATGATGGCTCCGGCGCCGCGTGAGTTCTGATCCACCGCCGCGACTACGTAGATCAGGTACAGCAGTGGCACCGCGATCCAGAAGAACCGGTCCTTTGGCCGAGTCCACCTGCGCTGGTTCGCAACCCACTCCGCCTCAGCCGGGGTTGCGAACTCCGTGTTACCGCCCATGTCTGTGCAGGGTACTTGCTCGCGCGCGGCTCATACCCGGCTCGTAGCGCGACGGTAGGCCAGCGCGGCGGCTGGTATCAGCGCGACGGTCCACACGACGACCACTATCCAGGCCTGCAACGGCCAGCCACCGCCGCCGAGCGCCGTCTTGCCAGCCTGCACCAGCCAGTAGGAGGGCAGGCACTTAAGGACGTCGAACAGCGGACCGGACGTCGCGAGCTGGAACCCGAATACGCCGCCAAGGAGCGCGAAGAGCACGACCACGCCGCCCAGCGCGGCCGCCAGAGCGTCGACCGGCACCAGGTAGCCCAGGATGAAGCCCATCACCACGAACGGAGCCAGTCCTGCCGCGAGCAGGCCGGTCAGCTCCAGCCACTGACCTGCGTCGAGGCGTACTCCAAGCGAGGCGCCGGCTAGAAACAGCAGCACCAGGGTGGGCAGCGCGAGCAGGTAGGCTGAGGCCGCTTTCGCGGCGAAGTCTGTCCCGGCACGCAGCGGTGTGATGCGCAGCTGCCGCAGCCAGCCCCTGGACCTGTCCCGTGCGATCCGCGCTCCCGGCGCCACCACGGCATACATCGCCCCGTACACCGCCATCGCGGTCATGAAGTACAACGGGAAGGCGGTGCCGTTGAACGTGGCGTGGCGTTGCCCGGACGCGACCGAGTAGAACAGCACCAGCGGCAACGCCAGGGTGAGCGCGTAAAAGACCCGGTTGCGCAGCGTCCGGAGGATCTCGTAGCGGAAGTGAATCATCGTGCTGCCTCCGTGCTCCGTCGGCTGGCGTCCACGTCAGCCGCAGTAAGTTCCAGAAATGCCTCTTCCAGGCTGCCGCCCGTCACTTCTATGTCCCGTGCACCGGGGAAGGCAGCGAGCAGGGCAACCAGGGCAGCGTCGGCGTCCGCGCAGGACAGCAGGACAGCGTCGCCGTGCCGCTGCACGTTGCGCACCCCTGGCAGCACCCGCAGAGCCTCGACGTCGACGCCTGGCAGGGTGGCCCGGATGCTCCGCGATCCCGCCTGCGCCTTGATCTCGGTGGCCGGGCCGTCGGCCACGATCTCGCCGCGGGCGATCAGCACGATCCGGTCGGCGTATGCGTCAGCCTCTTCCAGGTAGTGGGTGGCGAACAGCACGGTCTTACCGCGGTCCGTGACCGCCCGCATCGCCTGCCAGAAATCGCGTCTGCCTTCGACATCGATTCCCGCCGTCGGTTCGTCAAGCAGCAGCAGATCCGGGTCACCGACCAAAGCGCTGGCGAACCGTACCCGCTGGGCCTGTCCTCCCGACAGGTTCGTCGTCCGCTGGCCGGCAAAGTCGAAGGCTCCGGTGACCCGCAGCACCTCGTCCACGGCGAGCGGATGCGGGTAGTAGGACGCCATCAGCCTGACGAGCTCCCGCACCGTCAAGTGATCAAGCGGCGCTCCGGTCTGCAGCATCGCGCCCACCCAGCCGTTCTGGACCGCCTCCGCCGGCGGCACGCCGAAGATGGACACCGTGCCCTCATCCGGCCGGGTCAGGCCGAGCATCATGTCGATTGTGGTCGTCTTGCCCGCGCCGTTCGGGCCGAGCAAGGCGACTGTCTCGCCGGGCGCGATCACAAGGTCCATGCGGCCGACCGCGCGCACCAGACCGTAGGACTTCGCGAGCCCGGAAAGCACTATTCCAGCGCCCTCATCTGTAACAGCAGTCATGAAGCAAGCGTCGCGCGCGGCGGCATCCGCGATGTAGTGCCGCGAATCACCAGACGCGGCTGACAAATGTCAGAACGCGGTCGCCGGCGCTGGTCACTCGTCCCGCAGGTTGCGCACCGGGCACGCCAGCCCGGGGATGGTGTCAAACTTGCCGTTGACGGTGACCAAGTCAGCATTTAGCGACTCGGCCAGCGCTACGTACGCGGCGTCATAGGGCCAGGCGTTGTCCCGTAGCTGCCAGATACGCGGCAGCAGAGCAACGTGACCGTACCTCTGGATTTTCATGCGGCCGAGCAAGTCGAGCGCCCGTCCGGCTTCGTCGGCGGGCAGCTTCCGGCCCAGGACGAGACCGCGCAGCGTTGATGCGCACTCCAGATCTATCGAGTGCGGGGCGGCGAGCGCCTGCCCCGTTACGGCACCGCGCACCCGGTCGGCCAGCGGATCCGAGCCCACCAGGAACTCGACCATGGCCGAGGTTTCCAGTACGATCACCCGCGCTCCGCACGCATTGCCGCGACGGCGTCCGTCACATCGGAGGCCGTGACGTCGGACCTGGCGGCGATCTCGCGCGCCTGGTCGGCCGCCTCCTCAGGCGTCAGCAAGGCTGCTTCGCGTTCCAGCAGCCGCCGCACGTAGACCTGGAGTGACTGGCCGGAACGCGCCGCGCGGACCTTGAGCGTCCGTACCGTGCTGTCCGGCAGGTCGCGGACATGAATGATTGCCATGCAATCAAATTACTTGCGCAGAAACCACTACGCAAGCAAGCGGCAGTAGAAGCACACTGCCCCGGCGCGCAGGCAAGTTGCGTCATAGTACGCGATGATATAACTTGCCGATATATCGAGCCGATATATTGACTCGATACTTCAAAGCGAGATTACCGAAGTTTTCAGGCACCGGGGCCAGGCCACGCGGAGTGGGTGGCAACAGCAGGGAGGTAGCAACATGCCCGGCGAGCGGCTGCACGACAGCACCGAAGCCACTTACACCGCGACGCGGCACACCGAGCCCGTGAAACTCGCAGTTATCGGAACCGGAAACAGCATTTCGGCGCTGGTGCAGGGGATCGCCCTGTACCGCGTCACCGGAAGCCTGGCGGGCATCCGCACGCCGGTGCTCGACGGGCTAGGCGTGGGTGATATCGACCTGGTGGCAGCCTTTGGCGCCTCTCCGGCGAATATCGGGAAGGACCTCACAGAGGCGATCTTGCTGCCGCCGAACAATTTTCCGCGGATCGCCGCCGAACTGCCGCTGTCGGGTGTTGCGGTACGGTACGGCCTGACCGATGCCGCTGAGGTGGAACGCGTAAGCCAGGAACTGGCCGGGGCTGAGGTAGTGCTGTACGCGGCCCCTAGCGGCCGCCCGGAGACGGCACGGGCCTACGCCGAGGCGGCACTGCGGTCAGGCGCGGCTTTCATCAACACCACATCCGACGCAGTGGCCCGCGATCCGCAGTTGCTGACCAGGTTCTCCGATGCCGGACTGCCCGTGCTCGGTGACGACCTGACCAGCCAGTTCGGCACGTCAGCGGTGCATCACGCCCTGCTTCGGCTGCTGGAGGAACGGGGACTCACCCTGACCAGTTCCTATCAGGTCAACCTGGGAGGCACCCAGGACTTCAGGAACCTGGTTCGGGGCGACAACACCAAGCTGCAGTCCAAGCACAACGCCCTGGCTGCGGACGGGATCGCCGCGGACCGGGTGGAGGTCGCGCCGCTCGGCTACCTGCCGCACCTGGAGTCGCACAAGGTGGCGCACATCAATATCGAAGCCCGTGCCTGGGGCGACACCCAGGTGAGCTTGGACGTGAAGCTGAAGGTGCACGACCCGGCCGGCGCAGCCGGAGTGACCATCGACCTGATCCGCATGGCTGCAAGCGCGCTGCGGCACCGGCGCGCGGGCTATCTTGCTGAGGCGGCTCCGCTGCTCAAGTCCCCGCCCGGGACCTGCATCTAAGCGGAGTGAGGTCACTGCTCGAGAAAGAGGGAACGCCATGAAACTTCTGCTGACGTCTTCTGGCATTGCGAACACGAGCATCCGCGGCGCGCTTCTCGGTCTACTGGGCAAGCCGATCGAGGAGTCAAGCGCTCTCGTCATTCCGACAGCGATATACCCGTTCCCCGGCGGTGGTGGCCACGCATGGGAGGCGATATGTGGAAGGAGCAAGAGTCCCTTCGCCGGATTGGGTTGGAAGTCCCTGGGAGTGCTCGAGCTCTCCGTGCTGCCGAGCATCGACGAAGAATGCTGGGTCCCGGCGGTCCAGGAGACCGACGCCTTGCTGGTTTGGGGCGGCGATCCAGTGTTCTTGTCGTACTGGATGCGGCGCTCCGGGCTTGCCGACGTTTTGCCGTCGCTGCCTAGCCAGACGGTCTACCTGGGGGTAAGCGCCGGGAGCATCGCAGCAACCGCCACCTTTGCCGAGACCTACCGCGAACCGCGTCGCGGCAGCGGTGAAGCGCTCTCGACAGAAGACATCGTGTTCGACACACCGGATGGCGAACTCCGCATGATCCTTGTGAAGGCTCAGGGAGTCGGACTGGTTGACTTTGCGATTATCCCGCACGTGGACAACGCCGATCGCCAAGATAGGGCCATTGCAGAACAGTGGGCCGCGAGGATACCGGCACCGACGTACGCGATCGACGACCAGACCGCCATCAAGGTGACCGACGGCAACGTCGAAGTCGTTTCCGAAGGGACCTGGAAGCTCTTCAACTCCTGATACAGAGCGGCGGGAACAAGTCAGGAACGGCTCGGCGCCGACATCACCGGACGGCACCGCGGCGGTCCCGATGTCTTGCGACATCACATGTGGGCCTAACGCAGAACTGCTGGGCGTTTGCCAAGCCGACCCGGCTGGCCAGCTCGTTCCACACCGGCAGGTACTTGTGGTGGACGACGACTCGGAACGCCGGCCTGACGGCGGGTGGACCGCCTGGGCGGCGAGCCGCTACATGCGGGCGGTAGGCGCCCGGAGCGGGGTTATTCTTCCGGCCGGGTGACGTCGGCATAGTCATCGTCCCCCGGCCCGGTCAGGATCTCCCGCGCCAGCGGGTCCGACAGCGCTCGCGCGGTGGTGCGCCAGTCCCGCAGGCAGGTCTCCACCGGGCCAGCGTCGCGGGTCGCCTCCGCCACCGCCAGAGCGTCGCGCAATTCGCCGAAGAACTCCGCCCGGTCGTCGTCGTCGAACACCGCCAGCCACGCGAACTGGCCTAGTTCGGCCGGCCGCACCTGGCCGCGGCTCAGCGCCGCCGCCGCCAGCAGTGCCGCCACTGCAGTGCGGGCCACTTCGGTGATCGCCTCCAGCTGGGATAGCGGCAGCATAGTCAGCGCGAACCCGTCGGTATCGCGCAGCAGCGCGCCGCCCTTGCGGGCAGCGCCGATGAACTCCCGGCGCTTGGCCCCGGCCAGGTCGCTCGCCTGGAACACCGCAGTGGTCACTCACACGCCTCCTAGTAAGATCGTATGTCCAATCTTACTAGGCAGTGGAGCCTGAGCATGTCCATGCCGGAAGCGCGTCATCAACGCCGCCACCGGCGAACTCCTCCGCCAGCTCACCCTCGACCCCAGCCGCAACTACCAGCCCACCGGCAACCGCCCCGAACAACCCCGTAAACGATCAAGCCCCGAACCCTGATCGTGGGTTCGGAGCGATTCCGATGTCTTGCGACGTCACAATGGTGGGCCCAACGTGTCAGCACCCGAACCCGGCTGGCTCACGGAGGGTCCGGAAATCATGATTCGCCGGGTGCGGAACCACCGCGTTTGACGTCCTTCGTGCCGTCTTTCCGTGGACTTGTAAGGCGCCTCAGGCGGACCTACTGTGCACCTCGCGGTGGTATTGGCCAGGTCCGGAGCACCCGGATACTCGCTGGGACGTGACTTTTATGTTACGCTTGCTTCCATGGCTAGTCGCACTGGCGCGGAGAGGTATTTCGAGACTCGCGCGGCGGGCAGCCCAGAGTACCGGGCAGCCCTCGAAGCCGCTCGCTCACGGATCGCCGCCGTCGATGGCGTGGTCCGGGCCCTGGATGAACGGCGCCGTGTTCTCGGCCTGTCCAAGGCGGAACTGGCTCGGCAGGCCGGCATGCGGCCCGAGGTGGTCCGCCGGCTGCTTGGCGCCGGCCGGGCCAATCCGACGCTCGCTACCGTGATATCCCTGGCCCGCGTGATGTCTCTGGACGTCACGATCAGCGGCCCGGGTCCTGCTGATACACCGTCCGGCGCTTCCGGAACTCGTCGGCGTATTGCCTAATGCGCCGGTAGTCACGCGAGCTGGCTGGCGATCGCACCGGCTTGGTCAGCCCGTCCAAGCATACGATTGCCGGGCCGCCGAGATCGTCGGCGTTGCGTTCCAGAAGGCAGAACAGGCGGTGGTTAGCGCCCGCGCCCTGGACGCGGACCTCGTACATCCCGGCCATGTCATCATGCATCGCCTCCCACTTACCGCCGCCGGAGAATGCCGGCGGCGGTGCAGCTGCCACGGCTTCGAGCACGGCCTGGATCTCCGCCGCGACCTTGTCCGGGAGCGTGTCAAGGAACTCGATCGCGGGAGTCGCCCGAGCTGGGTCATCATCCGCATGACGCTGGAAGAAGTGGATCAGCCATCGTTCAGGCGGGTCGGCGTCTATGTGCGCCGGTCCACCGACGACGAGCACCAGCCCTACTCGATCGAAGCCCAGGACACTAGGCTGACCGCCTACATTGGCTCTCAGCCTGGCTGGCGCCAGGCCGCACGGTTTGCTGACGACGCTTCCGGAGCCACCACCGCCCGGCCCGGCTTGCAGCGCGCCGTCGCCGCCGCGAGGGCCGGGCTGTTTGACGTGCTGCTGGTCTACCGGATCGACCGGCTCACCCGCAGCCTCCGCGATCTGGTCACGCTGCTCGACGACCTCGACCACGCGGGCGTCGTGTTCCGGTCGGCCACCGAGCCGTTCGACACCGCCACCGCCATGGGCCGCATGCTGGTGCAGATGCTCGGCATGTTCGCCAAGTTCGAACGCGACACCATCATCGACCGGGTCATCGCCGGGATGGAACGCAAAGCCGCCGCCGGGAAATGGAAGGGCGGCCGCCGCCCGTTCGGCTACCGGGCCGACCACGTCGCCAGCAGCCTGGTCCCCAGCCTGGACGAGGCGGCGGTGGTGAAGCTGATCTTCGACCTCGATATCCGGGACCGGCTGAGTGCCCGCACAATCGCGAACACGCTGAACGAGCGGGGTCGCCGGACCACGAGCGGTGGGCGCTGGTCCGCCAACCAGGCCCTGCGCGTGCTGGCCAACCGGGTCTACCTGGGTGAACTGTCGTTCCGCGGCATCGCCTGCGCTGGCTGCCATCAGCCGGTCCTTGAGCA
>Ga0335072_10013458_pt1 | contig 11656 bp, 11 predicted proteins | sample Lox_Sample_21_FD_206725 | JGI IMG/M metagenome (GOLD analysis project Ga0335072, IMG submission 206725) | Soil microbial communities from Loxahatchee National Wildlife Refuge, Florida, United States - Lox_Sample_2.1 | ecosystem: Environmental > Terrestrial > Soil > Wetlands | place: USA...
CAACATCGTTAGGACAACAAGCGCGGCGGCCGGAATTCGCATGGTTTGCTCTACGTCTTATGGTCGTCGGGCAGCTTGCACGCGGTTTCCGGCTTGTCCGTTCCCAGCGTGTCCAGCACCGTCTCTTCGTGGAGGAAGCCCGGCTGCGGCGAGATGGAAACGACGGTGCGGCCGGAATCAGACAGCAGGATCGCCTGGCGCACCTGGCCGTTCCAGCTTCTGACCGACAGGCTGAGGCCGCGATAGGCGCCGAGCTGGAAGTCGGGGCCGCGCATATAGGCGATGATGCTGTCGGGATCGAGCGACTGGGCGTAGCTCGCCGCGGTGCCGATCATGCGCACCGCGACCCACGCATTCATATCGAGCGCCGTCATGAACCGGTGGGCATAGGCCATGAATCGGTCCTGCATCTGCCTGCCGCCAAACTCGGTACTGTTCGGATCCCAGCTCGTAGGCATCAGACCGGCCGAACCGGCAACCGGCCGCGCGTCCCAGGTGCGAAACGGGAGATAATCGGCAAACCCCGAATGCTGGTCGGCGCATACCAGCACGTCGTAGTCCGGCACATTCTGGGAGAACACTGGAAGCTGCTTCTGCAGATCGATCAGTCCGCTGTCGGTTTCGCGGGACCCGGCCTCTGCCCTGTACTGTCGCTCCGCGACGATGTGCGCGCCAAAGACCTTCGCGGCGCGGCGATAGGCGTCGGCGAGCAGCAGGTCGTCTGATTGCTCACCATAAGCGAGGAACCAACGAGGCCAGCGCTTCCATATCAGGTACTGCGCCAGCGCATCCGCCAGCATGGCATTGCTCGGCGCGGTGTGGATCACGTTGGCACGGCAGGTTTCTTCGCGGATCGCGTCGTCGGGCGCGCCGGCATTGAAGATGGTAACGCGATGCGGTGCGCCGGCATCGGCGAGCTTCAACACATCGGCTGCCGGGCGATCCGTCACGATCAGCCGGATCCCTTTGCTGAGCAATACGTTCAGCGCAACCACCGGGTCTTGCTCCGTGCGGACGCCAATAACCTCGAGGGCGAAATTCTGGTGCAGGAAGCGCCCGGTCGTGTTGTTGTCGGCGACCCCAACTTCGGCGCCGGCACGGCCATTGTCCGGCGCGGGCATGAAGATCAACGATATTGTCTCGACATCATGCAGCCAATGAATGTAGCCGATCGTCAGGGTCGGCACGTCAGGCGTCGGCACGTCAGGCGTTGCCGTTGGCGCGCCGGCGGGCTGCGCTGCGTCCGCCGATCGCGCCAGGCCGGCGCCGACGGCCGCGGCAAGCCTGCCCAGGACTGTGCGCCGGTTCGGCATTTGCTCTGATTGTCTAACATCGTCCGACGTTTGCCGCGGGGCCGCCATCGACTGGAGTTTCCTCCACTGCGGGATTGCGTGTTCGTTATCTGCCATCGAAGAGTAAAACCCGCGATCCGGCAAGGGACACTCGATCATGCCCGGGCGCTTTCTGGTTCGTGATCGGCGGCGATCACAATGCCGTGAGGATGGCGGGCGCGTTGCGCGTCAATTTTGGGAGGCGACCATGAAACATGTGCTGGCGATCACCATGCTGGCCGTTCCACTGGCGGCGGCCGCGGCACCGCCCTGCGGCGATACGGCGAGCGATTATCCGACATCGGCGCGCGCCGATTATGTATTCGCGTGCATGGCGGTGAACGGCCAGACCCATGAAGCGCTCGACCGCTGCTCCTGCGCCATCGATGTGGTTGCGTCCATCCTGCCTTACACCGACTACGTCTCGGCCGACACGGTGCTGCGCATGCAGCAGGAGAAAAGCTTCCTTGCCATGGAGTTCGACAATCCGGCAACCAAGCAGATGGTCCGTCGCCTGAAAGAAGCGGAGGCCGAAGGAGAAGTGCGCTGCTTCTAGCAGCAGCATACAACCGGATCTTGACCTGACGTTGCGCTGTCCCTGCTGCGTGACAGAGTGTCTTACGCCAGGGCCGGGTCTGTCACGATCCTGATGCCACAGGTCGCGCAACGCTCGGGCTGATCACCCGTATCCTTTTGAAAATCCACGACGGTCATTCCATTCACAAGTCTGGCACAGGGCTTGCGTCCAAGGTGCTGATACTGGTGCCGCTCGATCCTGGTCAGGATCGAGCACGCGCCTGCGCGGACAAATGCTGCAACGGAGGAGATGACTGCCTGACGGGTCCGCTGATGAGGGCATCGCTCGCATCATCGATGAAATGCCTGGTCGGCACGCATCGTGCCATGGCTTGAAGGGGAGGATCGGGATGAAACGTAATGGAATATTGCTCGGTTGTGCGACGCTGGGCGTGCTGGCGTGCCTGTCGCTGACAGCGCCGACGGCAATCGGCCAGAACACGACAAATGGCACCTCAAACGCGCCTGCGGCGGCACCCAGCGTCTCCGGCCCATCGGTCGCGCAAGAGGCGGCAAACCCCGACAATTGGGCGATGCCAAGCCTGAACGACGCCGCCACGCGCTATTCTCCGCTGAAGCAGATCAATACCGGCAATGCCGACCAGCTGCAGGTCGCATGGACCTTCTCCACCGGTGTGCTGCGTGGCCATGAGGGCCAGCCGCTGGTGATCGGCAACGTGATGTATCTGGTCACGCCGTTTCCAAACAACGTCTTCGCCCTCGATCTCAGTCACGGCGAACGGATCATTTGGGAATACACGCCGACCCAGAACCCGGACGTAATTCCGGTCATGTGCTGCGACACCGTCAATCGCGGCGTTGCCTATGGTGACGGCGAGATCATCCTGCACCAGGCGGACAACAGCGTCGTCGCGCTGGACGCGAAGACCGGCAAGGAAGTCTGGAAGACCCCGCTGGCCAGCTATAAGGAAGGCGCCACCGGTACCGATGCACCGCTGGTGGTGGGCAACAAGGTACTGGTCGGGGTATCGGGCGGCGAGTTCGGCGTGCAGGGTTTCCTCGCGGCCCTCGACATCAAGGATGGCCATATCATCTGGAAGGCCTTTTCTGAAGGACCCGACGACCAGATCCTGTTTGACTCGAAAACGACGTCGCTCGGCAAGCCGGTGGGCGCTGATTCCAGCCTGAAGACCTGGAAGGGCGACCAATGGAAGATCGGCGGCGGCGATACCTGGGGCTGGTACTCGTACGACCCGAAACTGCACCTGGTCTATTATGGGTCTGGCAACCCCTCCACCTGGAATCCGAATCAGCGGCCGGGCGACAACAAGTGGTCGATGACGATCTTCGCCCGCGACATCGATACCGGCGTCGCCAAGTGGGTCTACCAGATGACGCCGCACGATCAGTGGGACTACGACGGCGTGAACGAAATGATTCTGGCCAACCTCACCGTCGACGGGCATGAGGTGCCGGCACTGGTGCATTTCGATCGCAACGGGTTCTCCTATGTGCTGAATCGCGAGACTGGCGAGCTGATCGCGGCGCACAAGTACGATCCGTCGGTCAACTGGGCGACCGGCATCGACATGAACAAGTCGAGCCCGACCTACGGCCGTCCGGAGGTGGTGGCGAAATACGCGCCGGGATCCAACGGCGTGAGCGTCAACTACGCGGGCATCTGCCCGGCGGCACTGGGCAACAAGGACGAGCAACCTGCGGCGTTCGATCCGCAGACGCAGCTCTTCTACGTTCCGACCAACCATGTCTGCATGGATTATGAGCCGTATCCGGTGGCTTACACCGCCGGTCAGCCCTATGTCGGTGCGACTTTGTCGATGTTCCCCGGGCCGGGCGGCTACATGGGCCGGTTCATCGCGTTCGATCCGGTGACCGGCAAGACCGTGTGGCACATCGACGACCAGTTCTCCGACTGGGGCGGCGCCCTGACCACCGCCGGCGGCGTGGTATTCTACGGCACGCTGAAGGGATACCTGCAGGCCGTCGACGCCAAGACCGGCAAATTGCTCTACAGCTTCAAGACACCCTCGGGCATCATCGGCAACGTGATGACCTATATGCACGACGGCAAGCAGTATGTCGCAGTGCTGTCGGGTGTCGGCGGCTGGGCGGGCATCGGCCTCGCGGCGGGCCTGACCGATCCGCATGCCGGATTGGGTGCCGTGGGCGGCTACGCGGCATTGAAGAATTACACGACGCTGGGTGGCCAGCTTACGGTGTTCGCGCTGCCCGGAAAGTGACGTTCGACAATCTCTCCCTGAGCTGACCTGGCCGGGCCGGCACCTCGCCATTAGGTGCCGGCCCTTTCGTTCCCGTTTGATAAAGGGCCGTGCAGTTGAATCGCCGCTTATGCATCATTCTCACCGCCGTCGTACTCGTGACCGCCGGCGCGATCGCAACGTTCGCCGCCGGACCCGGCGATCCGAAGCCGGTGTCGCAGTCGGGCGGCTTGTGGACCGACAAGGACGGCGCGCCCACCTACGATATCGGCAAGGACGGCACGATCGATTGGGGCACGTTCGTCGGTTATCTTCGCTACAATGACACCTGCCTGCGCTGCCACGGACCGGACGGTGCGGGGTCTTCCTACGCGCCGGACCTCACTCAGGCGTTGCAGCAGATCAGCTACGCGCAGTTCATTGCGGATGTGGCCGGCGGCATCAAGGCGGTGAACACAGCGCAGCAACTGGTCATGCCAGCCTTCTCGGAAGACAAGAACGTGATGTGCTTCATCCAGGAGATCTACAGCTATCTTCGCGCGCGTTCGACCGGTGCCGTGAACCGTGGCCGCCCGGCCAAAACCGCGCCGGACCCGAAGGGATTCGATGAGGCCTCGTACAAATGCCTTGGCATTCCGCAATAACCGGCACGCTTCGAACTGCGGCGTTGCTGCGTACCGCAATCGTCGCGGTTGCGCTGGCGTTGCCTGCCGTCCGCCCGGCGGCGGCGCAGGCTCCGGGCCTTGGCATCGGGGCCGAGCTGGTCGATCCGCACGTGTTCCGCGTCTGCGCGGACCCGAGCGACCTACCATACTCCGACCAGGCACAACAGGGCTTCGAAAACAAGATCGCCGACTTGCTGGCACACGAGCTGGGCAAGCAACTCGGTTTCACCTGGCAGCCGCAGGTATTCGGCTTCATGCGCGTGACGCTGGACAGCTATCGATGCGACGTCGTGATGGGAATCACGCAGGGTAACGGCGAGGTGGAGAATTCAAACGCCTACTACCGTTCGGCCTATGTGCTGATCTACCGGCCGCATTCCGGCTTCGACGGCATTGAAAGCCTCGAGGACCCGCGGCTGAAGGGCAAGCGTATTGGCATCATCGCGGGTACGCCACCGGCCACGATCCTGGCCGAGAATGGCTTGCTCGACCAGGTGCATTCCTACCAGCTCTCGGTCAATCTTCGCTTCTTCGCTCCCGCGCGGGACATGACCGAGGACCTGCGGAACGGCGAGATAGATGTCGGCGTGCTGTGGGGGCCAATCGCCGGTTATTTCGCCAGCCGTTCCGGCGGCAAGTTGCAGATCGTGCCGCTGCTGCACGAGCCGGACGATGGGCCGCCGATGGCGTTCAGTATCGTGATGGGCGTGCGGCATGGCGAGGATGCCTGGCGGCGTCAGCTCAATGCGGCCATCGCGCAGGAGAAACCGGCGATCATCCGGATTTTGGAAAGTTATGGCGTGCCATTGCTCGATGACCGCAATCAGGTGATCTACGCGGGTGGCGGAGCAGGCAACCCGTGATGGCTGGCATGGCTCGGCCGCCTTCCTCCGCTGGATGAGAGAGCCACGGCGGGTCGGTCAACCCGCCTCCTCTGTCGCGCTCACCCGCACGCCGTGCTTGCGCAGCTTGCGATACAGCGTGTTGCGGCTGATGCCGAGCGCCGCCGCCGTTGCTGTGGCATTCCAATGCCGGTGTCTAAGTTCGACCAGCAGCCGATCGCGCTCGGCAGCGGCGAGCGGACTCGAATCATCGATCGGTTGTGTCTCAGGCACCGATTTACCGCCGAATCCTGGACCCAGATGTTCGCGCTCGATCCGCTGTCCTCCGGCCAGTGCGATCGCTGTTGCAAGCGTGTTCCGCAGCTCGCGGATATTGCCCGGCCATTGATGGGCACGCAGCGCCGCCAGCGCATCCGGCGCGAAAGCGACGGCGACTCTGCCGTTTTCCTCGGCAGCGATGGCCTGGATCAATTGCTCTATATCGCGCCGTTCGCGCAACGGCGGCATGGTCAGCGTCAGGCCGCTCAGCCGGTAATACAGGTCCTTGCGGAAGCTGCCTTCCGTGACCATGCGTCCAAGGTCGCGGTTGGAGGCGCTGATCACGCGGATATCGACGGTGATGGCGCGGTCGCGCCCCAGCGGCATCACTTCCTTTTCTTCCAGCAACCGAAGCACGCGAGTTTGCAAGGGCAACGGCATGTCGCCGATCTCGTCCAGGAACAATGTGCCGCCATGCGCGGCCACCACCTTGCCGCGCATGCCGCCGACGCGAGCACCGGTGAACGCGCCCGGCTCATAGCCGAACAATTCGCTTTCGATCAGCGTCTCGGGAATCGCAGCGCAGCTCAGGGCGAGCAATGGCTTGTCGTGCCGCTCGCCGCGCTGATGGATCATGCGTGCGAAAGTGTCCTTGCCTGTCCCGGTCTCGCCTTGCAACAGGATATGGATATCGCGATTCATGACCCGTTCGGCGCACCACAGATTGTGCGCCATGACCGGGTCGCCGAAATGCGGCATCGCGGCTTTGCTGCGTGGTGTCGCCGGCGGCGGGGCAACGGGTTTCACCGGGCGGATCGTGGGCGGCGGTTCCTGCGGCGGCCAGATGCCGGCATGCAGCAACTGGCCATTGCGTCCGGTGGTCGGCCAGGGCTGGTAAGGGCGTGCCTGGGCATCGTTGAAAAAGCGATTGACCGGGATATCGAACAATTCCTCGATGCTGTGGCCGACGAGAGACTCGTAATCATCCAGACCGAGCCGCGCGGGGGCAGTGCTGTCGGCGGCACGGATCAGGCCATGTTCATCGACGGCCAGCATCGCCGCATGAAGCTGGCTTACCATGTCGGTCTGGTCGTGGAAGCGCAGGATCCAGCAGTCCTTGAAGCTGCCGGTAAAATAGGATTGCTCTACGATCCGCGTGGATATGCTGACCAGCGCGAGGGTCGGGAGCTGGCTTTCGCGGCTGTCAGGGCAGTCGAAATGCGAGGTGTCCAGCGCGCCGAGCAATTGGCCGTTTGGTCCCCACAGAGGTGCGGCAGAGCAAGTCATGCGGACGTTGCGGGAGAAGAAATGTTCGGCGCGGTGGACCAGGCGGGGGCGCCGGTCGTGCAGGCAGGTGCCGGGACCGTTGGCGCCTTCATGTTGCTCGTCCCAGATGAAGCCGGGTGCGATGTCGACGCGGCGCAGCAATTCCTCGTGGCCTGGTTCGCACATGCGTTCCAGGATCAGCCCGTCCGCGTCGGTGAACAAAAGCAGGTAGTGCGATGGGGCGATCTGGCCGAACAGACGGCGCATTTCGGCGCGGACGATCTGCGCGAGCGGGCCGAGCTGGGCGCGGCGTTCTTCCAGGATGCCGCTGTCGACGCGCTCGCTGGGTGGATCGCCGCTCGGCTCAAGTCGATAATCGCTGAGGCAGCGTTCCCAGGCGGCAATGACATACGGCTCCGCCGGTGCGCCAAGCAGGCCGGCGGCGGCGCCCGCGCAACTTTGGCGGACGAAATCGGCGTGGTTTTTTGCCGTCTGATAGGTCGGAGCAGCTTGGCCGCGCGCGAGATCGGCATGCATCGCTGGACGTTCTCCCCTGGCGGCGGCCGTTGTTTGGGTGGCCGCAAGTCGCTGACGCGCTGGTTCTTGGGTACAAGTTGTCTCTCTTTTCCATTGCGCTGTCACGCCTTCGATGCAGGCAATGTGGATCGGAACACCAGGCGCCCAGGCCAAGTCTGTGCAATCGCAGCAAAATGCGAAAGCCCTAGTAAATGGCACAAGCTTTGCGTCGAGGATTCGATGCAGGTGCGGCAGTGCAACCAGCGTGCGGCCGGCAGGCACGAATTTGTGAATGGTGACGGTCCAGGTGGGTCGGCAGAGAGACGGGAATGAGGTTGTCGGCAAACGGGCCGGGCAAGGAGGAATGATGCGGCAGGAATGGCGGTGTCACGCCGTTGGCATGGTAACGATGGTGCTGCTTGCCGGCTGGCTTGTCCCACTCGCACCAGTGGCCGGCCACGCCGCAGAACCCGCCGGCGAGGCATTGTTCGAGAAGAACGATTGCAAGACCTGCCATACCGTCGACCATAAGCTGGTCGGGCCGTCCTATGAGGACGTTGCCAAGAAATTTGCCGGTCAGGCGGATGCCGAGCAAACGCTGATCGACGCGGTGAAGAAGGGGCATGTCGGCACCTGGGGCCAGGTGCCGATGCCGCCGCATCCCTCCATGCCGGATTCCGAGATCAAGACCATTGTCGATTGGATTTTGTCGCTGAAAACCTAGGGAGGGGCATGAGGATTGGCCGGTTCGCTCGCCCGTCGGTTTGATCTATATGCGGGTTTGCTCATCCGCGGAGATGGTGGCGATGCAGCTTGTCGACCTGATCGTGCTGGCCTGCGTCGCGGGCAATCCGAACGCATGCCGGGACTACCACCTTGTGTTCCAGTGGGAGGGATCGCTGCGGACCTGCACGATGGAGGCGCAACCGCGGCTGGAGCAATGGAGCGAAGAGCATCCGAATCTGGAGATCAAACGCTGGCACTGCGCGTGGCCCGGCCAGGAAGACGAAAAGAGCTGACCATGCGCCACGCCGGCGATGGTGCATGGCCGACACGCGATCGTTCTGGTAACCCCATGTAGTGCCCGGGAGGGATCCTGTCATGAAAGCACGCGCTGCCGTCGCCCGGGAAGCGGGCAAGCCGCTCAGCCTGGAAACTGTCGATTTGGAAGGCCCGCGTGCCGGCGAAGTGCTGGTGGAAATCAAGGCGACGGGCATTTGCCACACTGACGAATTCACGCTCTCGGGCGGTGATCCCGAAGGGATCTTCCCGTCGATCCTGGGGCATGAAGGCGCCGGCGTCGTCGCCGAAATTGGTGCGGGCGTCACCAGCGTGAAGCCCGGCGATCATGTCATTCCGCTCTACACGCCTGAATGCCGGCAGTGCGAGTACTGCCTCAGCCGCAAGAGCAATCTGTGCGTTGCGATCCGCGCCACGCAAGGCCGTGGCGTGATGCCGGATGGCACCAGCCGGTTCTCCTCTGGCGGCCAGCCGGTGATGCATTACATGGGCACATCGACCTTCGCGAATTTCACGGTGCTGCCGGAGATTGCGGTGGCGAAGATCCGCCCGGACGCGCCATTCGACAAGGTGTGCTATATCGGTTGCGGCGTCACCACCGGCATCGGCGCGGTAATGAACACGGCGAAGGTGGAGGCTGGCGCGCGCGCTGTGGTGTTTGGCCTGGGCGGTATCGGGCTGAACGTGATCCAGGGCCTGCGCCTGGTGGGCGCGGAGATGATCGTCGGCGTCGACCTCAATCCGCGGCGGCGCGAGATCGCCGAGAAATTCGGCATGACGCATTTCGTCAATCCCAGCGAGGTGCAGGGCGACCTGGTGCCATATCTGGTCGACCTGACGAAGGGCGGCGCCGACTACAGTTTCGAATGCATCGGCAACGTGAAGGTGATGCGACAGGCTCTGGAATGCGCCCATCGTGGCTGGGGCCAGTCGATCATCATCGGTGTTGCAGGGGCAGGGCAGGAGATCAGCACACGGCCATTCCAGCTTGTGACCGGCCGGGTGTGGAAGGGCACCGCGTTCGGCGGCGCGCGAGGCCGCACCGACGTGCCGCGGATCGTCGATTGGTACATGGAGAAGCGGATCAACATCGACGACCTGATCACGCATGTGCTGCCTTTCGAACAAATCAACGAAGGCTTCGAGCTGATGCGGCGCGGCGAGAGTATCCGCAGCGTGGTGACGTATTGAGACCCTCGCCGCGCGCGCTGCGGCGATCAGGCCGCCAGCGCGCCGGAGGCCTTGGCGACGTGGGTGGCGATCGCGTCCATCAGCGGTGGGGAGAGGCAATCGTACGGCGCCAGCCCAAGTTGCTGCAGGCGGCCGCGGATACCACCCATGCGGTCCGGGCTGACGCCGGATTCGATTACCGATGAGACGAACGCTGCGAATTCCGGTGGTGCCCAGCCGGCCTGCTGGAACAATTCGGGATGGATAAAGTCGAAGCCGTAGAAAGGATGCTTGGTATTCTCGATGCGGCCGTACATGTGAACGCCGCATCCCTTGCAGGCATAGCGCTGAATGGCGGCGCTGGGGTCCACGATGGCGAGCTTGTCGGCGTTTTCCGTCACCGTCAGGTTGGCTCGTGGCACCACGGCGACGACGGAGAAGATCGCGCCCGCCGGCTTCCAACATTTCGTGCAGCCGCAGGCGTGGTCGTAGGCGACGTTGCCCTTGATGGCGACCTTCACCGGCCGATCGGCGCATCTGCACACGAGTGTGCCGCCGTCAAAGCTTGCTGCTCCGGGCCGGACGCCCTGGTCGATGGCAGGGTGCAGGCGAATTGCATCGGACATTTGTGCGCTCCCTATTTTCGGTTGCGGCATGGGCGGAACGCGTCGACCGCCGGGGATCGGCCGATCGGCCATTCCTCAAGCCTGCTGCTGTCGCAGCAGGCCGATCCTACTGGAGGACAACAACGAAGGTAAATCGAAGAATGCAGATTTTTGCAGGACTTTCTTGCTCCGCGGCCGGGGTCGCCGCGACAGGCGATCGCGCGCAAAATTGTGAAATGCACGCGTCGCTGCGTGTGTTTGGGTACGCAATTCCACTTGCTACGCCACACCGCAGACGGCATGTTGCATTCTCGGCAAGAGGGAGGGAGCAATTATGAGCGACTCTTATTCCGGCGCTTGCTTCTGCGGTGCAGTCGAGCTTCGCGTGAGTGGCAAGCCCAATGCCATGGGTTATTGCCACTGCCGATCGTGCCGGTCCTGGTCCGGCGGTCCGGTGAACGCGTTCACGCTGTGGCCGCCGGAGGCGGTGCAGGTCACCAAGGGGGCAGAGCAAGTCGCGACCTATCACAAGACGGATTTAAGCCATCGGCAATATTGCCGGGTCTGTGGTGGGCACCTGATGACCGTGCATCCGCCGCTGAAGATGATCGACGTTTTTTCGGCGACCATTCCGGACCTTGTCTTTGTGCCACAGGTGCACGTGAACTACGCCGAAACCGTGCTGCCGATGCGCGACGGATTGCCCAAGCTGAAAGATTTTCCCGCCGAGTTCGGGGGATCGGGGGAGACGGTGCCGGAATAGCGGGCTAACCGGCCGGGCTCGAGGCGCGCCACGTAGGGCGTCGCCAGCATCGCCATTCAGGGGACCGAAGCCGGCATTGCCGAAACGGTGGAAACCGCTCGGGCGAGGCCCATCGCTGACGAAGCAATCAGGCTATTTACCGCTGGGCTCCGGGCTGCTTTCCAGAGCGAAGGCTCATCGTTCGGGAAAGCCAAGCTTCAGATTTGCGTCGATGAAATTGCGATAGCCAACGGTGGAATCAGGCTGCGTGGGCCGGCCTGCGCACAGGCGAAAGCGGCGACGGACAAGGACCTTCCATCCGCCGCCGTCGTGGTGCCCGGTTCGTCGGGTGCTTCGATCCGGTGAGACCTCGTTTGCGTATGAACGCGAGGTGCAACCCCGTCCCCGGCTGGGACGCTGGAAGGCAGAGCTGGATCGCCTGCTGAGCGAGAACGCGGAGAAGT
>Ga0335072_10013459_pt1 | contig 11656 bp, 9 predicted proteins | sample Lox_Sample_21_FD_206725 | JGI IMG/M metagenome (GOLD analysis project Ga0335072, IMG submission 206725) | Soil microbial communities from Loxahatchee National Wildlife Refuge, Florida, United States - Lox_Sample_2.1 | ecosystem: Environmental > Terrestrial > Soil > Wetlands | place: USA: Florida...
AGAGCCAGGAACAGAATTTCGTGTTGGCAATGACTTTGATCGGAAATACTCCGATATGCAAGTCTTCGACCCATTGCCAATAAGAACCAAAATCGGAATTCCAAGTAATTGATGCCCTAGGGACCTCGAATATTATTGACACACCTCCAGTTTTAACAAGCAGAGGATTGCGATTACATATCCCTCTCTTAAAAAATGATTCTGACAGAACTTATTCTGCCTTGTACATAGAATACGGTTAGATAAATCTCTGGTATGCATTTCTTTAGTCCAGTCTAACTCTAGCCACGATTTGTCAGTGGAGAAAATATTGTTTTAAAATGGAGGGTTTCACTTGGTCTATGCTGAAAACACTTCTGACTTCGCTAGTGTCATGGAGACTCCTACAGTCATCTAAGGTGACATAAAAACCGCAAAAACTAATACACAGCAGGTGGCATTGGGCACACAACAAGCAGCACAAGAGACAAACTCACTCACCCGAGCGGCTGCCGAAGCCGCCAAGGCAGCAACAGCAATCATAGAGGAGACTAACTGTTTCACTAAAGCCACCCAATCCAGCCCAGCCCCTTAAAGTACATATGCATCAGTGCTTAGTAGCAACGCGATGCCACATAGCAAACCATCCACAATTTTCACCCAGATACCATCCTTCATTCAAGCACAGCCTAAAGTCATTGTGAAAATCACATAACTCGCCACAATCGAGAGTCTCTGGGCGAAGAACCTCATACCACTTCAGAGTCACGCTGATCGTGCAATTGGACATATACGAGTAGCATCAGACAGCCAATTGAAAAGTGGAGGCCTAAACACAAAGACCACGAAATTGGAGGTATTGAGGCAGTTTGATAGCGACTGGGTAAATAGGGTTGGGAGGGGCACCAGCGTCCGAGTCCCAAAGTATTGTATACTTGTACTTGGAATCCGAACTAACAGGCTTCACCTCAACTTGCTGTTCTTTATGTTCTGTTTGTGCTTGTAATAGGGAAGTAGCGGAACCTATCCTGTTTGACAAACTGTAACCTGTCAGACCAAGTTTATATGGAGATTCAAATAGTTGATGGGACTTACAAGTCGAAGAATGCGAATTGACTTGGGCTGCTTCCAAATTCGTACACGAACCTTGATGCTAGGTAGCTGCCGAAGATAGATCTCAGGTAGTTGTCCGGGACCTGTAAAGCTGTTAGGTAGTAGTTTTCAGCGATCACACCAAGACCTACCCTCTCCATAATCAGATCTAGTCCAATCTTATCCAGGAGTAACTTTGGTAATGCGTTACTGAGCACTGTCTTCCTTAATGTCTCGTTATCCCAGAGACTTGTCTTTTGAAGTTCCTCGCCCAACGTGTTAATAGCCTCACTCAACTCATCACTTAAAGTTGACCTATGAGTGCCTTTTTCTTCATGCTCCCGCCAAATGGCTTCGAACTCTAGTCTTGCATTACGCTTAATAATCTCTTGGACCTCTTTGACGTACTCCCTATAAAATTCTGGCACTCTACCGTCTTGGTCGACACACATGTTCTCTACAAAACCTTCGTCGTCGAAGGAGAGCGACGCCAGAACTTCAAGGGAGGAAGAGGTCACGCCGCCTTTGTTGGCAGAGGCGTCTTTGTACAAGATACAGCCTGCATTCTCAAGTCGCAGTTTAGCGTCTTGAGTGATGAAGAGGTTGGCTCCTTCGACGATGTAGGGAATAGTGGATTTACCATCCTTAATAAGCTTGTTGACACTTACAAGATCAACCGATTCTGGGCGGCCGCCACAAGGCACAAAGGAGGCGGTCAAGCCTATATTCCGCAGGTGGAATGTGTTGCGGAAATTCATGCCATTGCTAACCACCTCGCCGTTGGGAAGCTTGATATTCGTCTCATCTACGAGAACCCGGTAGCCATCTCCCGACAATTTTGAAACGTCGAATTCAGAGATCGTAACTCGTTTCTTGGCGAGGCGAATCAGTTCTTCACGGTCAATGCCATCTGGGTCGAAGAGAACGCCGGCACCGTCAATGATTGATATGTATTTCTCGTTGCTCAACAGGATTTCATTTGAGCCAAGATCCCCATCTGGTCCACCAGTTTGCATCTTCTTGACCTCTGATGGATCTAAATTGAGCTTCCGGTAAATACCTGTAACAAACTCGCGAACTGACAAGGTGGTCATTCCGTAGGTGTCATGCGGGATACCACCAAGTTTGGGGCTTTTGCCAGTGAAGAATGACTTCCACCACGGCGCTCCACGTCTGCGAGCATGCTCGGTTGCCCAGTCTACAAGATCAGCAGTATTTTCATCCGGGCCCATAAACAGGATTTCGGGCTGGCCATACAGATCAACAATTGGATCTTGGGTCCCTGGACTTGTTTGAGGAAGTAGAAGATCTATAATGCTATCGATATACTTCTCGAAAGCTACGCGACTCTTATCCTGCTGTTGGGAATCTAGGAGAATTACACCTTTCGAGCCACCTTCAGGGATATCTTTGTTCTTGCGTTGCTGCGTGTTGGCAAGTCCATAGTTCTCGTCGAACAAGGAACGAACGTTTATTGAATATGCCTCGCGGCTTCGAGATTTGACAATTCGGATCCCGCCTCGTGCAATATCCCGGAAGCGGAGATGGAAACCATGAGACTCTGAGCTGATCACGAAGAACATTCCGTAGAGTGGCTGGGGGTATTCAAGCTCTGGTAGGAATTTTGGGTCAAGACGGAAACTCAAAGCTACCTTAGTCGGAGTGTAGTAGTTCGTCTTGAGAACAGCAGAATTGAAAACCGTAAACGCATTCCAGACCATTTGCTCATGCTCGTTGCTTACAACCCTTGAGATATGCTCCTTAAGTTTTACACCAGATAGCACCTCAGGGGATGCCATAGCGGGCATATAGCTCCCTTCTGGCCCACAAGTTGGCCTGGAGTGAATACTGGCGAAATTTGAGTACATCAATCGAATAAGGTCCGGGTATCGACCAATGATCTCTTTAATATAGTCTGAAGTGAAAGTCTCAGTCCGTAGGCGACGCTTGATATTTGACAGAATCTCGGCATGATGGCCAATCTTTGGATCAAGGGCAGAAGCCAGTGATGTATATTCAGATCCTAAATAATGTCAATAGTGGTCAATGCTGTTGGGTTTAGGAGATGTACCTAGCCTATTCAAGAAGTGTTGAGCAAATACCCATACGCAATGCCCATAGGTCGTCTCCTGCAAACTCAGCCTACCGCCTGCGAATAGAGACTGAAAGGCAGTCTGAGGGATACAATAGAGCAAAGAAATCTCGTTTGAGATCTGGCAAATCGATTGTTTAATTGGCAGGAACTTGGTGTTTACCGATTGACCGAGGTCTGGTGTTAGGTACATCGACATGATTGTAATACCATTTGAGAATTGTTCAACGTACTTCCTTGAGCTTATGACACCATAATAACGGTAGAGGTTACTGAGAGCACTGAAAATGCCGGGGGCTGTTCGTTGGCGGTACGCTACCACAAGTCTCTTCTCCTGTGAGCCCTCAACGTCGAAGGCCTGAATGACGGGTCCAGTTCTGTTAACTGCCAAATCTAATATTTCTTGATAGATTTGGAGGGTATTTTCGGTTGCTTTCGCGAGAAACGTCTTATCGCCGATGATTTGTAGGCTAGTCTCTTGAGGACTTGGATTTGGCTTGACGAACTGGCATTGATACACGAATTGGCAATGTATGGTTGCTTTGGAAGCTGAAGTGCGGTTCAAGTTGCTAGGCGAACGGAAAGTCTCAACCCGGAAGTGTTTATTGGTAGTCGATCCGTCAAGGTACTTTGCCGCTAATCTCTGCTCATACCTTGGACTCTCACTATTGCTCACGCCTGGCTCGTTATTGTCGATATATATAGCACGGTCATCTGTCTCCAAATGTAATCGAATCTCTTCCCTTTTGTCATCTCGAACGACCGCTGCAACTTTGGCGGCGTAAAGCGTCGTGATATGGTTGGAAATAACATCAACCGACTCGATCTGGAAATATGCGTCGTCGATGCCTAATTCACCGTAGAACCATTCGATTTGGCTGTCAACTCTGTCGTCAGGAATCCACTTCGCTGCTGTGATCATCCGCTTCACTATATACTATTAGATTGACGTTGATGAAGCCATTATTCAGAGACTGGAATATCAGCTAGCATATGGGCACAGGCACTCAACCTATGTACTGAAGATGATTCCGCTTTCTGATATTGTACTAACCTTCTGCCATTTGTGCCCTCTTTCCCTCAAATAATGGCGAAATATATCCGAGTTCCGCAGAGCGTAGGAGTCTGTGTCCATTAGGGCTATCACGCCCAAGTTGAAAACTAAACTGCGTAGTTTGCAAAGTAGGCAGCCATTTCAGCCTCTTACTAGCTAGATGTATCATCTTATTGCATGGCTTAGAATTCTCTACACTAGCGAAGGTGCGAGGCGTTGTGTCAGGCTTAATCGGAGAGACTGTCATGATGAGAGAATCAAAAGAGACACTCAGGAGGGTGAGTTCGAAAGTTAAAATTCTACGTGGTTCGTAGATAGAGGAAGGTCTGTTGCAATCGACGGCACTCCTGGCGTACAATTTTGTTGTGATTGTAGTGTCTTATTTATGGCCACAGCTGACATGACAAGGTGGAAGGCTCCGGATCACCTCCTCGGTCATTCCTTCAATTGTTAGTGGTCCTTAAAATATAATGCGTACCTCCGGATACGAATTGCGAACACTATAGAGTTGCATCGCAAGATGACATAGCAAGGGTTTGTCTGAGCCTACGGGTTCTTACGGGTTCTTGGGCCGCAGCTGTCAACATTTCGGGCTCCATTAACAGGAAGATCGCGCTTGGCCGAGCTCGATAATTATGCTGAGTTTAGCGGTTATTAGTGCCCAGATCCTTCTTCTAAGCTCCGCGACGAGTAAAATTGCAGGAATCAAGAAAATGATGTGAAGAAGCCTTCTGAGAATGGAAAGAGATATTAGAATGCGATAAAAGGGCGCCCGTTTCTGGTCATCAATGGTGTTCAAAGAGCAATAGGCAATCTGGTCAGCTCTCCATCCAATTACCAAACAATTGCAGCCAGGGCACATTGCATAGGATCGAGGGTTCAATTGTGCCTCAGAGCGAGTTTCTTGCAGTGTTTGAAACATGAAACATGAAACAATGCCTTGGGACGTTAAAAAAAAGTTTGAAGTCACGTGGTTTATACGTAATTACCAAGGCCCTTGATCAAATTCCGCTCCGAGCCTAGAACTACCAGAGAGTGAAAATCGAATTTAAATATCACGTGCAGTCAACTTTACAGGCAAAGGTGAAGTGCATTTGTAGCCATTCCAGAGTCAAAGCAGAAGCACTTTCTTAGCGTTAGCAAGACCACGCGAAAGAATACAAGAAGCCGCACGAACTTCGCCCAAAAAAAGGGATTTCCACGATGTTAGCCACAATTCAGGCTCAAAAATTGATCGAATATCATTGCCTCCTCAGGTCCGGTACCCATTTTTAGTTGTTTCAAATGGCCCCACTTACGGCCTCGGCTCGCAGCTCTCCGACTGAATTCCGTTCCATATTGCCAGAGAGACTTTTAATTTCGAGCGATTTCATTTACCCTAACCTTCCCGGACAGGTAGTATATACAGACTACGCTCCTTATCCCTTTGCCTATGAATAGTCACTCTTGGACGACCTTCAGTTAGAACGTTCTACGAAAGGGAACATAAAGTATCCAGACCCTTTAGCGAGAACACAAAATCGCTGTATCAGGAGCGACACACGATTACATAGAATGTGTTTATATTAAATTTCTACACCTAGGTTTAATCAATCTATCGTACGTGTTCATTTCGCGCATATCGATTAATTTGTTCTCCGATGGGATTCTGTTCATCGTTGGCGACTTCAGGCACGGTTCGCAGAGTGTCCGGACACTTAATATGTTCGCCTTTGTATACTTTTAATATCTCCGAAAGAACTCAGTCTTATCTCGTGATACTCGAGTACCAACTCCACTCAGTGGGATATGCCGGTATTGTTGAAATAGTTTACTATTGTTGAAGCAGCGATGAGGGCCCGCTGATTCCACCCCCGTTAAGAGACAGCAAACACAAATCTCGACTAGGTGTATTAGAGGAAGCCGTTCGATTGATGGTGACTTGCGTTGCTAGCGATCGACAACAATACGGATCGAAGCTATTGCAGGTTTGGGCGGCTTTTTGAACAAACTCATCAATTTGTATTGTACTGTATGTAGAGAGCAATCTATCTATCCTGTCCCATGACAGTACGTCATAGAAGTAGCAGGAATCACTCCAGAACCACCATAATCTCCGAACCCCTATTCCTACCCCTATATAGTACCCTATCTCTAAATAGCTAGTCTACAGAGCCAATTCAATTCAATTGCTCCCAAAATTGGTCCCATGCTACATATCCCCAGCGGTTTAAGGAGTTCCTGAAGCGTAGATTACCTAAGGTTAATGAGCGTTCGCCTTAATCGCGAGGCATTTAGGACATATGAGACTATAAATTAGAGAAATGGAACGTTATATTCAACAAGTTTGAAGTTAGGAGCAGTGTATATACTAGTAACAGTTTTAGCAGGTGGCCCGTGCGCACCCGGGGGCCGCATAGGTCACCCAGCTAAATTTCCCCACCTAAAAATCGTTATTACTGGGAGAATAGTCTTAAGGCAAGTCCTCTGCTCCTGCTAGTCTGGTCTTAAGTTGGTACAACAATCGTTAAATTACATTACCACTTAGCTTAAATAGTGTTAGCCCCGTCATAAAGCAAGTTCGAAAGCAAGAAGGCAGAGAACGATGTTTTACACGAGATCCTCGAGAGTCGCTCAATAAGCAAGCAGTCTAGAAGATGCTTGTTGGACTAGGTCTCAAAACGCCTAAAACTTTAAGACGACAAATTCGGGGAAAATGGCTTTTATTAGTTTCTAATGCTAGCGAGAGGCCTATGGGTAACGTTTTGCACCTCTAGGTGCTGTGTATATTGCTTCGCGGAAAAGACTCCTAAAAGAACACTGTTCTAGAATCAGGCGCCTCCATTTTGACTAAATTCACAACTTAAAGGACGTCTTATATTCGTCTATTTGCCACTAATACATACTCTGACGCCGCTGCAGGAACTGAACTATAGCTTCCTAAAGTCTTGTGAGCCGTTCGTGGATAAGAAGGAAGACCTTCTGTTCTGCTACGTCTTGCAAAAATTACGCAAAATGCAAGGTTGGTTGCCTGGGTTGATACTTCCATTATCGAAGAAATAGTGTTGTTGCATATGCGTATAACATGAGGGGATTTTCAAGTTAGGCATAACATATGCCCCTGTGAAACCCTCCTTAACCTAACCTAGGTCTGACACATAAGGAAGCATGCGAAATAAGCTATTCGCTAGGCTGATGGAAATTGGCACAGGGGAAGGAGGATCCGCCGAATGTTGGAGAAGGAATCGAAGGGCATATGGAGTAACAGCTGCTTAGATGTTGTGTCCATGGCCAATTCCAGATGAATTTGCTTTATGCCGCATCTAGATGTTGCATAGTGTCGTTATACCTAAGGGGCATATCATATCCTAGTCCATACCGCATTAGAAATGTGGGCGTAACTCTCTAGGATCGACATCTGACTGAATACCTTATAAAGCCACGATGCACCCCTCTACTCCTGAAAATAGAGAGCATTTTAATCATTAAAATTCGTAACATACAATAGAACTTTGTACTAAACTCACCCGAGTGCGGATTCGCCGCGTATACGATCAATAGGCTGCTTAGTATCACACGTGATATCCCAACATACTAGAACTTCAAAGAGATCCAGTAAGTTGAAAATCCAAAAAGGAACACACAAGTAAAAGTACGAAAAGCTAGCAAAACCACGTAAAATTCAACTAAGAACACGCCAGACATCTAAGTTCACAGTAATGAGAACGTTGGTCCCCACAAGCTACCAGCAGACTGAGGAAAGAAGATGAGAGCGAAAAGGTCCTCCTATTTCTGTCTAATGCTTTTCTTCCTCGAACTGTCTTCATCGATCCTATCACCGACCGATCAGCCACGCTAGTGGTGTCTTGCAGCTCTGTCTGTAAACGTTCATTCTCAACCCTCAGTGTTTCACTAGCAGTCTCTAGCTGGATTGCGATCCTTTCTAGCTCTCTCCATTTTCCAACATTAGCAGGATGAATTATTCGATTATATAGAAGATGCCTCACTGTCAAGCTTCCTCTTCTCCTGACTGAGATACGTGGTGTGATCTATAGAAAATATCAGATGCCAACTTAATACCTAATTCCAAAAGCAAGTGGGCGATCACCTCCTGTATGAGTGCGATCCATTTCAAGCCTATATGTTCTTTTAGAACATAATAAAGTGAACAATTACCCTGTCCAATGCCACCACTACAATTCAGATCACAATGCGCATATTAGAAGGCAGATCTCTTAAAAGCGGCCGTTCTCCTCGTGCTCTTTGCGTCGAGAATTTCGACAAAAATGTTGTCGCCGAAATTCCCCATCCCCTGTCATCTGTCGCTAAAACCCTTAACCGCCATTCTGCCTTTCGAAATCCTCCCGAAATTTGCATATGGAGAAAATTATTCTCACGGTAGTACTCGGACCCTCACGCCTTTACTTTCCGGCTTTACAATCGGTACGAACCGATCCGCCACGATCTCCACGTCAGAGAGATCCGTATCCACCAACTCCAGCACACCCTCGTCGCTCTCAAACCTCACCTCCTTTGACCCGAACCGTCTGTAGACAGCCGCCAACCACAAATACATCTCCGCATAAGCGAGATTCATCCCTAGACATGCTCTACTTCCTTTCGAAAACGCGACAAGATATCGATCCAATCGAGGATCCTCTATCCAGCGCTCGGGTCTGAACTCTTTTGAGTTTGGGAAGATGGACTCGTCGTGATGGATGAGAACAGAGGTCATGCCGACTGGAGTCCCCGCGGGGATGGTCCAATCACGATCATCAGATGAGAAAATAAGGGGCTCGTGAGGGATGCGTGCGAGTCGGGTGCTGACTCCATAGCCGAGACGGAGACCTTCCTTGATCACACCTGTGAGATAGGGGAGATTTGCCAAAGTCGCCTCCGGTGTGACGATGTTAGGATCTGGCATTGCTGTTGCCAGTTCAGCCTTGAGCTTTTGCAGTATTGCTGGGTTGGAAAGGAGATGGCAAGTAATGACTGTTAGAATCCAGGCCACGGTCTCTTGGCCGGCTCCGATAATAGTTTGAGCTTCGTCGGTCAATCTTTCCACACTCTTCTCCTCGTCAGGGAGATTGCTGTTCAAGAGCTCGTGGAAGATGGTGGGGTGTGATAAATCTTTGTGCGCGCCAATTTCCTCGGTGGAGATCTGGATGACTTGCCTCCGCATGCCCTGCTCACGACTTCAATCAGTAATCAAGATTTGCTGAATGAGGACAGGGTTAGAATCTACATTCTTGAGCTCTACCATTGACTCGAAAGCCAAGCCTAGACGCCTTAAGAGGAATTCTGGCAGTGCCTGTATAATACGCAAGATCCAGATGGCGTGTTTTATTAGAAACCCTAGCTTTCCAGCTTCGTGGTTTAACTCATGGTTAGTAACATCGAAGTCAGGCGCTTCCAAACGATGGTACATTCTACCGAATGAGTACATCATTATCACGTCTGTAGATCTGTTAGTCTAGTATAATGAGTTCATCATGTTGACGAATGTCTTTCCTTCACCACCGGCCAGAGCAGAACTTACCGTTGCTGAAAGCACTCGTCACGACAACGACGTTCATCAATTGCCCCGTCCCCTTTAAACCTCTCATTCTCTCCAAACAAGTCTGAACCCTCTCTTCGATCATAGGTTGCAATCTTCTCACACTTCCGACGGAGAAAAACGAATTCAAAGGTGCCCTCCTCGCGCGGTGTTTGTTGTGGTCTACAGTCGCGAATACAGAATCGTCTAACCCAAACAATTTCGTGAACCAATACCATTTATCCCTCTTCTTATTCGACGAGTATAACGTCTCGTAGAATTGAGGAGTGGAGATATGGAGCTCATACGGATTGATTCGGATGATAGGCCCATACTTTTCATGAAGATCGCGAATGTGGAAGGTGTATTGACCATAAAGGGGGTAGATGTCGTAGTAGAATTCGTACCTGAAGTTTGGTCAGATGGCGGCTAAGTTACATTGAGAATCACAGCATTACCAGAATGTCACCGCTGCCAGTTTAGGCCCAGGGAACGAGGAGATAGGGCTGAAGTAAAGGCGATAGATAACGCCGTAAATTGTCCATGCGGCAAGGCTGGCAAGTGCAATCGGCAGTGCATGAGAACTAATCGTCATGAGGATGTCCATCCTGCTGGAGGGTGCTGAGCATTGCCGCTAAGAGACTTGCCATCTTCTTGGAGTGGGATCTGGTCACCGACTTATACTTAGCTGTCATTCCCATAAGATCGAAGGAGGGGTTGTGACGTGGGGTGCAGTAAAGTCCCGCGTGGCGTATGGCAACTCAACAAATCAAATTATTTCGTGAATCGGTTGTGGATCATTTTTCGGGATCCAGCTGCATGAGAGACCTGTATGTCCGAGAAGGGCATAGAAAATACGCCACATTTGAAGATATGTCGCTGCACATTGTTTCATTGGTGGGTTTTGCCAATTGGTAGGGGTTTGCGGGGGGTTGGAGGATGGCGGGAACCTTTTTATTGGGTATACTTGGTAATTCATATACAGTCACTAGCGAAATCGTCTTGCGCCTTACACTTCTGAAATTTCTGGTCAGCTACATTGCTAAGACGCTTGTGCTAACACTAGGATTATTATGGCTAGCTGTTTCTATCCCTGCATCTACCTAATGAGATTGTGTCACATGACAGGACGTCATAGAAGTATCAGGAATCACTCCCAAACCCACCGTAATCTCCGAATCCCTATTCTTACTCCTCTATAGTACTCTACCTCTAGATAGCTATTCTACAGACTCAATTCAACTCAATTGCTCCCGAAATTGGTCCCACTCTCCCATGCGACAGATTGCTACGCTCAGGTCTACATTTTAATACATCTACACGCGTAAAATACACAGAACAACTCCTTATAAGGCGTTAGCCATATCATTCCACTTTGAGGCACAATTTCCGACGCTTTCGCAAAGCTAAGCTGCCGGCAAGTTAATTGAATCACTTAGTTATAAGGTAGAATTTGTTCACTTGTCACTTCAGGTCATCGCCCTTGATTACTTGTTAACATCTCTTTGTTGTTCGTTTTGATATTTGATTGTGAATGAGTGCTAGCAAAACTCTAATAGCCTGCTTGGCTTTCTTTTATTCGGGTACTTCTACGCGGGCCCAAATTATCTTCATGTTCTGCTTTTCGTTTTTTTGCGAGCCGTTGTATCAAGTCGGTCTTGCGGGTGTTCTGAATTTAAATCCGCCCGTTGATGTATGGCCTCGGCCTCTGCATACTTCCTTTGCTGGCGAAGCGATTCTGCGAGATTATTCATGCTCACGAGTGTGTCTGGGTGATCCTTCCCAAGCACCTTCTCTTTGAGCTGCAGCGTATGCTTGTGCATCGCCTCAGCCTCTGTGTACTTCCCCTGCTGGTGAAGCGATGTTGCAACGTTCATCATGCTCTAAAGAGTGTCTGGGTGATCCTTCCCAAGCACCTACTCAT
>Ga0335072_10013460_pt1 | contig 11655 bp, 8 predicted proteins | sample Lox_Sample_21_FD_206725 | JGI IMG/M metagenome (GOLD analysis project Ga0335072, IMG submission 206725) | Soil microbial communities from Loxahatchee National Wildlife Refuge, Florida, United States - Lox_Sample_2.1 | ecosystem: Environmental > Terrestrial > Soil > Wetlands | place: USA: Florida...
GAAAGTTGCCGAAGGTCATACCACCTCCAGCCATCGACGCGCTGCTGATCACACCCGCCGCCTGATCAGTGAAAGAAACGATTACGCCCGCGAAGGCACTTACCTTAGGCGGCTTTTCCAATTCCCAAAAGCGGTTTGTGCGCCTACGGCATGGCACTCTATTCGGATTCTGCTCTAAGTGTTTTTTCGGCCGAGTCTTCGCAAATGCTCCGCATGCAAACGGATTAGGGCGTATGCTCAAGTAAGCAGCATTAGCTTTCTCGCCTCAGGCATTCTAGGCTTCGCTTCAGACGAGCTCCTTTCAAGCACGCAACCGAACGACTGGAGTGGTCATGAGTCTGCATAAACAAAGCGATGTAAAGAACCACCTATCTCCTCGCTACCGCACCAAGATATATCTCTGCAAGCCTGTATCCTACGCAACCGCCCTCTCCGTGGGCGAGCCAGACGCGATCAAGGCAGTTCCATTGGGTTTTGCTGAGGATTTCCTTGCAGAACATTCGTCGTCCGGCGAAGTCCCCGCATCGACCGGTCCTGTAACCGGTTCCATCAGTCCGCAGGCGACAGCAGTATCTAAAAACGCGCGGGCGTGAAACCGCATCCCATTTTCCTGCGCAAGACGCACAGGGAGACGCGGCTTATCGAGCTTTGGGGCGTGCGTTGAAGGGTTTGCGAAACGGTTCAACGCCGCCGAGCTTGATTCTTCTCAGGCCACAAAGCATCCGGCTTCCATATCGGGTAGTGATCGTGCAGCCCTACCAAATCCAGCACGATACTTTCCCCGGAAAATTCGCGGTGTACTTGGTCCATGCGCCTTCTCAGTAGATTGCAGAGATCGTCAGCGCAATCGGGGCTTATACACGAAAGCAGGACAAAATGCCTTTCCATGAAACGATGCATCCGGCGAAAGCGGCTGGGAAACGTGTTTCAACAGCACCGCGCCCCAATGAGTCAAAGACCCCAAATGCTCCATTGCCAACGCGCATTGCTTTTATTGGAAACTATCTTCCGCGTGAGTGCGGCATCGCTACGTTTACCACCGATCTCTGCACAGCACTCGCCTCCGAATATGGCTCGGAGCGTCTGTTTGCCATTCCCGTCAATGATCCCGGCTCAAATTACGACTATCCGGAGCAAGTGCGTTTGGAGATCGAGCAGGACGACTTGGCCTCGTATGAGCGTGCGGCCGATTTTCTCAACTTCAACGGCAACGATCTGGTATGTCTGCAACATGAATATGGCATCTATGGTGGAAGTGCCGGCAGCCACATCCTGACGTTGCTTCGCAAACTGAAAATGCCGTTGGTTACCACGCTGCATACGGTTTTGCGCAACCCCGATATGGATCAGCGGTCCGTGCTGGAAGAAATTGCAAGACTTTCCGATCGGCTGGTCGTCATGAGCGAGTTGGCGGCTGATCTTCTGCGCGATGTGTACGCAGTTCCCGGTGAAAACATCGATGTCATTCCACATGGAGTGCCGGAAATGCCGTTTGTGGACCCCAACTATTTCAAGGACAGATTCGGCACAGAAGGAAAGTCGGTCTTGCTGACCTTCGGCCTGCTCTCTCCCAACAAGGGCATCGAGAACGTCATACGGGCGCTACCGGCGATATTGGCGAAGCATCCGAATGTGGTGTACCTCGTCTCCGGAGTCACGCATCCCCATATCCGGCGGCGGGAGGGCGAGCGCTACCGCGAAGAACTGACAGCGCTGTCTGAACAACGGGGCGTTGCCTCGCAGTTGATCTTCAACAACCGCTTTGTGAGCACCGAGGAACTGGTGGAGCACGTCGGCGCGGCGGACATCTATGTCACGCCCTACCGGCAGGAGGCGCAGGTCGTCTCTGGGACGCTCGCCATAGCGCTCGGCGCAGGTAAAGCAATTATCTCGACACCATACTGGCATGCCAGGGAACTTCTCGCGGATAGACGAGGCGTGATTGTCCCCTTTGATGATCCCGAATCCATTGCTAAAGCTGTGCTCGGCTTATTGGAGAATGATGCGGAACGTCATGCGATGCGTAAGCGAGCGTATCTGCATTCTCGTGAGACGACATGGCCAAAGACAGCGCGTGCATATATGGCGACTTTCCAGCGCGCGCGCTTCGAGCGCAGTCTGCGGCCAAGGCCCGCTCAATTGGATGAACTTGCGTTAAACGCTCCAGTGGATCTGCCGGAACTGAATATTGCGCACATGCTGAACATGACCGATGACACGGGCATGTTGCAACACGCGATCTTCTCCGTGCCGAACACGCGCGAGGGCTACACGACGGACGACAACGCACGCGCCCTCATCGTGTCTACGCTTTTGGATGAGAGTAGAGAATTCACGCACATGAATGAATCTCTCAAACTCTCGCGACGGTACCTTGCTTTTCTCTGGCTGGCATTTCATTCGGATACGGGGCGGTTCAGAAACTTCCTCGGCTACGGTCGGAGATGGCGGGAAGGCATAGGCTCGGAAGACAGCCACGGCAGGGCGCTGTGGAGTTTAGGAACCGTACTCGGCCGTTCGCGGGATGTCGGATTACGCGGCGCGGCAGGCAGGCTGTTCGAAGCTGCTCTACCGGCCACGCTGACCTTCACCAGTCCGCGCGCATGGGCATTCAGCATTCTCGGAATGCAGGCTTATCTGGATTGGTTTCCCGGCGACAGGGCCGTTCAGGGCGCGCGAAACACACTTGCCAACCGGCTGTTAGCTATCTACGAGCAGAGTTGCACCGGGACCTGGCAATGGTTTGAGAAGAGTCTCGCTTATTCGAATGCCAGGTTGTCGCAGGCGCTCATTCTGGCTGGATGGAAAAGTGAGAACAGAAAAATGATCGCAACCGGTATCGGATCCCTCGAATGGCTTCTGGCAGTGCAGCATCAAGACAACGAACAGATATTCGTGCCTATCGGCTCAAATGGGTTTTTTACCGAGGGCAAAGAGAAGGCCCGCTTCGATCAACAGCCCGTCGAAGCCTGTGCCACCATTTCCGCCTGCCTTGAAACCTACAGGCTGACGCACGAACGGTGTTGGCTTGAACGAGCGCAGCAGATCTTCCGCTGGTTTCTCGGCAAGAATGATTTGCAGGTCCCGCTTTACGATGCTGCAATGGGCGGGTGCAGGGATGGGCTTCATCCTGATCGCGTAAATGAAAACCAGGGCGCGGAATCAACACTTTCGTTCCTGATGGCCCTCCTCGAATTGCAAGAGGAGAAAGTGACCAACGTAAGCCAACTTCATCAGGAAATGAGCGTTTCCCTTTGAGCCTGAATTCCTCTTCAGCAGTATCGTCAGAACCCATTGTCCCGGACTCACTGAAGTCTGGACCATGCGCAGATCTTCCTCTGTTTACTCGCTATGCCGGAAATCCGATCCTCACCCGGCAAGACTGGCCTTATCCGATGAACAGTGTCTTCAATGCGGGGGCTGTACAGTTGCCGGATGGAGACACCCTTTTGCTCTGCAGGGTGGAGGAGCGGACTGGCTTGTCGCATCTATGCGCCGCCCGCTCCGCAAACGGAATCGATGGATGGCGCATCGATTCGGAACCCACGCTGATGGCCAATCCGCGCGAATACCCTGAAGAAATCTGGGGAATCGAAGATCCGCGGATCACGTACGTTCCAGAACTCGATCAATATGCGGTTGCTTACACCTCGTTCGCGCGAGGCGGTCCTGGCGTATCACTCGCATTAACCAAAGACTTCAGGACCTTTGAACGATTCGGTGTCATCATGCCGCCCGAAGATAAGGACGCGGCTTTACTGCCGCGCAGGATCAATGGCTATTGGGCCATGATTCACCGCCCGGTAACGCCTACGGGCGCGCACATGTGGATCTCCTATTCGCCGGACCTGCGGCATTGGGGGAACCACAAAGTCATTCTCGAAGCACGTCGCGGCGGATGGTGGGATGCGAACAAAATCGGACTCTGCTCGCCGCCGATTGAGACATCGAAGGGATGGCTGACAATCTATCACGGAGTCCGGCAAACCGCCGCAGGGAGCATTTATCGCCTCGGACTCGCACTCTTCGACCTGGAAAATCCGGCGATTTGCCTGCAACGTGGAGATTCCTGGATGTTTGGGCCGGAAGCTGCCTATGAGCGCAGTGGAGATGTCAAGGACGTTGTGTTCCCCTGCGGGCAGATCATCGGCGCCGATGGAGATACGATTCGTCTCTATTACGGTGCTGCCGATTCGTGTATGGCGATCGTAACGGGCAGCATACGCGCTCTGCTTGCATGGCTCAACCTGCACTCTGATTCAGAAAACATGCGCCGATTGTAGCGCATCGGATGGAGGAGAAATGCGTGCAGCAAGCCGACAGCGGCCCGTCTGGTTACCGCATCTGATCTGGACCAGGCACGAATGTCCCAGTTGCAACTCGGTCAAATTCAAACCGGCCGAGTTACACCCGCTCGACGGACTGCTCAGTTTGTTTGCATTACGGCCGGTTCGTTGCATGTTCTGCTGGAGGCGGTATTACTGGTTCGCCTTCCATACTGAGAACCCGGCCTGATGCCTTCGCATGTGCATACCGAGAAAGAATCTGATCGGTCCAATGGAGAGAGCGTTGAATGGAATATCCGTCTAACCCTACGTCGAACGATCTTTTGCTCCGGCTTGCATCAGAGCGCCCGCAAGAAGGTATGAACTATACCGTCATTGCGCAAAGCGCCGCAGATGTGCAGGACACGCAAAATGCTCCATCCGTGAGTATGGGGCCGTATCTGATAGTGTCTGAACAGACGCGGTTACTGACTACTCTCAGCGTCTATAGCCTGCGCGGCAACAGCCGTGAACGGATGCGGTTGCTGTATATGAATGGCGCGGCGCTTCGCATTTGGAAAGACATGGGCAAGCAGCCGAAGATCGTAGGCAGACAGCATCGTCCAGCGCATGCCGCGATGCTATCGTTTGGCGTGCCGTTCAGCGAGTAGGAACGCAACCCAGGAAAGAGCATCGATCCAGAACAGGCGAGGGCCCATTGAATTGCACTTCGAACACGAACAGTCCAAACCCCGCTGTATTCATATGTGCGGGACGAGCACTTGCGGCCGTGTCTTGTTGAGGTCAGCGGCCATGCTGCTGGTTACTGGGCCGCTGGCGCAGTACATCCCCTATTACGTCTGATGCGGAGAGGTCATGAGGAAAACAGAAGTCCTTCACGCCTGGGCCAGGATATTGGCCGGCCGTGCGCCTTCGCTTTCAATCGAAATCACGAAAGAATGCCCTTTGCGGTGCCCGGGATGCTACGCCTTCGATGCTGCGCACCTGGGAGGAGTCACGCAGCTACGCGAGCTCTCCGACTACAAAGGCGAAGAACTTGTGGCAAGAGTGCTTGCGTTGATCGATGAACGCAGGCCGCTCCATGTTTCTCTTGTAGGCGGCGACCCGCTGGTGCGGTATCGCGAACTTGAGTCGCTGTTACCGCAGATTGAGAGGCGTGGCGTGCATACGCAGGTCGTTACCAGCGCATTCAGGAAGATTCCGGGCGCGTGGAAAGAATTCAGGAAGCTGAATGTCGTGGTATCGGTGGACGGCCTTCAGCCGGAGCATGACGCGCGACGCAAGCCAGCGACCTACGAGCGCATCCTTCAGAACATCGAAGAGGCCAGGGTGACTATTCATTGCACGATTACATCGCAGATCGCGGAGCGTCCCGGTTATCTCGACGAATTCCTTCGCTTCTGGACGAGCCGGCCGCAAATTGCCAAAGTGTGGTTCAGCATTTTCACACCTCAGCGCGGCGCCACCGACGCGGAGATCCTGACGGCTTCGCAAAGGGCGTCGACTATTGCTGAACTGCACGGCTTACGGCTGAGATACGCGAAGCTTGACTTACCGGAGGCAGTGATTCGGGAGATGCAGGCTCCTCCGAGAAATCCGGACGAATGCATCTTTGCAAGAACCACGGAAATTATTTCTGCGGATCTGAGAACGCAAATCACCCCCTGCCAGTTTGGCGGAGTCCCTGATTGCGAACGATGTGGTTGCATCGCATCAATGGGGTTAGCCGCGGTTGGCCATTACCGCGTGGCGGGCGGACTCACCGCCGGTCAGATTTTTATGGCATCAGATCGATTGGGCAAGAAATGGAAGAGTTTTCGCAAATCCCTTTCACGCCAGACCGCGATCCAGGAAAATCTTTCGCCATTCAATATTCTTGAGCCGTAGTCTTCAGGGAGGACTAAGAACGGCGAAAGAGCGCGTCCGGAAATCCGCGTGAGTGCTTCGAGAATGAAAAGTTGCGCGCTAATCAGCGGCGGCGCTGTTGAGAGTCGCCGGCGAGCGTGAGCTTTGCGCGAAAGGCAAGCGCGGATTCTTCGGGCAATCGGCGGCGGAGCGGAGCTATACCACTTTGCCGCGGAAGAGATAGAAGAGCTCGATGAGCAGGATGAGGACGACGACGGCTTCGAGGAAGAAGCCGCGCGCCTGGTTGAACTGCTCGATCATGTCGTGGTAGAGGTCTTCGGCGGTTTTGAGTTTTTGCGCGACGAGGTCTTTGTAATCGGGCACGCCGACCTTGGCGGCGGCGAGGCGATAGAGGCGGGCGGCGAACATGTCGCTGAGGAATTTGATGGAATTGTCGGCGCGCTCGGTGAGCTCGGCGATATCGAGCAGCACGGTGTGGAGGCGCGTGGCGCGGCGGGAGAGACGCCAGCGCGCGGGGATTCCCTGCTTCTGTTCGAGGGAGTGGTAGACGCTGGAGAGGATGCCGGTGAGCAGCTCGTCGTAGTGGCGGAACTCGAGGAGCTGCGAGTTGGCGTATTCGAGGAGCTGGATGGCGGTTTCTGCGCCGGCGTTGGTGTCGTAGAGGAAGGCGGCGTTCCAGCCGATGACGGCGAGGTCGTCTTCGTAATAGGAGATGCGCGACTGGAGCACTTCAGCGCACTCGCCGGTGGAGAGGCGCTGGCGGTCGCCGCGCACGATCTGGGCGATTTCAAGGCCGTGGTCGCGGGTGAGGTCGGCGGCCGGCTGGGCCGCGTCGCCGGAGCGCACGTGGAAGATGAAGTAGTCTTCACTGAGCCAGCGCGAATAGGGCTTGACGAGGGCTCCGGGGCTGCGGGCGATGACTCGCGCGAGATGGCTGCGGACGATGGGCTCGACGCGCGCGGCAAAGTCGACGTCCCACACCCAGCGGCTGGCGAGCTGGACGAGGCTTTGCCAGTCGCACGAGAAGGCAAGCTGGTAGACGACGCTGACGACGCCGTAGTCGAAATACTTGATCTCGCCTTCAAGTTGCCACCCCAGCGACGTGGACCTGTCGCCGGGGACCCCGGATGACCACCCCAGCGACGTGGACCTGTCGCTGGGGACCCCGGATGACCACCCCGGAGGTGTGGATTTGTCGCCGGGGACCCCGGGGGCGCGCTCGCCGCTCTTGAGGATGAGTGGCTCGAGCGGCTCGGCGATGGGCGGGCGCTGGTAGCGAACATAAGCCGGCACGGAGTGCTTGATTTTGGGCTGCTGCACGGTGCGCGCGGCGCTGCCGGCGTCGGCGCCCTGCTGAAGCTGGTCGAGGCGGATCTCTTCGCACACGTCGAATTGCATGAGGACGAGGACCGAGCCGGCGAGTTGTGCGGAGGGCGGCGATGGAAGAGAGGTGGTCATGGTGTGGCGCCGGATCGAAGGCCTACCCCACACTAGCAAAGCGGGGGTGGGGCACCGACGATTGGCGTCGGCCAGTCACGGCCTGAGTGCAGCAATGCGGGGATCACCGAGATAAACTGCATCGCAAATTGCAAAAACATTCTCGGCGATTGGTTGCCCGATCACCTGCTTTCGATCCAAGGCTTCCGATACAAGGGGGCTCGATCCGACTTTCCTTGCCTTAGCGTCTTGGACCATGAACGAAGGTCCCGTCTCCATGACCCGGTAACCAACGGAAACAGCCTTCCGATTCTGCGGCCCTGCGCCCTCACCCCATTCTCCAACTATCAAATCGAACGTCGCATCCTGCTGCGGATGGCTGGGGGTCCATTCGACGAAGTACGCAGCGATCACAACGTCGCACCGATGGACCCAGCCCCAGACTCGCTTAGTCATCTCGCCGCAATCAGGGCAGGGCCCGAACTCTGCCTGGTTCGTGGCCTCGTATTCAATTGTCATTCCAGGCGGGCTGGAAAGGACGATGCGCTCCACTTCACGATGGTAGCAGCCAACAATCGCCTCTCTGGCAGCTACTTCACCAGTCGTCGGTGGTGGCGGCGTTTCTCATTCAGATCGCCGAGGTGTGGCCTCTCACTCGGAAGTCAAATTACGCCAGGCGCTGAATTGCCACAAAAACTTAAGGATGATTTCCGGCGCACTCATCTTGTTGGACCTGAAGCGCCATCCAGACGTGGGCACCCATGGTTCCTGATACGCCGGGCCTATGTCTTTTTGGGGCGCTTGTAAAAGGGGAGCGGGACTTGTTTGGCGCGGACGCGGTTGCCGCGGACGTCGACGAGGACGTCGCTGCCGGAATCGGCGACGGATGAGGGGACGAGCGCCATGGCGATGTTGGTTTTGAGGAATGGCGCAGGCGAGCCGGAGGTGACCTGGCCGATGGGGTCGCCGGCGAGCGAGAGCACCGGGTAGGCGTCGCGGGCGATGCCGCGCTCGACCATTTCGAGGCCGATGATTTTTTTGGCGGGGCCGCCGGAAGATTGCACAGCCAGCAAGGCATCGCGCCCGACAAAAGCGCCCTTGTCGAGTTTGAGCCAGCGCGTGAGCCCGGCTTCGAGGGCGTTGATTTCTTCAGAGATTTCGTGGCCGTAGAGGCTCATGCCGGCTTCGAGGCGCAGGGTGTTGCGCGCGCCGAGGCCGCAGGGACGAATGGCGAATTCGGCGCCGGCGTCGAGCAGCGCGTTCCACATCTTCACGGTGGTGGCTTCGTCGGAAGGGAGGTAGAGCTCGAAGCCGTCTTCGCCGGAGTAGCCGGTGCGGGCGATCATCACATTGGGAATGCCGGCGACGGTTCCCCAGGTGAACCAGTAATTTTTGATCGCGGCGAGATCGACTTTGGTGAGTTTGGCGAGGGTTTGGAGGGCGCGGGGACCCTGCAGGGCGAGTTGCGAGTAGTAGCTGGAATAGTTGGCGAGGTGAATGCCGGGAAAGCTGCCGACGTGCTGCCTGATCCAGGCGAAGTCTTTGCCGGTGGTGCCGGCGTTGACGACGAGGAGGTAGTCGTTGACGCCGAGGCGATGAACAAGGATGTCGTCGACGAAGCAGCCGGAGGGCGTGAGCAATGCCGAGTAATGCGCCTGGCCGTCGGCGAGCCGGGAAGCGTCGTTCATGGTGATGTGCTGGACGGCGGCGAGCGAGCCGGGACCGCGAAACTGGATTTCGCCCATGTGGCTGACGTCGAAGAGGCCGACGGCGGTGCGCACGGCCATGTGCTCGGCGATGAGGCCGCCGCCGGGGCACGGATATTCGACCGGCATGTCCCAACCGCCGAAGTCGACCATTTTGGCTTTGAGGGCGCGGTGGGTGGCGTTGAGAGCGGTCTTGCCGAGGGTTCGAGCGGGAGCGGGTGTGGGTGAGGCCGACATGGCATTCCTTTCGGGGCGAGTGCTTCCCTTCTCACGATAGGCACTGGGCTTGAGCGGGGTCAATTGCGGGGCAAGCGTTAGGATGGTTGGGACCGGCGCAAGCGAGCGAGACGGCAGCGGGGTGAGGGTGAGCAGGATTCGAGGCATTGTGATGTTGCTGGCGGGGGCGGTCGCGGGTTGGAAGGGCTGGCAGATTCACCATGGCGAGCGCGCCTGGTGGGCTTATGGATTGGCCGGGCTGGCTCTGGCGATGGGCACGTGGCATTTGACACGGAGCGCGCCTGAGCCGAGGAACTGAGGTGACTGCCGGGGTTTTTCCGGTTGCGCAGCGGCCGGCGATATAATTCGGCCAACTTTCGCTATGGATCAGATTGTTATGTTCGTTGTCCTGGCACTGCTCGCGCTGATTGCGCTACCGATTGCGGCGATTGTGATTGCGAACAATCGCACCCAGGCGCTGCGCGCGGAGATGGCGGCGCTGGCCAATCGCATCCGCGAGCTGGAGGCGCGAGTTCGCCAGCCTGGCGAGGGGCAGGGTGGGATGCCTGCGGCGCGGGCCGAGGCGCCACAGTCGCCGGCGGCGATGGTCGAGCCGCCACAACCTGCCGCCGTGGCGGGTCCGGCGACACCTATGCCGACGCCGGATCGCGCACCGGCGCCGGCGCCTCAGCAGGCTCCGCCGCCGGTTCCGGTGGCTGCGCCCCTGTTCCGTACGATCGAGCCGGCTGCGGACAGGGACACACGGTCACTGGAGAGCCGCATCGGCTCGCAGTGGTTTAATCGCGTGGGCATTCTGGCCGTGCTGATCGGGGTGGCCTGGTTTCTCAAGCTTGCCTTCGACAATCATTGGATCGGACCGCTGGGCCGCGTGATGATTGGATTGCTGGCCGGCGCCGGACTGATTGCGTGGTCGGAACGCTTTCACCGGCGCGGATTTGCGGTTTTCTCGTTTTCGCTGAAGGCGATCGGCAGCGGCACTCTCTATCTTGCGCTGTGGGCGGCGTTCCAGCTTTACGCGCTGGCGCCGGCGGGCGTTGCATTCGCCGCCATGATCGCGGTGACGGCATTCAACGGATTCATGGCGTGGATCCAGGATGCGGAGCTGCTGGCGCTCTACGCCATCGCCGGCGGCCTGAGCACGCCGCTGCTGGTTTCGACGGGCGGCAATCACGAGGTGACGCTCTTCACTTACCTGCTGATGCTCGATCTGGCGGTGCTGGTGCTGGTGATTCTGCGTCCCTGGTCGCGATTACTTTTTGCCGCATTCGCGGGCACGGCGTTCTTTGTTTTTGCGTGGTGGTCTTCGTTTTACACGCAGGACCAGGCGCCGCGCACCACATTTTTTGCCGGCTGCTTTTTCCTTCTGTTTTCGCTTGCTCCGCGGCTGGCACGAATTGCCGCCGCCGAGGGAACCCTGAAGCCATGGGATGGGCTTGTCTCGTTCGTTCTTCCGGTGCTTACGGCGGGGCTGGGTTTTCTGGCCTTCTACTCGCTGCTGAGCCCGGCGGTTGTCGATTGGGCGGCGCCGTGGCTGGCCGTGGCTTTCGCGGCGTTTTACCTGCTGCTGACGCGGCTGCCGGAGACAGGGATTCTGAGGAGGGGCGCTGGGGCGCTTTCATCTTTGCACCTGACCGCGGCGATTGTCTTTCTGACCATCGCGATTCCGCTGAAGACGCATGGGCGATGGCTGACGATTGGCTGGCTGGTGGAGGGCGCGGTGCTGATGTGGCTTTCGCGCCGGGTGGGATCGATGCTGTTGCGCGTGTTTGCGCTGTTGGCGACGATTCTTGGATTGGGCGCGCTGGTTCTAGTGAATCCGCCAGCGGCCGGACGGCCGATCTTGAATGAACGATTTGCGACCTACTGCGTGGCGATTGCCGTTTGCGCATTCATCGCATGGCTGGCCGGCAAGGCGCCCGATGAGGGCGACGGACAACCGCTGTTGCCATGGCGGAGCCTGAGCGCGGCGGCCGTGCTGGCGGTGAATCTTCTCATCCTGCTGGCTTTCAGTCTTGAGATTCACAGCTATTGGTGGTTGCGGCGCGGGCATGAGGCGTACAGCTATTACGGGATGCGCGATTATTGGATGTATGCGCAGTTCTCGTACTCGGCCTTGTTCATGC